>Ga0335085_10006589_pt1 | contig 18259 bp, 14 predicted proteins | sample Lox_Sample_45_FD_206712 | JGI IMG/M metagenome (GOLD analysis project Ga0335085, IMG submission 206712) | Soil microbial communities from Loxahatchee National Wildlife Refuge, Florida, United States - Lox_Sample_4.5 | ecosystem: Environmental > Terrestrial > Soil > Wetlands | place: USA...
CGACTTGCCGTCGAGCGCCGCGGTCGGCTCGTCTGCCAGGATCAGCCGCGGCCGGTTGACCAGCGCGCGCGCGACGGCGACGCGCTGGCGCTGCCCGCCCGAGAGCGCGGCCGGCTTGTAGTCGACCCGGTGTCCCAGGCCCAACCGCTCGAGCAGCGCGACGCCGTTCTTGCGCGCCTCGTCCTTGGGCACGGCGGTGAGATTGGTCGACATCATGACGTTGCTGATCGCCGAGAGCGAGTCGATCAGATTGTGCAGCTGGAAGATGAAGCCGATGCTGCGCCGCATCTCGGTGAGACCGACGTCGTTCATGCCGATCAGGTCGCGTCCGAGCACGCGCAGGCGTCCGGTTTGGCCGCTGCGCAGCGCCCCCAGCAGCGTCAGCAGCGTCGTCTTGCCTGAGCCGGACGGCCCGGTCATGATCACCAGCTGTCCCGGCACGACGTCGATGCAGACGTTGAACAGGATCTGCGTGCGCGCGTCGCCCTCGCCGAAGTGATGATCGACGCTGTCGGCGCTGATCAGCGCGGAGCCGTTGATCTCAGCCAAGGCGGCGCTCTCCGCCCGGGTGCGCGGCCGCGCGCATCAGAACAGGTCCACCGGATCGGCCTGCTTCAGCTTCTTCGTCGACAGGAAGGTCGCGATCAGGCCCATCGTCACCACCAGCAGGAACACCTCGGCCATGTAGGACGGCTTCATCCGCATCGGCAGTTTCGTCGCCGACGCCGCGAGGTCGTAGACGAAATAGGAGACGATCGACGAGGGAATGTAGGTGACCAGCGCGATGGAAATCGCGATCACGGTCACCAGGATCAGGAAGAACGCCTGCTTGTAGCCCATCGCCCGCAGCGTGGCGTATTCGCGCATGTTGTCGCTGACGATGCCGTGCAGGACCTGTGAAATGAACACGATGCCGACGACGACGCCGACCAGCAGGCCGGCGTCGAAGATGAATCCGATCGGGGTGTCGTCGGAATAGAACTTCATTTCGTTCTTGATGAAATCTTCCTTCAGGAACACGCGCGCCTGGCCGCCCAGGCGCTGCTCGATGCGCTGTTTCACCACCGCCGGATCGGCGCCAGGGGCCACGCGCACGATGCCGAGCGATACGCGGTCGAGCGGGACCGCCAGCAGCCGGTAATAGTTGAGGTCGGAGGTGATGATGTTGCCGTCGACGTTGATGGTCGGGCCGATCCGAAACGTGCCCTCGAGCTTGAGCACCGGCTGCACCGAGCGCACCGCGCTCGGCAGCTCCACGTCCACGCGCCCGCTCTTGCGCACATCGGCCGCGATCAGCCCGATCTGGTTGCGCGAATTGCCGTCGATGATCGCGGTCTCGGGCAGGCGGATCATGTCGAGCTGGTTGTTGATGTCGCTGTTGCCGAACACGCGCGCGTCCGGCGGAAACGCGAACAGCCAGGAGGTGAGGTTGCGGCCGTCGGCCGGATTGGTCACCTGCAGCGTGGTCGCATAGAACGGCGCCCCGGAAGCGACACCCTCCACCCCGCGCGCATCGTCGAGCAGGTGCCGCGGCATCCAGGGCCACGGGAACGCCATCGTCTGGAAATCCCTGCTCGCGAGGACGATGTCCGCGTCGAACGCGCGCGATGCGCTCACCGCGCTGTCGTAGAGCGCGCCCTGGAAGCCGAGCTGCGTGAACATCAGGATGATGGCCATGCTGACGCCCATCAGCGCGCCGATGAGCTTGGAGCCGCGATGGGTCAGTTGCCGGTAGGCGAGGCCGACGGCGATGCGCACCATCGGCGCTAGCCCTTCGGCGCCAGGTGAACCGTGACCTCGCCGCCGACGACGAACGGTAGCGGCGTCTGCGGCGTGAGTTCCACTTCGACGATGCGCGCGTCGCGCCCGATCAGGATGTCGGAGGCCGGCCGCTTCTGCCGGAACACCTCGTGCGCGATGCGGCTCACCTTGGCCTGCACCGGCTGCGGCAGCATGCTGCCCTCGATTTTCGCGGCGCCGCCATTCGCGATGCGCCCCGCCTGCGACTCGTCGATTTCGGCGACGACGATCAGTTGCGACAGGTCGGCCATGCGCAGGATGCCGTCCGCGGTGATGGCCTCGCCGGTGCGCGTCTGGATCGACAGCACCGTCCCTGAAACCGGCGCGCGCACGATCAGGCGCTCGAGCGCCGCCTCGGCGCGGGCGACCGCGGCCCGCGCGACCTTGACCTGGGCGAGCGCGACATTCTCGTCGGCCTTGCGCACTTCGGTGAGCGACTTCAGCACGTCCTCGGCCTGCGCGACCCCGCTCCTGGCCTGGTCGCGATTGGATACCATCGTGTCCAGGGCTTCCTTCGACACGAAGCCGTTGCGAAACAAGGTCGTGCCCCGTTCCCATTGCCTTTGCGTCTGTTCCAGTAGCGCCTGTCTCGCGGTGAGCGTGCTCGCCTGGGCGGCGATCTCGGCGCTCTTGGCGCCGGCCTTCACCTGCGCCAGCTGGAATTCGGCGAGCTTGAGGCTGTCGCGCTGCACGGCGAGGTCGGTGCTCCTGACGTCGTAGCCATCGAGCAGCGCCAGCACCTCGCCGGCCTTGACCTTGCTGCCCTGGTCAACCAGCAGTTTGTGCACGACCGTTACCGGCGTATCCGCCGGACCGTTGATGGCCATGACCCGCCCGAGCGGTTCGATGCGGCCGCGCGCCACGATCTCCTGGGCCCCGGGCGTGGCGGCGGGGGCGGCGTTCGCCGCGGGCCGGCTCATGTACAAGGCGCCTGCAGCCGCTGCGATCGCCGCGGCGGCGACGACGATCAAGGCACGCCGCGAGCCCGGCATGCGTATGCTTGCTGTGGACATCTTCGACCCCCCTGCTTTTTTATTCGCAAGCGGCGGGCGGCTCGCCGGCGTTCCCGCGCGCGGGAACGTGGCGCGATGCCCCCTGGCTCTGGATTTCCCTGCCAAGCCAGTTCACCGGCAAATTTCAGCGCAGTCTACGCATGAGAATGAATCTTGGCAACGTTTGCGCGTTGCCCGGGTCGGCTGCTGCCGGCCTTGCGCTCCGGTCGGCGCGACCGCGGCAGCCTAGTTGCGAAGCGGCGACGCCAGCACGACGTAGTCGGCGAATGCCGCGGCAGTCAGCGGCGGGGCGAAGTAATAGCCCTGCGCCGCGTCGCAGTTGTTCAGGAGCAGGTGCCGCATCTGTGATTCGTCTTCGACGCCTTCGGCGATGGTGCGCAGGCCGAGGCCATTCGCCATCTGGATGACGGCGCGCACGATCGCGGCGTCTTCCCGGTCGGACGCCAGGTCGTCGATGAACGACTTGTCGATCTTCAGTTTGTCCACGGCAAAGCGCTTGAGGTAGGACAGGCTCGAATAGCCGGTGCCGAAATCGTCGATGGAAAACTTCACGCCGAGCGCGCGCAGGCGGCGCACGGTCGCGAGCGTGGCCTCGGCATCGCGGATCAGGACCGACTCGGTCAGCTCCAGCTCGAGGCCGGCGGGTTCCAAGCCGGAATCGTGCAATGCGCGCACCACGATCTGTTCGAGATCGCCGCGCCTGAATTGCGCTGCAGACAGGTTCACCGTCACGACCAGTTCGCGCATGCCCGCCTTGCGCCACGCCGCCAGCTGCCGGCAGGCCTCGCGCAATACCCATTCGCCGATCGGCACGATCAGTCCGGTTTCCTCGGCGATCGGCACGAACCGCCCCGGCGCAATGGTGCCGAGCCTTGGATGGTTCCAGCGCACCAGCGCCTCGGCCCCGGTTACGGCGCCGCTGGTAAGGTCGACCTGGGGCTGATAATGCAACACGAACTCGCGCCGCTCGATCGCCGCGCGCAAGCCGTTGCGCAGGGTCAGGTGCTCGATCGCCTCGACGTTCAGGTTCCCGTCGTGGAAGCGGTAGGTATTCTTTCCGGATTCCTTCGCCTGATGCATGGCCATATCGGCGTTCTTCAGCAGGGATTCGAAATCCACCCCGTCCTCCGGACAGACGGCGACGCCGATGGAAGCCGAGATCGCCAGCGCTTGGCTGCCGGCGTTGAACGGCAGCTTGAAGCGCTCCGTCAGCTTTTCCAGGACCGGCATGACGGCGTCGGCATCGGCCAGACCCGGCAGCATGATCACGAATTCGTCGCTGCCGTGGCGGCTGACCGTGTCGGATTCACGCACGCAGGCGAGCAGCGCCGTGGCGACCGCCCTGAGCAGGCCATCGCCGACGGCGTGTCCGAGGCAGTCGTTGATCGTCTTGAAGTTGTCCAGGTCCAGGTAAAGCATGGCCACCTTGGTGCGCTCGCGCAGCGCGCGCGCCGCGGCTTGCTTCATCCGGTCCTGGAACAGCACCCGGTTCGGCAGGGCGGTGAGCGTGTCCTGGTGGGCGAGGAAGTCGATCCGTTCCTGGGCGCGCTTGTAGTCGGTGATATCGTGCAGCGCGATCAGCATGCGCGTGGGCTTGTCGTGCGCATACGCGCACACCCGGTAGTGCGAGCGGATCCAGAGCAGCTGGCCGTCGGTGCGGATGAAGCGGAACTCGATGGACTGATCCATCCCCGTTTCGAGCGCCTTGGCGCGCGCCGCGAAGAACCGCGCTACGTCGTCGGCGGGAATCTGCCGTATGAACGGCGGATAAGTCCCGACGCGAGGCAGCGGGCCGCGCAGCCACTCGGGCGAATCGCTCCAGCCGATCTCGTTGTTGAGCACGTTCCAGTCCATCACGATCAGGCGCGCCGCCGACTGCCCGACGCGCATGCGCTCGGTCTGCACGCGATGGTTTTCATCGGCCTGCTTGCGCTCGGTGATGTCGGTATTGGTGCCGCTCACGCACAGCGGCCGCCCGCCGATGTCGCGCTCTATCACGCGGCCGCGGCTCAGGATCCACCGCCACCCGCCCTGCGCGGTCCTGACCCGGTGTTCCTCGGCGTAGTTCTCTATTTCGCCTTTTTGGATTGCGACCGCCGCCGCGACGACATGGGCGCGGTCATCCGGATGCACGAGCCCGAGCAGCTGCGCCGCGTTCGTGCGCGTCTCGCCAGGCGTCTCGCCGAGAAAGCGCGCCCAGGCGGCATCGAGCCAGATTTCGTTCGTGCGCAGATCGGTTTCCCACACGCTGATCTGAGCGCCTTCAAGCGCGATCTGCAGGCGCTGCGCGGCGATGTCGGCAGCCGCGGGTTTGCGGTTGCGCGCGCCGTCGATTTGCGCGGTGCCGGCGGGTGCGGGAGTACTTCGAGATTTCACTGTCGGGAATTCCTCTGGACGGGGATTCGCGTGAGCCACGCAATTTCCTCGGATCATGTACATTGGGGAAGCGCCTTTTCGATGAGCAAGCGGGTCCCTGCGCCGCATGCGGGCACAGGGACCCGGTCCGCGAAGGCGGAACTAGATTTCCTGCCACTCCAGGTCACTGCCTCCAGCAACCCTGCGCGTGCGGGGCGCCACGGTTTGCGTCTGTTGCGGCCTGGTCGGCAGCCGGGCGACGTTTCGCGCGCGCAGGGCGCCGCGCCGCTCCGCCGGCGCGGGCGCATGTTCGTCTGCGGCCGGCGCCGCGCCGGATTCCACCGTGACATTCGCAGCCATTGTGCCGACGTTGAACACGCCGACCACCCGGGTGAGGTTCTGCGCCTGCACGTCCAGCGATTCGGCCGCGGCGGCCGCTTCCTCTACCAGCGCGGCGTTCTGCTGCGTCACCTGGTCCATCTGCGTAATCGCCTGGTTCACCTCCTCGATGCCCGAGCTCTGCTCCTGCGATGCCGCGGTGATCTCGGCCATGATGTCGGTCACCCGCTTCACCGAATTCACGATCTCGTCCATGGTCTTGCCGGCTTCATCCACGAGCTTGGTGCCCGTTCCGACCTTGTCCACCGAGTCCCCGATGAGCAGCTTGATTTCCTTCGCCGCCGCGGCACTGCGTTGCGCCAGGGTGCGCACCTCCGCCGCCACCACGGCGAAGCCGCGTCCCTGCTCGCCGGCGCGCGCGGCTTCCACCGCCGCGTTGAGAGCGAGGATGTTGGTCTGAAACGCGATACCGTCGATGACGCCGATGATGTCGACGATCTTCTTCGACGATTCGTTGATCGAGGACATGGTCTCGACCACCTGACCCACGACTTGCCCGCCCTGGAGCGCGACGGTAGAGGCGCTCGCCGCCAGCTGGTTCGCCTTCTTGGCGTTCTCGGCGTTCTGCATCACGGTGGAGGTGAGCTCTTCCATCGAACTCGCCGTTTCCTCCAGGCTCGATGCCTGCTCTTCGGTGCGCTGCGACAGGTCGGCATTGCCGGCGGCGATCTGCGTCGTGGCGGTGCCGATGGTGCCGGCGGCATCCTTGATACCGGTGACGGTTTGCTTCAGCTGAACCACGGTATTGCCGATGGCCGCGAGCAGTTGCCCGATCTCGTCCTGCGAGCGCGCTTCGATCTGAACCGTGAGGTCGCCCTTGGCCAGCGCTTCGGCGGCGTCCACGGCGCGCGCGATTGGCCGCGCGACATGGCGTCTTACGAAGAATGCGAGAACGAAAAGCATCAGCGCGCCGACGGACAGCGCGGACACTATGCTGACGAGGGCGGCGCGCTTGGCATTGGCAAATATGGCGACCAGGCGCTGGTCGGTGTCCCTGGCGATAGTCTGTGCGGCCTGCTCGAGCACCTTGGTCGGCGCGCGGTCCACGCCTTTGACCGCGGCGTCGCCGGCTTTGCTGTCCATGCCGGCCTGGGTGTACGCGTCGTAACCCTTGCGGTAGCCGGTGCCCATGGTCTGGTGAACGCTGACGAAATCATTGAGGAGCTTGCGCGATTCCCCGTCTTTGACCTGGTCGGCGAGCTGCCTGATCCCGCTCTGGACTTCGCGTTCCTTGTCGCCAAACGCCTTCCAGTATTTTTCGAGGGAGGCCGGATCCTTGCCGCGCAGCAGCGTGTCCTTCCACTCCTGCACCTGCTCCTTGAATCTGATGGTGGACTGCAGTACCGCGCGCTCCTGGCTGATCGAAGTGCGGTTGAGCTGGTCGAACGCCATGATGGTGGACCACAGAGACCAGAATCCCCATAGCACGATGGTGGTCGCTACCGCCATCAGACCTCCGAACAAGGCCAGTAACTTGTTTGCAATGCTCCTGTCATACCAGTCCATGTTCATCTGCCTGCTCCTAAGTGTCATTTGTCAGTTATGAGTGGTGTCGCTATCGTGCGTGCGTCGATCCGGCCGCTCAGTGCACCGTGTCCTGGCTCATCAGCGCCATGTCGCTTGCGGACATGAGCGCTTCGATATCCACCAGGATCAGCATGCGGCTGTCCACCGTGCCCAAGCCGGTGATGTACTCGGTGCCCATGGACGCGGAAAAGTCCGGCGCCGGCCGGATCTGGTCAGGGCCGAGCGAGATCACGTCCGAGACGCTGTCGACCACCATGCCCACCACCCTGTCTGCGACATTGAGGATGATCACCACGGTGAAATCGGTGTATTCGGCACTGCCCAGGTTGAACTTGATGCGCATGTCCACGATGGGCACGATCGTGCCGCGCAGGTTGACCACACCCTTGATGAAAGCGGGAGCGTTGGCGATCCGGGTCACACGCTCGTAGCTGCGAATCTCCTGCACCTTCAGAATTTCGATGCCGTATTCTTCCTTGCCCAGCGTGAAGGTCAGGAATTCCTTGCGTTCAACGGAATTTCCGGTCGTCTGCCTGGTCGGCTCGGCTTCGCCCTGCATTGCCTCATTCATTTCCTGTTCTCCTTCTGCAATTGATTGTCCCGGTCCGATTGGACCGAGCGCACCGCAACCGCCCTGTCGCCGGTGAAACGCGCGTCGACCGGCAGCGGCTTGCCTTCCGTCTGCGCTTGGAGCGCGCGGATTTTCTGATCGCCGTCGAACCATGCCTGTGCCGCACCTCCACGCGCCAGCGCCTCATCGATACCGATCCTCACGAAGCGCCTCATTTCCCGCGTCGTTAGGCACAGTGCGATGAACACCAGGCTCATCTCCAGCAGGGTCGCTGCCAGGCGCAGGTAATTGGATTTCGGAAAAAGCAGCGGCAGCGCATAGGCGGTGGTGTCCAGCGCCACCGCCGCACCGGCCACTGCCAGCGAGCACATGCCGACGGCAGCGACCCCTTGCCAGGGAAGCAGCAGCGCGGCGATCACCAGAGAAGCGACGGCATTCCCCTCGGAGAAGCGCTCCACTGATAGCACGCCCGGGATCGTGAACGTGAGCCAGGTCAGCGCAACAAACGCCGCCGCCGCTGCCCTGGTGTGGCCGCGTTCGCACAGCCACCAGCTCAGGGTGACCCAGGCGAACCAGAACAACGCCAGCGCGGCCGGCCAGATCGAATACGCCGCGACGATCGGCGGGCTGAGCAACAGCGCCGCGAGCGCGACCAGGGCGCTGCCGCGCAACATCGGCGCGAGGATGCGTGCCTGCGTTTTCGCGACGAGTTTGCCTACCGTCGGCGTGCTGCGGTCTATCAACTGTGTTCCCTGATCCATGGTCTGAGTCCCGGCTGGTTGGTGGCTCGCAACGTCGCGCTGGCGCGATCGTCCTTTTGCCACGGCGCAATGATGCCGAGTAAGGGTCGGACGTACTATCCGGACGACTACCGGCTCCCTAGGTGAAAACCCCTAGTCGCCTCTGAGGAAAATCGCGGATTGGTACGCCTGTGCGGCGGGGCTAGAATGGGCAATCCGGCGCGACTTACGCGTACGCCCGCTTGCGACGGCAGGGCTCCGGCGGGAGCAGAAATGGCGATTGCGTCATGAAGCGAGGACTCGCGTCCATTCGGGCGGCCGTGCGGTCGATCCGCATGGAACGCTGGCTGATCGGCCTTGCCGCGCTGGCCGTAACCGGCGCGTCGCTGCTGACCTACTGGAACATCGTCGAGGACCGGGATGTAACGCACGCGACCCTCACCAAGATCGGCGATGCGCTCGCAGCGACGATTGAAGAACATCTGAATGAGACCCTGCGCGATGCCCTTAACGCTGCGTATTCCGCCGCGGTGCGGATCGAAAACCTCGGAGGCCCGGAGGGCGTCAGCGCCGATCGCCTGCACCGCGAGTTGAACCGCGAACTGGTGGACAATACCTCCATCGCCCGCCTGCTCGCCGCCGACGCATTCGGGCGGGTCGTCGCCTCGTCGGCCGAATACCCCATTACGGCGCTTTCGATCGCGGATTCGGAGAATTTCCGCTGGCACCAGTCGCACCCGGCTGAAACCGGCCTGCACCTGGGCGCGACGAGCAGAAGCGCGTTCGGCGGCAGGTGGGTCCTCCCCTATTCGCGCGCCATTCATGGTATCGGGGGAAAGCTGAGCGGCGTGGTAGTGGCTGAAATCGATATGGACAATTTGACCGGTTTCTACGCGAAATTGACGAGCGAGTTTCCGGCGCAAATCGTCGTGATCAACCGGGATGGAGTCATCCTGCTCGCGTATCCGCGCTGGGAAACGAGCCTGGGCGAGAAGGTGGGCGCGGTTGTTCCGCTGGAAACGCTGTTCCGGGGCAACGGCGCGCTGGAGTTGACGCCGCCGCGAATCGGCCGAACATTGCTATTTTCCTATCATGTACTGAAGCGCCATCCTCTCCTGGTCGCGGTCGGATTCGACAAAGAGGCCGCCCTGGCCGCATGGGGAGAGCGCGCGCGGCAGCGCGCGGCGGTAGTCGGCACCGGGTCAGCGCTGTTTCTCGCGCTCACGGGCCTGTTCGTGGTCTATCTGCGCCGCCTCCAGCGCAGCGAAGAACGGCTGCAGGCGAGCGACGCGCAGCTGCGCACTATCGCCGACAACCTGCCCGACGGCGTCGTCTACCAGCGCGAGCGCAGTCCCGACGGAAAGTCGCGTTACCTTTACATCAGTGCCGGCGTGGAACGCCTGACCGGATTCAGCGCGCCAGCCGTGCTCGGGGACCCGTCACTGCTATTGCGGCGCGTCCTGGACGAGGACCAGCCGCGCGTGGAGGCGGCAGTACAGGAGTCGATTGCCACGCTGTGCACGTTCAACATCATCGTGCGCCAGCGCCGGCAGGACGGCGAGATTCGCTGGATGCACATTTGCTCCGCGCCGCGTCGGCTCGCGGACGGGCGCATATTGTGGGACGGCATCCAGATCGACGTCACCGAACGCAAGCTGGCCGAGGATGCGCTGCGCATCAGGCAGGCGCGAATAGAGAGCATCTTTCGCAGCGCCCCCGTGGGGATCGGGGAAATGGTCAATCGCGTGTTTACTGTCGTCAACGACCATTTTTGCGCGATGTTGGGCTATTCCGCGGAGGAACTCCTTGGACAAAGCACGCGCATGATCTACGTATCCGACGCGGACTGGGAGGGGGTGGGGCGCAGGCACAACGAGCAGGTTCGCGGCGAAGGGGTCGCATCCTTCGAAGCGCGGTTTCGTCGCAAGGACGGGAGCGTGATCGATGTTCTCGTGAACGGCACGTCCATCATTGGCGGTAATCCGAATTCCGGGGTGACCTTTACGGTCATGGACATCACCGAGGCCAAGGCGGCAAGACTGAACCTCGAGGACGCGTACAGCAAGCTTAAAGTGCTGTCGGGGATGCTGCTCAATGCGCAGGAGACCGAGCGCAGGAACATCTCCAGCGAATTGCACGACGAAATCGGCCAGGCGCTGACTGCGGTCAAGATAAAGCTGCACCGCCTGGGCGCGCAAATCGAGAAAGGGAACGCGAGCAGCGGCGACGTTGCTTCCTGCATGGAGCTTGCGGACATTGCGCTGGCGCAGGTGCGCGACCTGTCGCTGAACCTGCGGCCGCCGCAACTCGATCTGATGGGGCTGGAGGCAGCACTGCAATGGTTGCTGGAGCGGCATGCGCAACCGGCTTCGCTGGAGGTGCATTTCAACGCCCGCCTCGAGGCCAAGGGCAGGACCGCGCAGGCCGACATCACCTGTTTCCGCGTCGTCCAGGAAGCGCTCACCAACGTGATCCGGCACGCGCAGGCGAAGAACCTCTGGGTAGATGCCTTCGAAGGCGTCGAGTACATCGAATTGCAGATCAGGGATGACGGCGTCGGCTTCGATCCCGCCGCGGCAAAGGCGCGCGCGGCGCAGGGCGGCAGCATCGGATTGCTGAGCATGGAGGAAAGGGTTACGCTGCAGGGCGGCTCGTTCGAGATCGCCTCGCGGCCCGGCGCGGGGGCCGAGATTCGCGCCCGGATACCGCTCGGTTTGGGACAGGAAATCGCAGTCGCGGCCGCGGGAGGCGGCAGATGACCAAGATCCGTGTCGTGCTTGCAGACGACCACACGCTCGTGCGCGCCGGGATCCGGACGCTGCTCGAAGGCATCGACAACGTGGAGGTCGTCGCCGAAGCGTCGGACGGGCGCGAGGCGCTCGAGCTCACACGCAAGCACTTGCCTGAACTCGCGGTGCTCGACATCGGCATGAAGGAAATGGACGGCCTGCAGGCCGCGGCCGCGATCAGGCGCGAGTTTCCCGAAACGAAAGTGATCATTCTGTCGATGCATTCGACCCGCGACGTCGTCGAACAGGCTCTGCGCGCCGGGGCCTCGGCGTACCTGGTCAAGGACGCGGCCGTCACCGAGCTGGAGCTTGCGGTGCACGCGGTCAGCCGCGGCGAAGTCTTCTTGAGCCCCGCAGTCTCGCGCCAGGTCGTCGCCGGCTACATGGGGGGAGGGCGCGCCGAGCGCAGCGCCGAGAACGCGCTCACCGGGCGCCAGCTGGAGGTCCTGCAGCAGATCGGGGCGGGGAAGAGCACCAAGGAAATTGCGCGGGCGCTGGGGCTCAGCGCCAAGACGGTCGAAGCGCACCGGGCGCAGATCATGGAGAGGCTGGGCGTGCGCAACGTCGCCGACCTGGTGATGGAAGCCCTCAGCCGCGGGCTCATCCAGGTCAGGAAGGGCGGCGGGTAGGGGCGCGGCCGCACGCGGAATTGCCGCGATTCGAGCGAAGGCGCGGACACACTCCGCCTTGCTTGTTCGCCGGATAATCGCCTCAGGGGGAAAAATGGCAAAGACCGATACCCAGCGAATCACCGATACGCTCAATTACCTGCAGAACACGAACGTCGTGCCGACCAACGCCGAGCGCGCGCCTGCCTATCAGCTGGCGCTGGATTTCGTGAATGCGCGGTTTCCGGTAGGCAACGCCGGCACGCCGGCCTACCGCCAGTTCTCACGCAGCATGTCGCTCGGCTACCATGTGCAGGCCGATCCGAACCAGCGGCGCCACATGGCGCGCGCGCTGTTCCTGCTGTGGAAGGCGATCCAGGACCACGACGGCCAGTTCCCGATGCCGCATCAGCGCGCGGCGCAGATCAACCAGGCCACGGCAGCGCAGCAGCTCAGGAACTATATCCGCAAGGCGCGCTGCGTCTACGAGACCATTCACGGGGGCAACGCCGGCGCGACCCACGTCCTCACGCAGGTATTCGAGCCCAACCCGCTGCAGTTCCTGCGTGAGAACAAGGTGTTCGTCGCCGGCAGCAGCGCGCTGGACGTGACCCAGGCGCCGCAGAACGTCCAGGCCTGCGTATTTCTGTACGAACCAGGGCGCGATCGTTATGAATTCCGCGTGCGCGGGTTTGGCGGCAACGGCATCCTCGGGACCAATGTCGAGAGCGTCACTGCGTACCATTGGACCAGTCCGCGTTACCTGCCCCCGCCGCTGCCGCCGCTCGTCCCCCCGGCGCCGAACATCGGCACGGCGGACTTCTCCAACATGATTGGGATCGAACTCAGCGGGGCCAACATGATGGTGACGACCCAGTTCACGGGCTGCGCGTTCTGCATGGCGGAGCACAACGGCAGCATGTACTGCGCCCACGTCTCGCCGAGCGTGCCGAGCATGGCGAACAACATCACAGGCAACCCGCTCGCGCAGCGGATCATCGCGACCAACGGCGCGTTCGCGAACGCCGGTGGGACTCAGGTGAGGGTGTTCGGCCGCAACGTCGGCAGCGCGCCCAACCCGCAGGGCTATGACATCGGGACGGGCGGAGGCACGGACACCTACATGACGATCATCGGTTTCGTCGGCGGCACCAGCTACGAGATCTATTCGCAGACCACCCAGGCGAACCGGATTCACGCGGTGCAGAAAATCTACGGCTGATGCGCGCAGTGCCGGCGCCCGGCCGCGTGCAAGAGGCGCCAGAGAACCCGCCGCGGCGCCTCCCCGGCGAGCGCTCCCGCACCGATACCTTACAATGCCGGGCCGACACGAAACGAAAGGGTTCGCCGATGTTCCATCCCTCGCGCCACGCCCGCACTCAGCCGGACAAAATCGTCTATCTGATGGCGGGCTCGGGCAAGACGCTGACCTATCGCGAACTCGACGATGCCTCCAACCGGGGCGCGCAGCTGCTGCGCTCGCTCGGCCTCAAGGCCGGCGATCACATGGCGCTGCTGTTCGAGAATTCGCTGCGCTTCTTCGAGATCTGCTGGGCGGCGCAAAGGAGCGGGATCTACTACACGGCCATCAGCACCTGGCTGGTCGCCGACGAGATCGCCTACATCGTCGGCGATTGCGGCGCCAGGGTGTTCATCGTGTCCGATGCCCTGGCGCCGCTCGCCGAAAAGCTCGCTTCGATCCTGCCCGCCGGCACCGCGCGCTACATGAGCGGCGCGGCGGCGCCGGGCTGGTCCTCGTGGGACGCCGCGATCAAGGCGCAGGCGGCGACGCCCGTTCCCGATGAGATCGTCGGCTACGACATGCTCTACTCGTCGGGGACGACGGGGCGGCCAAAGGGCGTGAAGCCGGTGTTCAAGAACGAGCCGCTGGGGACGCTGTCGCCGCTGCTGCAGCTGCTGGTGCAGAAGATGTGCGGGGTCGACGAGAACAGCGTGTATCTGTCGCCGGCGCCGCTGTATCACGCCGCGCCGCTGCGCTTCAACATGATGGTCGGCGCGCTCGGCGGCACCTCGGTAATCATGGAGAAATTTGAGCCAGAGGAATACCTGCGCCTGGTCGAGCGCCACCGTTGCACGCAGACCCAGCTGGTGCCGACGATGTTCGTGCGCATGTTGAAGCTTCCCGACGCGGTGCGCGCCAGGTACGACGTCTCATCGCTCAAGGCGGCGGTGCACGCCGCCGCGCCCTGCCCGATCGACGTGAAGCAGAAGATGATCGACTGGTGGGGGCCGGTCTTCATCGAGTATTACGCCGGCACGGAGGGCAACGGCGTCACCATCGCCACCACGGCGGAGTGGCTCGCCCACCGCGGCACGGTCGGCCGCCCGCTCGTCGGAGCGGTCCACATCGTCGGCGCGGACGACGCCGAATGCCCGACCGGGGACGTCGGCCAGATCTATTTTTCCGGCGGCCCCGAATTCGCATACCACAACGACCCGGCCAAGACCCGCGCCACCTACAACGCCAAGGGCTGGTCCAGCCTCGGCGATGTCGGCTATCTCGACGCCGATGGCTACCTCTACCTCACCGACCGCAGGGCGTACATGATCATTTCCGGCGGCGTGAACATCTATCCGCAGGAGGCGGAGAACGTCCTCGTCAATCATCCCGCTGTCGCCGACGTCGCCGTGTTCGGCGTGCCCAACGAGGAGATGGGCGAGGAGGTGAAGGCGGTGGTGCAACCCACGCCGGGCCATGCGCCGGGCGCCGACCTCGCGGCCGAGCTGATCGCGTTCTGCAAGGCGAGCCTGTCGCCGATCAAGTGCCCGCGCAGCATCGACTTCAGAGCCGAACTGCCGCGCACGCCGACCGGAAAGTTGCTGAAGCGCCTGCTGCGCGACGAGTATTGGCCGAAGACGGCTTGATTCGCGCTCGCCCGCCCCGGCGGGAGCGGGCTGAATGAGAGTCTGTAGCAAAACGAGGGGACATCGCCCGCGGGGATCTTCCCCGCAAGCGGGATCGAGATCTTCGCGGCGCGTCCCCGCGTGCCCCCCTCAGTCAGACCGTAACGAAAGGACTGCTGTTATGGATTCCAGGGGGGCGCTCGGCAAAATGGCTTCGCTCGGCAAAGCAGACACATAGCGGATTTTGTTAAAGCGCCTGCGCAGGAAACGGCGCGGGATGGCGCCTGCGCGGGCGTCATCGCAAGAAATCTGAGCTGCCCAAAAAATAAGCAAAATATTTGCGTTATCGCAATAAGCATGTAATCTAAAAAGTAGAAACTTCGCATTGATGGTTGTGTCAAATAGGGCGTTGCGAGTATGCGAGGTGCGACATGGCGAATTGCATAGGCGCTAGCGGGGAATCCGGCGATCTGTTTGGCGAAGTGCCGATCGCGCGGCGGGATGTGGCGACGAGAGCCAACGCCGTGCCGGAACTGAAGACAGCGCGCGTGCTCTGCCGTCAGCTGCGGCAAAACAAACCGCGGCCCGACAAGCAGCGTATTGCGCATCTGATCTGCCTGAACCTGCTGTCGATGCTGAGGCAAAGCCCGCAGCGATAGCGGGCTCCACCCGACCCCGTGATGCCGCAAGGCGCCGGCGTCCTGGACCTCTAGTTCACCCGAAGCCAGGTCTGGGTGCGGCCGAAAAACAGGATAGAGCCGCGCATTTCCAGTTTCCTGCCGCCGTCGATGACGGTCACCTTGGCGTTGTAGGTCTTGCCGTTGTTGGGGTCGAGTATCTTGCCGCCGCCGTAGACGTTGTCCCCCTCCTTCTTCAAGCCGGTCAGGATGGTCATGCCGATCACCGGTTTGCCCTTGCGCGGATCGTCGCCGGCGCATTTGTCGCAGGTGGAGTCCTGCTTGGCGGGATCGACGATCTTCTCGACCGTGCCGGAAATGACGCCGTCCGTTTCGGTGATGCGCACCAGCGACTTGGGCTTGTTGGTTTCATCGTCGATCGTGTTCCAGGTGCCGACCGGCGACATCGGATCGGCAAACGCGTTGATCGTTGCGCCCGCGACCAGCAGCGCGACACAGCAGCGAATTGACAATGTTTGCATGGCGGACTTCCCTTCGTGGATGGCCGCATTGCCTCGATGCAATGCGGATGGCCGATTATATGGCGAATCGGCACCGGGCCCGGGAGCTCGCCCGCGCACAACCCGGAGGCCTGATCAGCGCGCGCGCTTTTTGAGTTCCACCTGGACGCGGTCGGGGCGGTCGGAGATGATGCCGTCCACGCCCATGTCGAGCAGCTTCGCGATCATCGCCGGGTCGTTCACGGTCCAGGGGATGACGCTGATGCCGAGCGCATGCGCCTCCTCGAGTTTTGCCGGCGTGAGGAAGGTCTGGTTCGGCGCCCAGATCTTACCGCCGGCCGCATGCACGGCCTTCGGCACGGAGCCTCCGTACAATTCGGGAGCGTAGCCAGCCAGCCACGGTGAGGGCTTGCCGCCATCGGCAGGCATGAGCGTGCGCGGCGAGGAAAGATACATCGTGCGGATCTCGGGCGCCTCCTTCTGCACCACCTGCAGCGTGCTCCAGTCGAAGGACTGGATCATCAGCCGATCCTGCATCCCCGCCTTGCGAATTTCCGCGATCACCCTGCGCGTGAACTCCTCCGGCGGCAGCGTGGCGGCGCGGTCGAGCGGCGAAACCTTGGTCTCGCAATCGAAACCTATTTTCGCATTGCCCGATTGCTTCACCAGGTCGAACAGGTCGGAGAGCTTCGGAACGCGCGTGCCGTCGACCGGCTTCTGCTCCGGCAACTCCTTCGCGTAGGCGGTGCCGGGCTTGAGCCGCCCGACGTCGTACTGTTGCAGTTCCGCGAACGTCAAATCGTTGATGGCGGGGCCGGTAACCTCCAGCCACTTGCCGTCCGGGCCGCGCGTGATGTCGGGGTTGAGGCGCAGATCGTGATGGACCACGACGACGCCGTCCTTGGTGATGGCCATGTCGCATTCGATGGTGTCGACCCCGAGTTCGAGCGCCTTGCGCGCGGCGGGCAGGGTGTTCTCGGGCGCGAGGCCCCGTGCGCCGCGATGGCCTTGGAGGTCGAACGCGCCCGCAAACAGAGGTGTTAGCGCGAGCGAGAGGGCGGCAGAGAGGCGAGAGGCGCGGCGTAACAGCGGACCGGCGCGGTGGCCTTGGAGGTCGAACGCCTCGGCAGAAAACTCGGCGAGGGGGCCAAGCCGGCACCAACCGCCGCTTACGATACGAAACGCGCGCGCTGCAACTTTCGCCATGGTGCCCTCCTTCATGTGTGACAGATGAAAATGCGCTGAGGCCGGACAACTCCGAGGCAAGGCTAATGTCTGCGCGCAGTCGTACCTTGACCTATGTCAAACGCAACGGGCGCCGACATGCACATGATGTTTCCCCTAGATTGCTGCGACGGGCGGCTGCGCGCGAAACGCGCCTCACGCCAGCGCGCATCCAGAACTGGCCGTAGCAGTATCTTCTTCTTCGCTGTGCTGCGGAACCCTAGGGAACCGAAGGGACCGGAGACGAATCATTTTTGAAGAACGGAGCATGCGAACATGAGCGAAATAGCGGGCACGACAAGCATCGGATTCATCGGCCTGGGCGTGATGGGCAAGTCGATGGCGCGCAATCTGATCAAGGCGGGCTTTCCGGTGGTGCTGCATAACCGCAGCCGCGCCGCCGTCGACGAGCTGGTCGGGGAAGGCGGCGTCGCTGCGCCATCGCCAGCGGATCTGGCCGCGCGCGCGGAAATCATTTGTCTGTGCGTGCCCGACACGCCGGACGTGGAAGCGGTGCTGTTCGGCGCGAACGGAGTCGCTTCCGCGATCAAAGCGGGCAGCGTAGTGATCGACTTCAGCACTATCTCGGCGCAGGCGACGGCCGACTTTGCAGCGCGCCTGAAGCAGGCGGGCGTGGCCATGCTCGACTCTCCGGTCTCGGGCGGGCCGGGCGGCGCGCGCGACGCAACGCTGAGCTGCATGATCGGCGGAGAGGCCGAGACGCTCGCGCGCTGCATGCCAGTGTTCAAGGCGGTGGGTAAGACCTTCACCCATATCGGCGCCAGCGGCGCGGGCCAGCTGTGCAAGTCGTGCAACCAGCTGGTGATGGCCGGCACGGTCATGGCGGTGTGCGAGGCGCTGACGCTGGCAAAGAAGGCCGGCGTCGATCCTTACAAGGTGCGCGATGCCCTGCTCGGCGGCTCGGCGCAAAGCTTCGTCATGCAGAACCATGCCAAGCGCTTCCTCGACGGCACGCTCGCCCCGGGCTTTCGCGGCGCATTGCTGCTGAAGGACCTGCGCCTCGCCACCGCCGCGACGAAGGACACGGGCAGCTTCGCGCCGGTGGCGGCATTGACGCAGCAACTGTTCACGGCGCTGTGCAATACCGGCCGCGACGGCATGGACAGCGCTGCGCTGGGCCTGCTCTACGAAGAGCTGTCCGGCATCAAGCGCTGAGGCGGGCGCACGCGCTGGTCGCCCTGCGCCGGCCGCAAATCGAATGCGCCGCCC
>Ga0335085_10006591_pt1 | contig 18255 bp, 14 predicted proteins | sample Lox_Sample_45_FD_206712 | JGI IMG/M metagenome (GOLD analysis project Ga0335085, IMG submission 206712) | Soil microbial communities from Loxahatchee National Wildlife Refuge, Florida, United States - Lox_Sample_4.5 | ecosystem: Environmental > Terrestrial > Soil > Wetlands | place: USA...
CGGGGCGCGGGCCGGTCTTCAGTCGCACGCGCGGACGCCGCGCGCGTGCCGGAATCACTGGCTGCGAGCGCGGGCGCCGCGCCGCGCGGGAGTTCCAGCGGCCTGCAAATCGGGCCTCATGCAACAGTATCGCCAGCGTATAGAAGGGAATGATGGGTGCCAGCGGCGCGAGCAGCGCGGTCCACGGGGTGTGCCGCATCATGGCCCCGGCAATGGTGAACACGTCGCGCGTCAGCTTTCCGTAGCTTCCCTGGTCCCCCGCGGGGACCCCGTGGCCGCTGCGCAGTCCGCGCAGAAATTCCGCCTTGGTGCGCGCCCCCGGCACGATGGTGTACGCCGTTCCCGCGGAGGCCAGCGCGTGCGCATCGCTCCCGCCCAGCGCTCCTTTTCCCAGCCGCCGCGCCAGTTCCTCCGCGAACCGGTTGTGGTGCGGCAGCATGTGCCCATTGCGGGTCTCGTAGGCCGGAAACAGCGATTCGAACCAGTCGAAATCCTCGTTGGCCCGCCGCCCCGTCAGCGCCGAAAACGGGTGGTTCAGACTGAAAAATAGCTTCTGCTCGTTCAGATACGCCAGCAGCCCCGGCAAATCCTCCCGCCGCCGCTGCAGTTCCGTGTGCTGCCGTTCCGTAATTCCGTAGACGCCGATGTGTGCCAGCGTGCCGCTGGGCATCCGGCAGGTCACTTCTTCGCTTAGAAAAAAGTGTGCGTACTGGCGCAACGGCTCGGCGCCCGCGATGGAATCGTGGTCCGTCACCGTCACCAGGTCCATGCCGCGCTCGCGCAGCACGCGGTGTACGTCTTCCGGCTGGCTGTAGCATTCGCGGCATACCCGGGAAAGCACCGGTACCTCGCACATCCCCGAGTGGTAGGTGTGCACGTGCAGGTCGCATCGCATGGCGCAAGCGTAGGAATCCGGTGTTACACCCCGATGACTGTGGAAAAAAAAGCGGCTAACGATAACTCTTTCAGCATTTCAGCCAGGCCGTTTACAGGGCTGTAATGTAGCGCCGCGAAACAGGGTGGAAAATGCCCCGCGAATGCCTCGCATTGAATTTGTCTACTTCGATGCCGGCGGCGGCCATCGCAGCGCGGCCACCGCCCTGAAATCCGTCATCGAGGCCCAGAAGCTGCCCTGGGAAGTCCACCTCTTCAATTTGCAGGAGCAACTGGACGCCCTGGATTTTGTCCGCGGCCTCACCCGCGTGCGCATGCAGGACGTGTACAACCTGATGCTCCGCCGCGGCTGGACGCTCGGCAGCACCCAGATCATGCGCGTCTTGCAGCACACCATCCGGCTCTACCACCCGCTGCTGGTGCGCAGGCTGGCCGGGGTGTGGAGCGAACGCCGGCCGGACCTTGTGGTCTCTTTTATCCCGCACTTCAATCGCGCGCTCGCAGAGAGCCTGGGCAAGTCCGGGCCCAAGACCCCCTTCGTTACTCTGCTCACCGACCTGGCCGATTTCCCTCCGCACTTCTGGATCGAGCGCCAGGAGCAGTTCTTCATCTGCGGCACGGAGCGGGCCGTCGCCCAGGCCCACGCCGCGGGGCATCCCCCCGCGCGGGTTTTTCGCACCTCGGGCATGATCTTGAATCCCAGATTCTACGATCCGCCGAAATTGAACTGGGCCGCGGAACGCCACCGCCTGGGACTGCACCCCGACCGGCCCACCGGCCTGGTGCTCTTTGGAGGCCACGGCTCCAGCGCCATGCTGGAAATCGCCGAGCGCCTGGACTCCTCCCCGCTGCCGGTGCAGTTGGTGATGATCTGCGGCAAAAACGACAAGCTGGCGCGCGCGCTGCGAAAGAAATCTTCTCAACGGCCTCGGTTTGTCGAGGGCTTTACCACCGAGATCCCCTATTACATGCGCTTGGCGGATTTTTTCCTGGGAAAGCCCGGGCCCGGCAGCATCTCCGAGGCCCTGGCCATGGGCCTGCCTGTGGTGGTGGAACGCAACGCCTGGACCCTGCCCCAGGAGCGCTACAACGCCCACTGGGTTCGCCACAACGGTTTTGGCCTGGTCGTGCGCAGTTGGAAAAACGTGAACGCCGCCGTCGAGCACCTCCTCGAGCCTTCCAAGTTCGAAGCCACCCACCGCGCCGTCAGCTCCGTCCGGAATCGCGCCGTCCTGGAAATTCCGGAGATTCTCGGCCGGATTCTTGATTCCGCAGGCGGTGTACGCTAGGCTGGATTCTTCCATGGCTGGCACGCCTGACCGTTCCTGCCGCGTCCCCTGGTTGCACCGGACGCCTGCCCCCACTCGCGCGCGATGAAGCGCTCCATCCCACTGGCCGGCGGAATCGAGCAATTGTTCGGCGCGCTCGACGAAAATGTGCGCCTGCTCGAAAACACTTTTCATGTGACCACCCAGCTTCAGGACGAGACACTGGAGATCGAAGGAGAATCGGAACCCGTAGACCGCGCCGCGCGCCTGGTTGAGGACTACAACTCCCTGATCCGCGAGGGGCGCGTGTTCTCCGGCGGGGAAGTGAAATCTCTGATCCGCGCGGCTGCCGCGGAGCCCGATGTCTCCCTGCGCGAGGCCGCCCGCGGCCCGGGCCACGCCGGCAAGCGCGTCTTCGGCAAGAAGAATGTCACCGCAAAGACTCCCAACCAGCGCCGCTACATGGAGTGCATCGAAAAATACGACATGGTGTTCGCCATCGGCCCCGGCGGCACCGGCAAAACCTACCTGGCCGTGGCCATGGCCGTTTCCGGGCTGCTCACCAAGGAATTCTCGCGCATCCTGCTGGCCCGTCCCGCCGTCGAAGCCGGAGAACGCCTCGGTTTTCTCCCGGGCACCCTGCAACAAAAAGTGGATCCCTACATGCGTCCGCTCTATGACGCGCTCTACGACATGCTGGACGCCGACAAGCTGGAGCGCTACCTCGAGAAGGGCATCATCGAGGTCGCTCCGCTGGCCTTCATGCGCGGCCGCACGCTCAACGATTCCTTCGTCATCCTCGACGAAGCCCAGAACACCACCAGCGAACAGATGAAGATGTTTCTCACCCGCCTGGGGTTCAACTCCAAGGCCGTGATCACCGGAGACATCACGCAGATTGACTTGCCCGCGGAGCGCCGCTCCGGCCTGGTCGAAGCTATGGACGTTTGCGGAAAGATTCCTGAGATCGCCTTTGTGCACTTTAACGAGCGCGACGTGGTGCGCCATAATCTGGTGCAGCAGATTATCAAGGCCTATGAGACCTTCGAGGCCGGTTCGGGCGCACCGGGACGCGCCGCTGGCGGCTCCGCCCCGAAACCCCGCAACGACAATGAACTCCGATCCTCCACGAAGTAGCCCCGCCGCGCGCGGCCGGCTCCGCGGCGAACGAACCGTGGTCAACCGCCAGCGCCAGGTTCACGTGCGTCCGGCCTCCTTGCGCGCGTTCCTGGAGCGCGCCAGCCGCCTGGTGTTTTCCGCGGGCGCCGGCGTCACCGTCTGCCTGGTCAGCGACCGTGAAATCGCCCGGTGGAATCGCCGCTACCGCGGCAAGCCCGGCCCCACCGACGTGCTCTCGTTTCCCATGGCCGAGGCCCGCCGCGCCTCCAATCGCATCCGCCTTCCTGGTGATTCTGCGGCAAGCCTGGAGCGCGGAGACATTGCCATTTCCCCGGCCGCCGCCCGCCGCAATGCCCGCGCGCTCGGCCGCAGATTGGATAGAGAGCTGCGCGTCCTGATTTTGCACGGCCTGCTGCACCTTGCCGGCTACGACCACGAAACCGATCGCGGGCAGATGGAGCGCCGCGAGATGCTTCTGCGCCGCCGGCTGGGGATCGGCTGAACCATGGAACTGTGGCTCGTCACTCTCGGGGTCATGGCGCTCTGCGGAGCGCTCACCGTCGTCTCCTACGTGGATCGCGTCTTTCTCCACCTCGGCCAAGTGATTACCGGTCCCGTCCGCGACAATCTCGCGATTTTTGAGGCGGAGATCGAGCCGCGGTTCAAGCTCGAGCGCCAGTCCGCCGCCCTCACCTTTCGCCTGCTCTCGCACTTGCTGCTGGTGATGGTCGCCATGCTCACCGTGCTGGCCGCGGTCAAGACTTCCGACACGCTCACCGAAACCGTGCTTCAGGAAGTGGTCCTGCCGGTCTCTGAAGTGTTTTTCTTCATGCATTTGATTCCCTATCTGCTGCTCACCCACAGCACCGGGCGCTGGCTCGGGCCGTTTGTTCCCGTGTTGCGCCTGCTCTCCTTCGTCGTTTGGCCCATTCGCCTGCTGCTCGAGGCCGGCGTCTCCGTCTCCCAACTGCACGCGGAGACGCCCACCGACGAGGCGGCGGAGCAGGAGAGCCTCGAGGCGCTGGTGGAAGCCGGCGAGGAACAGGGTATCCTCGAGCCCCACGACGCTAAACTGATCGAGCAGGTCGTCGGGTTCGGAGACGTGCGCGTCCGCGAGGTCATGACCCCGCGCCCGGACATGGTGGCCATCCCGGCGGCGGCCACCCTCACCCAGCTCCGACAGGTGATGGTGGATTCGAAATTCTCGCGCGTGCCGGTCTTCGAAGGAACACTGGACGAAGTGATCGGCATCGCTCACGTCCGCGATTTGCTCGAAATTCCCGAGGCGGAAGCCTCTCGGCGCCTGGCCCGTGAGATTCTCCGGCCGGTGATGTTCGTTCCGGAAACCAAGCTGGGCTCAGAGTTGCTCCGGGAATTGCAGCAGAAGAAGCAGCAGATGGCCATCGCCATAGACGAATATGGCGGCGTGGCCGGACTGGTCACCACCGAAGACCTGGTCGAGGAAATCGTCGGGGAAATCGAGGACGAAGACCGCCGCCCGGCTCCCGAGGCCGTGCGCGAGGCAGATGGCGCCATGCTCGTACGCGGCAGCACTTCTGTGGCTCGCCTGGAGGAAATCCTCGGCGTGACCATCGACCGCGAACCGGATGCCGCGGCCACCACCGCCGCCGGCCTTCTCAACGAACTGGCCGGACACGTGCCCGCCCCCGGCGAAGTCATCCTCACGCCGCAAATACGCTTCGAAGTGGTGGACGCGAATCAGCGTAAGGTGCTTCGCGTGCGCGCTCGGCTCGTTCCGCCCACGCCCCTTCCGGAGCCCGCGGAGTCATTGCCCTCCGCCGCCGCACAGCCCGAGGGCGCTTCCGCTGCCAAACCAGCCCGGGAACGTTCCGCCAAATCCGCCCCTGCCGCCGCTGGCAAAAAGGCCGCCGGCGCTTCCCGCTCTTCGAAATAATCCCGCCGCGGATCGCCGTTTCCGCCGCTCCGCTCCTTGGCTGGCCCGAAGGCCTTTGAGTGCGATAGGCCCGCAGTTCAGGGGCCTATCGCCTTGTGATTCCAGGCGCGCGGAGCATCGAGGGCCCATGGCCTCGAGCTTGGCGGATTCAGACACCGCCTGCCATCAGGCATTTGCGTTGATCCAACCGCCAACGCGCTATGATGCGTACTACATGAGCTTCCATTCCGGCTTCGTAGCCATTCTCGGCGCGCCCAACGCGGGTAAGTCCACGCTGCTCAACGCTCTGGTCGGCGAAAAAGTAGCCATCGTCTCCCAGTGGCCGCAAACCACGCGCAACCGCATCCTCGGAATCGTCAATCGCCCGCACGCGCAAATCGCGGTCCTGGACACCCCAGGCCTGCATCACCCGGATTCGCTGCTCGGCAAGCAGATGCTGGGGGAGATCGAAGAAGCGCTCGACGGAATCGAGGTCCTGCTGGTGATTGTAGATGCCGCGAGAAAGTTCGGCCGCCCCGAACAGCAGGTCTTTGATCGCGCTGAACGCTTCCGCGGCCCGCGCATTCTGCTGCTGAACAAAATCGACCGCGTGCGCAAAGACCGCCTGTTGCCGCTCATCGCGGAGTACAACAAGAAACTGGCCTTCACCGAAATCATCCCCATCTCCGCGCTGACTGGAGACGGCGTGGAACTCGTCGCACGGACCCTCGAAAAGCACCTGCCGGAAGGCGCTCCGCTCTTCCCCCAGGATCAGTACACGGATCAGCCCGAGCGCTTCCTGGCCGCGGAAATCCTGCGCGAAAAAGTCCTGGCGCATACCCGGCGCGAGGTGCCCCACGCCGTGGCCGTTGTGGTGGACCGCTTCGAAGAAGGCGAAAAGCTCACCCGCATCCTGGCCACCATTTACGTGGACCGCGAAGGGCAGAAGGGCATCGTCATCGGCCGCGCCGGCGCCGCGCTGAAAACCATCGGCACCGAAGCGCGGCTGGAGCTCGAACAGATCCTGGGTCGCAAGGTGTTCCTGGAACTATTCGTAAAAGTCCGCCCCGACTGGCGCCACCATCCCGCCGTCGTCCGCGAACTCGACTGGCGCAAACAGATGGAAGAATCAGAGGGGGATCAGGATGCCGAAGGGTTTGGACTCGAGCCCCCAGATGCGTAGGGGCACGGCTTGCCGTGCCCCTCTCGCGTCAATTCTCCTGCGCTGAAATCCCCAGCGACTTCATCTTGCGGTAGAGGTGGCTGCGCTCCAGGCCCAGTGCGGTGGCCGTGCGCGTCATGTTCCAGTGGTTCTCTTCGAGCTTGCGCAGAATCATCTCGCGCTCGTAGTCGTGCCGCGCCTCCGCCAGCGTGGCCGCCGGCTGCGGATTGCGCGCGCCCCCGCGGAACAACTCCGGCGGCAGGTGGTGCACCTCCACGCGCTCGTCCGGGCACATGATGGCCAGCCGTTCCATCACGTTGCGTAATTCGCGTACGTTGCCCGGCCAGGGATACTGCGCCATTACCTCCAGCGCGCCCGCGGAAATCTCCCGCGGCTTGCGCCCATAGGCTTCGCTGAATTCCGCCAGGAAATGCCGCGCGAATATCGGAATGTCTTCGGTGCGCTCGCGCAGCGGCGCAATTACCATGGGCACCACGTTCAGCCGGTAGAACAAATCCTCCCGGAAGGCCCCGCGCGCGATTTCATCCTCCAGCTTTTTGTTGGTCGCCGCCACCACGCGCACGTCCACGGTCACCGGCTTGCGCGAGCCGATGGGCTCAAAGCGCTGCTCCTCCAGGACCCGCAGCACCTTGGCCTGCGTCTTCATGCTCATGTCCCCGACTTCATCGAGGAAAAGGGTGCCCCCGTCAGCCTGCTGGAATTTCCCGGTTTTGTCTTCGTTCGCGCCCGTGAAGCTGCCCTTTACGTGGCCGAAGAGTTCGGATTCGATCAGCTCTTCCGGGATGGCCGCGCAGTTCACTTCCACAAAAGGCTGGTGCGCCCGCTGGCTCTGCGCGTGCAACGTGCGCGCCACCAGTTCTTTCCCCGCGCCGCTTTCGCCGTAAATCAGCACGCGCCCGCCGGTCGGAGCCGTCAGCGCGATCAACTGCCGCAGGGCCTTCATGGGCACGCTTTCGCCCAGCAGCGTCTGGCTGCGGTTCAGTTCCGCCCGCAGCAGCCGGTTTTCCTCCTGCAGCAGCGCCTGGGCCAGCGCGTTGCGCACCGCCACCAGGATTTTTTCCAGCGCCAGCGGCTTCTCGATAAAGTCAAACGCCCCCAGTTTGGTGGCCCGCACCGCCGTTTCAATGTTCCCGTGCCCGGAGATCACCACCACCACGGGTGGCTGGGCCATCTCCCGCAGACGCCGCAGCGTCTCCAGGCCGTCCATGTCCCCCAGCCAGATGTCCAGCAGCACCAGGTCGTAGGGGCGGCGTTGCACCGCGGAGAGGCACGCCTGTCCGCTGGAGACGGCATCGGCGGCGTAGCCTTCTTCGTGCAGAATCGAGGCCAGCGACTGGCGGATGCCGTCTTCGTCGTCCACGATCAGCACGCTGCGGGCCGGCGCGCTCATGCGCTCGCTCCACCCGGCGGCAGGGTGGCCGCGGGCACGCCCGCGGCATGCGCGGCCGCGCCGTTGCCCGCCTGGCCCGCGGCCGGCTCTGCCACCGGCAGCCGGATGATAAATCGCGCCCCTTGCGGCTGATTGTCTTCCACCCGGATGGTGCCGTGGTGTTCGGCCACGATGCGTTCCGTGATGGCCAGGCCCAGCCCCGTGCCGCGCTGCCGCGTGGAGAAATGCGGCAGGAACAGCCGGTCCTTGTCCTCCGACGCGATTCCATGTCCGGTGTCCGCCACCACCAGTTCCACCGTATCGCCGTTGGCGCCCAGGCGCGTGCCCAGCGTCAGCGTGCGCGCCGCGGCTCCTTCCATGGCCTCTGCGGCGTTGTCAATCAGGTTGATCAGCACCCGGCGCAGCAGTTCCGTGTCTGCCTTGATCGGCGGCAGGTCCGCAGCCAGCTCCGTGCGCACCTGGATGCCCTCCAGCCGCGCCGCAAAAAAGTGCAGCGCGCTGGTCATCACTTCGTTCAGGTCTGCCGGAGAGAGCACCGCCTGCGGGAAACGCGCGAACCGCGAAAAAGCGTCCACCAGGCTCCCCAGCGTGGCCACCTCGCGCTGGATCAGGCCGGCGCATTCCGCCACCAGCGATTCCAGTTCCCGGGCGGAGGCGGGACTCGACGAAGGCGCCAGAGCCCGCCGCTCCAGATATCGTCCCAGGCGCTGCGCGGAGAGCTGGATGGGGGTGAGCGGATTTTTGATTTCGTGGGCCACGCGCTGGGCCACTTCCTGCCACGCCGCGGCCTTCTGCGCGTGCAGCAGGTCGGAAAGATCGTCAATCACCACCACGTAGCCGGGATTGCTGCGCCCCGGTCCGAGCGAGCTCACCGTCACCGCCGCATGCACCACCCGGCCGGGCAGTTCAATTTCCAGCTCGCGGGAGACCGCGCCCATGCGCAGCGAACGCCGCATCAGGCGCTCGATGGCCCGGCTGGCCTCCGTGCCCAGCAGCGATTCCAGCGATCGCGCCTCCCCGGCCTGGGGAGCATTTCCCAGCATCCGCAGGAAGGATGCGTTCACCCGTTCCACCGTCCCCCCCGGCCCCAGCGAGAGCACTCCGGTGGGGATGTTTTCCAGAATCGTCTCCATCAGCCGGCGCCGCTGCTCCATTTCCGAAAACGCGAGTTGCAGGCTGGCATTGGACTCCTGCAGCCCCTCGCGCGCCTCGCGCAATTGTCCGGTCATGCGGTTGAACGATTCCACCAGGATGCCCAGTTCGTCCTGCGCGCGCACGTTCACCTGGTGGTCCAGATTGCCCTGCGAGATTTCCCGCGTGGCCTCCGCCAGCGCCTGCACCGGCACGGTCACCTGCTTCTCCAGAAACAGCGCCACCCAGGTGGTGGAAAAAAGCAGCAGCAGGGTGATCAGCATCAGGCTCAGCAACATTTGCACCCGGAAAGTCTTCAACTGCAGGCTCTGCGCGTGATACGCCCGCTGCTGCGCTTCAATGTTGTCCAGCCGCCGCAGGTAATCTTCCGGCATGCGCTGTCCCACCAGCAAAGCCCCAGCCGGAAGCGGCGCGCGGGCCATCACATACGTGGCCCGGCCGCTTTGCCAGGCTTCTGAGCCGGTGGGCAGCGTGCGCATCCAGCGCGGCGCTTCCTGCCCCTTTCCCGCCGGCGCATTCCGCAGCGCGAAATCGATCACCCGGCCGGAAGTGTCCAGCCGCCAGATGGCGTCGTAGCCCGGTCCGATGCGCACCGGCACGTCCGCCGGGGCGTACACCGGAGCGAGATCGCTCACCATTTGCGCGCGCCGCGCCGCTCCGGCCACGCCCATGTCTTCCAGCAACCGCACGCTTTCTTCCGTGGCCACCTCCAGCGGGCGGGGGAACCATTTGGTGAGCGTGCGATTCAGCAGCGCGTAACTGACCACAAACAGCAGCGCCACCGGCAGCAGGGAAATGCTCATCGCGCCGAACACCATTTTCGTGCGGAAGCGCGAACCCATCTGCCCGGCGCGGCGGTCTGCCCACAGCCGCAGCAGGTTGCGCAGCAGCACGAAGCCAAATACCAGGAAGGCAATCACCACGAACACGGATACGGAGAAGAGAATCAGCAGCGCCGTGGGGCCTTCCGGCACAAAGGGAGTATTCAGCGATCCCAGGGTAAACACCGCGGCCAGCAGCAGGGCCATGCCCAGCCCGCCGGCGATCAGCGCAAGACGGCCCGGGCGCCGCCGCGCGCGCGGAGCGGAATCGCCGCCGCTCGCCGGACTCGCCGAAGCCAACGGTGGAGTTTGGCCGCTCATCCCAGCGTCACCAGGGCGCCGGGGGAAGGGGAGCCCGGCTCCCGCCCCGGCAGGAAGGGCAGCAGGGGGCACTGCTCGCAGCGCGGATTCCGCGTGCGGCACCAGTTTTTCCCCACGTTCACGATCAGCCCGTGAAATTCGTTATACGTCTCCGCATCCGCCGGCAGGCTGGCTTCGAACAGCGCGCGGACTTCTTCATATTGCGCCTTCTCGTGCGCCAGGCCGTGCCGCGCCAGAATGCGCTTGGTGTACGCATCCACCACGAACACCCCGTGTCCCCCCGCGTAGAGCAGGATGGAGTCCGCGGTCTCGCGGCCGATTCCGTGCACCGCCAGCAGCCGCTCCCGCAATTCCGCCGTGGGCGTGCGAAACATCCGCGCCAGCGAGCCGCGATATTCCCTTCGCAAGAAGGCGGTAAATTCCTTGAGTTTGCGCGCCTTCTGCCGGAAATAGCCGGAAGAGCGGATCAGGCGCTCCAGGCGCCTCCGCGGTACGCGCTCCAGCGCCGCGGGCGTGAGCAGCCTTTCGCGCCGCAGGTTGGCGATGGCGCGCTCCACGTTGGTCCACGCGGTGTTCTGCGTCAGGATGGCCCCAACGATGACCTCAAAGGGCGTGCGCGCCGGCCACCAGCGCTGCGGCCCCAGCGCCTTGTAAAGCGTCTCGTAGTATTGCCCCAAGTCCGTCAGGGCGTCCGGCATTCCATCATTCGTCGGGGCGGACGCGCGCGTCTTCGCGCGTGTCCGCCCACGGGCGTCCCCGGCGCCTCGAATCGGCTGTCTGGCCATGGAATGCTCACGATAGCGGTCCGGTTCGGCGCAAGTCAAGGCAGCGGCCGGTGACTGGTGGGTGGTGCGCCGGAGCCTTGGAGTGCGGCCTGTCCTGAGAGACAGGACGCCTTGGCCTTGCAAATCCTCGAGACCTTGCAGGACGAAGCCGCCTGGAAGGAAACGCTGGCGCGCTCCCCTGAAAAACTGCGCCGCCTGGCCGAATAAGCGCTTCAAGAACATCGGCGCGGCGAGTCGCGCCCTCTCTGCATCACCAAGTAGCACAGGCATTCTTGCCTGTGCGCCGCGGCTCACCACCATGCCCCGCCCTCGTACTCAGCAGAATCATTCGCGCAAGGATCGCGTGTAGTGGTCTCCTTCCCGCAAGTATGCAGAACGGGCCGCAGCATAATACCAGCTGCAAACGCGCATGGCCGGGGGTGGCTTCATAACTCCCCGGTGAACTACTGCGGTGGTATCATCTCGCGCGGCGCAGAAAGGGAGACGATGGCGGGAGGCACTGGCTGGCCAGCCGTCCATGACGGTCCAGGGTGGGAGGGAGCAACGCGCTTCCCTTTGCAACCGCTATGGTTGACAAGATAATTAGCATCGAGATAGCGTTCTTAATAGGAGATGCCGGGGTGAGCAGGGACGAGAAACAGCCAGAGAGCGTCAGTGAGTTCCTCATACAGGTCCAGGCCGTCAGGGACGCCTTAGGATTTGAGAAAAATGAACCATTTGGCCCGTGGTTCCGGGGGCATGAGCGAGACCACTGGGCGTTATGTCCCAGACTCTATCGCGATTACGGTGGCTATGCCACGATCAAGAGGGAGCGCATTGAGGATGAGATTCGGGAGGAGTTTATCGTACGGGCTCCCGTTCTGTCCGAGATTAAGCCGGCAGGCAATGACGAGTGGGAGTGGTATTTCCTGATGCAGCATTTTGGAACGCCGACGAGGCTTCTCGATTGGACCGAAGGAGCGCTACTTGGCCTGTATTTTGCAGTAAAGAGCAACCCCGGATTTTATGACGCCGCAGTTTGGATTCTTGACCCCTACGAACTGAATAGGCGCGCGATTGGCAAAGAAGAGGTGATTCCACCCAGCGCGACGGGCGTGCATCGTACTGATAAGCGCCTCGTGGACCCTTGGCTGCCTGCTAGGTTCAGGAATATGGGGGGCCTCCCCCAGCGACCAATCGCAGTGTACCCTACGCATATCGCTCGGAGAATCAGCACGCAGCGTTCCTGCTTCACCGTTCATGGCAGAGATGCGAAGGGGCTCGAAGAACTTCAGGGGAAGAAAAACCCAAGTCTCCTAAAAATCAGAATTCCCAGCTTCAGGGTGCAGGCGATTCGAAGGGAGCTGGAAGCGAGCGGGATTGACGAGGCTACGATCTTCCCGGACCTAGACGGCCTTAGTCGGTATTTAAGTTTGAAGTGGAGGAAGGATGAACACAAGCAACCCCACAATGGGGTCTACACCCGCCTGCGACCCTCCGGAGTCCACAAAGGCGGCGTCGGAGTTTTTGCAGCCAAGCGAATTAGAAAGGGGGCTTCACTTTTTCAAGGAGACAACGAAGAAATGCTCTGGGTAGGCGAGGCATTCCTCCCGAAGGGGCCCAGAGAGATTCGTAGGCTGTATGAAGACTTCGCCGTAATCAAGGATTCTCGCTACGGTTGCCCTCCCACGTTCAATCGTTTAACCCCCTCGTGGTACCTGAATGAGCCGAAGAAGGGGGGGCAACCCAATGTAGGCTGCGACGACGGCTACGATTTCTTTGCGCTCCGAAATATTGAGCCCGGAGAAGAGCTCACGGTCGATTACTCCAGTTACAGCGGACTGACCGGAGCTGCCGCGACGTGAATCCCGGACGAGAAGACGCGCGGTGATTTGTGCTTTCTCCCCCATTTTTCTTGCCGTCAGCGTGCACTGATGGGAGCATCCCGCTTCAGAAATCAACCGGCAAGGACTGAGGCGAGCGTGCCTACCCTGCCTGCTGCAGGCAAGTCTGGCGCTCTGGGCGGCCGGCGGATCACGAGGCTTCCTTGCGGCGCGTTGCGGAGTTTCGGAAATCCTGAGCCCGATTCAGTTCAGCCATTCAGGCGAATCTCTTGATGCAGTTCATCGAGGTATGCGTTAACAACAAGAAGCTCCGGGTCGCGTTGCTTGGCCCATTCGCGAATCCGCGTCTCGTTATCTGCTGACATGTTTTTGCCCAGGATTATTCGTGTCAACCATTGCGCCTTGATTTTGACGAGTGGCTCGGCGCCGCGTTTCCCAATCAGTCGCACTTCTTCCTCATTGCTCCACTCCGGTCGCTTGGATACCAGGACACTCGCATTTCTGTTTTGAGAATCGTTTACATCGAACAGCGCATATTCGCCATAAACGACTTCCATCACATACTCGCCGAATAGAGGACCCTCGTTCGCGAACTCCAAGCAGTAACCAGTATGGTCTGCCGCATACTTAGCCCAAAGGCTCAGGTTGTTGAAGCGTTTAGAAAGGGAATAAACCCGAAACTGCTCAACTTGGGAGTTTAGAATCTTTGACATTTCGCGTTGGAACCACTCCAATCCTTGAGTCTGAATGCTCGTGCGAATCCTCGATTCGTGGTCTTGCAGAAGGTCGAGCGCCGGTGCGGGATTGCGTCTGATGTAGTCATTTCTAAGGAAGGTGACCATCTCTTCGAACGACATGGGTTTGATTTTTGGCCTGCAATCGGTAGGGTCGTTCAATTGCGCCACACTCGGCAGGTAGAGCACATGCTCCAGGATGATGGGCTTGAGGCGGTCTAGGTGCTCTGCGCTCTGATATCTATAGAAGTGGGAGCCGCTTGCCTTAGTCGGGGTGAAGACCGTCATGTCTCATTATCCCTCAACCGGAGGCCGTTGGCGGGTGGCCAGAATACTTTCCCATTTTCTTTTTTTGGCGCTTAACGATGGGAGCATACCACTTCAGAAGTTAACCGGCGATGACTGACGCGGGGGCACCCTGCAGATTGAAATAGGCGAAAATCGAAACTCCAGAACCGGTGACATCGACCAGGACTCCCACACGTCGGCGCGACGTGTGGGCCACCCGGCGGGCGAACAAGGCCAATGGCTACCTTCTCGGCTCATAGCGCATGGCCACCGCCCCCGAGGGGAACTCCAGCCGGCCCACCAGCCTCAAGTCCACATGCTTCGATAGCCCCGCGAACAACGTGGGCCCGTGGCCCGCCAGCCTGGGATGCACCACGAACTCATACTCATCGATCAATCCCAGCTCCGCCAGCGCCTGCGGGAGCTTTACGCCTCCCACGAACAGTCCCTTACCGGGCTCCCGCTTGAGCTGCTGTACGGCCGTTCTCAGGTCGCCGCGCACGAGCTGCGCGTTCCAATCCACCCGGTCCAGGGTGCTGGACACCACGTACTTCTTTGCCGCGTGGATCGTCCGGGCGAAGGGTTCCATCCAATCAGGCATCGCTCCCGCCGGCGCCGTCGGCCGGAACGCCGCCTCCATCATTTGGTACGTCACCCGGCCAAAGAGCAGGGCATCGGCCCGCTCGAGGTTCTCGACCGCGTGACGATGCAAATCTTCGTCCGGGGTGATGGCACGATGATCGCAGCACCCGTCCAATGAGACGTTGATGGAATACCGAAGCGGTCGCATTGCGCGAGACTACCGCCGATGGGGCAGGCCAGCAAGGTTGGCCCGCTTCCGCCAGAGGCTGCCTGCGGGCGGCTTCGGCGGGTGGCGTCCTAATTTGCCATTGCGTCAGGGCACGTCTTTAGACGTGCCTTTCGGCAAGAGCAAAGACAGGGGTTTTAACCCCTGAGGCCCCAGCGGCTAAAGCCGTTGCGCGGAGGCACCGCGTTGGCACGCTTGAAAGCGTGCCCTCTCGGGTGGGTAGCCGGCTGCTCAATTTCCGCGGACCAAAGATGAAGACGAGCGAAAAGCCTCACACGCCCGCCTGCCGCGGGCAAGCTCGCCACGGCGGGCAAGCAAATCCGGCGCGTTGGGCACCGGCGAAGTCTATTTCGACCGATCCTTCATCACCTTGATGCTTGCTTTCACCAGTTTCTTCACCAGAGTCACTGGGACCGCTTTACCCATGGGGAAGTTGACAACGGCTTTGGATGTGGGATAGCCGGCCAGTTCCTTCCTATGATTCTGGATCACGGGAGGGCGCACATGCAGGCGCAGGTGTGGTTTCTTGAAGCTGAACCAGGCAAACATCCCGTCATAATCAAATCCTGGGTAGGAGTATCCGGGCCATTGGAAATAATCGGTGCGTTCGGTGGCGCCCGGCGCCGCCGCGCGGATGGCCGCCCGGATCCTGGCCAACTCGCCTTGCGCCTCTTTGGGACAGCGTGCGATGTATTCTTCTACTTCAATATCTTTACGTTTTGGCACGGTTGCGTTCTCTCCTGGTCGTTGAGTTCTTGTTCATTGTAATCGGCCTTTGGGATTTCGCCGGCGACTTGGAAAAGAGCCCCAAGCGGCGTTGTGGGAAACTACAGCCACCGCTCCGGCTGCCTCCGGCAAATGTCCACAGGGCGACTTGCGGGGAGCCAAGAGGCAACCTGTCCGGTTGCCGCGTTGTTCAGGCACTCCGTGGCATTGAACCAGTTCGATGCGTGGGGTTGGCCGGCAGCGCGGTGAGATAGGCGGCGAAGCTATCGTTAAACAACGCGCCGGGCCGTTTGTCCCTTAGAAGCGCGACGGCATCCTCACCCTTCATCCCGAGATAGGTCAGCACCAATCCCGCTACCAGAGCCGAGCGGTTCAAACCCAGGCCACAATGCGCAAGAACTTTCTCGCCGTTGGCCACTAATTGGGCGCCGAGCTTCGCCAGTGCGTGCAGCTTGTTCAAATCCGGCAAATCTTCATCGCAAATGGGAAAGTAAACATAGAGCATGTGATTGGGAATGTCGGGAATGCCCAAGTCGAGATTGCCGTCCAAGTCGAACACCGCAGTGATCCCATGATCTTCGATCGACTTCCAGTCATCGATCGACGGAGAAATAAATAACTGGCGTTGCTCATCGAGTGGTACGAGATCCATGGAAGGTTTTCCCGGCTTGTGGGTTCCACAGTAGCGATTTGGTGAGAATATTTCAATGGTTCCTGGTACCTCGCCTTGTCAAAGCCGCGTAGGGGCGACAGAGGTTTGCCCAGCGCCTAGGCACTGGGTCTCCCTGCGTTCATCCACCTGCGCGATTCCCGTGATACTTTGACCACCATCGCAGGCGGACGGATCCAGAAAACATGGGCGGGCGCATGTTCGAACGGTCCCACAGTTCGCGGCCGAGGCTGCTGATCGCTTTCGGCGCATCGTTCGCCGTCTATTTGATCCCACTCGTCGGGCCGCATGGCTCCTGGCTGCTCAGCCAGCAACTCTACCAATGGCGGACGGCTGGCGCTCCCCACCGGGCCGCAAGCTGGACAGCAATGGAATGGGGCATGGCCCTGGCGTTGCAGATTTTGGCCGGCGCGCTCTGCTACTGGGTACTCGTGCGGCCCGGCTGGGTGCGCATCCTGGCGCTGGCCGCCTGCGCGCCGGTGTTTGTAGCTGCCACCAACTGGACCTATATGAGCGCGCTTCCCTTGAGATTCCTGACCGAGCGGGCCACGACACCCGATCTGGAAAGCTGGAAGACGGTGTGCACAGTTCCCGATATGTTTGTGGCTGAAGTGCGGACTCCTCCGGACACATCGGTGGCACGCACCGGGCGGGCCTGGCTGCGAGCAAATGAGAAATACTTCGCTCTGACTATGCCTGGCTGCCAAACCCGTTTGCTCGCAATGCCGGAAGCCGCCACGCCGGTGGATCTGGATTTTGTTTCTCCGGCTGGCGTCTACATGATGAGGAACTGGGACACCAAAACGAGACAGACGCAGTGGTGGGTGGGCAACGGAACTTTGCGGCCGCTCTCCGGCTTACCGGAGGAATCGATCATACAGGGCATGCCGGTTTTATCGAACGATGGGCACTGGGTGGCATGGATGGAGCTGATTCCCGGGACGAAAAGCCGGCGCGCCGTGGTCCGCTCGCTCGACGACGGGCGGGCGCAGGTCGTGAACATCCCCGACCCGCTCTACCGGGAGTGGGGGCTTCCCGCGCTTCTTGCCGCGGATATGGAACGCCAGGAGCTGACCTTCTACGCCTACGATTACTCGACGCGGCGCAGTTCGTTGACCGTGTTCGGCCTCGGCTCCCAGCAGCAGGGTGATTCGATTGTGGCCCAAGGCGTTGAGGCGCAATTTACGACTTTACTGCGTGTGGGCTCGGGCTGGGTGGCCTGGGATGCCGCTCGGGAGCCGGGCGAACGCTATCGAATCGTCTGGTCGCTGGCCAACGGACGGGGCACACATGAAGCATTGCGGGGCCGCAGCATCACCGCCGTCAAAGTGGATCCGGACGGCGCATACGTTGCCGTCAGCGAGAGCAACGCAATCCTCGATAACATCGCCGGGGATGCCGTGTACGTCCTTCGCGCCAGCGATGGCAGGGAAGTGTGGCACCGGAATTTACCGAGGTATGCCCGCAGCGCGCTCGCCTTTCTTGGCGAGAAGCTTTTCGCTTATACCGACTCGGACGGAGCGCGCTCCACTGTGCGCGTCCTGCAGATCGCGGATTAGAAGTCATCGGGTTCTGCCGACATCCTTCCTTCGCCCGAGCAGCTTGTAACAAGTGGCCCCTCCCGTTCCGGCCTCACTCGATTCCGCCACCGGCACTACAAATGATCGTAGTTGACATGCTCGCCGATGGTGCTACACTTACGTGACGTAAATAGGTAATTACCCGGCGTTCCCTTTTCTGCCCGTGGCCCGCGGGCGTAACGCTCCGCGGGAGGAGGAGAGAAATCATGGCCCGCTCCCTGGATGTGGAAGATCTCCGTCTGAGTTACGACCCTGAGCAGCCCCAGCGCCGCTTCATCGCCGCGGGTGTAACAAGTGCAACCAAGCCGAGAAGCGAGCGCCTTCCCAAGCCGGTCCCATGGCCCGACGGCGCAGCCCCGCAAGCGGCCCCGCTCACCAGTCCGCCGGCCGAAGGAGACGACCTTTCGCGGTTTGCCGGCTACGACGCCGTGGTGATTACCTACACCTCGGCAGAGGCCGCCGCGCTCGCCGCCCTGTTCACTCCCAGCTTCCTGCCCTCCACGTGGTACGAGTACCGGCACAACATCAGCAGCTACGTGCCGCTGGTCACCGGAGGACGCGCTCCCTTTAACGACTTGCAGCCGGATATGGCGCGCTACTACCACAGTTTGGGGCTCTACTTCCCCTGCCGCATCGGAAACGCGCGCGTGCTCCTCTTCAAATCCGGCCTGCACCTGGATTACGACGGGAAAGCCGTGCCCTTCCGCAAACTGATCGCGGAAATTGCGGAAACCGTCCGGCCGAAGCTGCTCATCACCACCGGCACCGGCGGCGGCATCGGCAAGCAGGTGGCGCTGGG
>Ga0335085_10006593_pt1 | contig 18248 bp, 15 predicted proteins | sample Lox_Sample_45_FD_206712 | JGI IMG/M metagenome (GOLD analysis project Ga0335085, IMG submission 206712) | Soil microbial communities from Loxahatchee National Wildlife Refuge, Florida, United States - Lox_Sample_4.5 | ecosystem: Environmental > Terrestrial > Soil > Wetlands | place: USA...
GAGGTCAAAATCTCAACCTGGCGCAGCTTCGCAATAATCTCCTCAGGCTTGTAAATCTTCCGCGGCATCGGACACCTCCATCCAAAAACTACATCAAGAATGGAGCACTTCTAAGGGGGCAGACCAAGTCGGAAGTCATCAGCCCGGACCATGGCGCCATAGCGATAGGCGGAGGCCGAGTGGGTCTGGCAGTCTGTACAATGGCAAATGATGACCTTCTGTGGATCGATCTCAGCCTCATAGGCCACATTGCCGCACAGGCACTCGCCGTCAATCTTCAGGGATATCTCCTCCGTCTCCGGGAACACTAAGGCCCTAAGAACCTCCGGGCGGTTCTTAAAGACACCGATCTGCCGCACCTCGCCGCCACGACCGCTCTCAGTCACTGCCACACATATCGTCGCTTTATGCACATCCAAGCCAACAAGGTAATATTGTCCATTAGGTCCGCCCGCCACGTATGAGGCTCTATGCCGGCCATTCGGCACAACCCTCAACACCCTATATGATGAGGGATATGGTGAGGGCGGGCTGCCGATCACTCAGCGGAAATCGGGCCTAACCGACAAATACGGACGAGCCGATAATCTTCCGATCTTCCAGATCGCGGTGTGCCTGCGCGGCATCCGACAAGGCATAGCGCCGGTCGATCCTGATCCGGATATCGCCCGCCGTAATGTGGCCAAAAATCTCGCCCGCCAGCGCCGCCCGCTCCTCCGGTGTAGCGATATAATCGGCCAACGCAGGGCGTGTCAGGAACAGCGAGCCTTTGATGGCGAGTATCTGCGGGTCGAAGGGCGGAATGGTCCCGGATGCCGTGCCCACACAGACCAGCAGCCCGCGGCGCTTCAGAGAGTCGAGCGAGGTCTGGAATGTATCCCGGCCAACGCCGTCAAAAACCACAGAGACGCCCAGCCCACTTGTCAGGTCGCGCACACGGCGGGGGATATCGTCGTGGCGGGAGTTGATAACCTCGTCGCAGCCATGGGCACGGGCGATTTCGGCTTTCTCCTCACTCGACACAACACCTAGAACACGCAGCCCCAGCAGCTTGGCCCATTGGGACATGATAAGCCCCAGCCCTCCGGCCGCCGCGTGCAGGAGAATGCTGTCCCCGGGCTGGAAAGGGTGCAGGCGGCGCAGCAGATAGGCGGCGGTCAGCCCGCGCATCGTCATGGCCGCGGCGGTTTCACAATCAACCCCCTCCGGCAGCACGATAAGAGGTGCTGCCGGGATCAGGCGCTCGGAGCTATACGCGCCAAGCGTGTTCAGGAACCCGGTATAAGTAACCTTGTCGCCAACGGCGACGTTGGTTACCCCCTCCCCCACGGCTTCAACCACACCTGCCGCCTCGGCACCCAGGCCCGAAGGTAAAGGCACGGGATAAGTGCCGTTGCGAAAATAGGTATCGGCGAAATTCAGGCCGACTGCGACATGACGCAGCCGGACCTGCCCTGGTCCGGGATCACCGACATCGATATCCTCCAGACGCAAGACATTCGGCCCGCCGGTCTGATGAAAACGCACTAACTTTGCCACAACAACACCTTCAATTCAATAAACTTGATGATTGATCTGCATAAATCATCATGCAGCCCAGCCTGGGGTTGCCGCGTGCAACGGCGTATCAACGATAACGGAGACACGCTGCCCTTCGCGGACATTGGGGTAGTAATCCCAAATCGCATGATGCTGCGTCGCCCAATTATCCCAGAACACGAGCGCATTGGGCGTCCAGTTGATGCGCACCTGTAGCACCGGATGGCGTTCAACATGCCTGAACAGGAAGGCAAGCAGCGCCTCGCTCTCTTCTTTTTCCAATTGCTTGATGCGCGTGGCAAAGCCAGGGTTGACGAACAACAGCTTACGGCCGGTGAATGGGTGAGTGAGAATCACCGGGTGCTCGGCCTGCGGGTAGGATGAACCATCATCAGGCCTGATACCATAGGCTGAGGTCCAGGGCAGCGCACCATCATGGATTGCCGTCAGCCCCTCAAGAAACACCTTGAGTGCATCTGAAAGAAACTCATAAGCCAGATACATGTTGGCGAAAGCCGTGTCGCCACCGCCAGAAATCGGCAGCTCCGGCACGCGTAGCAGAGAGCCCCAAAGCGGCTGCTCATCACAGGTCACGTCAGCATGCCAAGCCTCGCCAGCGGTGAAACGCGATGCGGCATCCGTGCGCCAAGCCAGCACGTCGTGATCGACCTTCTGCTCCGGTGTTGCCTGCTTGGCCGCCAGCTTATGCTGGTGCAACTGGCCAAAGCGCCGGGCAAACGCCTTGTGCTGCTCAGGCGTGAGGGGCTGGTCTCGAAACACAATGGCAAGATTCTCGCCCAGCGCGCGGCGGATTTCCGCCAGCTGCTCATCGCTCACCCCATTGGCGAGATTGACACCGCCAATCTCCGCACCAAGTGCGGGCGAGAGACGCTTGACGGTAATCGCTTCATACGGTGCCAGATTGCGGCCGTTCCAGGCAACCAACGCCCGCTTTGCCGATTGATCAAAGCCGATGCTCATGATGTCTCCTGTATTTTGCACGCTCTAATATCTCAGAATTTTCCTGTGAGAGTTATGCCCGCGCTGATCGGATCGCCGACAAGGGCATAGATCATGTTGTATGTCGGGAAGGAGGAGCTGGTGGAGGCGCCGCGATAGAGGTAGTACTTGGTGTTGGAAACATTGTGCACCCACCCGGAGAGATCCCAGCGTCCATTGTCGGACCTCACACCGAAGTTGACGTTGCCCAGCGCATAGCCCGGTACCCAGCCATATTTGGAGTCCTCCATGCCGGAGTAGAACCCCGTCTTGAGCAACACGTTGCCACCAAAATACGCAACAAGATTGCGGCCATGGATGGGAGGCAGTGGCTGGTCGTATTCACCGCCGATCGAGCCGCTCCATTTCGAGTTGCCTGCCAACGGCCGGCCAGTGAGATTGCACGAGCTACCGGTGTTGGATTGCTCAATAGAGCATGGGCCATTATGGAAGGATTCATAATAGGCTTCATCATAGGTGGCAGCGGCGAAGAGGCTGAGATTATCGGTGACCAGGGCACGCGAATCAACCTCAAAACCACGTGAACGGACTTTGGGAACCGAGGCGATAGAGGTGTAGGTGAGCGAACCGGTCGAGCCGATCACCGTACCCTGGTAATCTGAATCCTCATCCCAGAAGGCATCGCCATCCAGGATAAGGCGGTTGTGGAGGAGTGTCGTTTTAATACCGATCTCAAAATTATTATCGGTCTCTGGCGCCACCTGCTTAGGCAGAGAGACTGCATTAGCTGTGTAGAGCAGGTTGATGCCTGCCGATTTCGCGCCATGTGAAAAGGTGGCATAGGTGAGAATATCGGAGGACGGCTTGTAAGAGAGGGTGACGAGTCCCGCTGGCAGCGCGTTCGCCGTGCCCACGCCATAATGCAGATAGGGCGAGATGGAATTGCGGATGGCATGCACCGTCGCGTTGGAACTGGCCGCACCGCCCTCCTGGATCTGGTTGAGGTCGGCGGTTTTTGCCTCATAGGTTTCGCGCACGCCGGTGGTCAGGTCAACCTGCGGAGTGAGGTGCCACACCGCCTGACCATAGGCGGCGTAACTGCGCGTGTCGTACACGCCTGTGGCCGCCTGCGAGAAGCCGTTGGTGGCCAGGGTATACAGCGTGTTCGCCCCGGTGCCTGGCGCAGCGCCCGAGAGCAGCGTGCCTGCTGCTGAACCGAACGATTGCAGCAGCTCGTCATTGATGGATTGGTAGAAGAAGTAGAGCCCGCCTGTGTAGTCGACGATCTTACCCAGCGGCGACGTCAGGCGCAACTCCTGGCTGTACTGGCGCTGGTAGTCGGTCATGTTCGAGGCGGTGAGCGCCGGCAGGGCGGTGGCGTCGAGGTCGTTATGCGGGTACCAGTTCCAGTAACGGAAACCGGAGATCGAGGAGATCGTGTAGCCCGATAGGTTGTAATCGGCGATCAGCGTCGCGCCGCCGGTTTCCATGTCGTAATAGACTGGACTGTCCACATCCGTCTCGCGCTTGAAGGCGCTCTTATAGGGCACCTTGTAGCCCAGCAGACCATCAAGATAATTGATGTTCTTGGCGTTAGGGATCGCAGCACCATTGGCATAGTTGGAGGCATAGCCGATGGGCAAATATACGCAGCAATTGGAATGCTGGTGGGCGTAGTCGTAAATGGCGCGGATCGTGAGATTGGGTGTCGCATTGTAGAGCAGCTGGGCGCGGATGCCCTTGTCGTTCTGGTTGGAATAATGCTCGTTGCTGGTGGTGCTGGCGACATAGCCGTCATGCTGCGTGCCCTGCAGCGCCAGGCTGAATGCCAGCTTATCGCTGCCGAACACGGAGCTGGTGACGCGCGCGCCAAGCTGCGCGTAATGCTCCGTGCCGAAGGAAGCCGTGTAATCTGCCTCCGGCGTGAAGCTGGGTAGGCGGGTGCGGATGTTGATGGCGCCGGCCACCGTGTTCTTGCCGAACAGCGTGCCCTGCGGGCCTCGCAGTACCTCGATACTGTCGATCTCGGGCAAATCGAACACGGCCTGCGCCGGGCGGGCAAGCAGCACGCCATCGAGATATGTGCCGACACCGCCTTCAAGACCGTCATTGGCGAGGTTGGGCACGCTTCCCAGGCCACGGATATTGATTGCAGTGTTGCGCGGGTTGAACGCCTCGATGGTGAGGCTCGGCACGAGTTGCTGAATCTTCGTTAGGTTGGAGGAGCCGAGATTCTTGATCTGGTTGCGGTCCACCACGGTAATCGCCACCGGCACGGATTGTACCTTCTCCACGCGATGGCGGGCGGTGACGACCACGGATTTGAGTTCGGGCGTGCTGCTGGCAGAGGCCGGCGGCACGGGCGGTGGTGGCGGCGGCGACTGGCTGCTTTGTGCCAGCGCCGGCAACGCCCCACCCAAAGCAAGCAAAGAGCCACTAGCCAACAGCAAAAATTTCCGATCAAAAAACATGAAGCATTCCTGTAAAGATTTGGTCGGCTGCACCGCTTCCGCATCGAGGAAGCTTAAAAAATCGTCGTGTGCCACCAAGTTGAAAACGAAGTTATGAAGTTAGATCCTAGGTCTGACTGATCTGTTCCACCGCCTGGAGGTGTTGCTGAACATGTTGCCCAAGACACAGTTCCCTGATGCGTAGAAAGGTGACCGCCGCCAGACAACTTCCCGCCGCTGAACAAGCCAGACCAAAACTCAGCGAAGAATGGTCGGCGATTTTTCCAATCACCCAGGGCGCCGGTGCCTGCCCGATCAGATTGTTTGTGATCGCAGCGCAGGAGAACGCGACACCATGTGCGGCAGGGCGCAGCCTCTCGGCAAAAATGGCGCTGCCAGGGCCAATCGCCGCGCCGCCGGTAAAAACGCCCAGAGCAATTAGCACAAGCTGCGGCAATCCTGTGGGCAGGCTGAAACCAACCGCAAAGGCTATGCCTGTCGTGGCACAGAATAAAGTCGCGGCAATTGCCCGTCCGCCGTTCCACTGGCGCGCTACACGGTCAGCGATATTGCTGCATACCAGCATGCCCAGCACCGCGAGCAGAACCAGAGCGGCGGCCCTCTTTGCAGAAGCCACAGAAGCCAGCCCGTAGACCGATTGCAGCCAGCTGGGCGCCCAAGCAAGAAAACCCGCGAATGTAAAGAACTGCAACCCGCCCGCCAGCATCAGCAGCGGAATGGGGCGCGTGATCAGGACTTCCCGCAGAAATGGCAAGATGGTTCCGAGCCGGAGCCCGTCATCCTCCTGCCGTGCCCCAGCCGGCTCGCGCACCAGCAACAGAAACAGGATGGCAAGAATGAAGCCAAACGCAGCCATCGCCGAGAAGGCATGGCGCCAGCCAAAGGCAGAACCGATGGCCCCACCAAGCACAATGCCAAGCACCTGCCCCAGCGGACCGCTGGAGAGGAATGTCCCGCTGACGGAAGCCCGCAGGCCGCGGGGAAACAGCGAGAACAGCAAGGCAAGACCAACGGTTGAATACGCGGCCTCGCCAACTCCCACGAGAACACGGGCCGCCAGCATGTGGCCATAGCTGGAGACATGCGCGCAGATGAATGTCGCCGCGCTCCACAGCACAGCCATCAGGGTAAGGCAGCGCGCTCTGCCAAACCGCTCGGCCAGTAGCGCTACCGGCACCGCCAGCAAGCCGACCACCAGCGCGACAACACTCACAAGCCCGCCAAGATCGGCATTGGAGAGTGCCCATTCCTGCCTCAGATCAGGGAACAGGGCCACAACGACATAGCGCGACATATAGTCCGACAGATTCAGCCCAAAGGCGATGGCAAGAACCAGCCCGGCATAGGCTTTCCCTTTGGGCCAGTGCGTGGCGCTGGCGCTATTTGCCTTTGCTTCGTTGCCCATGCCCATTGCACTCCAAAAAATTCGATGACTTGCCGCGCCGTCCACTCCGGCCGCTCATACCGGGCGGTCGCCCACGATTGTGGCGCGCTCCATCTTCCGGTGGCTCGGCGGGTAATCCATCACCGCGTAATGCTGCGTGCAGCGGTTGTCCCAGATGGCGACGCTGTCGGGTGTCCAGCGCCAGCGGACCTGATATTCCGGGATCAGCGCCTGGCTGATCAGGTATTCCAGCAATTGCGAAGCGGCGGGATGCACATCCTGCCCGTAGCGGACGCGCTGCGGCGTATGGAAATTGCTGAAATGCGTGGTGAAACCGTTCACAAACAGGCTTCTCGCCCCGGTTTCTGGATGAGTGCGCACCACCGGATGCTCGGCATCGGGATATTGCACCCTCAGGGCGAGCCGCTTCTCCACCGGCAACACCGCACCGAAGGCCGCCTCGATGCTGTGCCTAGCGCGCAGCCCCTCGATATTCGTCTTCACGCGCTCCGGCAGACGCTCATAGGCCAACTCCATGTTCGCCCACATCGTGTCGCCGCCTATCTCGGGGCATTCCACGCATTTGAGGACCGCGCCCATCGGTGGCTCCTCGCGCCACGAGGCATCCGTATGCCAAGCATTTTCATAGCGCGGGAGCGGATCATCGGGCTGGCGGTAGATCTGGATGATCCCCGGCGCGTCCTCGCGCGATTTGGCGATCGGGTGATCCTCGAGCGCGCCGAAACGCGCGGCAAAGGCCGAATGCTGCTGCGGTGTGAGATGCTGCTCCCGCAGGAACAGCACCTTGTGCTCGATCAGCGCGGCGCGGAGAGCCCCGAACAGGTCGTCGTTGGCAACGGCTTCAGCCAGCTGGACACCTCCAATCTCGGCCCCAAGCGCGCACGTGAGGCGCTGGATCTTCATGACAAACACTCCTGACAAACAGCCCTGGCTGTGCATAATATCTTCTATCGGATTACTATGGTATTAGCTGGAGGTCATTGTCATTTCATGCCAAAACATTATCATTTCATGCCATGACTGCTTTAGTGCGTGCCGCCCTGCTCACTGACTACCCGGCCCTGGCCCTAACCTACGGGCTGGACCCGCTGGTCCAGTTACGCGCGGCCGGACTGGAGCCGGGCATCACCAATAATCCCGGCCAGTTCATTTCCGCGGAGCGTGTCGCCCTGCTACTCGAAAACACCGCCGCGGCTAGCGGACACGAAAATATAGGCGTGAAACTGGCGATCCACCGCAAGGTCTCGCATCTGGGCTTCTCCAGCCTCGTCATCAGCCAACAGCCAACAGTGCGCGACGCCCTCGCCATGGTTGAGCGCTACCGCCACCTGATGAACGAGACATTATTCATCAGGGTCGAGGAAGCGTGCGGGTTCGCCCATATCCGATGCGAGCTGGCACTACCGGGCGGCTTTGCGCGGCAGGCAACCGAGCTTGCCGTGGCATCGGTCGTTCAGGTGTTCCGCCTGATCGCCGGTGAGCACTGGCATCCGCGATCGGCCCATTTCCTCCACCCAGCGCCGGCGGACACCGCCACCCACCGGCGCTTCTTCAATGGCCCCGTGCGTTTCGGCGACCATTTCAACGGTCTGGTCTGCCCCTCGCAGGATCTCGACAAGGTTAATTCTGCCGCCCAGCCGGGCCTTGCTGAACAGGCGCGCATCCTGCTCGACGCATTGCCTCCCCAGAACCATGTTGATCTGCTCGAACGGCTAAAGAGCACGCTGGTCCAGCTGATACCGCATGGCCGCGCCAATATCCGCTCCAGCGCGGCAACCCTGGGTACAAGCGTACGGACACTCCAGCGCCTGCTGGAAGCGCGGGGGATGGCGTTTTCCGATGTGCTCGACAACGTCCGTACATCGCTCGCCCGGCAATATCTGGTACAGCCGGACTTGACGGTGCTGCGCATCGCCGAATTGCTGGGCTATTCCGCACCACCCGCCTTCGTGCGCTGGTTCAGCCGCTCCTTCGGCACAACACCGCAGCAATGGCGGCGCGCGGCAATGGCCGCCGCGGCGGGCCAACCGCCGCTCGGCTTTAAATCCCCACATTAAAAATATAATGTCTATGATTTTTATATTATAATGCTCCGCGGCGAAGCTGCTCAACCATCTGGTCTTCGTCGCCCCCGAAAACGCAGATGCCCGCCTGCTGCTTGCGGAGGTTTACACGCGCCTCGGCCAAGTGGCGGAGGCCGGAACCTAGCGTAACATCTATCTTACCGGGGCGCAAAAGTTGACCGAGGGCGTGGCGGATCTGCCCCTGCTCGGCGGGCTGCAGCTCGACACGCTCCGCGCGATGACCACCGCCATGCTGCTGGGAGCGCTGGCACCGCGCATCAACCATGTGGAGGTCAGTGCGCGGACGTTATCCATCAACCTCATACTCACCGACCGCGGCGAGCGCCATCTGCTGCAAATCCGCAACGGCGTGCTGGTGCACGAGCAGGAGGTGCAGGAGGACGCGGCCGGTCTCACTTTGCGCCTGCCCCGCCCGACCTTCCTGCTGGCCCTGTTCACCAGGACCCCAGCCGCCGCGCTGATCGAGGCGCCGACCGAGAAGCCCCTGCCGCTGACCCTCGCCTTCTCCACCCCCCCGGAAGGAAGACACGCTAAGCGGCCAAGCCCGCGTGGGCGGACTCGGCTCGACTAAATTCAGCGCCATCCGCGGATCGTAAAACTTTTTTTAGAGTAAGCGGGTCGCAAAAATATCCGCCGACTCGGATCGATCTCACTGAACAGCGAAAAATTTTACCAAGATACATCCTATAATATCTACCTTATATATAGACATAAAAACATTTCGTCGGCTAGTCTGTTGAAGCTCGACAACAATCGAAGGCCCTTATGCTCTCCGCCTCACGCCCCACACCTCCGTCTCTGTCCCTTGCCAGCGCCACCAGCGCACAGATGCCGAACAACGGAGACAAAGCGTGACCGAGACACCCAAGACCGCGCCGCGCGGCACCGACCTTCCGCATCCGCGCGAGCCATTTGCCGGCAAGATCGGCCGCACGCTCGCAGACTCCGCCGCACATCACCAGCGTCAACCTGGTGCGCCAGAGGGAGCCCCCAACATCCTGCTGGTGATGCTCGACGACGCCGGCTATGCCAATCCCTGCTCGTTCGGCGGCAATATTGAAACCCCGACCTTCGACCGCATCGGCGGCAACGGGCTGCGTTATAACCGCTTTCACAATACCGGGCTGTGCTCGCCCACCCGTGCCGCGCTGCTGTCGGGGCGCAACCATCACTCTGTCGGCTTCGGCGTCGTCTCCGACATTTCCGCCGGCTATCCCGGCTATGACGCCTGGTGGCCCAAATCCGCCGCTTCCATCGCCGAGGTGCTGCGCCTGAACGGCTACGACACCTCTATCTTCGGCAAATGGCACAACACGCCCGATGTCGAGGCAGGACCGCAAGGGCCGTTCGGCCATTGGCCCAACGCCATGGGCTTCAATTATTTCTACGGCTTCATCGGCGGCGAGACCAACCAGTACCGCCCCTATCTGATCGAGAACACCTCGCTCATCGACACCCCGGACCATCCCGATTACCACCTAACCACCGACCTCGCGGACCGCGCGATCGGCTGGATCAAGCGCGCCAAGTCGATCAACCCCGATAAGCCGTTCTTCGCTTATTTCGCGCCGGGCAGCGTGCACGCTCCGCATCACGCGCCGCGCGAATGGATCGAGCGCTACAAGGGCAAGTTCGACCAGGGCTGGGATGTGTATCGCGAGGAGATCTTCGCCCGCCAGAAGGCGCTCGGCGCGGTCCCCGAAGACGCCAGGCTCACCACGCGCCCCGAGGCCATCGCGGCCTGGGACACGCTCTCCGACGAGCAGAAATCCCTCTATTCGCGGATGATGGAGGTCTATGCCGGTTTCGTTGCCCATTCGGACCATGAAATCGGCCGTGTGGTCGGCGCCATCGAGGAGCTTGGCCTTGCCGATGACACGCTGATCATCTGGGTGTGGAGCGATAACGGCGCCAGCGCCGAAGGCGGGCTCGACGGCACCTACAACGAGATGCTCACCTTCAACGGCGTGCCGACCACCTTCGAGCAGCAGAGCATGGCGATTTTCGCCCTCGGCGGGCCCGAGGCGCTGGGCGGCCCCGCCATGCACAACCATTACCCGGTCGGCTGGGCCTGGGCGGGGAACACGCCGCTGCAGTGGGTTAAGCAGGTGGCATCGCATTTCGGCGGGACGCGCACGCCGCTGGCCATCTCTTGGCCCAGGCGCATCGCGCCCGACGCTACCGTGCGCCTGCAATTCCACCATGTGATCGACATCTATCCGACCATCCTCGACCTCGCGGGCCTTGCGGCGCCGGCCAAGGTGAACGGCGTGGACCAGAGCCCTGTGGATGGCGTGAGCCTCGTCTACAGCTTTGCCGACGCCAAGGCGCCGGGTCAGCGCACGCAGCAATATTTCGAGATGCTCGGCTATCGCGGCATGTACCAGGATGGCTGGATGGCCAGCGGCTTCACCGCCCGCCTGCCCTGGGAGATCGGCAAGAACATCACCCAGCCCTGGGATCCGGATGAAGATATCTGGGAACTTTACAATATCGACAAGGATTTCTCGCAGGCCGAAGATTTGGCCGCGCGCTATCCGCGCCGGTTGCAACAGCTCAAGGATCTGTGGTGGGCGGAGGCCGGGCGTTACAACGTGCTGCCGCTCGGCGCGCCGGGTTCGCGCTTCCTGGACCTACTGGCCTCGCGCGCCACGCCGCGGCGCGAGGTCTTCCATGGCCTGGTGAGCCGCATCCCCGAACCCAACGCGCCGGACATCAAGTCCCGCTCGCACCGCGCCACGCTGCTGGTCGAAACGAAACCTGGCGATGCAGGCGTGCTCTACGCCTTTGGCGGCTACATGGGGGGCTTGAGCCTGTACCTGAAGGACGGGCTGCTCACCTATCACTACAATTTCTGCGGGCTGAAGCACAGCGCCATCACGGCCAGCCGCCCCCTCCCGCCCGGCAAGGCTGAAATCGCGGTGGATTTCACACCCGAAACGCCCCTGCCCGGCATGGCGGCGAAGGTGCGGCTGTTCATCGGCGCGGAGGAGGTCGCGAGCGGCGACGTGCCGAATACCGTGCCCTTCCGCTTCTCGGTCCACGAAACCTTTAACATCGGCGCTGATCCGCTAACGCCGGTGAGCCCCGCATATGCGGCACCTTTCGTTTTTTCCGGCACCATTCACCGCGCGGAGTTCGATCTGTGCTGACTCTTTCAGGAGCTTTCCATGACACCCAAGAAACAGCTGGCTCTCAACGTCTTCATCGCCCCCACGGGCCATCACATCGCCGCTTGGCGCCACCCGCATTCCGCGGCCAATGGCGGCGTCGATATTGACCATTACATCGCCATCGCCCAGGCCGCTGAGGCTGCGAAATTCGACGCCGTGTTCGTAGCCGACTACATGTTCAGCTACGAGCAGAAGGATGCCGATTTCGCCTCGCGTTCGGCTTTCGCCGCCTATCTCGAGCCGCTCACCCTGCTTTCGGCGCTCGCCGTCTTCACCAAGCAGATCGGCCTGATTGGCACCCAGACCACCACCTTCAACGAACCCTACAACCTGGCGCGGCGCCATGCCTCGCTCGACCTCATCAGCCATGGCCGCGCCGGCTGGAACCTAGTGACCACGGGCAACGAGCCAGAGGCCTTCAACTTTGGCGACAAGCCGCTGCCCCCGCACGCCGAGCGCTACGAGCGCGCGCGCGAATTCGCGCAGGTGGTAAAGGGACTGTGGGATAGCTGGGAGGAGAACGCCTTCCCGCGCGACAAGGCGAGCGGCCGCTTCTTCAACCCCGAGAAGCTGCATGTGCTCAACCATCACGGTAAGTATTACAATGTGCGCGGCCCGCTGAACGTGGCGCGCTCGCCGCAGGGCCGGCCGGTGATCGTGCAGGCGGGATCCTCGCCCATTGGCCGCAGCTTCGCCGCCGAGTTCGGCGAGGTGCTCTTTGTGGCCGCCCCCACGCTGGCCGAGGCGCAGGTGTTCTACAATGACGTGAAGGCCCAGGCCGCCGGTTTCGGCCGCGGCCCGGATGACATCAAGGTCCTGCCCGGCCTGTTCCCCGTTGTTGGCCGCACCGAGGAGGAAGCGCAGCGCAAATATCAGGAGTTGCAGGATCTGATCCAGCCCGAGGTCGGTCTGCGCCTGCTTTCCGGGCTCATCGGCGCGGACCTCACCGGGCTCGACCCCAACAGCAAGCTACCGGAGTTGCCGCAGGCGCTGGGGCATGTCGGCCGCCAGAAGCTGCTGCTCGACCTCGCCGTGCGCGAGGGGCTGACCATCAAGGAGCTTTACTTGCGCATCGCCGGGGCGCGCGGCCATCTCACGCTGGTCGGCACGCCCGAGAAGATCGCCGATGAGCTGGAGCTCTGGCTCAATTCCAGCGCGGCGGACGGCTTCAACGTCATGCCCCCCATCTTCCCCACCGGGCTGACTGATTTCATTGAGCTGGTGCTGCCGGAGCTGCGCCGGCGCGGGCTGTTCCGCACCGAATACACCGCCAGCACGCTGCGCGGCCATCTGGGCCTGCGGGTGCCCACCCCGACATGGGCCCGCCAAGCGCAGGCCGCCGAATAACCTCGTTCAGCAACAAGCACACGGAAGGACAATCTCATGGGTGATAACGCAACTGCCGATTTCGGCCTGAAAGTACGCAAGCTCACGGGGCGCGGCGGCGCCGAGGTGTCGGGCATCAAGCTGGGAGCGGGCCTGCAACCCGCCACGGTGAAGGCGCTGTGGAGCCTTCTCGTCGAACACAAGGTCATCTTCCTGCGCGGGCAGGACCACCTCACCGACCAGGAGCAGGAAGGCTTCGCCAAGCTGCTCGGTTCGCCGGTGGCCCACCCCACCGTGCCGGTGGTGGACGGCACCGCCTACATCCTGGAGTTGGACAGCGAGCGCGGCGGCCGCGCCGACAGCTGGCATACCGACGTGACCTTCGTGGAAGCCTATCCGCAGGCCTCAGTGCTGCGCGCCGTAGTCGTGCCGGAAGCTGGCGGCGACACGATCTGGTCGAACGGCGAGGCGGCCTACGAGACGCTCGCCGAGCCGCTCAAGCAGCTTGCCGGTTCTTTGCGCGCCGTGCACACCAATCTCTACGATTACGGCGGCCGCCGCCCGAACGTTAAAGTCGAGGACGTCGAGCGCCACGCCAACGTGTTCGCCTCCACCATCTACGAGACCGAGCACCCGGTGGTGCGCGTGCATCCCGAATCCGGCCGTCCCTCGCTGCTGCTCGGCCATTTCCTGCAACGTTTCTCCGGCATCTCGCAGCGCGACAGCCGGTTGCTCTTCGAGCTTCTGCAGAGCCATGCCACGCTGGAGGAGAACACCATCCGCTGGAACTGGCGCGTGGGCGATGTCGCCATTTGGGATAACCGCGCCACCCAGCACAAGGCGATCAACGACTATGGCGAGCAGAAGCGCGTGATGCACCGCGTGACCATCGCTGGCGACGTACCGGTGGGGCTGGATGGCCAGAAGAGCCGCACCCTCTCGGTGCGCGTCAATCCAGCCGCCGCGCAACAGGCCGCCTGACCACATGGCGGGCGGTGCGCTGATGCGCCGCCCGCGACCACACCAAAGGGAGATATCCGCATGCTGACCCGCCGCAAGCTTGGCGCCAGCCTGGCCGCCGTCGGCCTTCTGGCCACACCGCTCACCGCCCGCGCCGACAACACCAAACCCGCCAAGATCCGCATCGGCGTGGCCATGGCCGGACTGGGCGGGCGCCCCTATTCCCTCGGCAGTGCCCTCTCGGTGGTGCATGCGCAAGGGCTGCTGGAAAAGGAATTCGCCGCCGATGGCACTGCCATCGAATGGAATTTCTATGCCGGCCAGGGGCCGGCGGTGAACGAGGCCCTGGCCAATGGCGCGCTCGACTTCGCCTGGCAAGGCGACCTGCCCGAGGTCGTGGCACGCTCGCGCGGGTTGCAGACCACGCAGCTCATCGTCGCCGGCAACCGCTCGCCGGTCTATGTCGTCGTCGCGCATGATTCGAAGATCAGCAGCCTCGCCGACCTCAAGGGCAAGACGGTAGCGAATTTCCAGGGTACGAACCTGGAACTCTCGGTCAACCGTATCCTGGCCTCGGCGGGGCTTGGCGAGCATGACCTGCAGATCGTCAATCTCGACCAGAACACCGCCGGGCAGGCGGTGGCGGAGCATCAGATAGACGCTGCCTTCGTGCAGCTGGGCATTCCGGCACGGGCACAAAAATATCTGAAGGTGATCTACCATTCCGATACCGCGCACCCGGAGCTGACACCGCAGGCTTCGTTCATCGTCACTAACACCTTCGCCAGCGCCGCACCCGGTGTGGTGGACCGCGTGGTGCGCGTGGCGGTGGGGGCCGCGCATTGGTCGTCCTTGCCCGAAAACCAGGATGCGCTCTACGGAATTTACGCCAAGACGGGCTATCCGCTGCCCTTCATCAAGCAGGTCTTCAAGCCCATCGACCCGCTGGTGGCGACCTCGCCGCTCTGGGATGCCTTCCAGCGCGCCCAGCTCGCCCGTTCGGCTGCCGATGCCGATGCCTACGGGCTAGTCCGCACGCCGGTGAAAGTGGATGGCTGGATCAATGCCGGGCCGCTGAACCGCGCCCTTGCCGTGCTGGAGCTGGAAAACCACTGGCCGCAATTCGCCGCCGACGGCTTGACCAAAGCGGGCTGATGACAGCATCCATGCGTGACATGTCTGTCGGCCGCGACTCAAAAGCCTGGCGCGGCCTGATCGTGCCCCTGGCGCTGCTCGCGCTGTGGCAGCTGATCGCCGCGCGCGGGCTGGTCTCGCCCCTCGTGCTGCCCACCCCCGTACAGGTGCTGCATGCCCTCAAGGCGCTCGCCGCCTCGGGCCTGCTCGCGCAATCTCTGGCGATCAGCCTGCAACGCCTGCTTTATGGCTATGCCATCGGCGTGGCCATCGGGCTAGTGCTGGGGGTGCTGCTGGCCACCTCGCCCCTGGCGCGCAAGTTGATCGCGCCGAGCTTCTACGCCATCGCGCGCATTCCGCTACTGGCCTGGATTCCGTTCCTGATCGTCGTCTTCGGGTTGGGCGAACCGCTGAAGCTCTTCATCATCGCCAAGGCGGCGCTCACCCCGGTGACGATCAACACCGAGCGCGCCATCGCCGCGATCTCGTCGGGCTGGCGCGAACTTGGCCGTCTCTATGGGCTGCCGATCCTCACCACCGCCTTTAAGATTCTGCTTCCCGCCACGCTCCTGCCGATCTTCGTCGGCCTGCGCTTCGGGCTGGTGCAAGCTTGGTCGGCGCTGGTGGTGGTGGAGTTGCTCGCCGCATCGGCCGGACTTGGCTACCAGCTCACCATGTCGCGCCAGCTGTTCCAGCTGGATACGATGATGGCGCTTATGCTGGTGATCGGCGTGACCGGGCTCGCCATGGACTGGCTGCTCGCCGCCTCCGAGCGCCGGCTGGTGAGCCGTTATGGCGGCGGCGCATGAGCACGCGCTTGCGAAACGCGGCAAAGACGGCGGCCCTCGGCGTGGCGCCGCTCATTGTGCTGGCACTGGCCTGGCAAGGCGCGGCCAATGCCGGGCTCATCGACTCCCTGCAATGGGCCTCACCCTGGTTGGTGCTGCTGGCCTTCGGCATGCAGTTCTCCGATCCGCAATTCTGGACAGACCTAGCGGCAAGCCTCGTCCGGGGGGCAGCGGGTACGGCCATCGGCATCCTCATCGGCACGCTGGGCGGGCTGTTGCTCGGCGCCTCGGCAATGGCGCGCGAGCTCGTGCTGCCCACACTCGATACCGCCAAGGCCATCCCCATCTTCACCTGGGTGCCGCTGCTCTCCATCTGGGCTGGCTCCGGCGAGGGCGGCAAGGTTACCTTCATCGCGATCGCCGCCGCGCTTCCCGCGCTGTTCTCCAGTGCCGAAGGCGTGATCTCGGTGCCCGGCACCTATCTCGAACTCACCCGCCAGCTCTGCCTGCCGCGCCTAACGGTATGGCGCCGCGCCATCTTTCCCGGCGCGCTGCCGGGCGTGTTGCGCGGCGTGCATCTGGCGTTGCTCTATGGCTGGCTTGCCACCATCGGTGCCGAGTATTTCTTCCAATCCGGGGCCGGCATTGGCGGCAACATCATGGGCGCGCGCGAGCTTTACGCACTGGACCTCGTGGGGGCCGACATGCTGGTCATCGGCGCCATCGGCATGGCGCTGGACGCCGCGTCCCGGGCGCTAGAAACCTACCTGCTCCGCTGGCAGGGAAAGACCAGACAATGACCTCTCCGCTCTTGAAACTGGAAGCCGTCACCAAGGGTTTCCTGCAATCTGGGCGTCCGGTGCAGGCCCTGCGTGACATCAGCATCACGGTTGGCGAGGGCGAATTCGTCGCCTTCGTGGGGGCCAGCGGCTGTGGCAAGTCAACGCTGCTGCGGCTAATCGCGGGGCTGGAAGCGCCGGATACCGGCAGCGTAGCACTGGCTGGCACACCCGTGACCAAGCCTTCTCTCGCCTGCGGGATGATCTTCCAAGACCATCGCCTGCTGCCCTGGCTGACGGTCGCGCAGAATGTCGACCTTGCCATGGAAACCTCAGGGCTTTCGAAAACCGAGCGGCGGGAGCGGGTGCGGGAGCATCTCGAGCTGGTCGGGCTGGGCAAGTTTGCCGGCGCCTTTCCGCGACAGCTTTCCGGCGGCATGGCCCAACGCGCCGCCATCGCGCGCGGGCTGATCCCTCGCCCGCGCCTGCTGCTGCTCGACGAGCCGTTCAGCGCCCTCGACGCGCTGACCCGCACCCGGCTTCAGAACGAACTGCAACGCATCTGGGCCCATGAGAAGACCGCCATGGTGCTGGTGACGCATGATATCGAAGAAGCCGTGTTCCTGGCCGACCGCATTGTCGTGCTAGCTCCGCATCCGGGACGGATCAGCGCGATCCACGGGGTGACACTGCCACGTCCGCGCCATCGTGACGACGCCGGGTTTGTCGCTTTGCGCTCCGCGCTCCTGCACGGCCTCGGCGGTGACTAGTTTTTTTCGCTTCCCGCAGCGTCCGCTAATAAGTTTATAAATACATGCAGGAGCGTATTATGGCGCAAAACAGCAATGACGGCCCACAACCAGTAGACGGCCTGTTGCCGCAGTTGCTTAAAAAGTGGCCATTTTCATCAGGCCTATTGGAATAAAATTCCAAAAATTCCGCTATCACCAAATCAACGACCGCGATCAAAGATTACGAGCGAATTTCCGAATTTCGCCGCTTCGGTTAAACGCGTCTGCGGGCGCGACGGCTCTTATCCGGTGATCCATTGCCGATTTGACCACCAGAAATCAGGCGGCCGCACGAAATTAAAACTACCCCACAGATGCACTATGAAGCACTTACCGCACAGCCGATAGCGATCTATTGAAACAAATGATAAAAACATACATCCAGCCAATGTCTATACGGTTTTTAACTGGATGCTCTATTGAACAGGTCTTGCTTCGAACTACGAGACTAAAAATATTTTACTATTATTCCAAAGGCTTATTTCTGGTTGCGGGGGCACGAAACCACCGAGAGTTAACAACCTTAAGGACCTCCTGTTAACAGCATGGCGCCTGTAGGCGGCGTTCTGCAAATACGCACTGAGACACTGACATCGCATAGTTGATCCCTGCGTCTACGGGGGGACGCGATGTAACCCCCTGCCCCGCCGCATCGCCCCCCTTGGCCGCCTGGCGGAACCCCCGATGCCGCCTCGGCTTCGCCGCGCAGCATTCCAGTCCCTGTGAGATAAAGCGTGCCCAGCGCTCGCGCTGACTCGGCATCCCCCGCCTCGGCGCAATTGGGCGGCGGCTTACCCGTCTCCGTGTATTAATTTCCCCAACCGCACCGCCCGGCGCA
>Ga0335085_10006594_pt1 | contig 18248 bp, 20 predicted proteins | sample Lox_Sample_45_FD_206712 | JGI IMG/M metagenome (GOLD analysis project Ga0335085, IMG submission 206712) | Soil microbial communities from Loxahatchee National Wildlife Refuge, Florida, United States - Lox_Sample_4.5 | ecosystem: Environmental > Terrestrial > Soil > Wetlands | place: USA...
TTAGCCTCCTGTTTGTGATCGCGATGCGGCTAGTCGAAAGTGAGGCTGTTTCTAAGAGTGTCCATACGCATCCGCCTTCAGCTCCCGATCCTGCTCTCATTCTCCAGTGAGCGTGACGTTAGCCCTTGGAAATGGATGCGGGCCTTCACTTGCTAAAGAACTCTGCTTTGGGGTGGCGCAGCGGTTCACCGCTGCGATAGAGCCTCTGTTTTGAGTTGGCTTAAACCCCAGGCACCTGCCGCAGACTCTTTCAGCGCCTGTTCCGCTGCAGTGGCGCGCTTTCGCATAGTGAACAAGTCTTCCGCAGGCGGTTAGTTGTCGCCGACACCGATCGAATCGCGTTTTCGCGTCAATAGTTTTGCAGGTTAGCGGTGCGGTCCTGGAAAACTTGAGCCCTGCAGAGCAACAGTCTATTTCAGTCCTCTCACATACTTGACGAGAGCGTCGATCTGGTCCCCGGTTAGCTTGCCTTTGTAGGCCGGCATCTTGTTCTTGCCGTCCGAGGTGATGCTTACCAATTCGGCATCCGACATTTTCACCACGTCCGGATCACCGAAAGCCTTCGCTCCCATGCTCTTGCCGACTCCGGAAGGTTCTCCGTTAGCGCCGTGACACATCTGGCACTTTGTATCCTGTGCATTGTCTGCGGCGAAAACGCTGCCCGCCATTGAAGGTGGCCAATAGTGCCGCGATTGCGAAACCTTTCTTGCTCAAGCGCATTGCATTCTCCTTGTGTCGTTGTCCAGCGACTTCGTTGCTTCGCGGTTCGCGTTACTTTATTGCGTCCGCCGTTTTCTTGGCTCCCTTTTCCACGCCCTTGCCTACATCTTTGGCGCCCTTTTCAATCCCTTTCCCTGATTTCTCACCAACACGCTCGCTCACTCGCGCCGTTTTCTTGGCGGCCTTCTTCGTGCCCCGAGCTGTTTCTTTGACTCCTTTGTCTGTGGCATGAGCCGTGCCTTTGGCAACGTCCTCCGTGCCGCGAGCGACATCCTTGCCGACCTTCTCCGTAACTTTGCCGACGTCCTTCGCTCCCTTGCCGACATCGGTAGCGAGGCCTTGTGCAAATGCAATTGAGCCCATCGTCAGGACCAGAGCGAACACCATTGATTGAGCGAGCTTCATGCGATCATTCTCCTTTTAGAAATCGATGATCGAGTGCATCCGAGATCTTGCATTTCTCGGTTGTTGCCATCGGCTTGCCAGTCCTACCCATGCCGTCGCTATTGCGTTGCAGTCGGGCATCCTCGATATCCAGCCGCCGACCTCTTGCTCGTCTCGAAGAATTCCGTCCGCGACACCTGCCTGCCGTTCAACAAGTCGCCACCACCGCTTCCGGTTTGCGGAAGCGGGTGCTGCCAAAACTTCGACAGTTGCCAAGCGTGTCCGATTGTCAGGTGACGAATCGAAGTCCGAAGACTCCCCGGGGCATCCCGCAATATCTGATCCCTCAATAGCTTGTCGTGGGATCCGTTCAGGACGCCGTTCGGAGCGACCGCTGCACTGTACGTGTCTCGGAGGAGCAACCCATGCGAAAACCTGCGCTGATTGTTTTCTCCATCATGCTGATCGTGTTCCGCTGCTTTTCCCAAGACCCGATCGAGGCAAGCGGTTCGATCCGCGGCGATGTCTTCACCAAGGACAAAGGCGGAGACCGGTCCGTGCTGCCAGGAACGCGCGTCACGCTCAGAGGTCCGGTGGCGCAAGAGACGCAATCGGACCAACGGGGCGCTTATTCGTTCGATTCTGTTCCTCCCGGAAAGTACGTCCTCGAAGCAAGCGCCCCCGGTTTGGACGCGACTTCGGAGGTTGAGGTCGCCCCCGGCACAACCGCAGCCGCGCCGCTTGAACTCAGCGTCGTGGCGGTGAGGAGCACGGTCACCGTTACTGGAAATGAGCCTGCGCCGGCGGAGGGGTCGGCGCAATCGACGACGATCACGCAAACGACAGTTGAAGCCGCCCCCAATCAAAACGAGCGCTTTGATAGTTTGCTGCCTCTCGTTCCGGGAGTTGTCCGCGGGCCGGACGGGCGAATCAACATGAAGGGCGCCCAGGCCACGCAGGCCGGGTGGCTGGTGAATTCAGCGAATGTCACCGATCCTGCGACCGGCGGCCAAGCCATCAATCTGCCCATTGACGTGGTCTCTTCCATCCAGGTTATTTCCAATCCGTACGACCCCGAGTACGGCAAATTTACAGGCGCAGTTTCGAGTGTCGAAACACGCGTCGGCAACCTTGACAAGTTTCACTTCTCGATGCAGAACATCGTCCCCCGAGCGCGGAACCGGGACGGCCACGTTGTCGGGATTGAGGCCCTCACTCCGCGCATGACTCTCACTGGGCCGATCGTGAAAGATCGGCTGGCATTTACTCAATCCTTTGAATACCGCTTCATTCGCACGCCGGTCGAGAGTCTGCCTCCCCTACAGCGCGACATTCGACTTGAGAGCTTTGATTCCTTCAGTCAACTGGATCTCAAAATCAACGAGAGACAGACGGCCACTTTGTCCGCCGCCGTGTTTCCGCAAAAGCTCGACTACCTCGGACTGAACACTTTTACGCCACAGCCCTCGACTCCCGACCTGCATCAGCGTGGATATCAGATCTCGGCACAGCACCGCTATGTTGCTGGATCAGGCGCGTTGCTCACTTCTCAACTGGCTTTCCAGAGCTTCGATGCGGACGTGCTTCCCAATAGTGAAGACCCCTATCGCCTTCTGGTCGAAACGACAGAAGGCGGATTCTTCAACCGGCAAAATCGGGACACGGACCGCGTCGAATGGCAGGAGACGTATCAGGCCAGCACGAAGCACCTTTACGGTCAGCATGAACTGAAGGCCGGCTTCGATTTCTCGCATAGCTCATACGACGGCCATCAGAAATTCTCGCCGGTGGACATTGTCGGTGTTGCAGGTTCGACCTTGGAGCTAATCGAATTTGGTGCGCCTACTAATTTCTCTGTGCACCAAAACGAATTTGCCTGGTTCGCGGGAGATCAATGGAAGGTTGGGTCGCGCCTGACATTTGACCTTGGCCTGCGGTTCGACCGCGACTCGGTCACCGATGCCACGCATGCTGCGCCGCGGGCGGGCTTGACGCTCGCGTTGACGAGCGACCGCAAGACTCTGTTGAAAGCTGGCGGCGGGTTATTTTACGATCGCGTGCCGCTGGACGTTCCCGCCTTCCCCGACTTCCCGGATCGCACGCTTCTGACTTTCGGTCCAGCGGGGGAGCTGATTTCGTCGATCCCGTATTCCAATGTCATCAGCGGAGGAATCAAAAATCCTCGCAGCGCAGCCTGGAATATCGAAATCGACCGGGAGTTTACGGAGCATCTGCTGGTCCGCGTCGCCTACCAGCAGCGGAACACCGTTTATGGCCTGGCGATTGCCCCAGACACAAATGCGAACGGCAGCGTGCTGTCGGTGGCCAACCGCGGGCGGGATTTCTACCGCGAGTTCCAAATTACCGGCCGCTACCAGATACGCAGGGGCACCCTGAATGTCTCTTACGTGCGCTCGAAGGCCACCGGCGATCTGAATGACTTCAACCAATTCTTCGGTAATGATCCGCAAGCCGTGATCCAGACCGACGCTCGCGGTCCAGTGTCTTTCGACGCTCCCAACCGCTTTCTGGCATGGGGGGAGTTTATCGCGCCATGGAACATCACCGTGATGCCCGTCTGGGATATTCACACCGGCTTTCCCTATTCGGTAGTGAACCAGACGCGTGACTTTGTCGGTCCGCGTAACGAGCAGCGCTTCCGGCAGTTCGATTCGTTCGATGTTCAGGTGCTAAAGGAATTCAGGCTGCCCTTTGGCCACAAGGAGCGCAAGGTGAAAGTAGGCCTGGGAGTGTTCAACCTGTTCAATCATTTCAATCCGCGAGACGTGCAAAACGACCTGGACAGCACCCGTTTCGGCGAGTTCTTTAACGGGCCGCCGCGCACGTTCAGAGGGAAGTTCGTTATTGGATTTTAGTGTGGCGCACATGTTGTCGCTAAAGGCGGTCTATGAAAAAAGTGAATCAATGTCTCATTCTGGCCGCCGGTAACGGGACCCGCATTCGCTCGGTGTCCGGGGCGCTTCCCAAGCCGCTCGTTAGTTTTCGCGGTAAACCCATCCTCGAGCACATCATTCAGCGAGCCCACGACGCCGGTATCGACAAGTTCGTGATCGTCGTCGGCTATCGCTCCGATCTCATTCGTAGCTGGTTTGCCAGCCGCTCGCTCGGAGTATCCGTCACCTTCGTGGAAAATCCCGACTATCACAAGTCCAATGGAATTTCCGCGTTGAAAGCAAGAAATGAAATCGACGAGAATTTCCTGTTGCTGATGGCGGACCATATCTTTGAACCGGAGACGGCGCGAGCGCTTCTCCAGCAACGGCTACAGCCGGGCGAAGTCATTCTTGCAGTCGATCCCCACATCGATCGCATTTTTGACCTGGACGACGCAACCAAAGTTCGCCGTATCGGGGACCGCATCGTGGATATCGGCAAAGAGATCCCGCACTACGATGCGCTGGATACCGGAATGTTCCTGTGCAGTCCGGCCCTGTTTGACCGCCTGGAAGCGGCAACCAGGGATGGAAACTGTTCGCTCTCCGATGGCATGCGTCAACTGGCCGCCGAGCGGCGCTTTCGCGCCCTGGAAATTGGCGACGCCCAGTGGCAAGACGTGGATACTCCGGAGGCCCTGGCGCACGCCGAAGGAGTATTCGATGGTTATTTCCGCCACGAACCGATGGTCGAGAGTGTTGCCCGTGTCTAACACCAGTACAAAATCACCACTCCCCTTCCGCTGGCTAGCCGGGCTGTTTGGCGTTTTGCTGCTCGCCTACCTGATCCACCGAGCCGGAGCAGCCAAGCTCCTTACAAGCATGGTGACTCTAGGATGGGGACTTGGTCTGGTGATCGCCTGGGGCGGAGTCGCGCATGTGGTGAAAACCTGGGCTTGGCGTCTCACGTTTCTGGACGACAAACATCGCGTGTCTTTTGCGCGAATGCTCGGATTGCGGCTTGCCTCGGAAGCGGTCGGTCAACTTGGCGGACTGGGACTGCTGTTCGGCGAAGGGTTGCGGGTTTCCCTGCTGGGCCCGGCGATGCCGCTCGCCAGCGCGATCTCGTCGGTAACGATCGACCGCGCGCTTTTCATCCTCAGCGCTGCATTGGTCAGCATCGTCGGATTGTTGGCGGTAGTGATCGTTTTGCCGCTGCCCCATGCCCTGGCGCTCTATGCAGGTCTGTTTGCAGTGATCCTCCTGTGCGTCCTCCTTGCAACCGCTATCGCTGTGGGAAAACGGTGGCCCGTGCTGTCAGGATCGGCACAAACCCTGGGCCGGACCCGGTATTTCAGCGGTTGGATCGAACGGAAGCGCTCGCTGATTCATTCGGTTGAGACAAAACTGTTCGATTTTTATCACCGCACTCCCGGGTCGTTTTGCGGCAGTTTCGCTCTCAACCTCGCGTGCCACGCCGCAGCGGTGTTTGAAGTCTATTTGATCCTGCACCTCCTGGGCTCCAGGGTCAGCATCTTCGGCGCACTCGCCATTGAGGCCCTGACCAAGCTGGTGAATATCGTGGGCACGATCAATCCCGGAAATATCGGGACCTACGAAGGTGGAAACATGCTTATCGTGAAAATGTTTGGTCTGAGCGGAGCCGCTGGATTAACCCTGGCTTTCGCTCGTCGTTTACGCGCTATATTCTGGGCAGCCATCGGTGGCCTCTGTCTGGTCTTGTTGTCCAAAACGCAAAAGCAACGCAAGCTCGCCGGAAGTGCTGAGGACATCATGCAAATCGATCCTCAACCAGTTCTGCGAAAGGAATCTCACACGGAGAGGGCGACGGCTCCCCATCCTCATACTGCTGTTATTCTCGCGACTAACCTCAGCGCTGCCGGTTTCGGCTCACCAATGCCCCAGGTTGGCGCCCTCCCGGTCTTGCTGCGAAGCATCCTGGGAGCCCATAAAACCGGCGCTGCGCGAATCATCGTCGTGATCGATCGGGCCAAAGGCCCGCGGATACAACACGACCTGCTGCGAACCGGCCGTCTCCCTCATGGGGTCGAGTGGTGCGATTTCAGCCTCGGTGAAGGATCTCTTCCATCCCTGTTAGGGCAGCTTGCTTCCGGAGTTCAGGGGCACCTGGCGCTTATTGCAGGGGAAAGCGTATATCATCCATCGCTGCATCGGCGGGCGGGTGAATGGGAGGGACAAGACAATGCTTTGGCGCTCGTGACGGGAAATGAGTTTGTCGGCATCTGTTCGCTTTCTCGAAAAACGGCGATGGACCTCTCGCGCCGCTGCCCGGCGATCGCCAGCTCCATCGAAGAAGTGCTTGCCTGGCTCACCTTGACTCATTCCGTGGAGAGCGAAACGGTGCCGGAAGATAAGTGGCAACGTATTCTCAACGAACAACAACGCCTTTCGGCGGAGCGGAAGTTGAACAGCTGGCTGCTTAAGCCCACCGACGGGATTTTTGCGAGAGCGAACCGCCGCATCTCAATACCGATCAGCCGGCAGATCATGCCGTACCCGATCACACCGAACATGGTCAGCCTGTTCACGCTGGCAGTGAGCTTGGCCGCTGGCATCTTCCTCGCGCTCGGTGGCTACTGGAACATGTTAATGGGCGCGGTGCTGGGATGGTTGTCGAGCGTTCTCGATGGATGCGACGGTGAGGTCGCTCGTTTGAAGCTTCAGGAGTCCGCGTTCGGATGCTGGCTGGAGACGATGTGCGACAATCTTTATTACGTGTTCATCTTTGCGGGCTTGACGATCGGGCTCGTGAGAAGCACGGGCAACCGAAGCTATCTGATATGGGGTGGTCTCCTGCTTTTCGGCGCGCTTGCCAGTTTCCTCACGACCGGACTGCAGCGTCAACAGTTGGCCAGCGGACGTCCAGAACAATATTTGGCTGTTTGGCACAAAAAGGCCGACAGTCGCAGTTCGAACCCTTTCTTGTATCTCGGGCGACATACTGAGTTCATCATCCGGCGCTGCTTCTTGCCCTATGTTTTCCTGTTTTTTGCTCTTTTCCACATCATGAACTGGCTCTTGATCGGGGCGACCGTAGGTGCGAATGTAGTCTGGATGATTGCCCTTTATTCCTGCCTTACCTTTGCGCGGGGCCGAGCATCGACCTTGCCCAGTCAGTCGGCCGCCTAGGCAGCCGGAATGCTGAGTGTGTTTCCTCAGTTCACTATGGCGGCTAGAGTGTAAATGTGGCAATGCATGAAATCATTACCGGCAATTTCGCGCCCTTCCGCTGGACGCTTTGGCCACCCCGTTCAGTGCGCATTGTGAATTGGAACATCGACCGTGGCTTGCAGCTACGACGAATCATAGATTTTCTGGCAGGAACAAATGCGGACATTCTCATTCTGCAGGAGATTGACCTCAATGCCCGCCGCACTCACCGCCTGAACATAGCCGAAGAAATCGCACGGAAACTGCAGATGGATTATGTGTTCGGACGAGAGTTTCAGGAACTTGTCCAAGGATCCAACGCGTCTCCCGCATACCACGGCCAAGCCACTCTGTCGAAGTGGCCCATTTCGAATCCGCGCCTGATCCGCTTTTCCCGACAATCGCACTTTTGGCAACCGCGCTGGTTTCTGCCGCGGATCGAGCCCTTTCAGGAAAGGCTTGGAGGAAGAATCGCGTTGGTATCCGAGATCAATGTCGCTGGAAGCAAGCTCGTAACCTACAACGTTCATCTAGAAAGCCGTGGAAGCGATGAATTGCGGCTTTCACAGGTGGAGGAAGTTTTGTCGGACGCCACCCGTCAAGACCCTCAATGTCCACTGGTGATTGCGGGAGACTTCAATCTGGATGCATCCAAAGACTCGGCGGCGATGGCGTTCAGGACCGCGGGATTCCAAGATGCAGTAGCAGCGAGGGGAACACCAACTACTCCCTCGCGTGGGCTTTTTGAAAGTGGACGCCGGATCGATTGGGCATTTGTTCGCGGACCGATAGGCGCCGTCTCCGGCCAGGTGCATAACCGTATCACTGCCTCAGACCACTACCCGATTTCGGTGACACTTCCGATTTCTTAGTCGCCCAACACGCCTCAATCGCGCGCCGCTTTCCCAGCCGAACCCGAGGTTTCGCCAATCGCGATCCCGTGCTGGTGGAGCTTTTTTAAAATCAGCACTCGCAGGTCACTCTTGAGCCTGTGGTTGTCATGCGCCTGGATGATTGTCCAAAAACGCAAAGAAAAGGTGAGCAAATTCTGCCCGAGATCGTTCAGCAGAGCCTCCGGTGGAGGGTCGGCGAGAACGCCGGGATGTTCCCGGGCCACGTCCAGCAACAAAGCCGCAACCTTCTCGGCGTCGCTGTCGTGGGCAACCACAACGCCGATCGCGAGGCGCACGCGATCGTCATTCACCGTCCAATTTGTCACTTGGTGGGTGGTAAAGTCGGAATTCGGAACAATGATCACTTCGTTGTCATAAGTTCGTACCCAGGTGCTGCGAGCTCCCACCCGACCGACCACTCCGGCGGTCCCTCCGACGTCGATACGGTCCCCGATACGAAAGGGCTGCTCGATAAGCAATACCAACCCGGCAACCCAATTGGCCACAATCGATTGCAGGCCAAAGCCTACGCCGATGCCCAGGGTTCCTCCCAAGATCGCCAGCGAGTTCAAGCTCACTCCAGCCGCCTGCAGTCCGATCATCAGACCAATGACATAGATCAGGAGCGACACGAAACGCGCCAAGACGTAGCTATGTTGCGGGTCGAAGGCGCTCGTTCTAGAAACGCGCCGATACAGGAGCTTGCGGACGCCGTTCGACAGAACGGCGAGAAGCCCTAAGAAGAGTAGAGCCTTGATCAGGGAGATCGGTGTCACACCCTGCGTACCGATCGAGAACACCGGGATCGTCAGCCGCCTCTGCAACCCTGTCCCCAACAGATGAATCAGGCTCGGTCCGTATGGAACCCACCAAGCCAAGGCCGTCAGCACGGCTATAAGCAGGACAGCACGAAAGGTCACCTTGACGGTCGAGGAGTGGCGCACATCAGTCTGTTCAACCATAAACTGCTCGGCACCTCGCAACTCTCATGCGCCAACCATTCGTGTCCCGACCCGCGATTGTGAAGCTTCGAGCGAACGTTCCGAACTCGGACTAAGCCGACCAGAAATGGGGGAGGGTGGTTCCGGCCAGGTCGGTTGGTCCGGACCCGCGCGGCAGGAATTGAGAAAAGTCACGCCGGAACCGGTGAGCCCCCACGGCGACTTCCCATAAAATTGTGAGGCTGCACTAGTTGCAAATTACAGTGCAAGAAAGCACAGCTATGCGCCAACCCAGGCTTCGTACCCTCTTTGTTGCCCTTGGAAACCAGACATCGGCGCGGGTACTTCACACCACTCAGCATCCGCTGCATAACCCGCGCTACAATCCCTGCTCTTTGCCTCCTTATCGGGGATCGCGGGTTTGGTTTGGCGTTTCCCTGCAACCTCGTGAAAGCGTCGCGTTAGTGCGGCTCGACCACGAGCGAGTTGCGCTTTCAAAGTTCCTTCGGGCACGCCCAGGGTTTCCGCTGCCTCTCGGATGGAGAGTCCGTTTCGTAGGTGAAGGCGAAGAGCGGCCCGCTGTGAATCTGGAAGGCCGCTGGTCAGCCTGGCGACCAGATCACGCAATTCGCTGCGCTCTAGCGACTGCTCGGGTGTGGGTCTGGGGTCGGCGAGGAACTCCGCGATACCCGATCTGCCCTCGTCTGGCCCCTGGTCAAGCGACAAGACCTGACAGCGGGGGCGGCGCCGCAGATGCATGCGCACCGAGTTGATCACAATCGCCGTGATCCAAGTCGACAGCTGGGCGCGCCCATGAAATGCCCCGATGTGTTTGTACGCCGACAGCATCGCATCCTGCACGGCGTCCTCAGCGTCTTCGGGATTGCGCAGCCAGCGCATGGCTGTCCGGCGGAATTGTGGCAGGCGGTGTGACACAATTTTCTCGAATTCCATCCGAACTTCTTGGCTGGCTTGTCCGGGGAGCTCTTGTCCCCTCCTGATCGCCAACGGCGGAACAGCGCAATCAGGGATTGTCGAGGCTATCTGCATTTTTCAATCTCCATTTGTTGTTCACTGCCTATCCACCCTTAACGCCATCACCGCAGATTTGAGTCCCCGATGTATCCAACAGCGCGCGCTGCCAGCGACGGCGCACTGGCAGGCACTCCAAAGCGCTCCCACTCCGGTGCGCTCATTGTGCTCGCTACCTGTTTAGTAAAGGTCATCTGGCCCTCCGGGTTGAGGTCGATTTGAACGAAATCGCCCATAGTTACCTGCGCCGTCGAAACCAGGTTGGCGAGAGAAGACACGACATGCTTCTCGATGGCTCGTTTTAGGTGCCGAGCTCCATACCTCAAGTCTGTACCTTCTTCCAGCAGGAAACTCTTGACGCTTTGCGTGCAATGAAAGACGAACTTATTAGCGCTGGCGGCCAGAATCCGCTGTTGCACCATGCCCAACTCGATCTCCAGGATCTCCTGCAGATGCTCACGGCGTAACGTCCTGAACACCACGACTTTGTCGAGGCGATTCATGAACTCCGGTGTGAATTTCCGCCCTGCCGCTCCCGCTGCAGTGCGGTCGATTTTCTCGTCAAAGCAACTCTCACAAGCCTCGTTCCTTGGAGCGAAGCCTAGGCCTCCCTGTGCCAGGTTGGACATCTCGCGAGCCCCCAGGTTCGAGGTCATGACAATGATGCAATGCGATAGATCAACCCGGCGGTTGTCGCCCAGAGTGAGAGTGCCTTTGTCGAGGATTCCAAGTAGCAGTTGCCAGAGTGCGTCCGAAGCCTTCTCGATTTCGTCGAACAGCAGGATGGAGAGCTTCAGTTTTTCCGTGTGCCACTGATTGAGCGCTTCCTGCGTGAGCACGGGATGAGTCTCGCGGTGACCGAGGTATCCCGGAGGTGAACCGATCAGCTTGGCGATTTCATGGGAATGCTGAAACTCCCCGCAATCGATCTTGATGCAGGCGCGGATGTCGCCAAACAGCGCCTGGGTCATAGCTTCCACAACGCGCGTCTTGCCCGAGCCTGTCGGCCCGAGGAACAACAAGTTGCCCACGGGACGTCCGGAAGGACTTAGTCCCGCCAGGAACATCTGGTAGATCTCTACTACTTTTTCGACAGCTTGGTCCTGACCCACGACTCTCCGCCGCAGTGCTTTTTCAAATTCAACCGCATCACTGCTACGACGCGTCGGATCAAGAGTTTTTGCCACATTGGTTCTCATACAGCTGCGCCTTCCAACCATGTGCACAGCATTTGGCGTACCAATAGCAAGCTAGTCGGGTGCCGGATTCAGCGGGATGACTGGGTGGCGGCAGAAACACTGGGATTGAACAACAAGTGTTGCCACGAGTGCCGGGAGGTGCCAATCTTGCGGCTCACACTAGTCTGTCACTTGCCAAGCCTCTGCAAGCCAGTTCGCTACGAGCCATAGGCAAGGCTGCGCCTCGCCGGAGAAGCTGCAGAATCCGATCCCGTGCTTGCGCGGTCGAGAGTGTTTTGGGATGGGTACAACGAGATCAGAGGGGTGTACTCAAGGGTTTGTATCGCCCGGGTGGCGGCATGCCTCGAGGTGAATATCGCCGATGCCAGCCATTGCGAACTCGGCATTCTACACGCACCGCGAAGCGACGACGGCCAGGGACCCCGTCGACTTACGCAGCACGCGGGCGATTCACGCGCAGCTCAAACTCAATTCCAATGATGCCTGCACCCGACGAACTGCGGTAGAACTGTTGCACCTGACCGGCGGCCTCCAGCCTGCCGGTCCGTATGATGGACACTTTCTTGGGAATTGTCTGATTCGGATTTCGCCAAACGATCTTCATGACGCCTCTTTTCTTCTCGATCTGTCAGTACGAGCTGTTTCCTTCCCTGCGGGATGAATCGAACGAAGCTAGCTTCGAGAAGCTACCTTCCGATCTGTGCCACGTCTACCGTGGCATCAGCCCAGTTCAGTGCGCGCTTGGCGATCGTCGCGCGCCGCTGCTCTGTCATGAGATCCTCAAAAGCCAAGAGCACTACGCCTTGGGCAAACAGTTCACGATCCCATTTGATAAGCATTACTTCCTTCTTATCGAAGTTGACGGCGTTCGTGTCTGCACCGAGAACCAGCGCGAGTCGGGGCCCGATTGCGTGGTTGCCGCCAAATTCCTTTTGCACGGCCGAACATGCCGAAAAGTAGATCTTGTCGACCTCTTGGGCGGGCCACTTTTGTTTCCCCTTCTTGCTGACTGTGACCAATGATTCCTGCGCCAAGCACGCCGTGGTTAGCGTAAGCGCGACGATAACTGCTTTCAGAGCGCTTGTCATAGTCCTGTTCCTCTTTTCTGTTTCTCTGACATGATGTTGTGAGCCGTTACTGACCGAACTCCAAACACTTCGGGGATCCAGCGCCCAAACACCGTCTGCTGCCCACCGTCGCCGTGGAGATCGAGCATCGCTGCACCTGATCCCATGGATGAGGAAGCGAAGGAGGCCGGTGTGATTTTGTCGTCACCGTTCGGTGGAAGTAACGTTGCCGTTTGGTGAACACACAGGGAAGGTGCTTCTAGCAAGAGAGTCCACACTCTCGTCGCGTGTGATCGCTCGGGTTCGCGACCTTTTGATCAGTGGATTTTGCAGACTTTCCCGAAGAAGCTAGGCAGCCGGGACATGGGGAGGGCGGAATTCGCCCGGCTGCCCAGGCTCGACTAGAACCGGTACACAATGCCAGCTGACGGCTGAGCCGTGTGCGTCCAGGTATCAGTCTTCAAGCTCTGAAGGCCGAAGTCCGGGTCCTTGTATACGAAACCCCGGTATTCCGCGCGCAACGAAAAGTGGTTCGTCAAGACGTAGTCGGCGCCAGCGCCATAGAGGAATGCACCTTTTGCTTGCGTGTCCGCGCCCGGCACAAACCCGCCCCCGTTGCCAGTGGGATGGAAGATCAGGCCCCCGCCTCCAGCCAGCGCGTAAGGACTGAACTTACTGATGTGGAGTGGCAGCTTCACCACAACATCCGCAGTGACGTTGTGGACATCAGACTGGACTCTGGCTTGTCCCGCATCGGACAAATATCTTTGCGTGTTGCGGTCGAAACCGTAATTCGCTTCCGCCGAGAACCAACGATTGATGTTATAGCGGTATCCCACTTCCAGACCGCCCGTCTTGGTCGTAGTCCGCGAGATACCGTTGCCGTCGCTGTCTTTGGTAAAGAAACCCGTTCCCTGCACGCTGATTTCATTCCGAGATTCTTGCGCCATGGCAGCCATTGTAAAGAGAAGTATGGATGCGACTGTTATAAGCAAACCACGTTTCATAAGTCTCGTTCCCCCATTTTCCAAAGAAATTGAGCTCCCTTCGAAGCCCTTGCTCGCAAGCAATCCACAACCCGCCAACAGATCTCTTCTTGGCGTGCTGACAGTTCGCCTTTGAGCAGGAGAGAAAGCGCATGCAGCGTTCCATAGGGAAACAACCGCGTCGAACCGCTGGAATCCCCTTTCAGACTGCGCGTTTAGAACCACTCCGACAACCCAGCATCATCACAGTTCTTCCATCTCGGCTCGACGAAGACTGTCAAGAGTTTGACGAGTGTCAGTACGCATGTCATCGAACCCCTCCTGATCACTCATCGCGTCCCGTTGGACCCGTCCGGCAAATGCTCGACAAACACGATCCGTTGTCATGTGCCAACCCAATTGGCAGTGACAACCCTGCAGCGATGCGGGTCATTGTCTTGTTCTCCCCAGGAATGCACTTCTAAACGCTTCAAGCGGCCGCACTTGGAGCTCAGAGGGATCCCGAACCTGGGATTGGAAGCGTGGATGCCCAAAGACAATAGGCCGGCATCAGCGGGCTTCGCAACAGTCGTCTGAGACTTCACGCTGCCGATCCGTGGCCAAGGGGGATCAATGCATAAGAAACACTTGTTCTTTGCCGCAGCGCTGGTTGTAGCGCTGCTTTCGACTCGTGACCTGGCCTTTTGCCAAGATTCCGCTTCGTCGCCAGAGAAACCAGGCGCTCTGGGTGGCACACCGGCCAACGGTGCCGGCGTTCAAGACCCCACCGATGAGGACATGAAACTGCTCAGGAAGGACCTGCGATCGGAAAAGAAACAGATTGTCGCGGCCAACATGGACCTGACGGACGCCGAGGCGCAGAAGTTCTGGCCAGTTTACGACCAGTACTCAGCTGACGTGGCCAAGATCAACGACACGAAAGCTGCCTTAATCAAGGACTACTGGCAAACGTTCGACACGATGAACGGCGACGCGGCCGAGAGCTACCTCCGAAAGCGTGCGGCTGTCGAGGAGTCGCTCATGCAGCTCAGAGTCAAATACATTCCGATTTTTCGCAAGGTACTATCTGGCCGGCAAACAGCACTGTTTTTTCAGATCGATTGGAGACTCGGATTGATGATCGACCTGCAGTTGGCACAAATGCCTCTGATCGATCCTTAACCCGCAGCGAGCGAGCCGGGATGGCACCTGACACCGAAAGGGAAACGCGTTGACTAGCAACATAGCCACTGCGAGCGATCTCGAGATCACCCTAGCCGAGGGCGACGGGACGGCGCTCGTGCGCTTGCGGGGACGCCTTAGCATTGACACCTCGCCGGCGTTGCGCGATCGGCTTCTCGCCGTGCTCGATGGGCCGTCCGTGCAAGCCGTCATCGTCGATTTGGGCGCAGTCTCCTACATTGACGCTTCGGGTGTTGCGACTTTGATTGAAGGACTCAAGATCGCTCAGAGTGTCCCCACCACGTTGTGCTTGAAGGGACTGCAGGGTCGCGTACTGCATCTGTTCGAGGTCACGGGCCTGCTGAGTCTGTTCGACACGAGTGGTTGTAAGGGTGCTTTCCTGAGTTGAAGGTGTCTTGATGACAACAGTTCTCGAAAAGGTCGGAACGAAAACGATCGAGCATCTCGACTACGTCGGAAGCCTGAACATGCAGCTGTGGGCGACCCTGCGCGCCATGGGGAGTGCGTTGCCGTTCGTGGGGAACCGTTACCGCTGGCGGGCGACAGTGCGGCAAATGTTGCAAATCGGCGTGGACGCGCTGCCCATGGTGTCCCTGATGGCGATTTGTACCGGATTCATTCTCGCCATGCAGGGAGCCTCCGAACTGCGACGTTTTGGAGCCTTGCATTATGTCATCGATTTGGTTGCGGTCGGCTTCACGCGTGAACTCGGCCCGCTCATCACAGCCATCGCGGTCAGCGGAAGGTCGGGCTCGTCGTTCGCGGCCGAGATTGGAACCATGAAGGTGACCGAGGAACTTGACTCTCTCCGGGTTATGGCCCTCGAACCTGTCGAGTTTATCCTGGCACCAAAGTATCTGGCAGCGCTGATCACCGTCCCTTGTCTCACTGTCGTCTCGAACGTTTTCGGCATACTCGCGGGCGGGTTGTTCATGTTCTTCAGCACCCGGCTCGCGCCACTACTCTACTTCCGCTCTGTATTGGATTCCATCGTGCTGCGCGATGTGATCACCGGACTCATCAAGAGCGTGGCCTTTGCCACCATCATCGCTCATGTCGGGTGCCTGGAAGGGTTCCGGGTCCGCGGAGGACCGGATTCGGTAGGACGTTCCACAACCAACGCGGTCGTGAAGTCGACCTTCCTTGTCATCGTGGCCGACGCCGTCTTTACCGCCATCTTCTACCTCACGGTGAAATCCTGATGCCGATCATCTCAGTTCGCGACCTGGTGGTTGAATACGACGGGCGCCGGATCCTGGATGGACTGAGCCTCGACATCGAACATGGCGAGACGATGGTTCTGCTGGGCGGCAGCGGTTCTGGCAAAAGCACTCTGTTGCGCCAGATTCTCGCCCTGGAGCGCCCCAAGTCAGGCAGTGTCCACGTCAAAGGGACAGATATTACCCGTTGCTCAGCCGCCGAACTGAAAGGTGTACGGCGCTCCGTCGGCGTGGCGTTTCAAAGCGCGGCATTGTTCAATTCGCTTTCCGTCGAGGACAATGTCGCCCTCACCTTGCGCGAACACACTCGGCTCGCGCCATCCATCGTTGACCTCGTGGTATGGATGAAGCTGGCAGTGGTTGGCCTGGCAGAGTTCGGCAAGCTGTATCCCCAGGAATTATCGGGCGGGATGAAGAAACGCGCGGCGGTGGCGCGCGCGCTTGCGCTTGGTCCCGAAATTCTGGTCCTCGATGAACCCTCCGCGGGGCTGGACCCCATTGTCGCGGCGGAACTGGATGAACTCATCCTTCTCCTTAAAGAGGCTTTCCAGATGACGGTCATCGTCGTAACTCATGAACTTCCGAGCGCGTTCCGCATCGCCGACCGCATCGCGATGCTGTATCAGGGCAGGTTTTGCTCGATTGGAACCAGGGACGAAATCAAGGCGAGTCAGGATCCCCAGGTCCGGCAGTTCCTCAATCGCATTCCAGGGAATATCGCAAAGGCGCCCGCGGTAGCGGCTTACTTCGAAAAATACCTGCACACTCCGGAGGCAGCATGACAACAGAAGCGAAAGTCGGAGCCTTCGTCATCGGCTGCTTCGCGGTCCTGGCCTTCACGGTCATCTACCTTATGCATGCGCAGTTCAGTGGGGACACGGTGCCCTATCGAACTTATCTGCGTTACGCCGGGGGACTTGAGCCAGGAGCTGAGGTCCTCTTTGGTGGGATCACGGTTGGCAAAGTAACGGCCGTTCGGCCGTGGACATCAGATCCCACCAAGATAGAAATCCTGCTTGACGTCAAGCAAGGCACCCCATTAAACGAGAAGTCCGTGGCCAAGCTGGGACTGGTGAGCATTATGAATAGCGCTGCGCTGTCGATTACCACCGGCAGCAACGATGCGAAGCGGCTCGGTCCCGGGTCCGCAATCCCGTCCAAGGAGGCCGCCAGCCTGGACGAGATCGCGGGCAAGATGGCCGATGTCGCCGACAGCGCCAACGCGCTCATCGCGCAGGCACAGGGAGAGCTTGAAGGCATCAGCGACGACGCGCGCGGTCTCCTTGCCAATCTGAAAACCGTCACCGGCCCGCCCACCCAACAAAAAATCCAAGCTGTACTGGATCACGTCAACGGAATACTGGCGACCGAAGGTCCCAAGATCGATCGTATTTCCGATCAACTGGTCGCGCTCAGCCAGCATGCTGATGACACCGTCCAGAACGTGAATGGCACGGTTACCGATGTACGGGAGCCGCTCCGCAAGGATCTGGCTGAATTGCAGAACACTTTGCAGCAAGCCAAACACTTGCTGGCGGACATGCAGGTCATGGTGCGAGCGAACGACTACAAGATCGACGACACGGTGGAGAACCTGCGGGTGGCAACCGACAACCTGGATCAGCTGACCGATTCGCTGAAGCAGCGTCCGTGGAGCTTGATCCGAATCAAGCAACCGAAAGAGCGGCAGGTCCCACAACAATGATGAAGGTGGATATGAAAAAGCATCTGACGGGAGTTGGTTTTGCGCTGGCAGTCCTGATGGTCCTGGCGGGCTGCGGAAGACCGGTGAAGTATCCGAACTACTACACGCTCCACCTACCGCCACCACCCGATCCGCCGGCGCCAGAAAATGTCCACGCCACCTTGGCGATTCGCGAGTTTCGATCCCCCACTTACCTGCGGCAAGGCGCCATCGTTTACAAGACGTCTCCGGAACAGATCGGCTTTTACAATTACCACCGCTGGGCGGTGGATCCGCGTGAGTTCCTGACCAATGCCGTGGCCGATCGCCTTCGCGCGAGCGGCGGCTTCAACCGGGTGACGCTATACGACGGACGCCCCGACGTCGATTACGTTCTGAGCGGACGACTCGAAGAGCTTGAGGAAATCGACTACCAAGGCGGCGTTAAAGTGCAGGTTGCGATCTCCGCCCAGATGGTGAGCGTTGCCACAGGCGCGACCGTGTGGACAAACTCTGTTTCCGAGGTTGGAACAGTCAGCCAACGCGATGTACCGGCCGTTGTTTCCGCGATGAACGGGACGATAGCGCAAGCGATTGAAAAGCTTCTGACCCCGGTTCCTGCTCCCGTCGCGGCCAAGGGGTACTAGGAATCGGCGAGTGGCACAGATCCCAGGCGCCGTCCAATCAACTGTGCCGATGCACGCTGTAACACAGTCGCTCTAAACTTGCCTGCCTGTCTTCGTGGTCACTCGAGTCGCTGCTTTGTCCGGCAAGACCCACTGTTCATGCTGAGTGCCGTCCTCGTCAAGTGTCTGTCACTTGCTAGAGTTTGACATCACTCTGCCCCACGCAGT
>Ga0335085_10006595_pt1 | contig 18247 bp, 15 predicted proteins | sample Lox_Sample_45_FD_206712 | JGI IMG/M metagenome (GOLD analysis project Ga0335085, IMG submission 206712) | Soil microbial communities from Loxahatchee National Wildlife Refuge, Florida, United States - Lox_Sample_4.5 | ecosystem: Environmental > Terrestrial > Soil > Wetlands | place: USA...
CCGCCGCGGTGAAGTCCACGACCAGGTGCCGGGCGGCACCGCGCATCATGGCGTCCTCGTCGGCCACCTGATCGGCGACGGCCTCCAGGGGCAGCACTCCGGTCGCGGCCATCAGCGCGCCGATGAGCGGGGCGGCGATGCCCATCCCGATCGCGAGCCGCTCCTCGGCGCCCTCGGTGGACATCCGGTCCAGCGCCAGCTCGGACAAGTTGCGGACGAACATCCACGGGCTCCGGCCCCGCTGCTCGGCCAGCCCGACCGCGTCGACCACCACGAACTTGGCAATCTTCGCCCGCATCTCGTCCGGCAGGAACTTCAGCAGGTAGCCAGGGTCGCGTACCGAGTTGACGACCACCACGCCGGTCCGGTCGGGGGTCCCGCGCAGGAAGTTGACCGCCTTGATGATCGTCTCTTCGACCAGTACCACCCAGTCCGGGTGCGGGTTCTCATAGACGAAACGGTCCACGATCGGTGTGTCGCCGAACCGCGCGTACCGGCGGACCAGGCAGTTAGTCCGGTCCGGGTCGTCCACGTAGTCGCTGACGTTGTCGGCGTAATATCCGAGGGCACGCGCGGCAGCCGCGATGCAGGAGGAGACGTCGCGCGCCTCCTTGTCCATGATGATGCCGCGGGACCAGACCGTGAGCTCGTGGTACACGGGCCACTTCCTGACATTGTATACCGTCGGCAGGATACTGCTCATGCTAGACATATGGCGGCTGGCGTCAAGGGGAACGGCCGACTGGGCCGGGGGCGACCTGGGCCGGGCCCGGTCAGAGACCGGCCGGGCCTTCAGTTATGTGGCGGAACGGCCGCGGCAGGGCATCCGTTCCCCGCAATGCGCGCCCGTTCCCCCATGCAGATGGCCACAATGTGCCCGGGACCGGTTCGGGCGTGGCCAGGCTGCTACCAGGGCAGATAATCCCACCCCTGCCGACCAGGTAGCGGCGCCTCCAGCCGATGCCGCATGATGTAGTGATTTTGCACTGCTGGGCCACGAGGGGTTTCGTTCTGCTGGACGAAGAGGGGAAGCATGAGAGACGGAGGTCCGCAGGAATCCGCCGGCACCCGGCGGCGCGCGTCCTCCGACGATGGTGGCGGGAGGCCCCGCCACGGCCGGCCGGCCGATCCGGGCCCGCCCGGTAGCCGAGGTCCTGCCGCAGGCCCACGGCCAGGCCCGCCGACCGACCCCCGGCTGCAGGCGGTAGATCCCCGCACCGACCCGCGGATGGCGCAGGGCACTGGCCCCTACCCGGATCCGCGGATGGGGCCGCGGACTGGCACCGGCCCGCCGGCCGATCCCCGGCTGCAGGCGCGTGACCCGGGCACCGGCCCGCGGATGGCGCAGCGGACCGGCTCCCACACGGATCCGCGGCTGGCGCCGCCGCCTGGTTCCCGTACCGGCCCGAAGGTGAGGCCGGGGACTGGCCCGCTGACTGACCCCCGGCTGCAGGCGCGTGATCCCGGCACCGGCCCGCAGATGGCGCAGGGCACTGGCCCCTACCCGGATCCGCCGCTGGCGCCGCCGCCTGGTTCCCGTACCGATCCGCGGCTGGGGCCGGGGACCGGCCCGCTGACCGATCCCCGGCTGCAGGCGCGTGACCCTCGCAGCGACCCGCGGATGGCGCGGCGCGCGGACCCTGGTAGCGATCGGCGGGCGGTCCCGCCTGTGGACCCCCTTACCGATCCGCGGATGGGGCCGCGGACGGGCACTGGCCCGCTGACCGCCCCCCGGGTGCAGGGGCGTGATCCTGGCACCGGCTCGCGGATGGCGCAGCGGACCGGTCCCCATACCGATCCGCGGCTGGCGCCGCCGCCTGGTTCCCGTACCGATCCGCCGATGGGGCCGGGGACCGGCCCGCCGGCCGATCCCCGGCTGCAGGCGCGTGATCCCGGCACCGGCTCGCGGATGGCGCCGCGCTCAGATCGTCGTACTGACCCGCGGACCGAGCCGCGTGCGGATCCCCTTACCGATCCGCGGATGGGCTCGCGAACCGGCCCGCTAACTGACCCCCGGGTGCAGGGGCGTGATCCTGGCACCGGCCCGCGGATGGCGCAGCGGACCGGTCCCCATACCGATCCCCGGCTGGCGCCGCCGCCTGGTTCCCGTACCGGCCCGTCGGCGGGGCCAGGGATCAGCTCGCCGGCCGATTCCCGGCTACAGGCGCGTGATGCCCATACCGATCCGCGGATGGCGCAGCGTACCGGTTCCCACACGGACCCGCGGCTGGCGCCGCAGTCTGGTTCCCGTACCGATCCGCGGATGGCGCAGCGCAGCGATCCCGGCACTGATCCGCGGGCCAGGCTCCGCCCAGACACGCGGGCGGGATCCGAGCCGTATCAGCGGCCACGATCCGACTCTGGGCCAGGGGCGGGGACAGCGAGGCCGGCTACGCGGCCGGGGCCAGGGACGGGCCCGCAGCCCGTGTCCCCGCCGGGCCCGGACGCAGGTCCGCGGCGGCGCGGGACTCCGGACGTGTCGGCCGGATCGAGCTTCGGCCCGCGGCCATGGTCGGGCCCGCAACCTGGCCTCGCTGACCCGCGATCGCGTCCCGCAACCGGACCGCACACCGACCCGGGCGGCAGTCCGCACACCGATCCGGGCCGCGGTGCGCACACTGATCCGGGCGGCGGTGCGCGCGGCGGTCCCGGGTCGGCCCCAGGCCGGAACCCTCGCACGCCGCCTCCGCCTGCTGCTGCGCGTGGCCCCGGGCGGGCCCGCCCGCGGCCCGGTGCCGGTAGCCCCGGTCCCAGCGGCCCGGGTGTGAGCGCCCCCAGTGCCAGCGGTCCTGGTGTGAACACTGCCGGTGCCGGTGGTCCCGGTGCCGGTGGTCCTGCTGCCAGCGGCGCCGCTGGCCGAGGGCCGGCGGGCCGGGCATCCGGCCGGGACCGCGGGCCCAGCCCGGAGCGCTACGCCGACCGGGGATCCTTCCCGGATGGAGCGCCACCTGGGACCGGGCCACGGGGACCTGTGGGCTACGACCAGCCCGGTCCGGCCCCGTCTGGCCGACCTGGCCGGGCACGTGGACTCCCGCCTGGCGGCACCGAAGAAATCCGCGGCCGGGCCCGCGCAGCGCGGCCGGGCTCGCAGGCGATGATGGCGGGCCCCGGTGAGCGCACCAGTCGCGGGGAGCCTTCCGGCCGGGGCGGTTGGAAGGGCCTAAGACGGTCACGGGTCTGGCTGCTGGCGGGTACGGCCGGGCTGGCCGTGGGTGTGGTGGTGGTGACGGTCGGCGCGTTGCTGCTGGGCGGCAGCGGCCCGGCGCATGCGCTCGTCACGCCCGCCAGGCTCGGCGCATATGTCCGCAAGCCCCAGCTTGAGCAGCAGATGAATGCGAAAGGCCTGCAGCAGCAGGTGGTCGCCAAGAGCGCTGGCCAGGCCAGCGATGTGGTCGATGCGGTATATGAGGCCAACTCGGACGCGGCCGGCGGCACCAGCCCGCAGGTGATCTTGTTCATCGGTGGCCATCTGTCGGGGGTCTCGCCCGCCGGCTTCATCACCAGCTTCACCGACCAGTTCAAGGGCGCACGCGGCACCAGCGCGGGCAGCATGGGCGGGCGGGCCGCCTGCGTCAATGCCCAGGAGAACGTGGCTGGCAACGTGGCGATGTGCACCTGGGCGGACAACGACACCTTTGGCCTGGTGGCCTCACCCACCATGGACGCGGCACAGCTGGGGGCGCAGATGCGGGCGATCCGGCCCGACGTCGAACACGCGGCCAGCTAGATCCCGTCGTCCCGTCAGTCAGGGTCCCGGCTGTGCTGCGGCCGCGGCTTGCGGAGCGAGAGTCGGGCAACGGCGATGGTAATGGCCGCGGCCAGCACCGCCAGGCCGATGATCTGGCCGCCGACGAGGCGCGTGCTGAGCGGGAACGATGCCGACACTTCGCTGACCTTGATGGGGGAGGCCGCCGGGGACGGGTCCGGCGAGGGCGTCACCTGAGGGAACGCCAGGCTGGGGTCTGTCGCGGGGCTGGGCAGCAGGGGCAGCCTGGCGGACGGCAGCACTCCTTCCGGCAGGCTTGTCCCAGGCAGCTGGGCGCCCACGCCGCTCGGAGTCAGTCCCGCTGTGGGCGTGCCAGTGCTGGACGCCGGGGCCGGCGCGGTGACCGAGACGCTGCCTGACGCCGTGGCCGAAGCCGCCGACTGGGCTGAGGTCCCAGTCGCGGTGAGGGTGAGGTGGCCGGCCGCGGCCTTCTGCGGTACAGCGACCGCCGCCCGCAGCTGGACGGCCTGCCCAGCGGTCAGGGCAACCGAGCACGAGCTTCCGCCAGTTACCGGGCAGACCGTGAAGCTCGGTGTCAGCTTGCCCGGGGCCGCTGAGATGCTGACCTTCGCGGTCCCGTTCACCGTGCCTGCCAGCCAGACCCAGACCGCATAACGCGCCTGCCCGCCCGGCTTGACGCTTGCCGCCAGCGCCTGGACGGTCAGGCAGAGCGTGTCCGACGAGGACGATGACGGGCTGGGACTGGGGCTGCTGGACGACGGGCTGGGGGCCGGGCTGCTGGACGACGGGCTCGGGGCCGGGCTGCTCGACGATGGGTTGGGGGTCGGGCTGCTCGGTGACGGGGTGGGTGCGGTACTGGCGGACGACGGAGTGGGTGTCGGGCTGGCGGCTGTGGAGGAGGCCGAGCTCGGGCTAGCTGCCGGGCTGGTCGTGCTCGCGGACACGGCCGTGAGCTGGGCCGCACAAGGGTTCGCAGCTGCAGGTGCGGCACTGGCGGTGCCCGTCAGTAACACCCCGGCTAGGCTCGCCGGAATGATGATAAATCCGGAAATAACGCCAAGCACATGGGCCGTGGGACGCCGCCTGCTCATGGATCCGCCCTCGCCACCGTGGTTATCCCCGTCCGGGTCGCGTTCGCTGCCATGATGAGCCTGTCACCGCGGGAAGCATTCCCCACTACCCCCATTCGACACCTGGCCGGGTTGCCAGAGGATCGGCTCGGTCTAAGGGCACATAAAACAGTCGGCAACGACAGGGCCCGAGCACGGAGCGACGATGGCTGCCGCGTGGATGCCGCCGGATGACGTTCTGACCCGCCCGGCGCCGCCTCCCGATCACGTGATCAGATACGGCACCGGCGCCGAGCACATCGCCGACGTCAGGCTGCCGGGAGCCGCGTCGCGGCCGGCGCCGCTCGTGATCTTCCTTCACGGCGGCTTCTGGCGGGCGGCGTACGACCGGTCCCACACGGGGCCAATGGCCACCGCGCTGGCGGTGGCCGGCTACGCCCTGTGCGTGCCGGAGTTCCGGCGGACCGGCCAGCCGGATGGTGGCTGGCCAGGGACGTTCGACGATGTGGCCGCCGCAGTTGACCGGTCGCCCGCACTGGTCAGGAAGGCGGCGGGCGCGGGCGTCATTGCCGACGGGCCGGCGCTGCTGGCCGGGCACTCGGCCGGTGGCCACCTGGCCCTATGGGCGGCAGGCCGGCACCTGCTGGGAGCGGATTCAGGCTGGCGTACTGACACCAGGGCCCGGGGGGTAGTGGTACTCGCCGGCGTGAGCGGCCTGGCTGACTGCTCCCACCAGGGGCTGGGCGATGGCGCGGCCGCCGCCCTCATGGGCGGCAGTCCCGCCCGTTTCCCGCAGCGCTACCGGGTCGCGGACCCGGCGGCCCTGCTGCCGCTGGGGTGTCCCGTCAGGCTGGTGCACGGCTCGCTGGACGACGTGGTCCCGCCGGCGATGAGCCGCGCCTATGCGGATCTTGGTCGCGCCGCGGGCGACGATGTCACCGTGGCGGAGTTGCCGGGCGCCAGCCATCTCGATGTCATCGACCCACTCTCGCCAGCGTGGCCCCGGGTGATGGCGGCGTTCGAAGACCTGGCGCCGGTGGCGCTCTCATCCCCGTAGCCGGCCACCCGGCACCGGCCGGCCTGGGCTGATTCTGGCAACGGGCTGGGCTGGTGATTCGGCACGGTGCCGGTGGGCGTGTATGCTCGCCTCGCGCGGATGTGCCAGTCTGGTGGGGGAACCCGCCCGGGCCGCTCGATCACACCGTCCGGTCGGCCGAAGGATACGCGGCCGCCCGTGTGCCCCCTTAGCTCAGTCGGCAGAGCGTCTCCATGGTAAGGAGAAGGTCTACGGTTCGATTCCGTAAGGGGGCTCCACAAACCAGCAGGTCAAGCCCAGGTTTCCGACCTGCCGGAGCGACCTTCAAGATCATCTGACCGTCAGTTGACCGTCATTCTGGACATGGACGTTGTGAGTTGGCACCCAGCCTCACGGACTGACCGATGGTACGTCGGCCGGCGTGGCGTTCGCGTTGGGTTGAACAGGCGGGGGAGCGCAGCGGGCGGGTGAACCCCGGCTACTGGCGGGAGCGCCGCGGGCCGAACTTGATCCAGAGCAGTATGCCTGCGACCACGAGCAGCAGCCAGGGCGAGAACAAGATGTGCGCGGCGAAGCCGACGATGGCCAGGGCCACGATGGCGATGAGGATGAGGGCGATGATCGCGAGCATGGCGATCGGTCTCCGTTCATGTCGCAGTGGTGGTGCTCATGTCCCAGGCTGCCGCCGCCGGTTGCCCGCGTCGATCGGGATCAGCCCTGATCTGTCCCTGAAGCGCATCCCGGACGCATCAGGGTCGACCCTGGCTGTGAGTCCCAGAACTCGGCAGCCGGTGCTGGCCAGGGCTGTCCTCCGCGGACAGATGCACTAGGTCGCCGCGCGTCAGCTGTGGCACAAAGCACGTCGGCCCGGAACCGCTAGTGGCCCGATGCGTTAGCCAGGTGTGGTTGTGGTGTTCTTCATGACGATCCCCGGCCTGGGGGTCATTCTGGTCGCGCTGGCTGCCCTGGACCGGCTGGGCATGTGGCTGTGCGGCCGGAGTGGGCTTCCCTGGTATCGCAATGGTCACCGGCCCGCTCCGGCCGCTGGCCTGGATGAGTTCCAGGCGATGTTTGACTCCAGCAAGAGGCATGTGATCGAGCGGCGCAGGGCCGCGCTCGTGCTTCGCGACGACGGTCACGACGGGGCGCCTCCGCACACTCTGCTGGTCCTGGCAGGCCACCAGTGGTGATCAGGTACGTAGTCCATCGCCCGCAAGCTGGGGCTTGAGGGCGCGGGCCGCTTCAGGCGGTGGCCCTTTAGCCGCCTGACCGCGCGCCTCGCAGCGGCATGTAAGCGCATCGTCAGCGCATGATCGTGGGTCGGTTTTCCCTGGGCACTGGGCCTGGTAGGTGGTGGCCTTCGGCCCTGGGTTGGGGTCACCCCAGAAGTGCACGCTGTGATTGTGTCCGGGGATCGTGAGGCGCGGGCAGCGGCTAGGCGTAGTCGGCGGGCCTGGCTGCCGCCGCGGTGGTTCGTGGTGCTGTTCTGGCATGGCCATCGCGCGCTGGTGCGCGTGACGCGCGGCCGGGTGGGTCTGTGGCGGCCGAAGCCGGACGGCTGGGGGGCGCTGCGGCTCATCACGATCGGCCGGCGCACCGGGCGGCCGCGGCAGGTCGTCATCGGCTACTTCGAGGACGGGCGCAACCTGATCACGATGGCGATGAACGGGTGGGGTGTGGCCGAACCCGGGTGGTGGCTGAACCTGCAGGCTCATCCCGACGCCACGGCCCAGACCCGCGACGGGCCGCGACAGGTCCGGGCTCGCCGTGCACAGGGAGACGAGCGCGAGCGGCTGTGGTCCCGCTGGGCCCAGATCGACAAGAACCTCGACGCCTACGCCGCGCGGCGGCCAATGGAAACCGCCGTGATCGTTCTTGAGCCACGAGACACTGCCGGCCCAGCAGCTGGACCCGTGCCGGCCGGGCGCGCCGCGGCTTCGTCGGAAGGAGGCGCGTAATGAGATCACGCGACGTCCGGGCCACGACCGCCGGGCTGTTGTTCATCGCTGCGACGGCCGCCAGTCTGATTGGCACTGCATTCCTGGGCTCTCTGCTCAAGGGGCCCGGCTTCCTGGCCACGGTGGCCCTGCATCAGAATCGGCTGCTGGTGGCGGCGCTGTTCCAGCTCCTCGCTGCCTTCACCAGCGCGGCCATCGCGGTCACGCTTTACCCGGTGCTGAGGCAGTATGCCGCCGGGATGGCGCTCGGGGCAGTCGCCTTCCGGCTCATCGAGGGCGTGTTCTACGCCCTGTCAGCGGTGGGCACACTGATCTTGGTCAGTCTGTCCGGCCAGCTGACGGCCAGCGCCTCCGCATACGCGTCGGCTGACTTGGTACGAGACCTGCGCGACTCCGCCGGCTGCGTGGGCGTCCTCGCCTTCTACACCGGGGCCACGCTGTACTACCTCATCTTCTACCGATCACAGCTGATTCCCCGCTGGCTGTCGGTCTGGGGCCTGGTCGGCACGGTTCTGGGTCTCGCCGCTGGCCTGCTGGTCCTGTTCCAGGCCATCGCTCCGCTGTCCGGCCCGCAGGTCGTGCTCAACCTCCCCATCGCCGTGCAGGAGATGGTCCTGGCAGTGTGGCTGATCGTAAAGGGGTTTAGCCCGAAGGCAAAAGCGCCGAGGCCGGCGGCGGCACAGCTGAGCCCGGCTTGAGGTCACGGGGCGCTGCGACGACAGTCACAGCATCCGCTCATCAAGCAGATTCGGATGGACCGGTGCTACTGGCTGCGCTCTGGCGACTGGGTCGCCGGACTCTGTGTCCTGCATGTTGTGCGGTCTGATCTTCGACTGGGCCAACAGTTCTGGGCTGCCGACGGTGACTTCCTGCGAGATGAAGACAAGGGCACTGGTTCAAAATGCTTCCTGCTGGTAGGAAAGCGCCCTGTTCAGCGTGGCCTTCGGGCCCTGGGCAGGCGGCAGGGGAAAGATCGTCTGACCGTCTTTTGAGCGATATACGGGTGATCACCTCCGCATGTCGGGCCGAAAATCGAGCGATGTTCACCCGTATATCTGGCGTTATATGGCCCAGAGGGCTCGGTGATCTTCGATCGCGGCCGGCAGGATTTGTCGCCACTAGGGCGGTCTGGACAGGAATGCGGTGATGGTGTCGACAATGTGGTCGAGGTCGCGGACGTCGGGCAGGTGGTAGCGCCCTTCGAGGGTGACCAACCGGGCGTCGGGCAGGCTTTCGGCCAGCTGCAGCCCGCCGCGGTGGGGTATTACGCGGTCACCTCGGTAGTGCAGCACGAGTGCGGGTGCGCTCACCGCCGGCAGGAGGGCAGTGACGTCGGCGGCGTAGATGGCCGCGAGATATCCGGCGGCCACGTCGCGGTCGGCCGAGTCTCGCAGCACTGCGGCCATGTGGTCGGCCGCTGCGTCGGTGGGATCAGGCCGGTAGAGGTCGGCGAGCAGCTTGGAGCCGAGCCCCCAGTGACTGCGCACCAGCGCGATGAGGGTGGCGCTGAGGTCTGGGCGTGTGAATACTTCGGCGGCGCTGGCGTAGGTCCCGAAGAACACCAGTCGCCGCACCAGATCCGGCTGCGTCGCGGCGAGCGCGACGGCAACCGGTCCGGCCTGGGACATGGCGAGCAGGTCGACCGGCGCTCTAGCGTGGGTCGCCACGGCGGCCAGCTCGGCCACGCTCGCGTCCAGGCCGAAGTCGTCGACCGGACCGGGAGAGCGTCCGGTCCCGTAGCGGTCGTACATGACCAGCGTGTGGGTTCCGACCAGCCGTTGAAACACCGAGGAGCGCGGATCGCGGCCGGCGACGATGACGTCGATGTTCGATACCCAGCCGGGCAGCGCGATCAGCGGCTGCCCACTCCCGACGGTGGCAACGGCGATTCGGTGGTCGCCGACGGAAACGTGATCCACGCGCATCGCTCGCAGCGGGGTCGGCGGCGCAACGTTGTGGCGGAGTATGCGCAGCTGCAGTTCCTGCATGGCAGCCGAAGGCTCGAGCCCGAGCTCGTCGGCGAGCCGGCCGGCGTAGCGTTGGTACGCCGCGAGGGCGTCGGCTTGGCGCCCACACGCGTACAAGGCCCTCATGCGGACGAGGTGGGCACGTTCCCGGAGCGGATGTTCGGTGGCGAACGCCTCCAGAGCCGGAAGGTCGGGAGAGCCCTCGTCCAGGCGAAGCTCATGCCAACGCTCGGTCGCCTGCCGGCGCGCTTCCTCGAGCCGGATCGCCTCAAACCGGGCCACTGGCGACTCGGCGAACTCGGCGTAGGCCGCACCCTGCCATAGGCTCAGGGCCTCGCTCAATGACCCAGCAGTGTCTGCCCGCACCAGCCGGTCGAACCGCTGACTGTCCACATCGTCCGGGCCAACGGCCAACCGGTAGCCGGGAGCCACGGTCTCGATCCGCGTGAACGGAATGGCCCGGCGCAGCCGGGACACCTGGTTGTGCAGCGCCGCCACGGGATCCTGAGGCGGATCCTCGGGCCAGACCAGGTCCACCAGGTTGTCAACGCTCACGACAGCGCCGGCCCGGGCCAGCAGGCTGGCCAACAGCGACCGCTGGCGGTCACTGAGCGCGACGGCCTGCCCGTCCGGGCCGACTACGGTAACGGCGCCGAGTACCAAGAACATCAGTTGGCATCATGCCAGCCTCCCGCACCGCGGCGTCGACACGTGACAGCCAGCTGACAGGCGCGCCACCCACACTCGCCGCATGGACACCACAGCGACAGGCAGCTTCGGTCACGACACCGGCGCCACCACGCCACCGGCCCGCCACGGCTCCGTGAGGCTCTCACCCTCCGAGAGGGCGAGCATCCCAGGCCGGGCACACGCGGATGCCGCGCCCGCGGCCGATGCCGACGCGGTGCACGGCAGCTGGTTCTCGGCCCGAATCTACGACTTCGTGCTCGCGCTGGGCGAAAGAGCAGGCATGGCCGAGCGCAGGCGCGCGCTGGTCAGCCGAACCAGCGGCGCCGTGCTCGAGATCGGGGCGGGCACGGGATTGAACCTGGCCTACTACCCAGACGGGCTCGACCGGCTGGTACTCTGCGAGCCCGAGCCGCACATGGCCAGGCGACTCGAGCGACGCGTCACGCAGCTCACCAGGCGTGCCGAGGTGGTGCGCGCGACCGCCGAGACGCTGCCCTTCGAGGACGAGACCTTCGACACTGTGGTCTCGACGTTGGTGCTCTGCACCGTCACGAACCCCCAAGCCACGCTCAATGAGATCCGCCGAGTGTTGCGACCCGGAGGTTCGCTCCTGTTCCTCGAGCACGTGCGCTCGGACAAACGTCGGCTTGCTCGCTGGCAGGATCGGTTCCACCGTTCCTGGCGGGCGTTCGCGGCCGGCTGCAACTGCAACCGCCAAACGCTTCAGCGGCTCCGCGACCGCGGCTACACGGTGACTCTGACCGACCCGGGACAGTGGCGCCGAATGCCGCCGATCGTCTGGCCGCTCATCGCCGGCCAAGCCACACCGCACCAGGCGGGAACACAGGCATGATCCGGCCTTGAGGAGATCATCGCTGACCGGGGTGGACTTTTGGGGTCGGGCTGGGGACCTTCGCCCGGATGCCGGGAAGGCGTGGCGGGGATCGACTTGGTCTAGGCGGTGAGTGCTGCCCGATCCGAATCCGAGGAGGACTGGATGCCAGCGATCACCGATAGCGCGCCGGATTCGCACTGGCGGCGCCGCGGCGCCGGGCTCATGAGCCGGCCCTTGCTGAACAAGGACGCCGCGTTTACCGATCGCGAACGCGCCGCGTTCGGGCTGCGCGGCCTGCTTCCCTGGCGCTGCGCGACGATTGAGCAGCAGGTCATCCTGGAACTGGAGCACCTGCGCTCCAAGCCGACCGACCTTGAGAAATACATCGGCTTGGAGGCACTGCAGGACCGCAACGAGACGCTTTTTTACCGGCTGCTCGTGGACCACCTGGAAGAGCTCGCGCCAATCGTCTACACCCCCACAGTGGGCGAGGCCTGCCGCCGGTTCAGCCACATCTTGCGCCGGCCGCGCGGCCTGTGGATCACTCCCGAGGACATCGACCGGATCCCCGAGTTGCTGCACAACACCGGCAGGGAAGGGGTCCGGCTGATCGTGGTCACTGACAATGAGCGGATCCTCGGCCTAGGCGATCAGGGCGCCGGCGGGATGGGCATCCCGGTCGGCAAGCTCGCGCTGTACTGCGCCGGCGCGGGCGTGCACCCCACCCTGACCCTGCCAGTGTCGCTGGACTGCGGCACCAGCAACCAGCGTCTGCTCGATGACCCGCTCTACCTCGGCTACCCCAAGCCGCGGCTGCGCGGCCCCGGCTACGACGCCCTCATCGAGGCCTTTGTGCAAGCGGTCAGCGAGGTCTATCCCGGCGCCATCGTGCAATGGGAGGACTTCAAGCAGCACAACGCGATCCGGCTGCTCGACCGCTACCGGCACCGGATCCCCTGCTTCAACGATGACATCCAGGGCACGGCCGCGGTCGTGGCCGGCGGGATCTTGGCCGCGCTGCGCAGCCGCGGCGAGTCACTCTCCGGCCAGCGGCTGATCTTCCACGGGGCGGGCGCGGCAGGGATCGGGATCGCCCGCCTGGCCGAGTCGATCATGCGCTCAGAGGGCGCCATGGACACCGAAATCCGGCGGGCCATCATCATGCTGGATTCACGCGGGCTCATCTACCAGGGCCGCAGCCACCTGGACGAGGACAAACAGCCGTTCGCGCTGCCTGCCAGCGAGGCTGCGCGGCTCGGCCTCGGGACCGTCCCGGCCGGACTGGAGACCGTCGTGCGGCAGTTCTCTCCCACGATCTTGATCGGCACCACCGGTAAGCCCGGCCTGTTCACCCAGGCGGCGATCCGCGAGATGGCAGCGCGTACGCCAGCTCCCATCGTCATGCCGCTGTCCAACCCGACGGCCAACTCCGAGGCCACCCCCGCCGATGTGCTGCGCTGGACCGGCGGGAGGGCGCTGGTCGCGACCGGTAGCCCGTTCGGGCCGGTGCAATACGGCGGGGTCACCCACCAGATCGGGCAGGCAAACAACATGCTCATCTTCCCCGGGGTCGGGCTGGCCGCCATCGCGTCACGGGCCAGGGAGATCACAGACCAGATGTTCGGCATCGCCGCCGCCACCCTGGCCAGCCTGGTGACAGCCGACCGGGTCGCCCAAGGCGCGCTCTACCCGCCGATCGCGGACCTGCGGCGGGTATCACGCGCGGTCGCCCTCGCGGTCGCGGCCCAAGCCAGCCAAGACGGCGTGGCACAGCTGGCCCCAGACGACAACATCGAGAAGGCCGTCGCCGCGGCGATGTGGCATCCCAGCTACCCCGACATCCTCGACGGCCCTGGAGCGGAAAGGATGCCGGCTGACCGCGACACCCTATGAGGCCCGGGGAACCCGTAGGAGCCCGGCCTTGGGGGCGGCCTGGGTAGCCGCCGTGCTGGCAGCCCAGGTGGGGCAGAGCCGGTCCACCACGGGGCGGACCGCGGCAAACAGGTGGTCGGCCTGGTGGGCGGAGCGGCCGACTGCGGTCACGCCGAACCTGCCGTCGATGGCGATGCCAGAGAGCATGTGGAGCACCACACCGGTCCCGGTCCGGCGGTCGAACTCCAGGCCGGCGCAGCGGATGCCATCGATGACCTGGCCTGGGGGCAGCCCGGTCCACCGCGGGTCACCCAGGTGGTCCGTCGCGCAGTAGTACCTGGCCGATCCATCGGGAAGCCTCCATCGGCCGTAGGCGTCGTAGCTGCCTGGCAGCAGGCTGGACAGCACGACGGTGGGCGCCGTGGTGCCGCCCCGTCGCAGATTCACCTCAAGGGCATACACCCGCCATGGCTGGCCGCGGTCCCGGGCTGCCGCAAAGTCGATGCTCACCATCCCCCTCACCTGGTGCTTGGCAAGAAGCCGCCCGGCCCGCTGGCCGTACCTGGTCAGCCGCCTGGCGTAGTCGCGCCTGGCCGGGAAATGGCAGCCCTGGTAGACCTGCCCGTTGTCCCCGCCGAGGATCTGCTCGTGAGTCGCCACCACCTTGGCCTGGCCCTCGGGAGTGATCTCAATCTGGACGCTGGGGCTTGACCAATCCTCGCCCGCGACATACGCCTCAACGACGCCGCCGAGCGCGAGCTCAGCCAGGTACCAGTCCGGCATCGAGGCCACGCGCTCGGCAACCGTCCGCGGCGAGGCGGGTGACCCGGTTGGGTCCGCAAGCGCGATCACCTGGTTGCCGTCGCCCGAGACGCTGTTGTCCAGCTTGACGACGGCGGCCGCCAAGCCGGGGTGCGCCTGGCGCAGGCTGGCGATCGCGAGCCGCAGATCCTCAGCCGTCCGGACGCCTTCGGCTCCGGGCGGTGTTGGTATTCCCGCGGCGGCCAGCAGCCTGCGCCCCGAGCTCTTAAAACCAAGCGGCCACAGCCGGGGGACCGTGCCGTTCACCGGGGCCTGCAACCGGACCGCCACAGCGACCTCGTCGCCGGTGACGTTCCATGGCTCGATGAACGCCGGGCGGCCGCCGATAATGTCGCGGATGTGGTCCAGCAGGTCGGGCCGGTCCAGCAGTTTTGCGGCGACAGGACGACCCGAATCGTCGGGGACCACCACGGCATGGATCCGGGGGCGGACCCGCGCCGCCGCCTCCGGCGGCAGCAGCGAAAGGTAGTAATCGATGACCTCGGCGCCCGGCGCCTGGCAGAAGACGAACACCAGTGTGCAGGCCTCGACCCGCGCCAGCTGCAGGATCTCCACCAGGAAGCGGTGCTCGAGCGCAGGCAGGCGGTATGCGTAATGCCGGAGCGCCGAAGCGCCGAGGTTGTACGACGGCAAGACGACACGCACGTGCTCCGCGCCACCCGGCGGCTGGCTCAACCGCCACGCCGACGCCAGACCTCGCTGCAACGATATGAAATCCCGCATGAGGAACTCCCCAACACGGATCCCATACCAGAAGCGTAAGCCGCCCACAGACGGCCACAACATGGCCGTTCGGCCCCTCTTTCCCACCGCCCTGTCGCCGGCGCCGAAAATGTCCTCGATGCCGAGCCGGAAGCCGGGCACGGCCGAGATGATCATGGACACGAAATCGGAGGCATCCCCAGGCCGTGGCTGTCGCTGAACAACCGGGCCAGTTCGTGCCGGACGAATGAAGGATCGAGCAGCTCAGCGGCGCGGTCACCGATGGAGCGGCCATTGATCGCGTCCACGGCGGCGCGGACTGCGCGGGGCGCTGATCGTCATGGCGTCGGCCGGGTGCGGGCGGTTGCCCGGCTGGTGGCCGCTGACTGGGGGCTGGCATGGCTGCCGGCCGGGACGTTTGGCTCTGGGCGTGGCCGGCCCGGCCGTGATGGGGTGGCAGTGCCTTGGCAAGAGCGGGTCATCGGCGCTACCGGCGGCGTCGCCGTTTCCCGGACGCGGGAAGGGACGTGACGTCATCCGTTCAGCCTCCGGAGCTTACCTGGCCGGCCTGTTGTCACATCGTTGTCCTGTTCGCCCGGCGCGGTGAGCATGCGGGCATGGGCTGGTTGCCGCGATCGCGGCTGGAAGCCTGGCCGCGCTGCTCGCGGCCGGCTGCGGTGCGTCGGCCCCCCGCGGGCGCCGGCGGCTTCGCATCCGGTGCCGGCCAGTTCAACGCCGGCGCCCGCCTTCTCAGCGGCCGTCGCTTGGGCACCCGGTGACTGCGGGCTTGCTGCCTGTGTCGGTGACGTTCGTCTCGGCGGGCGACGGCTGGGTGCTTGGCGTCATCGGCACGACACGCGCGCCGCTACAGCCCGCCCTGCAATGCCCGACCGCGGCGTGCCCCGTCTCGCTGGCCCGCACGGTGGACGGCGGGCGGACCTGGCAGAGCGCGCCGGCTCCGGCCACGGTGCTCTCGCTCCAGCCGTCCCCGCACACGACGGGCGTGCGGGCGGTGCGCTTCGCTGATCCGCTGGACGGCTGGGTGTACGGCCCGGGCCTGTACGCCACCCATGACGGTGGCGCGAGCTGGCATCGGGTCCAGGTGCCCGGCGCGGCCGGGGATCTGGAGGCGGCCGGCGGGGTCGCCTACGCGGTGATCAACGGCTGGCTGTACCGCACCCCGGTCGGCCGGGACGCCTGGTCCAAGGTGGCCAGTGTGCCGCGGGGCGCTGCCTGGCCGGGTGCGCTCGCGCTCACGCTGCATGGCAAGGGCTGCCTGGCTGGCCGGGGTCTTCGCGCCGCACGCGGCCTCCCTGTACGCGACCACCGACGGTGTCAGCTGGCGTAAGCTGGCCAGCCCCTGCGCCAGCCCTCATGAGCAGCGGTCACGAGATCGCGTTCCGGACCGCCCGCCTAGTCATCCATACCGGGGGTTAATCAGCCTTTCTTAAGACAGCTCACTGGCCTGCTTTCCCGGTTTGCCAGCGGGAGGCCCCTGACGGTCGGCAGCTCACGCGTGGCTCAGCAGGTTCCCTGGCACTGCAGGCCATCCTGCCGGTCTGCCCGCAAAGGGCCGAACGGCTCGGCCAGAGCACCCCGATCTGCAAGTGCCCTCCCTCCCCCGTTGAGGGGATCTTGCTGACCGACGAACTGCTCCGCAAGCGCGGGCTGAGGGACAAGACCCGGCTGGTGTTCTTCACCCCCTACCCCCGCCCCTACCCCGCCGAGCCCATGAACCAGATCGTCGAGCCGGTCCTGCGCGAGCGGGGCATCGAGGTGCTGACGTTCTTCGACGTGGACCGCATCGATCCGGCGGCCTCGACGATCTACTCCATCGAGGGAGACGAGATCCACTACGACCTGCCCATCGTCATCCCGCCCTTCACTGGCGCGGACATCGCCTACACCCCCGCCAACGCCGTCGACGAGAGCCGATTCGTGGTCACCGACAAGCTGACCCTGCGGGTCAGGGGAACGGACACCGTGTTCGCCATCGGCGATGGGACGAACCTGCCGACCTCGAAATCCGGTGTGGGCGCCCACCTGGAGGCCAAGACGGTCGCCCGGGCGCTGGCCGGGCACCCAGCGGCATTCAACGGCCGGACGCACTGCCCCTTCGACTTCGGTCACGGTCAGGGGACATTCGTCACCGGCTCCTACGAAGCGCCCGTAGTCAGGTCCCCCCCCGGGCCGCCTCAAGCACCTCATGAAGATGACATTCGGGCGCATCTACTGGCTCAGCCTGCACGGCACGCTGGAGCCGGTATTCGACGCCTACTTCCACCTCACAGATCCCAAACGGGCACACCACCGCGCGATCAAATCCCAGGCAAGATCCGGCTGAACTCGCCGGCCATTAATGAGCAGCAAGCAGCCGGTCCCCTCTGAGAAAGAACTCATGGATCTGTTCGGCGTAGCGCGCACCACGGTTGGGCGCGCCATCGCCTATCTACGAGACCAGGCTGTCATCCGGACCTTGCCCGGCCGGGGGAGCTACGTCGCAAAGCGCGGATGGTCAGGGTTCGCGCCAGGTCCCGCGGCCGCGTGCCGCCGCAGTTCCCGCGCCAGTTCCTGCCGCAGCGCCGCCAGGTCCGGGGAGGTGGGGACCGCTGGCGGCACGGGGGCCTTGAGCGCCCGGGCGGCCGGCGGGAGCCGGGCCAAGCTCTCCGCGCACCGGCGCTGGGCCACGGCGAGCGGCTCGGCCACGGTGACGCGCTTGCCCTGCCGCATGACGGGGCGCAGCAGTGGCTGATGCCCGGCTGGGGATGGCTCGTCGCGCAGGGCGAGGATGTCCCCGGCTGGCCCGCGGTAGATCTGCTTGGCGTCAGGCAGGGTGGCCTTGCCCGCGGAGAGCTTCATGACGGGCCGGCCGTTGTAGGTGACAAGCTTGTAAGCACTGTCGAGGTAGGGCGCGTCGGCGGAGACGCCCATCTTGGTGCCGACGCCATAGGCGTCGATCGGGGCGCCGCGCTCCACCAGGTCAGCGATCGCGTATTCGTCCAGGCTGCCGCTGGCGAAGATCCGCGCGCGGGGCATGCCAGCGTCGTCGAGCAGGCGGCGGCCGAGGCGGGCCAGGGCGGCCAGGTCGCCGGAGTCAAGGCGGATGCCGACCGGGCCGGGCAGCCGCAGCCTGCGTGCGGCGTCGATGGCGGTGCGGATGCCCTGTTCGGTGTCGTAGGTGTCGACGAGGAAGGTGGTCTTGCCGGGGAAGTCCTCGGCGAACGCGGCGAACGCCGATTCCTCATCGCCGAACGCCTCGATGAACGAGTGCGCCATGGTCCCCGCCGCGGTCAGGCCGTACCGGCGGGCCGCCTCGACGTTGCTGGTGGCAGTGAAACCGGCGATCGCCGAGGCGCGGGCCACGGCCAGCCCGGCGCCGATTCCCTGGGTGCGGCGGAAGGAGAAGTCGACCAGCTGCGCCCCGCGGGCGGCCAGCACACACCGGGCCGCCTTGGTCGCGATACTGGTCTGGAACGTGATGTGGTTCAGCAGCGCGGTCTCGGCCAGCTGCGCTTCGGCGATCGGCGCGGTCACCTCCAGCAGCGGCTCGGTGGCGAACACGGCGGTG
>Ga0335085_10006596_pt1 | contig 18247 bp, 13 predicted proteins | sample Lox_Sample_45_FD_206712 | JGI IMG/M metagenome (GOLD analysis project Ga0335085, IMG submission 206712) | Soil microbial communities from Loxahatchee National Wildlife Refuge, Florida, United States - Lox_Sample_4.5 | ecosystem: Environmental > Terrestrial > Soil > Wetlands | place: USA...
CGCGCTGTCGGCCGCCCTCGGCATGGCCACGGCGCGCGACCTGGCGGGGGAGCGTTACAAGGTGATCGCCGTCGTCGGCGACGGCTCGATGACGAGCGGCATGCCCTACGAAGCGCTGAACAACGCCGGGCACTCCGACCGCGACCTCATCTTCATCCTCAACGACAACGGCATGTCGATCGCCCCGAACGTCGGGGCCATCTCGCGTTATCTGGGATCGATCATCGCGAGCCCGCGCGGCGTGCGCCTGCGCGAGCTGGTCAAGCACATCATCGAGCGCACCTCGCACGTCATCGGCGGGCAGAAGCTGATCGAGTTCGCGAAGACGCTCGAGGAGAGCGTCAAGAATCTCTGGTCGCCGGGGATGCTGTTCGAGGAGCTCGGCTTCAGGTATTTCGGTCCCATCGACGGCCACGACATGACGCACCTCGTGTCCACGCTCGAGATCGTGCGGGACCTGACCGGGCCGCGCGTGGTGCACGTGCTGACGCAAAAGGGGAAAGGATTCCCGCTCGCCGAGCCCGACTACGAGAAGTATCACGCGCGCACCCCGTACGATCCCGTGACCGGGGTGCTGCGGCCCGCCGCCCCGGGCGCGCCGGCGTGGACCAAGGTCGTCGGCGAAGCGCTCACCCAGCTGGCCGGCGAATACCCGAACCTCGTCGCCATCACCGCGGCGATGCCGTCGGGGACCGGCACCAACATCTTTCAGAAGAAGTGGCCCGACCGGTTCTTCGACGTGGGGATCGCCGAAGACCACGCGGTCACCTTCGCGGCGGGGCTCGCCACGCAAGGGGTCCGGCCGGTGGTGGCGATCTACTCGACCTTCCTGCAGCGGGCCTACGACAGCGTGATTCACGATGTGGCGATCCAGAAGCTCCCCGTGATCTTCTGCATGGACCGCGCCGGGATGGTGGGCGAGGACGGCCAGACCCACATGGGGCTCTACGACATCCCCTACATGCTGGCCGTGCCGAACATGACGGTCACCGCGCCCAAGGACGGCGCCGAGCTGATCGGGTTGCTGCGCTGCGCGCTGGATCAGGGCGACGGCCCCTTCTGCCTGCGCTATCCGCGCGACCGCGCCCCCGGCGAAGCCCCCCCCGTCGCCGAAGTCACCCCGGTGCCCTATGGCAGCTGGGAAGTGCTGCGGAAGGGACGGGAGTGCGCGATCCTCGCGGTCGGGGTGATGTGTCAGCCGGCCATGGAGGCGGCGAGACGGCTCCGCGAGGAGGGGTTCGATCCCACCGTCGTGAACTGCCGGTTCCTGAAGCCGATCGACCGGGAAACGCTCGAGAGCCTGCTGCGCGATCACCGGCTGCTCGTGACGGTCGAGGACGGCGCGGTGGTGAACGGTTTCGGGGCGATGCTCGCCGGGATCGTGGCCGGCCTCGCCCCCGAGGTTCGGGTCGTGCCGCTCGGCGCTCCGGACCGGACTTACGAGCACGCGCCGCGCGCCCGCCAGCTCGAGGCCGTGGGCCTGACGGGCGCGGGGATCGCGGCCCAGTTCCGCGCCCTCGCCGCCGAAGAGAGCCTGACGTCGCGATGATCGTCGGGGTGGTCGGGAACCCGGATTATCACGACCTCCCGAGCCTGTTGAACCACGTCGCCCGGGCGGCCCCGCGCCTCGGGTTTACGCTCCAGACCGAAGCCCGGCTGATCGATCTCTGGCCCGACCCCAAACCGCCTGTGTGCGAACCGAACCGGCTCGACTGCCTGCTCACCTTCGGCGGCGACGGGACCCTGCTGCGCGGCGCCCGGTTTCTCGCGGGAGCCCCCGTGCCGATCCTCGGCATCAACGTCGGGCGTGTGGGGTTTCTCGCCGCCGCGGCCTCGCGGGACCTGGACGCGGTGCTGCAGGCGATGGTGTCCCGGGCGTTCACCGTGGAGCCGCGCCTCGCGCTCGTCGGCACCGTCGAAGACCGTCACGGGGCGCGCCGCGTTCATCCCATCGCGTTGAACGACGTCGCCGTGCACAAGGGCGGCGTCGCCCGGGTCATCCGGTTCCGGGTCGCCGTGGATGGCGATGAGGTCGGGGCCTACAGTGCCGACGGGATCATCGTGGCGACCCCGACGGGGTCCACCGCCTACTCGCTGTCGGCTGGCGGCCCGATCGTCGTCCCCGGGGTCGACGCCATCGCCGTGACGGCCATCTGCCCGCACACCCTGGCGGTGCGCCCCCTCGTGATTCCTTCCAGCGCGGTCGTGACGATCGAGCCGCTCCCTCCCTGGACCGACACCGAGGAGGTCGTGCTCTCGATCGATGGTCAGGTGGGCCACACGATCCATGAAGGCGACCGCCTGATCGTCCGGCGGGCCGAGCACCCCGTGCTGCTGGGGCGGATCGGCCCCGAGGGATTCTTCGCCCGCATCCGGCGCAAGCTCCAGTGGGGGGACCTGACGGACCGCGAAATGGCCCGCTGATGCTGACGGAGCTGCGCGTCCGGGACCTGGCCGTCATCGCCGACGTCACCCTGCCGCTCGGGCCCGGGCTCAATGTGCTGACGGGCGAAACCGGAGCGGGGAAGTCGCTCCTCGTGGATGCCCTGGCGTTGCTCTTGGGCGAGCGCGCCTCGGCGGAGGTGGTGCGCCCCGGCGCGCACCGCACCGTCATCGAAGGCGCCTTCGAGCTCGGCGCAGCCGATTATCTCGAACCCGCGCTCTCCGCCCTGGGCGTCGAAGTCGAGGATGGCCGCCTCATTCTGAAGCGCGAAATCACGAAGGAAGGGCGATCCCGCGCCTGGATCAACGGGTCCCCGGCGACGATCGGCGTTCTCGCCCAGGTCGGCATGCTGCTGGTCGACCTTCACGGCCAGCATGAGACACAGTCGCTGCTCCGTCCCGAGGCGCAGCGCGACATCCTCGATGCCTTCGCCGACGCCCGCGTGGAGCGCGCCGCGGTCGGCGACGCGTACACGCGTTGGCTCGATCTCGAGGGGCGCGAGCGGACGCTCAAGGACAAACAAGAGGAGGTGCGCCGCAAGGCGGACTACCTGCGCCATGTGGCGGAGGAAATCACGCGCGCGGCGCCGCAGCTCGGGGAAGACGAGGCGCTGGAGCTCGAGGCGAAACGTCTCGCGCACTCGGACGAGCTGGCGCGGCTCTCCCACGAGCTGGAGGACGTTCTCGCCGGGAGCGGGCTCACGCGCGCCGCCAGGCTGCTGGACGCCCTGGAGCGGGTGGACGCCTCGGTGGGTCGCTGGCGCGAGCTGCTGGACACCGCGTTTGCGAACGTGGATGAGCTCGTGAACGCGGTGCGGGGCTACGCGGCGGGCATCGCGGGTGACCCGGCACGCCTGTCGCGCGTCGAGCAGCGGCGCGACGTGCTGTTCCGGCTGCAACAGAAGTACGGTCCCGGGATCCCCGACGTGCTGGCCGCCCGCGACGCGGCCGCGCGGGAGCTCGATCTGCTCGATACGGCGGACCTGGATCTCCGCGCGATCGCGGAGCAGCGGGCGGCGGCGGCGAGCGATCTCGCCCGGGCCGCGGCCGCCCTGACCGAGAAGCGCCGGGCCGGTGGGACCAGGCTGGCGCGGGCTGTGAACCAGCAACTCCCCGCCCTCGGGCTTGCCGGCGGACGATTCGAGGTGGCGCAGACGCCCTCCCCCTCGCCGCGCCGCGATGGCAGTGAAACCGTCACGTTTCTCGTCCGCCTCAACGAGGGGATGGATGCGGGCCCGCTCGCCCGGATCGCCTCCGGGGGCGAGCTGTCGCGCGTGATGCTCGCGCTCAAGGTGGTGCTCGCCCGTCACGACGCAGTGCCGACACTCGTGTTCGACGAAGTCGATGCCGGAATCGGGGGCCAGGTGGCGACGGCGGTGGGCGAGGCGTTGCGGGCGGTGTCGCTGGGCGGGCGTGGCGGGCGCGACGATCGTCAGGTGCTGGTCATCACCCACCTGCCGCAGGTCGCCGCCTTCGCCGATGGGCACGTCGTCGTGGCCAAGGGGGCCAAAGGGGGCATCGCGACGAGCGACGTGCAGCCGGTGTCGGGCGAGGCGCGCACGCGGGAAGTGGCCCGGATGCTCGGCGCTCCCGACATGGCGACCGCGCTGCGCCACGCCGAGGAGCTGCTTAAAACAACTTCACCTGATACCGCAGGAAAAAGCGCAGGATCGTCGCGACCGGAGTCGGGGCGTTCGGCGCACCGCCGCTGACGGTCTGCTCCGCCGAAAACCCGCCTTCCATATCCGGACCGTTGTAGGTCGCCGTGAAGCCGAGGCGCATGGCGTGGTAGGCCGTCCAGTCGTTCAGCACCGCCGCGGAAACGGGCGCGCCCAGCTTGGCGGCGAGGTCCACGGAGTCCTGCGGCGTCCGGAAGGTGTAGCTGTCGCTGCCGCGGTGGTAATACCCGAACGTAAAGCCGGCGCCGAAGGTCTTCGCGAACCGGTACAGGGGAGCGAAGTCGATGCGCCAGATGTCGCCCGGGTCCCAGTGCAGCTGGGCCAGGGTGGCGCTCGAGACGAACGGATCCCAGTAGGGCGTCACGCGGCGCCAGCGCGTCCCGGCCAGCTGCGCCGTGCCCTCCATGGAGAGGTTCAACCACAGGCGGCTCCAGAGCGTCATCTCCTGGATCACTCGCAGCGAGACGTCGGTCTGATGATCGCCGGCGGAGAGGTCGTAGAGGCTGTTAGGGTTGCTCTGGTGCCCCGTCGGTAGCCGCACGCCGAGCCGCACCGCCGCGGCGTAGGTCCCGGCCTCGATGGCGCGGTACTTGGCCTCGAGCTCCATGTCCCCGGGCCAGACGCGCAGGTTGCGCGGGGTGTCTGCCAGGGGGTCGAAGCCAAGCCCGGTGGCCGGATTCTCGAGGTAGGCGTTGACGGCGTTCTGATCGGCGGGAGCGGTCGGCAGCAGCAGCGTGTCCTTCACGTACCCGCCGACGTTGAAACTGTCCTGAATCGCCGAATGCAGGCGCGCGACGGTCGCCGTAATCCCGGCGCCGCCATCCGAGGTCTCGAGCGGCAGGAAGCCGGACGGGGCGGCCGTCGTCCCGTACACCGAACGGAACAGCGCGTTGCGCACCGCCTCGCCCTGCGCATACAGCGCCTGCGCCTCGGCGCACTGGGGGCTCACCGGGCAGCCGTACTGCCCGCCGTTGATGTTTGCCTGCAACCCCGCCAGCTCTCCGTCCAGGTTGGTGAAGAAGGCGCCGTAGACGGTGGCGTTCCCGGGGTTCGTCGCCAGCGGATTGACGCCGAGATTGACGCCGGTCGAATCGACATGGAAGTAGGTGCGTGTGTAGGTGCGGACGATCGGGAGCGAGAACCCGAGCGAAAGGCGGCTCGTCACGCCGTACTGGAAGATGAACGGCATCTCGCGTCGCTCCACCCGCACCCGGAGCTGTCCGGCGCCGAGGCTCGCGATGTAACCGGGGACGCCCCCCGCGACGCGGACGTCGGATTGCAGCGTGGCGACCGACGCGATGCCGGTGCCGATGGAGTCGCCGGTCAGGACGTTCCCGAGGGAGATGCGATTCCCCGGGACGTAATAGTCCTGCCACGCGGTATTCGTCGCCTCGAACGAGATCTTGAGGTAGCCCTTGCGGGGGGTGTCGGTGCGCTCCACCGCCTGGCCCGCGAGGGGGCCGGCGGCGATCGCGGCGCAGAGGAGGCCGAGCCGGAGTCCGGGACGCTGCGGTCTCATACAAGAGCGGCACCCGACCGAAGCCGGGTGCCGCAGGGAATGTAGCTACAGGTGCCGGGAGATGTTTCCCTCAGGGAATCTGGGGAAGCGTCGTGCCGTAGGCGCTGTCGATCACCTGGATCAGAGTGTTCGCGATGAGCTTGTGTGTCGCGGCGCTCGGATGAATGCCGTCACGCGAGAAAGCCGTTCCGAACGGCGCCGTCGTGCTGGCGGGGTCGGGCGGGAACTTCGGGAAGATGGCCACCTTGGAGGTGTCGGCTTTGAGCGCGAACAGCGCCGGGTTCGGGTCCAGGTAGGCATATCCCCGGGAAGCGGCTTCGCCTGCGATGAACGTGTTGTAGCTGGCGACGGTCGCATGGATGAACGCCAGCTCGGCCGGCTCGATGTTGTGGGGATCGAGGCAGTCCAGGGTGTCGGCGATGCCGGCCTGAGCCTCCCCGAGCAGGGTGGCGCCGTACGGGAACGGCACGAGGGTCGTGTCGCCGATCCCGCCCAGGCCTGACGGCGCGCAGTCGGCCGACACGGTCAGCTTGGGGGGCAGCTCGCCACCCACGTACGCCCCGAAGTAGACGACGCCGTAGGAGAAGAAGGGAATCGCGGCGACGTCGGAGACGCCGATCAGGACCCCCTTGCCCTTTGCCGGCGTCTTGTCGATCGCGTCGAGCGTCGCCGTATACTGCGCCTTGAATGCGTTCAGCGGCGTAATCTCGGTGGTATCACCGCCGTTCGTAGGGTCCGTCGCCGCTCCCAGGACATCGTTGTTCCCGATCCAGGTCGTGACGAAGGTCGGGTTCACCTTCTGCATCATCTCGACCTGGTTCAGTCCGCCGAGGAAAAACGTGGTCAGCGCGTTGGCGTTCGACAACGTGTCGAAGTTCGTGTTGGGATCGATGACCGCGGCTCCCGGGACAGCCGTGTTGTTGATGTAGGGCGGTGCGACGGGTTGCGGCGCCCGTCCGAGGCAGGTCGAGCCCGTGCCGCCGCCCACGCGGGTCCCGGCGAACACGTTGACGTACGGGGGTGGGCATCCCGGCCGGGTCATGAGCGGGGAAAAGAAGTTGGTGCCCATCTGCCGTGCCAGGAGCACCGCGTAGCCCTGCAGCTGCGTGCTGTCGTTGATCCCGCCGGATTGGAAGCCCGCGGTGAGGGAATTCCCCATACTCACGACGCGCTCGAACAGCGGATCGGCGAGCGTCTTGGTGGCGGGGTTCAGGTTCTCGTTGTTGCAGGCCGCGGTCGCGAGCAGTGCGGCGAGCGTGGCCCCCCACCCGAGCGATCTGGTCGTGCGTTGCATGGTCAAGGGTCTCCGCTCAGAAGGAGTAGGCGAGGCCGAGGCCGACGAGACTGGCCGAGAACTCGTAGACACCGGTGTTGGGCCCGACTACGAGGCGCCCGCGGCGGTCCTGCTGCTTGATGTACTGATAGGCGACGTCGGCGCGCAGGGCCTTGGTGATCGCGTACCCGACTCCGCCGGTGATTTCGTTGCGGGAGCCTTCGGGGAGGAGCGGCGTGACCGTCTCCGAGGGCGAGGCGGCGGTGTTATAGAGGTAGCCGAGGCGGAAGTTCAGCTTGTCGTTGTAGGTGTAGTCCGCACCGATCCGGAGGTCCACGGTGTTGTTGTAATTCTCGTTCTGGGCGATGGTGCGGGTGGAGTCGGTCGGGAACTCGATCACCAGCTGATCGAAGGAGTTCCAGTAGGTGTACTGGAAGTCGCCGAGCAGCATCAGCTTCGGCGTCATCTTATAGGCGAACCCGACCACCAGCTGGCTCGGCAGGTTGATGCTGGTGCGGGCCGTATCGGAGGCCAGCGCCGCTCCCGGGGTGAACAGCCCGGAGAGAACCGCGTCGAGGGGCGTCCCGCCGGGGAGGCCGAGGGGGTTGTTCGGCGGCAGGATGATGTTCGTGTTCACCTGGGTGAACTTGGCGTTGCCGTCGTAGCGGATCTGGCGGCCGGCGAGGAAGCGCAGTCCGAAGGACAGGTCGGCGTTCGCCTTGTAGGACAGGCCCAGGTGCCAGGTGACGCCGGTGCCGTTGGCCGAGAGGCCGGCATCGGCGAAATCGGTGTAGGGAGCGATGCCCAGGGCCGCGAAGGTGACGCCGGCCGGCTGGCCGGGGACCTGCTGCGTCGACAGATCGGCGCGCTCGTGCAGCTCGATCTTGCTGTCGATGAAATCGACCCCGAACCCGAAGTTGAGTTTCTTGGTCAGCGGGAAGGCCACGGTCGGCTGAATGTAGACGGCGCGGAGATCGGTCTTATAGCCGGAGAACCGTCCCGCGAAGTTCACGTTCGGCTGAGGATTGGAAGCGAAGGAGAACACGCCGTTCGAACATGAGCCGTTGTCGACGCACCAGGCCGTGCCGAGGCCGTAGGGAATGAACACGCCGAGCCCCACGGCGATCTTGTCGAAGGTGTGCGTGATGTAGGCGTTCGGGACGTTGAACACACCGGTCGTCATGTTGGTCTTGGCGTCGGACGCGTACACGCCGGGATCGGGCGTGAACCCGCCGCTGGCGGAAATGAAGAGCCAGCCCGCGCTGACGTGCGTCCCGCTGAGATCGGCGATCGTTGCCGGGTTGAACAGGATGCCCGAGCCGTCGCTGCAGGGAGACGCGACGCCCGTCGAGGCGCGTCCCATGGTGCAGGCGTTGTGCTCGTAGACCGCAAAGCCCTGCGCTCCGAGCACGCTGGGAACACCGGCGAGCAACAACCAGACAAACCGGCGCATAGGTGTATCTCCGGTCGGCAAAAAGGAGAGATGGTGGAACTGTCTCGCGTACGGTACCATTCGCTCCAACCCTTGTCAAACCCATGCGCGCACACGCGATAGCACTCTTCCGCGATACGTTCGGCGACTCGCCGGCCGCCGCCGCGTCGGCTCCCGGACGCGTGAACCTGATCGGCGAGCACACCGACTACAACGGCGGCCCGGTGCTCCCCATCGCCATCGCGGAGCGCACGACGTGCGTCGTCGCGATGGGAAATGCGGGATCGCTCGACGGCATTTCCGCGCGGGACGCGCGCCGGGAGCGGATCACGTGGGAGTCGGGACCAATTCCGAGTGGATGGACCGGATATGTCGTCGGCGTGCTGCGAGAATTGGCGAAACTGGGAGCGCCGCTGCCGGGCGGCGTGCGTCTCGCCGTGTCGAGCGAGGTTCCGGTCGGCGCCGGCGTGTCATCGTCCGCGGCGCTGACCGTTTCGGCCACCCGGGCGTTCGCGCAGCTCGCGGGACTGCGGTTGACGCCGCGGGCGGTCGCCGGGATCGCGTATCGCGCCGAGCATGACCACGTGGGGGTGCGCTGCGGCATCATGGACCAGACGATCTCCGCCCTGGGGAAACCGGGGCATGCGCTGCTGCTCGAGTGCGCGACGGGCGAGACGCAGCAGATCCCGTTTCGCGCGCGGCTGCTGCTCGTGGACACCGGCGTGCGGCACGAGCTGGCGGCGAGCGCCTTCAATGAGCGGCGCGCGCAGTGCGAGGCGGCGCTGGCCGAGCTCCGGAAGGTGCGGCCGGAGCTCGCCAATCTCGCCGACTGGCCGGTGAAGGAAGCGGGCCGGCTCTCCCGGCTGTTGCCGCCGGTGCTGCGCGCCCGGGCGCGCCACGTCGTGGAAGAGTCGACGCGGACGCGCACGGCCGCCGGGCTGCTGCGGCGCGGCTCGCTGCGCCCATTCGGCCGGCTGCTCTACGCCTCGCACGACTCGTGTCGCACGCTCTACGAGTGCTCGGCTCCCGAGCTTGACCTGCTGGTGCGGCTGGCACGGCGGGGTGGGGCCTTGGGCGCCCGGCTCACCGGCGCGGGGTGGGGCGGCGCGGTGCTCGTGCTCGTGGACGGGAAGGGGACGGAGCGGCTGACGGCGACGTTACGGGCCGGATTCGCGCGGGCGTTCGGACGCGAGCCCGCTATAATGGAAGTCCGCGCGAGCGGCGGGGCGAGGAACGAGCCGATCCGCTAGCGCCGCATGCGGCCCGGATGGCGAAACTGGTAGACGCAAGGGACTTAAAATCCCTTGGGAGGAGACTCCCATGCAGGTTCGAATCCTGCTCCGGGCACTGGCTCGAACGCGCGCGGCGCCAGGAGTTCCGCACACCAATCCTCGTCGTCTGGAGCATCGATAGGAATGGAGCGCCTGCCCGGGATCAAACCGGAATCGTGGCTCGATGACGGTACCCCGACTTGGGAAGCACTCGAGGAGATCGTCGGAGGGCTTGAGTCCGGTAAGGCCGTGGCGTTCTCCTCCGGTATGGCCGCCATTGCCGCGGTGGCCGATCTCGACTCGGCTATACGCGCCGCATGAAGCAGCCGATCAAGGATCTCATCAAGAAGATGCCCGTCTTCGGGACCCTCGCGCGGCGCGCCTATTGGGCCCTGCTGGGCGGATCCGCGGCCTACTGGGAAAAGCGCTACTCGGCCGGAGGCGATTCCGGCGCGGGATCGTTCGGTCCCCTGGCCGAATTCAAAGCTCAAGTCTTGAACACCTTTGTCGCCGATCACCGCGTACAGTCGGTCATCGAGTTCGGCTGCGGCGACGGCCATCAGCTCGGCTTGGCGAAATATCCCCGCTATCTGGGCTTCGATGTCAGCAGTACGGCGATCGCGAAGTGCCGGGAACGTTTCGGTTCGGACACGACCAAGTCATTTCGCCTGCTCGGTGACTACCGCCGGGACACCGCCGACCTCACCCTTTCACTCGATGTCATCTACCACCTGGTGGAAAATGAAACCTTCGACCGGTACATGCGTCGGTTGTTCGAGGCATCACGGCGGTACGTGATCATCTATTCGAGCGACTCCGACGCCACGCCGCACGACGAGGGGACCCACGTCCGGCACCGGAAGTTCACGCGGTGGGTTCACGAGAACCAAAAGGGGTGGACTCTCGCCCAGCACATTCCCAATCGTTACCCCTACCGTGGCGACTATCGCACCGGGTCCTTCGCCGACTTCTATATCTACGAGCAGGGCGGCACCGGCTAGATTCCCGGTCGTGATCGCTTCCCGGCCGTCACCGTGAAGGCGTCGCCCGAGTTCCGCGCGGCATTGCGCGACCGCTACGAGATCCACCGGGAGATCGGGGCCGGCGGCATGGCCCGGGTCTTCCTGGCCGACGATCGCAAGCATCAGCGGCCCGTCGCCATCAAGGTCCTGCGCCCCGAGCTCGCCGCCTCCCTCGGCGCCGAGCGCTTCCTCCGGGAAATCGGGATCGCGGCCCGGCTCGCTCACCCCCACATCCTCCCGCTGATCGATTCCGGCGACGCCGACGGCTGGCTCTACTACGTCACCCCCTTCGTGCCGGGCGGCTCGCTGCGCGAGCGCCTGGAACGGGAACAGCGGCTCCCCGTGGCGGATGTGGTGCGCCTCGCGCAGGAGATCGGCGCCGGCCTCGACTACGCCCACCGCGCCGGATTCGTGCATCGCGACGTCAAACCGGAAAACGTCCTCTTTGCCGACGGCCAGGCCGTGCTCGCCGACTTCGGCGTCGCCCGCGCCACCCGGGCGTCCGCCCGCGACGTGGTGACGGGGGGCGGGATCGCCGTGGGCACGCCGGAATACATGAGCCCGGAGCAGGCGAGCGGCGAGTCGCAGCTCGACCCCGCGAGCGACCTCTACAGCCTGAGCTGCGTCCTCTACGAAGCGCTCACGGGCCGGGTGCCGATTCAGGGCGACACCGCGCGGACCACGCTGGCCCGCCAGGTGACCGAGGCGCCGATGCCGCTCCGCGCCCTCAGGCCCGACACGCCCATCGCCCTCGACCGCGCGATCATGCGCGGCCTCGCCAAGGACCCGGCGGAGCGCTTCCCCACCGTCGCCGAATTCCTCGCGGCGCTCACAGCGCCCGCCCCCGGGGAGGGGAGCCGGACCCTGGTCGGGGCGCGCAGCGTGGCGGTGCTGCCGTTCGTCAACGCGAGCGCGGACCGGGACACCGAGTATCTCTCCGACGGCATCACCGACGAGTTGATCGATGCGCTCGCGAAGATCGACGGGCTGCGCGTCGCTTCGCGAACCAGTGTGTTCGCGCTGAAAGGCAAGCCGCAGGATGTCCGGGCCATCGGCGCGGCTCTGGGCGCCGCGGTCGTGCTCGAGGGCACGGTGCGCCAGGCCGGTGACCGCCTGCGCATCACCGCGCAGCTCACCTCCACCGACGACGGCCGGCTGCTCTGGTCGCAGCGCTATGACCGCCACGGCGCTGACGTGTTCGCGATCCAGGACGACATCGCGCGCACCATCGTGGAGACGCTGCGGTCCAAATGGTTCGCGGAGCTGGCCGAGCCGGCGTCGCGGCGCGGCACCACCAGTGTCGCCGCCTATGGGCTCTACCTGCGCGGCCGCTACGCCTGGAACACCCGCACCCAGGAGGGCGTCGCGGAGGCGATCGGCTACTTCAAGGATGCCATCGCCGCCGATCCGCGTTACGCCCAGGCGTACGCCGGCCTCGCGGACGCCTACGCGTTGCACGTGGACTACCGCAGCGTGCCGGTGCACGAGGGGTTCGAGCGGGCGAAGGCGTACGCCAGGGAGGCGCTGGCCCTGGACGACTCGGTGGCCGAGGCTCACGCCTCGCTCGCCTGGAGCCTCTTCATCTATGACTGGGACTGGGCGGCGGCGGAGCGGGAGTTTCGCCGGGCCGTGGAATGCGATCCCCGCTATGCCACGACCCATCAGTGGCACGCCTTCTTGCTCGCGGCGCAGAGCCGGTTCGCCGACGCGCTCGTGGCCGGGCACACCGCCCTGGAGCTCGATCCCGCCTCGGTCTCGATCCGGCGCGGACTCGGCTGGCTCTACTACTACGCGCGGCGCTTTCCGGAAACCCAGTACCACCTCTCGCGCGCCATCGAGATGAACCCGCTGGCCGAGGAGAGCTACCGCATCCTCGGCCTCACCCTGGTGCTCGAAGGCCGGCTGGAGGAGGCGGAACGTGTCCTGCGCGAGTCGGCGGGACTCCCGGGCGCAGGGGCGTACGCCACGTCCACCCTCGGGTACGCGCTGGCGCGGGCCGGAAAGACCACGGAGGCCGAAGCGTTGCTGCAGGGGCTCCTCGCTCAGGCGGCCCGCGACTACGTCTCTCCGGCGGCCCTCTCGACGCTATGCATCGGCCTCGGGAAGACGCGCCAGGCGCTCGATTGGGCGGAGCGGGCGCTGGCGGAGCGGCGGGGATGGATCGTCTATCTCCGGGTCAACCCCGTGATCGATCCCCTGCGCGACGAGCCCCGGTTCCAGGCCCTCCTCGAAAGGGTCGGCACGGTCGCATCCTGAAACCCCGCTGCAACTTTTTCCGGCCTGCGCGCGTCATAACCCATGACAACTAAATCGCAAGCGTTAACCTGGAGGCAGTATGCGGGCAGTGGCCATTTCCTTGGGCGCGGTGATGTCGCTGGGACCGGTGTTGCTCGCCGGCACCGCGATCTCGGCGGACTGGAGGGCGAACGGGCGCCGGACCACGGGCACGGAAGTCGTGAGCCTGTCGCCTCCCCCGGAACCCCTTTTCTATGGCGGGACGCTGAAGCCGATTACGATCGTGGGGCAGACTTCCCGGGACGCCGCGCCGAAGGCCCCGCAGGGCGCGCGGTGCCCGGTCGAGCCTGTCGCCTGAGACCTCCGGCCGGGTGTCGAAACCCGGCCTTCCCGTCCCCCGTAGGATTGGGCAGCTTCCGCCTCATACCTTGCGGGGGACTCGTCTTATGACCGCTCGAGAATTCTGGACCCGCTGGCGCCGGGAAATCGTCCGTGGCACGTTTCTCTTCGCCGCCGTGCTGGCCGTCGGCCTCCTGATCATTTCGGGAGTGCATCGAGCCCGCTCCGGGGTGCGGGATCTCGCGCTCGAGTTCGGGGGCGGCGGCCGCCATGGCGGTCCCCGGTCGGAGTGGGCGCCCTGGTTGTACTCGGCGCGGCTCGGGCCGCGTCAGACCCTGTGGATCCGCAACGTGCGGGGCCCGATCACCATCGAATCTGGTGACGGCGACTCCGCCGTCATCTCCGCGGTGCGTACCTTCGGCCGTTCCAATCCGGAAAGCGTCCGATTCATTACCGGCACGAACGCGCAGGGGGTCGCCGTGTGTGCCGTGTGGGGAGCGAGCACCGCGGGTGCGACGTGTGAGCCCGGCGCCTCCGGGAGCCCGAAGGGGCATGACGTCGGTGACAACGACGTCGAGGTTCGCTTCGATATCCGACTGCCGAAGGGCGTGGCGGCGGACGTCCAGACGGTCAACGGCGACGTCAAGGCGACCGTCGCGGGCCCCGTCACGGCCGGGACGGTGCAGGGCGACGTCGCGATCACGAGTGCCGCCGGCAAGGTGGACGCCAGCACGGTCACCGGTGACGTGTCGGTCGAGCTGCCGGGGGTCTTGAACCCGAGCTCCGTCCGGGCCCAGACGGTGACCGGCGATGTGAGCGTGGCGTTGGTGCCCGGAGTGTGCGCGGCGGTGTCCGGGCACACGGTCACCGGCGACATCAGCACGGAGTTCTCGGTCCCCGTCACCGGTCAGTTCGCGACCCACGACATGTCGGGGACGATCGGCAAGGGCGGCGGGATCGTGCGGATGGAAACGGTGACCGGCGACGTGACCTTGAACCGGATCAGCGATGCGGCGACCACCGTGGTCGTGCCGGCGCCGGCCGTCCGTCCGGCGCATGGGGCGCACCCGGCGCCTAGGGCGCGGGCAGGTGTCGTGCCACCTCCGCCGGGAAAGCCTTGATGTCGATCGGCTTCGTGATGTAGCCGTCGAAGCCCGCGGCGAGGGCCTTGTCGCGATCGGTGGGCATGGCGTGCGCCGTGAGGGCGACGACCCGGAAGGGGTGGTCGCCCTTGATCGCTTTCAGGTCTCCGAGCAACGCGTAGCCGTCGCGTCCGGGCAGCTGAATGTCCAGGAGCACGAGGTCGGGCGGAGGCCGGTGCGTGGTCACCGTGCTCACGAGGGTGTCGCCGCTGCCGAGGCCGATCACCTGATGCCCTTTGAGCGTGAGCAGCGTGACGATCAGCTTGAGGCTGTCGGGCTGGTCTTCGACGACGACGATCACGGCCATCAGGCGCCTCCGGCGGCGGGGAGCGTGAACCAGAAGGTGCTGCCGGCCCCGGGCGCGCTCACGACTCCGATCGTCCCGCCGTGCAGCTCCACGAGGCGCTTGCACAGCGCCAGGCCCAGCCCCGTGCCTTCGTACTGGCGCGAGTGCGAGCCGTCGAGCTGCACGAATTCCCGGAACAGCTTCTCCTGGTCCGCGGGAGAAATGCCGATCCCCGAATCGACGACCTCCACCCGCGCCCGCCCATCTTCCGGGTGGGCGCGGATCACGATGCGCCCCCCCTCGGGAGTGAACTTTACCGCGTTGGAAAGAAGGTTCAGCAGAATCTGGCGCAGGCGGAACCGGTCGGCGGAGACGACGAGCCCCGCCGGCGTGTCGATCCTCAGGTCAAAGCGTCGCTTCTCGACCTGGGCCCGCACGCTGTCGGCGACTTCGCGCACGACGAGCGCGAGCTCGAACGGCTCCGGCACGAGCTCCAGGCGCCCGGCCTCGATCTTTGAGAGGTCGAGCAGCTCGTTGATGAGCTGGAGCAAGTGCCGGCCGTTGCGGGCCACGGTTTCGACAAAATCCCGCTGCATCGCGGTCAACCCGGCGGCCCCGGTCTCCTCGGTGAGCAGCATGTCGCTGAAGCCGATGATGCTGTTCAGCGGCGTGCGCAGCTCGTGCGACATGTTGGCCAGGAACTCGCTCTTCAGGCGGTCGGCCTTGGCCAGGGCTTCGTTGGCGCGCGTCAGCTCGTCGGACTGCGCTTCGAGGTAGTGCGCCGTGCGGCGGACCTCCGTCGCGAGGCGTCGGGTGCGCTGGAACGCCGATTCCCGCTCGCAGGCGATCGCCAGGTTCGGGACCGTGAGCTCGAGCAGCGTGCGCTGCTCCTCCGTGAGAGGGGTCGCCGACAGCCCCACCAGCAGGCCCACGAGCCGGCCTCCCGAGCGCAGCGGCGCGAGAAAGAGGTCCGCGGCCGGAGGCGTGGCGGGGAGCTGCAGCTTCTGGCGCACCTGATCCGCCGCGGCGCCATTGAAGGTGGCGATGCCGGCCGCCCCTTCGCCCGAGAGGTCGCGCACGGTCACGCGGCCGAGCGGCGCAGCGCTCACCCCGCGGGCGGCGATCGGCTGCCATTCGTTGGCTTCGTAGTCGGGCTGGTAGAGCACGAGCGCGGTCACCCCGGTGGCCGCGGCGACGGTCCCCATGGCCAGGACGGGCCCGCCGCCCGGGGCTTCGCCGGACGGGGCGTTGAGGGAGGTGAGCAGGGTGGCGGCGTACTGCAGCAACCGTTCGCGCCAGGCGAGGTTCTGGGCGGTGAGGTTGACGCTGTGGGCGATGGCGCCGAACTCGCCCGGCGCGGTTTCGGGGAGCCGCGTCTCGTACTGGCCGGCGGCCAGCTGCTTCAAGGACTCCGAAACGGATTGAAACGGCTCCGCCAGGCTGCGCTGGCTGTACCACAGCCCGATGCCGAGCGAGATGAGGACGGCGCCGACGATGATCGTCGTGGCCACCGCTTCATCCTCGGCTTCGTCGCCGACGTCGAACACGACGTCGCGGATCCCGCCGCGCAGGGCGTCGAGCGCCGGATCGGGGGATCGGGAGTGCAGCTGGTCGAGGGTGCGGGCCACGGCGGCGACTTCGTCCTGCGTGTGCGCCGCGCCGATCCACGCCGAGGCCACGATGGCCGCGCCCGCGAGCGCCACGGCCAGGAAGGTGCCGAGGAACAGCCGGGAGATGCTCGGGCTGTGATGCAGCCGGATGGCGGAGGTTCCCCCCGAGAGGCTCGGCATGCGCTTTCTATATTAAGCGGTAGTGTGACGGCGATTAAGGGTGTATCCTAAGCCCGGCGTGCACTCCGGACCGACCTCCCCGTGACCGAACTGCTCGACGTCCTGCGCGAGCATCTGGCGGGCCGCTACGAGGTCCAGCGCGAGCTGGGCCGCGGCGGCATGGCGACGGTGTTTCTGGCCGACGATTTGAAGCACCGGCGCAAGGTGGCCATCAAGGTGCTCCTCCCCGACGTCGCGGCTTCGATCGGGCAGGAGCGCTTCATGCGCGAGATCGAGGTCGCTGCGAGCCTGCAGCACCCCCACATTCTGCCGCTCTACGACTCCGGCGCGGCCGGCGAGTACCTCTACTACGTCATGCCGTACGTGGAAGGGGAATCGCTGCGGGACAAGCTCAATCGCGAGAAGCAGCTGCCGCAGGAAGAGGTCATCCGTATCACCCAGCAGGTGGCGGCCGGACTGGGCCACGCGCACAGCCTGGGCGTGGTGCACCGCGACATCAAGCCCGAAAACATCCTGCTGTCGTCAGGGACGGCGGTCGTCGCGGACTTCGGGATCGCGCGCGTCGCGACGGCGGGGGGCCAGCAGACCCTCACCCAGACCGGGACCGTGATCGGGACGCCGTACTACATGAGCCCGGAACAGGCCACCGGGCAGGACCTCGACGGGCGCAGCGATCAGTACAGCCTGGCGTGCGTCGTCTACGAGATGCTGATCGGGGAGCCGCCGTTCACCGGGCCGTCGGCGCAGGCGGTGCTGGCGCGCCACTCGCTCGACATGGTGTCGCCGCCGTCGATCGTCCGGGCGTCGATTCCCGACACCATGGAAGCGGCCCTCCTGCGCGCGCTCTCCAAGCTCCCGGTCGACCGCTTCCCGACGATCGTGATGTTCGCCGACGCGCTCGCCGCCCCGTCGTCGGTGACCGCGGCGATGCGCCGCCAGACCGCGGCCACGACGGCCGTGGCCCCCGCGAAGCGACGCTGGCCCTGGCTCGCGGCGGCGGCCGGTCTCCTCGTCGTCGCGGGGGTCGTGCTGGTCCGGCATCCCTGGTCGGCGGCAGGACGCCGCGGCGGAGCCGCGAGCCTCGCGCCCGGCGGCCTCGATCCGCGGCACATCGCGGTGCGCTATTTCGAGGACCAGAGCCGCGACAGCTCGCTCGGCTACGTGGCGGACGGACTCACCGAGGCGCTGATCGATGAGCTGGGCAGCGTGGCCGGCCTGCGGGTCGTGTCCCGCAACGGCGTGGCGCCGTATCGCGGCAGCGCGCTGCCGCGCGACAGCATCGCCCGCCTGCTCCAGGTCGGCAGCCTGATCGAGGGGACGGTCGAGCCGGTCGCCGACCGGCTGCGTGTGACCGTCCGCCTGGTCGACGGCGCCACCGGAGCCGACATCGGGGATCGCAAGTCGTTCGACGAGCCCCGCAGCGACGTCCTGAAGATCCGCGGGGAGCTGGCGCAGCAGGTGGCGGAATTCCTGCGCGGCCGGCTGGGGGAAGAAGTGCGGCTGCGCGAGCTGCGCGCCGGCACCGCCAACGTGAACGCCTGGCTGTTCGCGCAGCAGGCGGAGAAGTTGCGCAAGGACGCCGAGGCGCTGCGGTCGAGTGATGCGGCCGCGGCCGATCGCAAGGTCGCGGCCGCCGACTCCCTCCTGGCGCAGGCCTCGGCCGCCGACCCGACGTGGGCCGAGCCGGTCGTGCAACGCGGCCGTCTGCTGTACGCCCGGGCGCGGCGGACGCTGGATCCGCTCGTGGCGAACCCGCTGATCGATCAAGGGCTCACCTTCGCCGAAAAGGCGCTGCAGCTTGCCCCCACCGATCCCAC
>Ga0335085_10006597_pt1 | contig 18244 bp, 15 predicted proteins | sample Lox_Sample_45_FD_206712 | JGI IMG/M metagenome (GOLD analysis project Ga0335085, IMG submission 206712) | Soil microbial communities from Loxahatchee National Wildlife Refuge, Florida, United States - Lox_Sample_4.5 | ecosystem: Environmental > Terrestrial > Soil > Wetlands | place: USA...
GCGCACATTGCTGGCTCTCACGGGGTCGTCCTCAATCGGCACATCCCAGGTTTTGGTCATGTTCGGGTCGGCGGCGATGCCGAACTGAGCCATGAATCCGGAGATCACGCGGAAGAAGCGCGCGCCGTCGAAATACTTCGCTTTCACAAGATTGTAAAAACGGTCGGCGCCATTGGGTGCGTTGGCGCGCGTCACTTCGATGACAACCGGGCCTTTGGAAGTGTCGAGATTGACCCGGAAGACTTCGGGGGCTTTCTCATTCGTGAGCTTCTGCGCGCCGGCGGAACAGGCGCTGAGGAGAAGTGCGGCAGTGGCGATGAGGGGAATGATTTTCATGTGAGATCGAAGGCCATTCTAACAGCGACGAAACCTGTTACACGCCATGAGCCTTGAAGAATTCGAGCATCTTCGCCCAGGCGTCTTTGGCCGCAGCGGGGTCGTAGGCGGGGCGGTAGTCGGCGTTGAAGCCGTGCTGCGCCTGCGGATAAACGTTGATGTTGTCCGGCTTATGCGCAGCCGCAAGAGCTGTGCGCATTTGTTCGACGTGCGCGAGAGGAATGCCGGCGTCCTGCCCGCCATAGAAACCGATGACCGGGGCTTTGAGATCCTTCGCAATATCGACCGGATGCCTCGGCTGCAAATCGGTGGGCGGCGGAGCGGCAAGGCGGCCGTACCATGCGGCGCCGGCTTTGAGCTTCGCCGTGTGCGCGGCATAAAGCCAGACCGCGCGTCCACCCCAGCAGAAACCGGTAGCAGCCAGGCGGCTGGTGTCGCCGCCGTCGGTGGCGGCCCATTCAACAGTGGCGTCGAGATCCTTCATGACCTGGGCATCGGGGACATGCGAGACGACTTTGCCGAACAGTTCCTGAACGTCGGTCATGCCGGCAACCTGACCCTGGCGCTCATACAGGTAAGGCGCGACGGCGTAGTAGCCGTCTTTGGCGAGGCGGCGGCAGAGATCTTTGATGTGCTCATGGATGCCGAAAATTTCCTGTACGACGAGGACGGTAGGGAAGGCACGGCCGCTGGCTGGTTTGGCGCGGTAGGCGGGCATCCGGATGTCGCCGGAGGGAATTTCCACTTCGCCGGCGGTGAGGCCGCGGGTGTCGGTGGTGATCGTTGAAGCGGAGATCGGCAGGACTGCAGCGGCGAATCCTTCGGGAAGTCGAGAGATCAGTGGCGTCATGGCGAAGGGTAGTTTAACAAAGCGCGGATCTGCTCCAGGCACTGTTGGGCACTTAGCGCATCAGCATTCATGACGTCGATTCGGCCAGAGCCGGACGGGGACCAGCGCCGGCGGAAACGGTCGGAGGGTGCGCCTTTGAAGATGCTGATCAGCGGCACGCCCGCGGCTGCAGCGGCGTGCTGGCCGGCGGAGTCGTAGCCGACGTAGAGATCGCACTGGGAAATGATCGAGGCGAATCCGGCGAAGGAGCCTTCCCAGAAACGGATATGCTCCATCGCGCCCGAGGCTTCGGCGGCGGCGGTCACGCGGCGGGCTTCTTCGCCGCCGACTCCGCGATCGATCCAGAGCGTGCGGAACTTATCGGCGAGTTTGCGGATGACCTGGGATTCGAAATTGCTTGAGATACGCTTCGATTCGTTTTCGCCGACGCCGAAGCTGATGGCGGCGCGCGGCCGATCGTCATCGAGATCGATCCGGCGCGGCGCGATGTGCGCTTTGCCGGATTGGCCGAAGGTCTTTTCGAGCCAGGATTGAGTGAGATCGGTGAGGTTGTCGGCGGAGTCCGCGGTGCGGCTGGGGAAGTGGAAGTAGTGTTCCGGCTCGCAGAGGGGAATCAGACCGAGCTGCGTCATGCGGGAATCGGGATCGATGACAATGCAGTTGGGTGCGTCAAGGCGATTCCGAAGTTCCTGCGCGAATTTGAGGCGATGACTGACCGAGCCGCGGCGGGGGTAGTCGGCCTCGATGTGCCAGATGCGCGCGTCGGTCTCGAACAGGTCAATCGACTTGCGGCCGGCGACCAGGATGATGGACGCATCGGGGAAGCGGCGCTTCATCGCGTCGAGAATGATGCTGGTGATTTTGATGTCGGCGCCGAGAGTGACGCGCGACAGGACGTAGACGGTCTCGACGGGACTGGGGACGACAGCGGTCAGGGGCGGCTGCGACGGGATCCAGACGCGCATGATTTCTTCGTAGGCGGCGGCCTGTGTGGGGTCGAAGGAATCGGCGAGCGATTCCACAATGATGGGGAAGAAATCCGTGGGGTGGTCTTCGCCGAGCGAACGGATAAGTTCCGGCGGCAGGCGTTCGCCGCCGCGTATGGCGGCGAGCGCTTCGCTACACGAAATACTTGCTGACAATCGGCCCCAGCTTCTTGATGGTGGTCTGCGGCACGAGAGTGCGGTCCGTGATCAACGCATGCTCGAGCGCCGCACCGCACTTGCAGGCCCGCTGATCCGGCATCGTTTTCACGGCGTGCGCGATCACTTTGCAGGCGTTGGCAGCGTTCTGCTGCAGGACACGCAGAATGTCGGTGACCTGAACCGCATCATGCTCTTCGTGCCAGCAGTCGTAATCGGTGACCATCGCGATGGTGACGTAGCAGATTTCGGCTTCGCGCGCGAGCTTGGCTTCCTGGAGATTGGTCATGCCGATGACGTCAATGTTCCAGGAGCGATAGAGGAACGATTCGGCCCTGGTTGAGAACGCCGGACCTTCCATGCAGATGTACGTACCGCCGCGCTTCACACTGACGCCAGCGGCGCGGCAGGCCGCTTCGGCAACCCCGGAGAGCTGGGGGCAAACAGGATCGGCGAAGCTGATGTGTGCGACAAGGCCTTCACCGAAGAACGTCGAGATGCGTCCGCGCGTGCGGTCGACGAACTGGTCGGGGATGAGGAAGTCGAGCGGGCGATGCTCCTCTTTCAGAGAGCCGACAGCGCTGAGAGAAAGGATGCGTTCGCAGCCGAGCGATTTGAAGCCGTAGATGTTGGCGCGGAAATTGAGTTCAGACGGCGAGATGCGATGACCGCGCGAGTGACGTGCGAGAAAGGCGACTTCATGGCCTTCGAGCTCACCAAGAACGTAGTTGTCGGAAGGCGCACCGAAAGGGGTTTCGATGTCGACCTGTTTTTCCGCGTGGAAACCCGGCATGGAGTAGAGTCCGCTGCCGCCGATGATGCCGATGCGAGACAAAAGTGCTCCTTAGTTTTGAATAAGCTCCCATAGTACGCCACCGGTGTCGGAAGGATGCACGAAGACGTAGAGGTGTCCGCCGGCTCCGTGCTGCGGGCGGCCAAGGAGGCGAATCCCCGCGCTTTCGAGGCGCAGAACGGTGGCGTGGAGGTCGGGAACTTTCATCGCGACATGGTGCAGGCCGGGCCCGCGTTTGGCGATGAATTTCGCGATGGTGGAAGATTCATCCGCCGGCTCCAGGAGTTCGATGCGGGAATCGCCCGCTGGAAGCATGGCGACGTGGACTTTTTCGTGCGCGACGGTTTCGCGCGATGGATCGGGCAGGCCGAGATTTTTCGTGTAGAACGCCAGGGCTTCATCGATGGAGCGGACGGCGATGCCGAGATGATCGACTTCCCAGGTGAACGGGCCGGAGGCGCGGTGTTTATGCCGGCGCGTTTCGAGGTCGGCGATGAGCGCAGGAATGCCGGCGCCGTCGATCGCCGCGGTTTTGAAGATCGGGGCGTGGTAGAGGTCTTTGATGTCGTGCTCGGTTTGATCCGCGCCGGGGCGGTCGGATTTGTTGATGACGAAGATGTCGGCGATCTCCATGAGGCCGGCCTTGATGGCCTGGATGTCGTCGCCCATGCCGGGGACGAGGACGACGATCGTGACATCGGCGAGCGCGGCGACTTCGATTTCATCCTGACCGACGCCGACGGTTTCGACGATGATGAAATCGAATCCGGCGGAGCGGAAGAGGCGCGCGAGGGCGGCGCTGGTGCGGGCGAGTCCGCCGGTTGCGCCGCGGGTGGCGGTGGAGCGGATGAAGACGCCGGGATCGGCGTGGTGCCGCTGCATGCGCACGCGATCGCCCAGAATTGCGCCGCCGGTGGCGCGGCTGGTGGGATCGACTGCGACAATCGCGACGGTTTTGTTGTGCGCGCGGAGCTGGGTTGTGAGCGCATCGACGAGCGTGCTCTTGCCCGCGCCCGGAGAACCCGTGAGACCGATGATGAGACCGTCGCCTTCGGGTAGATTGTCGGGGGGAGGGGCGCCGTTCTCGATGAGAGTGGCGAGGCGGGCGAGTTCGCGGGAAGTCATTCGTGGCTTAGTCTTTTAACAACTGACGCGCGATCACAAGCCTCTGGATTTCGCTCGTGCCTTCGCCGATGGTGCAGAGCTTCACGTCGCGATAGAACTTTTCGACGGGATAGTCTTTGATGAAACCGTAGCCGCCGTGGATCTGCACCGCTTCGTTGGCGATCCAGACGGCGGACTCCGAGGCGAAGAGTTTGGCCATCGCCGATTCGCGCGTGACACGCTTGCCGGCGTCGATCAGCTTCGCGGCGCGGTACGTGAGAAGGCGCGAGGCGTCGAGCTTTGTCGCCATATCGACGAGCTTGTGCTGGATGGCCTGGAATTCAGAGATGGGGCGTCCGAATTGTTTGCGCAGCTTCGCGTATTTCATAGCGGCGTCGTAAGCGCCCTGCGCCATGCCGATGGAAAGCGCGGCGATGGATACGCGTCCGCCATCGAGAATGCGCAGCGCGTCGATGAAGCCTTCGCCCGGTTTGCCGAGAAGCTGCGTCTGCGGGACGCGGCAGTTGTTGAAGATTACTTCGCCGGTGGCGCTGGCCCGCAGGCCGAGCTTGTTTTCCTTTTTGCCGGCGCGGAAGCCGGGCGTGTCTTTTTCGAGAATGAAAGCGGAGATGCCATGCTGCGCGGAGGCGCGGTCGGTGACGGCCATGCCCACGCAGACGTCCGCATAATGCGCGTTGGTGGTGAAAGTTTTCGAGCCGTTGATGACCCAACAGCCGTCGTCACGCACCGCGATTGTGCGGGTTCCCGCGGCGTCGGAGCCCGCTTCGGGTTCAGTGAGCGACCAGCAGCCAATCCATTCGCCGGACGCCAGCTTCGGCAGATAGCGTTGCTTCTGCTCTTCGTTGCCGGCCTTATAGACGTGGTTCGAGCAGAGCGACGTGTGCGCGGCCACGATGATGCCGACCGAGCCGTCGATGCGCGAGAGCTCCTCGATGATGATGGCGTACTCGACGTAGCCGAGGCCGGCGCCGCCATACTCTTCAGGGAAGATCGCGCCCATGTAGCCGAGTTCGCCGAGTTTTTTTACGACTTCGAGCGGGAATGTCTGGTTTTCGTCCCACTCCATGACGTGCGGGGCGATCTCGCGGGCGGCGAATTCGCGGACTTCGCGGCGGAGCTGGATCTGCTCAGGCGTATATTCGAAGTCCACGATTTGATTATTGCCTGGAGCAGGCGCAATCAGTTTTCGGTGGGCGCTTTTTCGGCTTTGTCGATGATGATCATGTCGACGGCGGTCTTGATGGATGTGAGTTTCAGGCCAAGCTGTGCCTGCACCGCGCCGATGAGAGTCATGCCGCCGGGTTCGGCGGCGTTCGGCGACTGCGAGGAATCGCCAGGCGGCAGAGCCGGTGGCGGTGGCAGTCCCCGCATGGGGCCTCTGCCATTGGCGAGATCGGGAGTGAATTCGACGATGAAGTCGTACGAGCCGGTGAGTCCGGTTTTGTCGACGACGGGCCTGTCCAGTTGATTGGAGAGGCTCAAAGATAGTTGTTCGACAGTCTGCGCTTTGCCGATCAGGCGAGCACTTGGTCCGTTCGGGCCCATCGTCATCATCTGAAAGATGCCAGGACGGTCAAACTGCGGGATGCCATCCTTATCGAGCTTCGGCCCGCCCGGGAAGGGCGAGGGACCTTCAGGTCCGGGTCCGCGGCTGGCTGTGATTGCCCCACCGGCCGCGGGACCAGGAGGTGGCGGCGGCCCAAACGCCAGCGCTCCCGGAGGTCCGCCAGAAGACTCCGATCCGATGGCTTTCGGATCGAGAGTGGTCGGCTTGAGTTTGGCTCCGCCTTTGACGGCGGACAGTTCGTAAGCCTGCATCACCTTCGACGAGTGATGCAGCGCAACGCCGAAACGGTCGGCAAGCAGGTTTTGCCACATCACATTGACCTGTTCTTTCGTCGCGCCGGCCGGGACTTTCGCGACAATTTCGAATCGCTCCGAATCGAGCCAGTCGGGGCCAGTGATCTGGTAAGGCCTCACGTCGTAGGCGGTCGTGAGCAGGGTCCGAAGATTGACCTGCGACCAGGTGATGCGGCCGGGATCGTCGGTGCCGGGACCACCGCGCCGTCCGAAGAAAATTGGTTTGCCCAACTGGGGCTCGTCGGCTTTCTTAACCGTGGCGACATCGAAGGTGGGACCCTCCGCGCAAAGCGGGGCGCCGAGCAGCGCGATGAGGAGGAGCGGACGAATCATCGTTTAAGGGTAGACGCGCGAACCGGGAAAAAGGTTGGCGTCCCGTCGAGGTAGACGTTCTGAATTGCGAGGTCAGGGCCGAAGACGACGAGGTCGGCGCGGTCGCCGGGCGCAAGGCCCTTGGTGCGGCCTTCCAGATGAATGATGCGGCCCGGGTTGAGCGTCGCGGTGCGAAGGGCGTCGGCCCGCGACACTCCGGCGACCAGCATCAGGTTTTTGATCGCCACGTCCATCCGCAGGGCGGAGCCGGCGAGACGCGACGTGCCGGCTAGAAAAATGCGATCGTCGGGAGTGAGATCAATCTCCAGTTCGCCAAGATGGTAGCGGCCGGGCGTGGCGCCGGCGGGCGCGGCTGCGTCCGTGACAAGAACGGTGCGTTCGATGCCCTTGGCGCGCACGGCCACGCGGAAAAATTCATCGGTCAGATGGATGCGGTCGGCAATGAAGCTGGCGCTGAGGTCGTCGTTGGCTAGCTGGTCGAGAAGAAGGTTCTCCAGCTTGGGCAGCGGGCTGGGGGCCGCGTTGCCGAGATGGGTGGACATCGTCGCGCCGATATTGGAGGCGAACCGGATCGAATCGCCCTTGCCGATGGTGTGACCGAGGCTGACGGTGACGCCTTGCGCGCTGAGCGTGCGGATGTATTCGATGGATTCAGGCCAGTGCGGCGAGAGCGTGACGAGACGGATGTTGCCTTCAGTGGCATCCTGCCAGCGGGCGAATTCCGCGAGGTCGGGAGGGCGTACCCACTGCCGGGGATGAGCGCCGCGCGGGCCGTCTTCCGGACTGATGTGCGGGCCTTCGACATGAAAGCCGGCGATGGCGTGACCGTGAGGCAGTGTCGTCTGAGCGCGGCGGAGATTTTGCAGGCACGCAAGCATATGATCGGGAGCGCCGGTAATCACCGTCGGGAGGAAGCGAGTGACGCCGGTATGCAGGATGGCATCGATGGCGCGCGAGATGTCTTCGAGGGAAGCGCCCGGGTTGTTAAAATCGACGCCGGCGAAGCCGTTGACCTGAAGATCGATGAAGCCAGGAGCGATGCAGGGCGCATCTCGCAGCGGCTCAACGGTACGCACCGATTGAATGGTGCGATCGAATTCGATCGCGATGGATTCGCCGGTGAAGGCGTCAATGCCCGAACAGATCATGTCTCAACAAAAGAAAGCGGCTTCGGTTTATACACAGACTTCCCACAGGGAATGGTATGCAAACTCAACAACCGGAACGATAACAAAGTTGTTGAAATGCGCTTTTCGGTTTTAGATTTTGCTGGAATCGGCAGACAGTCTCACGTTACAACAATGAAACGGATTGGCTGGCGCGTGACTCCGGCGGCGAATCTCGGGGGAGGTGGCCGAAACGGGGTCGCGCGCGCAGTCGTCTGTTGTTTTCCTCAGGTTTCACAGGCAGGCCATCCGCGCTGGTGACCTGCCTTTTTCTTTTTTCGGGCGAATCTTATTGCGCTGGGCGCAGGCGCCGGTGCACGCAGAGCGCTACCAGCCCGATGATCACGAGGAAACTGGATGTCGGCTCCGGGGCAGATTCAACCGGGCCCTGGACCGTACCGGTGAAAGAACCGCCCGGGTGCTGGATCGTGAAGTTCACAGTGCCGAGGGTCGTGACGGAGGAATCAATCTCAAGATTCGCGGAAGTGCCTCCAGGCCCGTAGAAGCACGAGCCACCGGAGTCGACAAGTGTCACCGATGTAGCTGTGAATCCGGACAGACTCAACCCGAAATCTCCGCAAAACGTGTTTTCAAGGGCGCCGGTCACGGAAGCTCCGGTGACTCCGGACAGACCATCGAGGACCATTGTTTGGCCGGTCAGAATATTCGCTGCGCTGTTGAGGGGGCCAGCGAGGCTGTAATCGTAAACGCCGTTGTTGCTGGATTCGAGAATAAAGGTGGGTGGAACGAACTGACTAAGGGCTGGCCGCGCCATGAGCGCTGCCAGAAACATTACGGCGCGGAGTATCGCCAGGCTTCTCAGAAAACCCTCCCCTCAGGCGTCCTTCTTTACCCTAACCCGGAAGCCGGCAGTTTGCGAGTGAATTAGGCTCGCCGAAGTTCCATCGGTACTGAAAGTACTGACCGATCTCAGGGTACGCGCTGCGCGGGCCGCGCGCTGCTTAAGTGCGCATAGAAGCCGAGGTCCTCGCCGGTCAACATCTTCGTCGCGAAAATGATCTGGCCTGTGTGATACGAGAAGTGCTCCACGACGTGATAGACGGCTTCGAGGCCGGAAGGCTGATAGCCCTGAATTTCGTAAATTCGCGTGAGCTGGTCCGTGGTCAGGCGGGCGATCACCTGGGCGGCCTCTTCGATGGTTCCCCGCAGTTTGCCAAGCAACTCTGCTGAGGTCATGCCGCCCCTCGCGGCGAATTCATTGTCGCGATCGCGCTCGAACGAAGCGCCGCCGAGCGAAGCCACGATCCACTGGCGCACGTTGCCGTTCAGATGCAGCAGCAGATTGCCGACCGCATTCTCATTCGCGCCCCCGCGCGCCCAGATCTGGTCGTCATTGAGTTTGTCCAGACAGACTTCAATGCGGCCGATCTGCTGCAGCAGTTGGTCTGCCGAAACTTTGAGGAACAGAGATTCGATGCTCATGCCCGAGACCTCGGTCTGATGGCGCGAGACATCTTCGTCCGCCTGGTCCGATTCTTTCGCCGGATTTTCGGTGGTTCGTTCGGGACCTGTACCATGCGTCCAACTATCGGCAGTACAGCGGTTGCGGTGACGATCGGACCAGCCGCGACCGGCTTTTTGCGGTCCACCTGAAGGATGGCACAGCCAACTGAACGCGTTACGACCTGGCCGTTCGCCAGTTGAAAATGGAGATCCTTCTTCTGCCGCCCAATCCCGATCGTATCTAATACCGAGGCGTCGGGATTGAGAACCCGGCAGCCAACGTGAAGGAGACCCATCTGTCCGGAATGATAACGCGGAAAAAGGTCTCAGGCGGCAGCGGCCGCTGTTCCAGCGTGTACAATCCCGACTTATGGCGAAACCTGGATCGCTTGCCTGGGTTTGACGGGTATTATCTATGCGAAAACTCATGCTCGTTCCGGGGATTGTGATTGCGCTTTCGGGCCAGACCCCAAAGACGTTTGAAGTGGCCAGCCTCAAACCCAACAAGTCGGGGGATCCCGGGGAGTTTGCGGAGTTTCTTTCCGGCGGCCAGGTGACGGTCCGAAACATGTCGATGAAGGAGCTGCTCGAGGGCGCGTATCACGTCGGTAACGGGCAGATCGAGGGTCCGGCATGGATCGGCGGCGACCGGTTCGATATTGCGGCCAAAGGCAAGCCCGGGGATTCGCCGGACGATCTTCGCGTTGAGATGCAGAGTCTGCTGGCGGAACGATTCCGGATGGCGCTCCACAAGGAAACGAGGTCACTGCCCGTATTCGTGCTGGAGGTGTCCAAGCGTGGCCCGCGAATGAAGAAGTCCCCGCCGGCTCCGGAAGGCGATGACCGCTGTGTGCCGGGCAAAGGGAACCCGGGCGACCGGCACCTGGAGTGTTCGCACATCACGATGGAAGAGCTCAGCAAGCACCTGCAGCTTCTGGCGCGCGGATATGTCGATCGACAGGTGCTCGACGAAACGCGGTTGAAAGGTTCCTTCCAGTTCCATCTGGACTGGACGCCCGCCGGAATCTATTACGGCACAAAATCCACAACCAACGACGCGACGGCGCCGGACGCGTATTCGGGTTACAGCCTCTTCGACGCACTGGAGCGGCAACTGGGCTTAACGATGAAAAGAGCGAACAGACAGCTTCCGGTAATCGTGATTGATCATATGGAACGTACGCCGCTTGAGAATTGATGCGGGACGCGGTGCATGTACAATCCTCTTTTATGGCCAAACTTGGATTCCTTGGACTGGGTCTGATGGGCGCCCCGATGGCGCGCAATCTGATGAAGGCGGGCCACGAAGTCGCTCTGTGGTCGCATTCGAAAGGGAAAGCCGAAAAGGTGGCCGCGGATGGCAAGGGGAAAGCCTGCGCGTCACCCGCGGAAGTGGCGAAGAATTCCGACTGCGTTTTTCTCTGCGTCGGCGATTCCAAAATGTCCGAGCATGTCATCCTCGGACCGAATGGAGTGAAAGAAGGCGGGCGCAAAGGGCTGATCGTCGTCGATGCGAGCACGGTGAGTCCGTCGTCGAGCCGCCACGTGAACGACGAACTGGCGAAGTCCGGAATCGAATTTCTCGGCGCACCCTGCACCGGCTCGACACCGGGCGCGATCAACGGCACGCTCACCTTTATGATCGGCGGCGACGAGAAGATTTTCGAAAAGACGCGCCCCTGGCTCGAGGCGATGGGCAAGAAGCTTTACTTCTGCGGCGGGCCGGGCATGGGGCTGCACGCGAAGCTCACACAGAATCTGGTGCTCTCGAATCTGCTGCAGGCGTTCAACGAGGGCATCGTGCTGAGCACAAAGGCTGGAGTAGATCCGAAGCTGATGCTGGATATTCTGTCGAACAGTGCGGCGAAATCGGGTTTGATCGACTACAAGGCGCCGTTCATCTTCCGGCGGGATTTCGAAACCAATTTCTCCGTAAAATGGATGCACAAGGATATGGGACTGATGTTAGAGAGCGCCCAGGAACTCGAGGTACCCCTTTTCCTTACCAGCCTGAGTCGGCAACTTTTTCAGGCCGCCATAACCAGAGGACACGGCGAAGAGGATATCTGCTCTACAATCAAGGTGTTGGAGGAAATGACCGGCGTGGTGGTCAAAGATTAAAGTACGAAATAGTCCTGATCGAAAATTAATATACAAAAATTGGTTGATTCCAAAAACGGTCTATTCTAATATTGGAATCAAGCCGGGGAGGAGAGTAACTCCCACCAAAGCGAGACTAACCTCTAAAACTGAAAGACCCCTGAAGCAACCTCCCCGGCGCCCGCAAGGGTTGAGTACTCGCCCGCAACTTCTCCCGAATTCGAAAAATCGCATGTTATGATCGGGGTGCCTCATCCCCCTAAATGCCTGGCCGCACGCTGACGATTCTTGGTTCCACGGGCTCGATCGGGACCAACACCCTGGATGTGGTTCGGCAGAATCCGGACCGATTCCGCGTCTTTGCCTTGGCCGCTGGGCGCAACGTCGAGCTTCTGGCCCAACAGATTCAGCAGTTTAAGCCCCGCGTCGCGGTTCTGCAGGAGGCGGGCGATATCGACCGGCTGCGGTCCCTGTTGGCTGGCTCCCAAATTCCGGAATTCCTGAGCGGGCCCGAGGCGCTGGTTCGAATCGCTGTCGCGCCCGAGGCGGACACGGTGATGTCCTCAATTGTAGGAGTTGCGGGGCTGGAGGCCACTTACGAAGCCATCTGCGCCGGAAAGCGGGTCGGGCTGGCCAATAAGGAAGTGCTGGTCTCCGGTGGCAGGCTCGTGATGGCAGCGGCGCGGCGCACGGGCGCCGAGCTGGTCCCGGTCGACTCTGAACACAACGGCGCGCACCAGTGTCTGCGCGCTGGCCTGCGCAGCGAAGCCACAAAACTGATTCTGACCGCCTCGGGCGGTCCTTTCCGCAACACACCGGCTGAGCGCCTGGATTGGATGACTCCGGCCGATGCGCTGAAACATCCAACATGGAAGATGGGGAACCGCATCACGATCGATTCGGCAACCCTGATGAATAAAGGTTTCGAAGTGATCGAAGCCTGCTGGCTGTTCGATTTCGCCCCGGATGACGTGGAAGTGGTCGTGCATCCGCAGTCGACGGTGCACGCGATGGTGGAATACAATGACGGCAGCGTGATAGCGCAGGTGTCCGCCACCGACATGCGGATGCCGATTCAATATGCGCTGACCTGGCCCGAGCGGGCACAGGCTCCCGTGGCAAAGATCGACTGGAGTGAAATGCGGCAGTGGGAATTCCACCCGCCGGACCGAGCCCGATTTCCCTTGCTCGGTCTGGCATATGAAGCGCAGCGAAACGGCGGTTCGGCTACATGCGTCCTGAACGCAGCGGACGAAATTGCCGTCGAGGCGTTTTTGGGTGGACGCATCCGGTTTCCGGCGATTGCGAGGGTGGTGGCGGAAACGCTTCAAAGGGTGCCGGATCGCGAGCCGGCGAGTGTGGCGGAGATACTGAACGTGGATTGGGAGGCGCGGCGTACGGCTGCCGATGTGATTGAACGGCATGCCGTCGCATTCGCACCTGTAACTGCGAACGCATAGGGGATTCTGGCGGATGTATTCTTTCCTTCTGCAAGTCTGGTGGCTGCTGGTTCTGATCGGGGTTATGATCCTGATCCACGAACTCGGCCATTTCTGGGCCGCGCGCGCATTCGACGTCAAAGTGGAAGTGTTCAGCTTCGGGTTCGGCCCGCGGCTTTTCGGCTTCCGGCGCGGCGAGACTGATTACCGGTTCTCTCTGATACTCTTCGGCGGCTATGTGAAGATGACCGGAGAGCAGCCGGGCGAGCCGGAGACCGACGACCCGCGCGCGCTGTCGCACAAACCACGCTGGCAAAAGCTGATTATCGCGGCGGCCGGCCCATTCATGAATGTGGTGCTTGCGATTGCCGTGCTGACGGGCCTGTATATGGTCTCGTACGAGAAAGTTCTCAATCCGGACGGCGCGATTGTAGGCCACATAACGGCCGATTCACCGGCGGCGAAAGCGGGAATCCAGCCCGGCGACAAGGTGGTGCGGCTCAATGGCAAAGACAATCCCGACTGGGAGGACATCCTTACCGACGAAATAGAAACCGGGAAAACCATGACCGTGACGATGGAGCGAAACGGGCACCAGTTCCCCGTCAGCCTGACGCCTGTCATGGACCCGAAGGAAGGTTTGGGTTCGGTCGGCTGGGAGGGGCAAAACCAGATTCAGGTAGCATCGGTTAACGACGGGTATCCGGCGGCGGCCGCGGGTCTGAAGAAAGGCGATCTGCTTGTCAAAGTGAACGGCATTCCGATTCACTCGCACTATACGCTTCCCGAAGTCATCCGCCGAAGCGATGGCAAGCCCGCCACGATCGAATATGTGCGCGACGGCGTTCACCATACGGTGACCATGGTGCCGATCTACCGTAATCCCGACGACACTACGATGCGGTGGATGATCGGCGTGCTGCCCGAAATCAAACTGGACATCCAGAAAACCAGACTGCCGTTCCCAGACGCATTCCACGAATCGCTGGTGCAGAACCGCAAGAACGCCAGCCTGATCGTGGAGTTTCTGCGCGGCATCATTGAACGGCGAATGTCGGCGCGGAATCTTTCAGGGCCCATCGGAATTGCGCACTACGCCACCGAAGCGGCGCAGGAAGGCACCGGCCCATTCCTGCAGCTCATGAGCGTGGTGAGCCTGAACCTGGCCATTTTCAATCTGCTGCCGATTCCGATTCTCGACGGCGGCATGATCCTCACGCTGCTGATCGAAATGGTGATGGGCCGCGACCTGAGTCTCAACGTCCGGGAGGCGATGCTGAAGGTCGGCTTCATCTTCCTGATGATGCTGGTGGTGTTCGTGATTTATAACGACATCGCCAAGCGGCTCACGCCCGGTGTGCTCATTCCGCCGAAGGGGGCGACGGTTCAGATGCGGCGCTGATCGGTGTTTTGAAGCGTCTTTTCTGAAGCGAGGCCCGATTCCATCACATCTGATAACCTGACTAAGCCAATGGAGTGTTCGTGTGTTCGCCACACCGATATCCCGGGAACGTCAAAGCTGTTCAGCGACCTGATTTATCACTACGATCGCGTTGAAGGCTTTTATCCCTATCGGCCCGGCGACATCGACTCGCTGGTACGCGCAGCGAGTTTCGAATATCCCGAAAGCCGGCGCGCGGCGCTGGTAAAGGCCCTCACACCGCTCAACCCGGGAAATTCTTCGCTGGAACTGCTGGCGCAGCCCGGAACCGTGGCGACGGTCACCGGCCAGCAGGTGGGGCTGTTTTCGGGCCCGGCTTATTCGATTTACAAGGCTCTATCGGCGATTAAGGCGGCGAAAGAACTCAGCGCGCGCGGCATTCCCGCCGTACCGGTGTTCTGGGTGGCGACCGAAGATCATGATTTCGCTGAAGTCGATCACGCCTGGGTTTTCGGCGCCGACTACCAGCCTGTGCGGCTGCATCTGAGCGGAGCGGAACACAGCGGATCGCGGCCGGTAGGCGGCGTCCGGATCAACGATGCGCCTTTGGACGAACTGCGGCGCGCACTCGAAGGACTGCCGTTTGCGGACGACGCGGCAGCGATTGTGGAACGCGCATACGCCTCCGGTTCGACCATGGGCAGCGCTTTTGCGCAGATCGTGCGCGAGTTGTTCGCACCGATGGGGCTGCTGCTGATCGATCCGTTGGTTCCCGCGGTGCGGGAAATCGGAGCGCCGCTGCTGCGCGAGGCCGTCGAGCGCATGCCGGAACTGGTCGAGGCGTTGCTGGCGCGCAATGCCGAGCTGGCTGAGCGCGGTTATCACGCGCAGGTGCTGGTGGACAGGAACACGTCGCTGACATTTCTGCTGGAAGGCGGCGAACGTCTCGCTCTGCGGCGATCGAACGGTTCTTATACGGCGCTGCACCACAAATGGACCGCTGGTGAGATTGCACAACGCGGCGTGGACCTTTCGCCGAACGCGCTGCTGCGTCCGGTCATGCAGGATTACATTCTGCCCACCGCAGCCTATTTCGGCGGCCCGGCGGAACTGGCGTATCTGGCGCAGTCGCAGGTGCTGTATTCGAAATTACTGGGGCGGCAACCGGCTGCCCTGCCGCGCGCGTCATTTACTTTGGTGGATGAGCGGAGTCATAAGCGACTGGTGCGTTACGGGCTGACGCCAACCGATTTGTTCCATGGCGAACGGGCGCTGCATGACAGGATTGCCGCGAAGCTGGTTCCGGAGCGGCTGCGCGCGCGTCTCGAAACGACGAAGGCTGCATTTGCGACAGCGCTGGATCTGCTGAAGACCGATCTCGACGCATTCGATGTTTCGCTGGCTGGGGCGCTCGCGACCAATCGGCGCAAGATCGAGTATCAGGTCGGCAAGATCACGCGCAAGACCGCGACGCAGATCATGGCGCGCGACGAGCAGGCTGTGCGCGATGCGCGGGCCCTCAATGGCTTCGTTTTTCCGGAAAAGCATCTACAGGAGCGCCTGTATTCCATCGTGCCGTTTCTGGCCAAATTCGGCCCCGGCCTGGTGGATGAGTTGTATTCAGCGGTACGTCTCGAGTGTCCAGACCATCAGTTTGTAGTCGTTTGAAGCATTGCTTAAAGTTCCGCGCAGCGCGGAAGCCCGGCGGCAGGCCCGAAGGCCAGGCCTCCCTAACGGCTGTTGGGTTGGCATTTGCCGTCTGCATGGTGGCGTGGGGGCTTTCGGCGCCCGAGCAGACAGCGCTTCAGCACATCTCGGCCGATTCGCTCCGCACCAACCTTTCGTATCTCGCATCGGACGAACTGGAGGGCCGCGACACGCCATCGCGCGGTCTCGATCTGGCCGCAGACTATATCGCAAAACAGTTTCAGCAGGCCGGCCTTGCGCCCGCTGCGGGAGACGGCTATTTTCAGCAGGCGAAGTTCGATCAGACCGCGGTCAACATGGATGGATTCGAGCTCTCGCTCACTGCCGGAGGTCACGTCGTCAAGCCGGGCCGCGAGGAAGTGCGCGTGCGGTCAATCGAGGGGCTCAATCTCGCCAACGCGGCTGTGGTCAGGCTTCCGGCGAATGGCGCCATTCCGCCGGCCGGCGGGATGGTCGTTGCGGGCGATGAGCGCCGCTGGGGACAGGAGACATTCCTGAATGAACTGCAGGCGAGAAAACCGGCGCTGATCCTGCTGCTTGGCCGCGGACGGCCGGCGCGTTCCGGCGCAACGGTTGGCCCGGCGACTTTTCTCGCGGAAGATGACGGCGATCACGCTCCGGTGATTCGCGTGCGCGATTCCGACGCAGCGGCGCTGCTTCGCGGCAAAGACGGCATCGCCGTCACGCTGCATCTGGCGAATCCGGCAGTCAGTCACGTCGTGCTGCGCAATGTTGCGGGGCTGCTGAAGGGTTCCGATCCGGCGCTGCGCAACCAGTATGTGCTGATCACCGCGCACTACGATCACCTCGGCAAAACCGCCAAAGGCATCTTTCACGGGGCGAACGACAATGCCAGCGGAACGGTATCGGTGATCGAGATTGCGCGCGCGCTTGCCGCTCTTAACCCGCATCCGAAACGAAGCATCTTGTTCATTACGCTTTTCGGCGAGGAAGAGGGGCTGCTCGGCTCCTATTACTACGGGCATCATCCCCTGGCGCCGCTGAAGGATACGGTGGCCGGCATCAACCTGGAGCAGATGGGCCGCACAGACGATACGTCGGGGGCGGAAGTGCGCGCGTTCGGGATCAGCGGGCCGTCTTTCTCCGATCTGCCGGATATCATGGAGCGCGCGGCGACAGCGGAGGGCATCGGAATGTATCGCCGGAGGGATGCCGACGACTACTTCGATCGCAGCGATAACTACGCCTTCGCGCAGTTCGGCATAGTGGCGCACACGATCGCTGTCGCTTTCGAGTATCCGGACTATCACGCGCTCGGCGATGTCATCGGTAAAATCGATTTCGCCAATATGGCGGCGGTTGACCGCGGCGTGGCGGCGGGAATTCTGGCTCTGGCTGACGAGCCGGACGTGCCGCACTGGAGCGAAGCAAAGGGCGCGGCGGCTTATCGGAACGCGGGGCGCTGAAATCAAATTGCATGCATATGATAAACTTCAAAGTTTGCGTTTGACTTCGCCGCTAACCGCGGGGCAGGGCCGCAAAGCCCACACAGTCGCAGTTAGAAATACGGCATTCTCCTGAAAGGCTTAATTCTATGAGTACCCAGAACCTGGAACAGTTGCTGAAGACCGTGAAGAGCCCGGCCGATATGCTGCGCAATTCGAAAATCGGCGCCTACGTGTACCCCGTCGTAGCGCCTGAGTTCTCGAACTGGCGCGATGAACAGAAGGCCTGGCGCACGAGCGCGGTGCTTTTCGATCAGTCCCACCATATGGTGGACATCTATATCGAAGGGCCGGACGCGCTGAAGATGCTCACCTATCTGGCGATCAACAGCTTCGCGAAATTCCCGGTGAACCGCGCCAAGCAGTTCGTGCCGTGCACTCCCTACGGCCACGTGATCGGAGACGGCATTCTGTTCCACCTCGAGCAGAACAAACTCGTGTTCGTGGGACGCGCGCCGGCGGCGAGCTGGATTGAATTCCACGGCGCGACCGGCGGCTTCGACGTGAAGATCGTGAAGGATGACCGCTCGCCTTCACGCCCGATGGGCAAACCGGTGAAGCGCATCGCGTATCGCTATCAGATCCAGGGACCGAACGCGAAGTACGTGATCGAGAAGCTGAACGGCGGTCCAATTCCCGAGATCAAGTTCTTCGCCATGGACGAAATCACGATCGCGGGCCGCAAGGTGCGCGCCCTGCGGCACGGCATGGCCGGCGCGCCGGGACTGGAGATCTGGGGTCCGTACGAGGAGCGCGAGTTCATCCGCGACACCATCCTCAAGGCGGGCGAGGAATTCGGCCTGGTGCCGGTGGGCTCGCGCGCCTACGCCAGCAACACCCTGGAGTCCGGCTGGATTCCCTCGCCCCTGCCGGCGGTCTACACCGGCGAGGCGATGAAGAAGTACCGCGAATGGCTGCCGGCCTCCGGCTACGAGGCCACCGGCTCGATCGGCGGCAGCTTCGTCTCGGACAACATCGAGGACTACTACCTCACCCCGTACGAGCTCGGCTACGGCCCGTTCGTCAAGTTCGACCACGACTTCATCGGCCGCGAGGCGCTCGAGAAGATGGTCCGGGACAAG
>Ga0335085_10006598_pt1 | contig 18243 bp, 15 predicted proteins | sample Lox_Sample_45_FD_206712 | JGI IMG/M metagenome (GOLD analysis project Ga0335085, IMG submission 206712) | Soil microbial communities from Loxahatchee National Wildlife Refuge, Florida, United States - Lox_Sample_4.5 | ecosystem: Environmental > Terrestrial > Soil > Wetlands | place: USA...
GGGATTGTTCTTCCCCAGTACCTTGGTGATGGCCGCGGTCAGGGTGGTCTTGCCGTGATCGATGTGCCCGATCGTCCCTACGTTCACGTGCGGCTTGGTGCGATCAAATTTCTCTTTGGCCATAAGTCAGCTCCTAGCTTCCAGCTGTACTCCCAAACTCTCGTTGCCTACCTTCCCACCGTCTTGCCCTGCACCTTGGCGATGATCTCCTCCGCCACCTGGCGGGGGGCCTCTTCATACCTGGCGAAATGCATGGAGAAGGTGGCCCGCCCCTGGGTGTTGGAGCGCATCTGGGTGGCGTAGCCGAACATCTCGCTGAGGGGCACGATGGCGCTGATGACCTGCGAGCCGGCGCGGTGCTCCATGCCGGAGATGTGCCCGCGGCGGGAGCTCAAGTCGCCGATGATGGCGCCGGCAAAATCCTCGGGCACCACCACCTCCACCGACATCACGGGCTCGAGCAGCACCGGGCTGGCGCGGCGCGCGGCCTCCTTGAAGGCCATGGAACCGGCGATCTTGAAGGCCATCTCGCTGGAATCCACGTCGTGGTAGCTGCCGTCGTAGAGGATGGCCTTGACGTCCACCATCTCGTAGCCGGCGAGCACGCCGCCCTCCAGGGCTTCCTTGATGCCCTGGTCGACGGGCTTGATGAACTCCTTGGGGACGGCGCCGCCCACGATCTCGTTCTCGAATTCGTAGCCCTTGCCGGGATTGGGCTCCAGGCGGATCTTGACGTGGCCGTACTGGCCGCGGCCTCCGGTCTGGCGGATGAACTTGCCCTCGGCCTCGGCGGGCTTGCGGATGGTCTCGCGGTAGGCCACCTGGGGCTTGCCCACGTTGGCTTCGACGCTGAACTCGCGCATCATGCGGTCGACGATGATCTCCAAGTGCAATTCGCCCATGCCGCTGATGATGGTCTGGCCGCTGTCGGGATCGGTGTTGACCTTGAAGGTGGGATCTTCCTGGGCCAGCTTGGAGAGGGCGACGCCCATCTTCTCCTGGTCGCCCTTGGTCTTGGGCTCGACCGCCACGGAGATGACGGGGGCGGGAAACTCGATGGACTCCAGCAGGATGGGATGCCTCTCGTCGCAGATGGTGTCGCCGGTGGTGATGTTCTTCAGGCCGACGCAGGCGCAGATGTCGCCGGCGTAGATCTCGCTGATCTCCTCGCGCTTGTTGGCGTGCATCTTGAGCAGGCGGCCGACGCGCTCCGAGCGCTGGCGGCGGCTGCTGTACACCGAGTCGCCGGTCTTCAGCTTGCCGGAATAGATGCGGATGAAGGCGAGCTGGCCGACGAAGGGGTCGGTCATGATCTTGAAGGCGAGGGCGGAGAAGGGTTCGTTGTCGGCGGCCTTGCGCTCCAGCGGCTTCTCGGGATGGTCGGGATCGTGGCCCTTGATCGGGGGAATGTCGGCAGGAGAGGGCAGGAAGTCCACCACCGCGTCGAGCAAGGGCTGCACGCCCTTGTTCTTGAAGGCGGAGCCGCAGAGCACGGGGAAGAGCTTCAGCGCGATGGTGCTCTTGCGCAGCGAGCGCTTGAGTTCCTCGGGAGAGATGGTCTCGCCTTCCATGTACTTGTGCAGCAGCTCGTCGTCGTTCTCGACGATGGTCTCGACCATCTGGTTGTGGAAGGCGGAGGCTTTCTTGGTGAGTTCGGCGGGGATGTCCTCGACCACGAACTCGGAGCCCAGGGTCTCGTCCTTCCACAGGATGGCCTTCATGGCGAACAGGTCGATGGCGCCCTTGAACTTGTCTTCCTGGCCGATGGGGAGCTGGGTGGCGACGGGGCGGGCGTTGAGGCGCTTGCGGATGGTGTCGATGGCGTGCTCGAAGTCGGCGCCCATCTTGTCCATCTTGTTGATGAAGCAGATGCGGGGGACGCCGTACTTGTCGGCCTGGCGCCACACCGTCTCGGACTGGGGCTCGACCCCGTGCACGGCGTCGAAGACGGCGCAGGCGCCGTCGAGCACGCGCAGCGAGCGCTCCACCTCGGCGGTGAAGTCCACGTGGCCGGGGGTGTCGATGATGTTGATGCGGACGTCGCGCCACAGGCAGGTGGTGGCGGCGCTGGTGATGGTGATGCCGCGCTCCTGCTCCTGCTCCATCCAGTCCATGGTGGCGGTGCCTTCATGGACCTCGCCGATGCGGTGAGTGCGCCCGGTGTAAAAGAGCACACGTTCGGTGGTGGTGGTCTTGCCGGCATCGATGTGGGCCATGATGCCGATGTTCCTGCACCGCTCGAGTTGGACTTCGCGTGCCATTGTGTAATTTGGTAATTGTGTGATCGGGTAATTAAAAAACCGGTGCGTCGCAGATCCTGAATTACCCGATTACCCGATTGCTCAATTCTCCAATCTCTCTTACCACCGGTAATGGGCGAAGGCCTTGTTGGCCTCGGCCATGCGATGGACGTCTTCCTTCTTCTTGATGGCGGCGCCGCGGTTGTTGGCGGCGTCGAGCAATTCGTTGGTCAGCTTCTCGGTCATGCCCTTCTCGGCGCGCCCGCGGCTGTAGGTGATGAGCCAGCGGATGGCCAGCGAGGTGCGGCGGTCGGGATTGACCTCGACCGGGACCTGGTAGTTGGCGCCGCCCACGCGCCGGGTCTTGACCTCCAGCAGGGGCTTGGCGTTCTCCACCGCCTTGGTGAAGAGTTTGAGGGCCTCGCCCCCGCCCTTCTCCTCCAGCTTCTTCATGGCGTCGTAGAAGATGTTCTGGGCGGTGCTCTTTTTGCCGTCCCACATCATGGAGTTGACGAACTTGGTGACCAGGGTCGAGCCGTAGACCGGATCGGCGGCCACTTCCCGCTTCGCGATATGTCCTTTTCTTGGCATAAAAGCAGCTCTTAGCTGTTAGCTCCTGGCTCCTGACTCTTCCTTCAAACTGGCCAGCGCCTCGCCAACCGGCGACCGGCGACGGATTACTTCTGCCGCTTGGCTCCGTACTTGGAGCGTCCCTGCTTGCGGTTGGCGACGCCCACGGTGTCGAGGGTGCCGCGGATGACGTGGTAGCGCACCCCGGGGAGGTCCTTCACGCGGCCGCCGCGGATGAGCACGATGGAGTGCTCCTGCAGGTTGTGGCCGACGCCGGGGATGTAGGTGGTCACCTCGATGCCGTTGGTCAGGCGCACGCGCGCCACCTTGCGCAGCGCCGAGTTCGGCTTCTTGGGCGTCTGGGTGTAGACGCGGGTGCAGACGCCGCGCTTCTGCGGGCACTCCTGCAGGGCGGGGCTGGCGGTCTTGTAGTTCACCCGCGAGCGCCCCTGCTTCACCAACTGATGAAATGTAGGCACCGATGCCGCTCCTTGGGCGCGCACACCCGCCACGCGCCATGTGCTGGAATCCCGCGAACGGGACTGGCGGGCCGGGCGCGCGCTCCACAACCGGGCGGACCGCGTGCCGCCGCGCCATGCTTTCTCCACGCGCCCGCGGACGCACGAAGAAGTGTGCTGGTTTCCTAATTAGTGGACGGACGACGGTGGCACCCAAGCCCTTGCGGGAGATGCTCCGTTTCGTCGCCCCGGACCTGCATACCCTCACGACGGGCGTGAGGCAGCGCAGGTGCGTTTCAGCGAGGGCGCCCTGATAGCGGACCCGACTTCAGTCCTCGGGCGGAACGAACCACAGCTCAGCCACAACTCCAGGCAAGCTCAACCTGACTCGCGGAACCCATCTACTATAGCAAGCGCGCTTCCGCAACGTCAACCCGGGAGGCCCGGGTCAGCGCCCCTTGCCGCCTTTGCCCAGGTCTTTGACCAGGCGCAGGACCTCCTGCAGGCGGGAGCCATCCTCGTCGCTGAGCCCGACAAAACGAAATGCCTGCACGTGTCCGGCAGCCCCGGAGCGGGGTGCCAGCATCTCAACTAAGCCGGCGATCGCGCCGCAGGCGGTTTGGATCTCGACCTCGACCAGATCGCCTTCCGGGACCGCGGCGGTGAGCACCGCTCGCCCGCCGGTGCGGGAGAGCGTCTGCAGCACCCCGCTCACCGGTGGGGAGGTCGCGATGCGGATGGTCTGCGCCTGCATGCGCACCCGGGTGGCGCGGCGGCCACGTTCGGACTGGGGAAACTCGGCCATGGAGCACACTCCGGGAGCTTCGGCCGACAGGGAGCGTACTGAAAGGGCGCGTTTCTGGCAACTGGATTCGCGCTGCGGCGGCTGCGGCGAGCCGCCTCGGGGACGCGGGCGCCTCCATCGGCTTGCTGAAAGGGACGAGAGCCGTTAGACTTAACGATTTCCCCACTACCTATGGTGCGCGATTCCGCCGGAGAGCGCGGCGGGGAGGAACCATGCGGTCGGCCATCATCGTGCTAGCGATCTGCGGAGCTTTCCTGGTGTCAGCCGGGCTGACGGGCTGCGGCGGCGGCGGCGGCAACAACTCCAATCCCAGCCAGCCGGCCTCCATCACCCTGACGCCGACCACCGCTTCTCTGGAGCCGGGCGGCGTCACCCAGTTGCTGGCTACGGTGAAGAACAGCGATGGCGTCGTGCTCTTCCAGGCCATCACCTTCACCTCGAGCGCCACCCCGATCGCCAGCGTGGCCAGCGGGGGCAACAGCCCCGGGCTGGTGTGCGCAGGAAGCTGGGACAGCGCCACGGCCCCGGTGGTGTGCACGCCCGGAAGCACGGGCATGGCCACCATCACCGCGACGGTGGCCGGTCTCAGCGCTACCGCCACCATCTACGTGCACCAGCACATCACCAACATCACTCTCAACCCAGGCGGCGTGAACTGCGACTCGCAGAAGCTGACCACGGGGTTCACCGCCACCGCCTTCAACGGCGCCACCGACATCACCAGCACGGTGGGCCCGTTCACCTGGGCTTCGAACGACACCAACGTGGTCACCATCGCCTCCGACACCAGCAACCCCGCCATCCTGAACGCGGCCACGGCGACGGCGGTCAACCCGGGCCAGACCACGGTGTTCGCCACCGCCGGCGGCACCAACAGCGTTCCCGCGAACTTCATCACCTGCCCCGTGGTCTCGGTACACGCACACCTGCTCAACTCCTCCGCGACCACGTTCACCATCGCGGTGGGAGGGACGCAGCAACTGGCCGGCGACGAAGTCGACAGCCTGGGGACGGTGGTCACCGTTCCCCTCACCTGGACTTCGTCCTCGCCGCCGACCGCGACCGTCAGCAGCAACGCCCTGGTGACGGGCGTGGCCGCCGGCGGCGTGGGCATCACCGCTTCCTGCTCGCCTCCCACCTGCAACAACGGGCTCAACACCCCCGTCTACAGCAACGTGGTGAGCGGGACGGTGACCGGCACCGCGGCCGCGCAGACCGTCTACGCCACCAGTTCGCTGCTCAATCCCGCCTGCAGCACCGCCGGCAGCAACACCTGCACCAGCGTGGTCCCCATCACCACCAACAACAACACGGCGGGCACGGCCATCACCCTGCCGGCCAACCAGGTGCCGAACTCGCTGGCTTTCGACGCCGCCGGGGCGTCCGGCTACCTGGGCAGCTCGGCCGGGCTGATGGTCCTGAATCCAAGCAACAACAGCATCAGTGGCACGGTCACCAACGCCCAGGGGAGGATCCTGGCAGTCTCGCCTAACGGGACCTTCGTGATCGTGGCCAACCCCGGCGTGGACGTGACCGTATTCAATCCGCCCAACAACACGGTGCAGACCCTGAACATCCCCAACGCGGCGGCGGCGGACTTCTCGCCCGACTCCCTGAAGGCCTACATCGTGGGCGGCAGCACGCTCTACGTCTTCCAACCGGGCCTGGCGCTGCGCACCATCGCGCTGGCGGGCGCCGCCAACGACGTGAATTTCCTCAGCAATGGCGGATTCGCCTATCTGGCGGGCGGCGGCTCTCCCGTGACCGTGCGCGCCACCTGCGACAATTCGCAGCAGGACACGGTCGCCACCGCGGCCACGCCCACCTTCATTCGCCGCGCGCCGGGGACGCTGAACATGGCGGCGGTGGATTCGCCCAACCTGGAGATCATCACCGCCAGCCCCACCGATCCGCCCCCGCCGGCCTGCCCGCCCACGCTCAGCGATGCGCTCACCACGGTGAATACCGGAGTGTCGTTCACGCCCAACGCCCTCATCGTCACCCCGGACGGCAGCAAAGCGCTCATCACCAGCAATCTGGCCGAGGTCACCATGGTGAACCTGGGCACGAACGCCGTGACCCACATCGCGCTCACCGGGGGAGCCAATGCCTTCACCGGCGGGGTCACCTTGGACAGCAAGACACTCTACGCGGGCGCCAGCGACGGCAAGGTGCACGTCATCGACCTGACCGCGGGAACCGATTCGGCGACCCCCATCACCATCACCTTCCCCAACCAGGCGGCGGGGATCGCGGTGGACCTGGTGGCCATCCGGCCCTAGGGGATCGGGCCGATCGGGTGATCGGGTCATCGGGTCATTGAAGGCCCCGGCGCGCCCGGCTCTCCCTTAGCGACCACTACTAGCTACTGTTTCTACGAAGAGAAGGCCGCGGCGAAGTCCTCCGGATCGATGCCGCGGTAGGAGAGGGTGTGCTTGAGGCGCTCGCGCAGGTCCGGGGGCGTGGACTCGATGAAGGCGCGCACCGCGTCTTCGAGCGCGACCTGGGCGCGCCCGGCCTCTTCCACCGCCGTCTCGGCGCGGAAGCGGGTGGACTGCTCGACCGCCTCGCGCGCCGGCAGGGGCAGCTCGCGCAGCAGCTCTTCCACGATCTCGGCGGCTTCGTCGCTCCAGGTCACGAGCTCTTCCCTTCCCCCGCCGCGGCCGGCTGGCCGAGTTCGCGGGCGATGGAGTCGAGCACCCCGTTGATGAACTGCACCGACTCGGGGGCGGAGAACTTGCGCGCGATCTCCAGGGCCTCGTTGATGACCACGGGGCGCGGGGTCTGGGGAAAGGCCAGCAGTTCGGCGGCGCCGCAGCGCAGGATGTTGCGGTCCACCGCGGCCATGCGCTCCAGGCGCCAGTGCTCGGCGTGGCGCTCGATGAGGGCGTCGATCTCGGCCGAGCGCTCGCCGGCGGCGCGAAACAGTTCCTCGGCGAAGACGCGCGTGCCTTCCTCGACCTCGCCGCGGGCGCTCCAGAAGGTGCGCGTCACCTCTTCCGGCGCCTGCTTGCCCATGTCCGCCTGGAAGAGCATTTGCAGCGCCAGCTCGCGGGATTTGCGTCGGGTGCCCATGGTCAGTCGCCAGTCGCCGGTCGCCAGCCGCCAGTCATGGTCGTGGTCGTTCGTCGTTGGCGGGACATCACTTCTTCTTCGGGCGTTTCTTGCCGACGTCTGACGTCCGCCGTCTGACGTCTGCTCTGAGGTTCGCCATCTCCACCGCCGAGAGCGCGGCCTCGTAGCCCTTGTTGCCGCTCTTCAGCCCGGCGCGGTCGATGGCCTGCTCCAGGGTATCGCAGGTGAGGACGCCGAAGGCGTGAGGCACGCCCGTCTCCTGCGCCGAGTGCCCGATGCCGCGCGCCACCTCGTTGGCCAGGTGCTCGTAGTGCGAGGTCTGGCCGCGCAGGATGCAGCCCAGGCAGACGATGGCGTCGTACTTGCCGGTCTGGGCCAGGGTGCGCGCCGCCGAAGGGATCTCGAAGCTGCCGGGGACGCGGACGGTGGCGATGTCGCCCTCTTTGGCGCCGGCGCGGCGCAGGGCATCGAGCGCGCCTGCCAGCAGCCGGTCGGTGACGAAGGCGTTGAAGCGCCCGGCCACGATGGCGAAGCGCTTGCCCGTCGCGTTCAGCTTGCCTTCCAGGACCGGTCCCTTCTTGCGCCAGTCCTTGTTATGGGAGAAGACGGCGAGGCGGCCGGCGCCGGCGGGCATCTCCAGGACGAAGAGGCGCGCGCCCCAGTCCTGGTCGGCGATCTTCTTCGAAATCTTGAAGCCGCGCTGCTCGGCCAGTTGGTAGACGGCGTCGGCGGAGTCCACCTCGATGACCAGGTCGGCGCCGGGGAAGCCGTGGCCATGGCCGATCTCGATTCCGGCCGCGGGCGCCTCCAGCTTCACGCCCTGGCTGCGGCGGCCCTTCCAGGCCTCGCCGCGGGCGAGCCCGAGGGCGTCGAAGAAGTCCGCCAGCGCGTGGAAGTCGGCCTCGCGCTTGGGCACGAGCAACTTGTGGAGTGACTTGATCACCGGGAATGATTAAACCACAGAGGACACAGAGGGCACAGAGGAGGAATGAATTCTTTTCTCTTCCTCCGTGTCCTCTGTGTCCTCTGTGGTTGATTACTTTCCTTTGAACTGCGCCGGGCGCTTCTCGAGGAACGCGGTCGTCCCTTCCTTCTTGTCCTCGGTGGCGCAGCAGACGCCGAAGAGCGTGGCCTCGAGGTACAGTCCCTCGGCCAGGGTCATGTCGAGGCCGTGGTTGACGGCTTCCATGGCGTACTGCACCGCCAGGGGCGCGTTGGCGATGATCTTCCTGGCGATGGCCTCGGCGCGCGCGATCAGTTCGCCCTGGGGCACGACCTCGTTGACCAGGCCGATGCGGTAGGCCTCCTGCGCCGTAATCTGCTCGCCGGTGAGGACAAGCTGCATGGCCAGGCCGCGGCCCACCAGGCGGGGCAGGCGCTGGGTGCCGCCGTAGCCGGGGATAATGCCCAGCTTCACCTCGGGCTGGCCCAGCTTGGCGTTCTCGGAGGCCAGGCGCAGGGTGCAGGCCATGGCGATCTCGCAGCCGCCGCCCAGGGCGTAGCCGTTGATGCAGGCGATCACCGGCTTGCCGCAGTTCTCCATCAGGTCGAGCACGGACTGGCCCTTGTGGGTGTAGGCCTTGGCCTGGACGGGGTCGTTCTTGGCCAGTTCGCTGATGTCGGCGCCGGCGATGAAGGCCTTCTCGCCCGCGCCGGTCACGATGGCCACGCGCACGGAAGCGTCGTCGCGGATGGCGGTGAAGGCCGCGCGCAATTCCTCCATGGTCGCCATGTTCAGGGCGTTGAGCTTGTCGGGGCGGTTGATGGTGACGTAGGCGATCTGGTCTTTCTTTTCGAACTTCAGGTTCTGGAATTCCATGAGTGCCTCTCAGTATTCAGGTGCGGGTGATGATAAACATCCCGAGCGCAGCGAGGGAACCCTATTCTCACGACTCCGCCAGCTCGAAGGCGACCAAGCCGGAGGTGCCGTCGTCGAAGCGGTGCGGGCGGCAGCGCACCAGGGCGCGCGGGGGGAAGGCCCAGCGCTCGCCCTTGGGCTCCTGGTCCACGGTGATCTCGTAGACGTCGTCGCGCACGTGGTCGGCGTGCACCGGGCGCCAGTATTCCGTCTCTTCGTCGAGCAAGCGCACGTAGATCACCTCAGACATCGGTAGCGAGTGGCGCTACCGGCGCAGCGCTGCGTCCTGGGGCGCGGGCTTCTCCGGGTTCGACCAGTCGTAGAAGCCTTTGCCGGATTTCTTGCCGTACCAGCCGGCCAGCACCATGCGCTTCAGCAGCGGCGGCGAAGCGAAGCGCCGCTCCTTGAACTCGTCGAACATGATGTGGGTGATGTAGTAGGTGGTGTCCAGCCCGACGAAGTCGAGCAGCGTGAACGGCCCCATGGGATAGCCGCAGCCCAGCTTCATCGAAGTATCGATGTCTTCGATGGAGCCCACGCCCTCCTCGTAGGCGCGGATGGCGTCGAGCAGGTAGGGCACCAGCAGCCGGTTCACGATGAAGCCGGTCTTGTCGGAGGTGCGCACCGGCACCTTGCCCAGCGAGCGGGCGAAGGCGAAGACCTCGTCATACACCCTGGGGTCGGTGGTGATGGTGCGCACCACCTCCACCAGTTGCATGAGCGGCACCGGGTTGAAGAAGTGCAGGCCGAGGAAGCGGTCGGTGCGCTGCGTGGCGGTCATCAGCTCGGTGATGCAGATGGAAGAAGTGTTGGAGGCGAAGATGGCGCTCTTCTGGACGATGGCGTCCAGCGCCGCGTACATCTTCTTCTTCTCTTCCACGTTCTCGATGATGGCCTCAACCACGATGTCGGCGCCGGCCAGGTCTTCCTTCTTGAGTGTGCCCTTCAGGCGGGCGCGCACGGCCTCGGCGGGCTCCTTGAGCTTGCCCTTCTCCGCGAACTTGGTCAGCGACTTCTCGATGCCGGCGAAGCCCTTGTCGAGGAAGCGCTGCTCGGCCTCGAGCACGGTGACCTCGTAGCCGGCGGTCGCCGCCACCTGCGCGATGCCTGAACCCATCAACCCGCAGCCTAAGACTCCAACCTTCTTAATCGCCATATGATTTCCTTCTTAACCACAGAGGACACAGAGGACACGGAGGAATTCAAAATGCAGAATCAAGAATGCGGAATGAATGGCCACTGCTCTTTCCCGTCCTGCATTCTCCATTCTTCATTCTGCATTTCCTCTGTGCCCTCTGTGTCCTCTGTGGTTGATTAACGTTGCAGGTTCTCCACGATGACCGCGATGCCCTGCCCGCCGCCGATGCAAGCCGTGGCCAGGCCGTACTTGCCTTCGCGCCGGCGCAGCTCATACAGAAGCGTCAGCACCAGGCGCGCGCCGGTGGCGCCCAGGGGATGTCCCAGGGCGATGGCCCCGCCGTTCACATTGACTTTGCTGCGGTCGAGGCCCAGTTCTTTTTCTACCGCCAGGTACTGCGCGGCGAAAGCCTCGTTGACCTCGACCAGGTCGATGTCCTCGAGCTGGAGCCCCGCCTTCTGGAGCGCGCTGCGGGAGGCCGGCACCGGGCCCTGGCCCATGATCTTGGGGTCCACTCCGGCGATGCCCCAGTTGACCAGGCGGCCCATGGGCTTCAGACCGCGCTTCTCGGCCTCGGCCAGCGGCATCAGCACCACGGCGGCGCCGCCGTCCACGATGCCCGAGGCGTTGCCGGCGGTGATGTTCTTGCCGAAGGCGGGCTTGAGCTTGGCCAGGCCCTCCATGGTGGTTTCCGGGCGGAGGTGGTCGTCCTTCTCGAACTTCTCGCCGGTGGGATTGCCCTTGCGGTCTTTCAAGGCGACCGGCGCGATCTCCTCCTGCAGGCGGCAGGACTTCTGCGCCTCGCCGGCCAATTGCTGCGAGCGCAGCGAGAACTCGTCCATCTGCTGGCGGGTGATGCCCTGCTGCTCGCCGTAGTTTTCGGCGGTCTGCGCCATGTAGAGGCCGCAGTAGGTGTCGAGCAGAGCCACCATGAGCGAGTCTTCCAGCTTGCCCTCGCCCAGACCGAAGCCCCAGCGCGCCCCGCGGATCACGTGCGGCGCCTGCGACATGGATTCCATGCCCCCGGCCAGCACGGTCTTGGCCTCGCCGAGCTGGATCATCTGCGCCGCGCTGACGATGGCCTGCATACCGGAGCCGCACAGGCGGTTCACAGTGAGCGCCGGCGTCTCGATGGGCAGCCCCGCCTTGAGCGCCACGTGGCGCGCGCCGTAGAGAGCGTCGCCGGAGGTCTGCTGGGCGTTGCCCATCACGCAGTGGTCGAAGTCCTTGGGATCCACGCCGGCGCGCTCGATGGCAGCGCGAGCCGCGACCGCGCCCAGCTCCATGGCGGTGAAGTCGCGCAGCTTGCCGCAGTAGCGGCCCATGGGCGTGCGTGCCCCGTTGACGATGGCGATGTCGGTGATGTGCAGCATAGGGACCTACAGAGATGAAAGGATGAAGTCCTGGAAACCAGCCAGTGTAGCAGCGGGCCGTAACGAGCGGCAAGACATCGGGCCATCGGGTGATCGGTCATTGGGAACCCAGAACTTTGGTGCTGCGCGCGGGATCCTTCGCAGGCTGAAGCCTGCTCAGGATGACGCCATCAAACATTTGCATTTCCCGGCGATCTCTGCGGTCTCGGCGGTGAAACCTAGGCGATAGCGGCTTCCAGGACGGGAGCGAGGGACTGGGCCTTGTTGCCGCCCTCGGCCTTGGCGGCCTCCAGGGCGTTCTCCACCCGGTTGATGACCTCGGTGGCGATGTCGATGGGGTCGAAGCGCTGCTGCATGACCGCCTCGGCGATGCCCACGGTCATGGCGATGGGGCGGTCGCTGCCGGGGATCTTGCTTCCGGCGAAGACCTTGCGCAGCTTGTCCACCACGAAGAAGGAGTTCTTGTCGTTGGTGTCGGAGAGCACCAGGGCGATGGTGGTCATCTCGTAGCGCACGGCCACGTCGTTCTGGCGGATGTGCGAGCAGATGGTCTGGCCCAGCTGCTGCATCATGGATTCCACCGCCGGCTCCCCGATCTCCTTGACCAGGACGGAGGCCTTGCCGAAGTGCAGCAGCATGACGGTGAGCGAAGAGTTCTGCTGCAAGGCCCGCCGCAGGTCGGAGAGCAAGACGTCGAGGTAGGAAGAGCGCTTGAGCAGGCCGGACTTCTCGTCGGTGACGGCCAGGGTCTTCATCAGACTGCGCAGGCGGGCGTTGTTCACCGCCAGCACCATCTGGTCGGCGATGGTCTTCAGCACCACCACGTCGGTCTGCCGCCACTGGTGGCCGGGGGTACACTGCTCCAGAATCATCACGCCCACGTGCTCTTCGCCGTCCACCAGGGGGACAGCCAGCACCGACTGGATGCCCAGGGTGGCGATGACCGTCTTGATGGGGGCCAGCTCGGGAGCGTTGGGAGCGTTGGCGATGGTGACCAGGCCGTTGGGCACGGCCAGCCCCTGCAGCACCCCGATGAGCTTGACGATGGCCATCACGTCCGACTGCTTGATGCCCGGGGCGCAGTACTCCAGCGCGGCCGAGGGCGGCTTGCCGGGGGTGCACAGGCCGGCCACGCAGCGGCTGGCGCCCCAGTGGCGGCCCACGTCGTTGACGGCGGCAAACAGCACGCCCTTCACGTTGCCCTGGCGATAGATATTGCGGGTGATCTCGGTGACCTTGGCGATGTTGTCCACCGCCTGCTCGTTGGCCACCGCCTGGGGCAAGGGCACGGACGGAGGCGGGGACGGGGGCGGAGGCGCCGCTCCCTTGGCCGCGGCCGCAGCCGGAGCCGCCGGGGTGGCGGCGGGCGCGGGCGTCGCCGGCGCGGGTGCCGCCCCGGGAGCCATGCCGGCGTTGAGGTACAGGGTGCGCAGCTTCTCGTTGCGCTCCTCTTCGCGGGGAAAGAGCTTCTGGATGCGCTGCAGGCGCTCCACCGCGCGCGAGCGCATGGAGTACTGGATGAAGATCTCCGCCTGCAGCATCAGGTCTTCCAGCACCGTGGTCTCGCCCTCGGCCTCGGCGCCGGGGGTGGTGCTCTGCTCCTCGCCCGCCTGGATCACGGAGCCGAAGCGGTGGGCGATGGCGTTGAAGCGGTTGCCGTCGATCTTGCCGCGCAGCATCTCCAGGCGCTTCTGGTGGCCGCCTTCGTAGGGATCGACCTCGGCGGCGCGGTCGAGGCAGTCGCCCGCCTTGAGGAAGTTGCCGGCCGCGTAGTACAGCTCGAAGAGCTTGAGCAAGGTGTTGCAGTAGTCATGCTCGCGGTTGGCGGAGTCGAAGAGCCTGACCATGTACTCCAGGACCTCGGTGCCGCAGGCACGCTGGTCGGTGACCTCCTTCATCAGGCCGACGAACTCCCGGCGCCGTCCGGCCTTGTGCTCGTGCTCCTCCAGCCGCCGGGCCAGTTCCAGGGCCTTGTCCTGGTGGTCGCTGGCGATCAGCCCCCCGATCACGGCCATGACCTCGTCGATCTGCTTGGGATTGTGCTCGAACAGCTCCCAGACGTAGGGTTCAGCCTCCAGGGCGCGGCCGGCGGAGACCAGGGCGCGGGCGTAGGCCTCGCGGTAGTCAGGGGTGCTGTCGGCGGGGGTGGCGATGGGCTCCAGGATGGTGATGGCCTTGGCGGCGTTGCCGCGGGCCAGCAAGCCGCGCCCGTAGGCCAGCGCCACGTCGCGGTTTCTCGGGTCCAGGGAGTAGGCGCGCTCGTACCAGGGGTAGCCGTCACCCTCCTTCTGCTCCAGTTGCCCGGCATCGAAGAAGGCCTGGGCGGCAGCCGGGTTGTCGCCCACCTGGGTGGCCAACTCACCCAGTTGGCGGAAGTTTTCCAGCTTGGGCTCCAGCACCACCATGCGGCGCAGCGCGCCCACGGCGTCGGCCTTGCGGCCGGCGGAGACCAGCGTCCGCACCGCCGTATGGTAGGCCTCGAGCGACTCCTCCTTGCGGGTCTTCTCGGTGAGCTGGGCGAAGCGCACTGTCTGCTCCACCTTGGGAGACTGCAGGCGGGCCAGCTTCTTGTAGGTGATGGCGGCCTTGGTGGCGTCGCCGATGGCCGCCTGCCGGTCGAAGATCTCCGCCAGCAGCATGGCGGCGTCCTGGGTGCGGTTCAGGTTGAGGCAGAGATCGGCGGCGGTCTGGCTGACCTGGTCGTTGTTGGGATCGTCCTCCAGGATGCCGAGGTACTCCTCCAGGGCGTCGGCCTGCTTGCCCTTCTGCAGGTACTTCTCGGCTTTTTCCAAGCGCTTGGAGATGTCAGCCATGGAGACGTCGGGGCACGATGGCGTGGGGGCGTGCGTATTCTATGCGCAAGCCAAGGCCCCCAGCAATCACAGTAGCTCGATTTTATCTTAGCGGAAGCGCGGGCGGATGCCCACGCGGGAAAAGGTACACCGGCGTCATCGGCCTTCTGGAATCCGCCGCCGCCGTGATAGGTTGCTGCCCCATGTCACGGGAACGACCAGGCACACCGCCCTCGGAAGCCTCCGAGACCGGGCTGAAGAAGCAGCTCAGCGCCGGGCAGATGGCGATGCTGGGCGTGGGCGGCTCCATCGGAACCGGGCTGCTGATGGGCTCGGGAGCGGCCATCCCCATCGCCGGGCCGGCGGTCATCGTGAGCTTCCTGCTGGCCGCGGCCATCACCTGGACGGTGACCATGGCGCTGGGCGAGATGGCCAGCGTACATCCCGCGGCCGGCTCCTTCGGGCTCTACGCCGAGATCTACCTCAATCCCTGGGCGGGATTCATCTCGCGCTACGGCTACTGGCTGGCCATCGCCATCGCCATCGGCGGGGAGATGGTGGCGGCGGCCCTGTGCATGCGAGTGTGGCTGCCGCAGGTGCCCGCCCTGGCCTGGGTGGCCCTGTTCTCCCTCCTGCTGATCGGCGTCAACCTGCGCCCGGTGGGAGACCTGGGCCGCTTCGAGTACTGGTTCGCCATGTTCAAGCTGGTCACCATCCTGGCCTTCGTGGTGGTGGGAGCGGCGCTGCTGGGGAGCGGGCAGGTGGCCCCGCAGTACGCGGCGCAGGGCGGCTTCTTCCCCCGCGGGCGGCTGGCGCCCCTCCTGGCCATGTCGTTCTCCCTGTTCACCTTCGCCGGCATCGAGATGGTGGCCATCTCCTCGGGCGAGGCGCGCGGGGTGCGCGAGATCGCACGCGCCGTGCGCCTCACCTTCAGCCTGCTGGCGGTGGTCTATTTGGGCGCCATCGCCGTGCTGGTGGGGGTGATGCCCTGGAACCGCGTCGCCAAGGAGGTGAGCGAGAGCCCCTTCGTCACCGTCTTCCAGCACGTGGGGCTGCCGGCGGCCTCGCACGTGATGAACTTCGTGGTGCTGAGCGCGGCGCTCTCCGGGGCCAACGCCAGCCTCTATGTGGATTCGCGCATGCTCTTCTCGCTGGCCCGCGGCGGCTATGCTCCTGCCCGGTTCGGGCGGCTCAACCAGGCGGGCTCGCCGCTGGCGGCGCTGCTGGCCTCCTCGTTCGGCGTGGTGCTGGCCCTGGGAATGGAGAAGTGGGCGCCACAGTCGGCCTTCGTCTACCTGCTGGGAGCGGCCCTGTTCGGGGCCATGCTGGCGTGGCTGGTGGCCCTGGCCGCTCACCTCGTCTTCCGGCGGCGGCTGACCGCCGAGCAGGTGGCGACGCTGCCCCTGCGCTCGCGCGGCGGAGCCTGGCTCTCGGCCGCGGGCTTCGCCGCCATCGTCGTCTCCCTGATCGCGACCTGGTGGTACTCGCGCGTGACCGTGGTCAGCGGGGTGCTGTACCTGGTCATCCTGAGCGCGGCGTACCTCCTCACCAGGCCGAGGAGATTGCGTAATTGAGTAATCGGGCAATTGGGTAACTTGAAAGCGTGGCGGCGTCCCGTCCCCCAATTACTCCATCACCCGATTACCCAATTACTCAATTCTCCCGGTACAATCTCCCTTCATGCCTGACTCCCTGCTCCGCTACCGCCCCGAGTTCCCCATCCTGGAGAAGACCGTCTACATGATCTCCAACAGCCTGGGGGCGATGCCGCGCGGGGTGTTTGACGCCCTGCACGACTACGCCGAGGGCTGGGCCACGCGCGGGGTGCGCGCCTGGGACGATTGGTGGCCGCTGGCCGCGGAGGTGGGCGACCAGATCGGCGCGCTCATGAACGCTCCCCCAGGCTCGGTCTCGGTGCACCAGAACGTCACCCTGTGCCAGGCGGTGGTGGCCTCCTGCTTCGACTTCGGCGGACGCCGCAACAAGGTCGTCTACAGCGACATGAACTTCCCCTCGGTGATGTACTTCTGGGAGGCGCAGCGGGCGCGGGGCGCGCGCGTGCACATGGTGAAGACCGACGACGGCATCACCGTGCCCCTGGAGCGCATGCTGGCCGCCATCGACGAGGAAACGCTGCTGGTGCCCATGTCGCACGTGATCTTCCGCAGCGCCTACATCCAGGACGCCCAAGCCATCGTGGAGAAGGCGCACCGCGTGGGCGCGCACGTGCTGCTCGATACCTTCCAGTCGTTGGGCACGGTGCCGGTGGACGTGCAGAAGCTGGACGTGGACTTCACCACCGGCGGGGTGCTGAAGTGGCTGTGCGGCGGCCCGGGCGTGGCTTATCTCTACGTCCGCCCCGACCTGGGAGCGCGGCTCGAGCCCCGGCTGACGGGATGGATGGCCCACCAGGAGCCCTTCGCTTTCGAGGTGGGAGCGCAACGCTACACCACCCCGCCCTACCGCTTCATGAACGGGACTCCCAACGTACCCGCGCTCTATGCTGCGCGCCCGGGACTGAAGATCGTGGCCGAGGCGGGGGTGGAGCGCATCCGGGAAAAGTCGCAACGGCAGACGGCGCGGCTGGTGGCGCTGGCCGACGCGCGCGGCTGGCGCGTGAACACCCCGCGGGAGCCGGAGCGCCGCGGCGGCACCGTCTCCCTCGACATGCCCGGCTCCAAGGAAGTCTGCGCCGAATTGCTCCAGCGCGGCGTGCTGGTGGACTGGCGCCCCCGGGCCGGGGTCCGCTTCGCTCCCCACTTCTATACCCGCGACGACGAGCTGGAGCGCGCTATCGCGGTGGCGGACGAGATCCTGAGCGCGCGCCCGGCCGCCGACTAGGGATTTACGTGCCGCCCGCAGCCGGGGTATGATGCGCCCAGATTCCCTTCAAGTTCTGGTCGCTACGGCCGCGGGGTCGGCCGCTGAACCATGAGTCCGCTGGCTTCCATCCTGGCCGCCTGGCTGTCGTCGAGCGACAGCGATCCCCTCATCTACACCATGATCGGCGCTGTCCTGGGCGTGTACCTGTTCATCCGCGGCTTCCGCACCCTGCAGCGCAAGCGTTTGATCATGGACACGCCCACCGCCAAGGTGCGCAGCGCCGCCATCGGCTTGGTGGAGCTGCAGGGAGTCGCGATCGGGCCCTTCACCTTCATCTCCCCCATCACCCGCGTGCCCTGCTACTACCACCGCACTGAGCTGTGGAAATGGGTGCAGCGCGGCAAGAACAGTGAGTGGGAGAAAGTCGCCGACGAGTGCCGCCACGTCCCCTTCTACCTGAAGGACACGACCGGCATGGTCTTGGTGGATCCCAACGGCGCGGAGATGGAACTGCACTGCGACTACAAGAAAGAGTTCCATCACTCGCTCTTCGGCTCCAGCTCCATCCCCGGCCCGGTGACCGACCTCATGGGCCGCTACGGCGTGGGCACCAGCAACACCATCAAGGTCGAGGAGTACTGCATCAAGCCCGACAACGCGCTTTTCATCCTGGGCACGCTGGCCACCAACTCCGGCCTGCATCCCGTGCCCAGTCCCATGTCGACCCTGGCCGGCAGCTTCAAGCTGGGGCACTGGACGGTGAACATGGGCAGCGGGCCCAATCTAGCGGCGCAGCTCATCAGCGGGAACCTGGGCGGGCTGGCCGGGCTGGCGCTCTCGGCGGCGCCCGGGACGCAGACGCGCACCACGACGTCGAGTTTCGGCCCCATGAAGACCACGACCACGGTGACCACCACCGTGAGCAAGCCCCAGACCCTGCAGCCGGGCGATCCCCGGGCGGGAGCGGCGGTGGCCGCCATCGCAGCCAAAGACCCGGCGCTGGCCGCCAAGGTGGCGGCACAGTTGAATGTCCCCTATCCGCCGCCGGCGGGCGCGGTGCCGCCCGCCTCCCAGGTGACCGTCACGCAGGGGCCCGGGGGCAAGACCACGA
>Ga0335085_10006600_pt1 | contig 18243 bp, 15 predicted proteins | sample Lox_Sample_45_FD_206712 | JGI IMG/M metagenome (GOLD analysis project Ga0335085, IMG submission 206712) | Soil microbial communities from Loxahatchee National Wildlife Refuge, Florida, United States - Lox_Sample_4.5 | ecosystem: Environmental > Terrestrial > Soil > Wetlands | place: USA...
GCGACGTGCGCGAAGGGCTGCCCCGCGTCTCGCGCGCGACGCTGATCGTGGTTGCCGAAGACCTGTCGCGTAGCCGGCTGGTCAAGGCGGACCATCCCGGGGCAGAGCCCGGGACGCTGCGCGTGTTGAAGTTCAACCACGTCCGCTCGATCCAGACCGGCGTCTACATTTACAACCAGATGCTGTCGGCTTTTCTCGATGCCGACACCCTGGCCGCGGTCAAGCTCAGCATGGCCAGCCATGACTGGTGCGGCAACAGCTTCGTCGAGTGGCGCTCGGACACGAAGGCCCTGGCCATCCGTTCCTACTTCGAGCCCGTGGCCGATTCGGACATGCCCCTGGATCCCGCGGGAGCGCTCTTCTACGACGCGCTCCCCCTGGCGCTCCGCGGTCTCGACTTCGAGCACGCCCGCGGCGGGCGGCTCCGGGTCCTCGATACGGTGTTCGCGTCCTCGCCCGTTCCTCCCCGCGCCGAGGAGGCCGTTCTGCGCGTCGAGCCCGCCGCTGGCGGCTACCGCGTCACGCTCGATCGCGGCGCCCGAAGGGACACCTTCGAGTTCGAGGCCGCCTTCCCTCACCGGCTCCGCCGGTGGGAGCGGCCGGACGGAGGCCTGCTGTCGCTCGTCGAGTCCAAGCGCTTTCCGTACTGGCAGAAGAACCGGCCCGGCGACGAAAAGCTCCTGCCCGGCAACCCGGCGCGATAATTCCCGAGAATGGCTCGCATCGGTCAGATCCTCGTCTCGCTCGGCGCGACCTCCGAGAACAACGTGGCCCGCGCCCTGGGCGTTCAGGGTTTCGCGGGAGGAAGGCTCGGAACGCTCCTTTTGGAGCGCGGCGCGGTGTCCGAGGACGACCTCGGAGAGGCCCTCGCGCAGCAGCATGGGCGGCCCTACGCTCCCTGGAGCCAGCTCGGCGAAGTGGCCCCCGACGTGATTGCGGCGCTTCCCGCCAAGTTCGCCATCCGGCACGCCGCGGTGCCGTACGACCGCGGCGAGAGCTACCTGAAGATCGCGCTGCGGGACCCGAGCGACCTGCGGATCTTAGACGAGCTCTTCTTCGTGACGGGCAAAAAGATCATCCCGGCGGTCGCGCCCGAGGCGCGCATCTACCACGCGCTCGAGAAGTACTACGGCGAGCGGCGCACGCCCCGCTTCGTGATCCTCGGCGAAAAGCTCGAGAAACCCTCCGGGAGGCGCCGGACGAAGGCCGCGGGACCGCCGCCGCCGCCGGACTTCTTCCCCTCCGGCCAGCAGCCCGCCCCGGCGCCCAAGCCGCACGAGGTCTGGGGAGACGCCGCGGAGGGTGAGCCGACGGCGCCGCCGATCATCCAGCGCTTCAAGATCCCGGACACGCCGGCTTCGCCCTGGACGATGCAGGCGGCCGGTCCCCGGACGACGGCGCCGGCGCCCGCTGACGAGGAATCCATCACCTGGGAGGAGTCCCCTCCGCCCGAGCTGTGGCTCCCGGAGGGCGCCGCGTCGGCTTCCTCGGCCGAGGGCGCCGCCACCACCCTGACGCCGCCCTCCGCCGCGATCCCGGAGATCTTCGTTCCGGCCGTGCCCCCGGCGCCCGCGCCTTCGCCCGTCGTCGCGGCTCCTTCTGCGACCGCCGCTCCCGAGGCTCCCCGCGCGCTGCCGGTCGAGACGGACTTTCCGGAAGTCCTGGCCGGCAAGAACCGGGACGAAGTAGCCGCCGCCGCCCTCTCGGCGCTGCTGCGGCGTTTCGGGCGCGCGGCGTTCTTCGTCGGGCGGCCCAATGAGGTCGCCGGACACTCCGCCGCGGGCCCCGGCATCGACCGCGAGGCCTTCCGGGCGATCGCGATTCCCTGGAGCGAGCCCTCGATCTTTCTGAACGTCAAGCTCTCCCGCTCGTTCTACCTCGGCCCGCTCCCGCCGCTGCCACGTCACCGAGCGCTCGAGGCGGCCCTGGGCGGCACGCCCGAGGAGTGCGTCGTCCAGCCGGTCCTCATCAAGGACAAGCCGGTCGCCTTCCTCTTCGCCGAGTTCGGACGCGACCACGGGGCCTCCCCGCTGGACCTCGCGTACATGCGCGGCCTCGCTTCCGCCGCGGCGCGGGCTCTCGCCGCGACGATCCGCCAGAGGAAGAAGGAGCCTGTATAATAGGAGCAACCTCCGGAGGCTCAATGATTAAGGCCGACATCGTGGACCTCGTCGTGGATCTCGCGCAGATTCCCCGCGCCAAGGCGGCCACCGCCGTCGAGACGGTCATCGAGGCGATGCGCTCGGCGCTCGGGGCCGGCGACCGTATCGAGCTGCGGGGGTTCGGGGTCTTCCAGGTGAAGCGGCGCAAGCGGGGCATCGGACGAAACCCCAAGACCGGCGTGGAGGTCACGATTCCCCCCGGCAACACGATTCGCTTCAAGCCCGGAAAGGACCTGCGCGACTTACCCTAAGATATCGAGTCGTATCGAAAGGGGGCCTTCACCCGGATGCCGGCTCCTCGCATTGGCGAGATCCTGGTTGCGGAAGGCGCGCTGACGGAAGCGGCCGTCAATAGAGCCCTCGGTTATCAGCGCGTCTCCGGCGATCGCCTGAAGCTCGGAACCATCCTCCTCCACTGGGACATGCTCGCGGAGGACGGCCTTCTCGGAGCGCTCTCCCGGCACTACCGCGTTCCCGCCGCTCCCTGGCCGCTGCTCGAGGCCGCCCCGATCGCCGTGACGCGGCTGCTGCCCCAGGCCATCGCCACGCGTCTCGGCGCCTTTCCTTACGCCCTCTCGAAGGCCGGACTCCACGTCGCATTCCTGGATCCGGCCAACCTCGCCGCGCATGACGAGGTCTCGGTCGTGACCGGCAAGCGGGTCATTCCGGCCGTGGCGCTGGAAATCCGAATGCTCCAGGCCCACCAGAAGTTCTACGGCCGCCACATCCCGCTGGAGTACCGGTCGATCGTCCAGAGGATGGACCGGCGCTCGACGAGGACACGATCGACGGAGTGGCAGGACGCCGCGGACTTCAGGGCCCGGGATCTCATCGGGGCCGAGAAGGAGCCGGTTGCGCCTCCTCCGTCGACTCCGGGCCCGAGCAGCCGCACGATCCCGGTGGAGCCGGGCCTCGCAGACATCGACCTGGACCGGGGGCCGCTGCACATTCAGATCCCCGAGATGCCCATGCCGGGCTCCCGCACGGCCGCCGACCGCCTCTCCGACACCGATCCCGCGGCCCTCGGCAAGCGAGGCAGGAAGACGGCGGACGAGGATGCGCTGTCCGACACGAAGCCGGTGGGCCACGCCGCGCCCCCGGTCGACAGTCCGCCCTCCCCCGCGTCGTCGAAGGGCGACGACACCCTCCCCAAGCGGATGGGCCCGCGCTTCGCGTCGCTTTCGAGCGGCGCCGACGCCCCTCCGGAGGCGCCGGACGTGGTGGAGCCTCTCGACTTCCAGCCGGAGACGCCGCCGCGCCGTCCCTCGCGCAGGGCAAGCGACCGGCCGGCCGAGCGCCGCGCGCTGCGTCCCCCGCAGGAGCCGGGCTCTGCGGATCTCGACGACACGCTGCCGCGCGGAGCGGCCGCTCACCTGGCGCCTCGCGACTTCGTGGCGGACATGTGGCGCCCCGCTCCCGGGGAGCAGGCCGAGGACTCCGAGAGCGGGATGTGGACCCCTTCGGCCGCCGAGATCGAGGCCTCAATCGGAGAGGCTCGAACCCGGGATGAGATCGGCCAGGTCGCTCTCGAGGCTTTCCTCGCCGATTTTCCGAGAGTGCTGCTCTTGGGCTGCGGCAAGGAAGCCATCACCGGCTGGCAAGGGCGCGGGAAGGACCTCGAGGGCGACGCGGTCTCCTCGATCCGGATTTCCCTTTCCGAGCCCTGCGTGTTCTCCGAGGTGCGCGCGACGAGCGTGCCGCACTTCGGACCTCTCGAGGCCACCCAGTGGCCGAAGGGGCTCGCGAGTGTCCTCGGCGAACGGGGACCCGACTGCGCCGTTTTCCCGATCCGGATCCTGGACGGCATCGCCGCGTTCCTCTACGCCGATCGCCTCGGAGAGCCGCTCCACTACCAGGACTTCGCGGTGATCGCGCGGGCGTCGGCCGCAACGGCCAACGCTCTCGCCCGGTTCCTGCTGCGGCGCGGCAATCCCGCCCCCGTCGTTTAACTGCTATAAGAGCGGGTCGTGAGCGACGACCCGCGCTTCCGGATCGATGCGCCGCCGCCGGCGCGCCGACGGTTCTGGTTTGTCGAGCACCCGCTCTTCCACCTGGCCCTCTTTCTGGCCACCTTCGTGTCGACGACGGTCGCGGGAGGCGCCTTCTCGCCGACGCTCGGGCTCTTCGGCAAGGAAGGCCACTTTTCGGACGGGCTCGCCTTCTCGCTGCCCCTTCTGACCATCCTCGGCGTGCACGAGCTCGGCCACTGGGCCATGTGCCGGAAGTATGGCGTCCGCGCGACCCTTCCGTACTTCCTGCCCTTCCCGCTGAGCTTCACCGGGACTCTGGGAGCCGTCATCCGCATCAAGGAGCCGATCCGAACCCGCAAGCAGCTCCTCGACATCGGCGCGGCGGGACCGATCGCCGGGTTTCTGACGAGCGTCCCCTTCCTTCTCTACGGGGTCTCCCGCGCCACCGTCCTGGCGTCATCCTCCGCGCCCGAGGAGACCTACTACTTCGGCTACCCGGTCCTGGTTCGCATCGCCCAGGACGTCACGCACACGGCGCGCTACACGTCGAGCGGGGTCCACGAGGACCCGACGTTCATGGCCGCCTGGTTCGGGCTGCTCGTCACCGCACTGAACCTGCTGCCGATCGGCCAGCTCGACGGCGGCCACGTTCTCCGCGCCGCCGTCGGCAGGAGGCAGCCCCTCGTGTCCGCCGTGGTCCTGGCGCTGGCGGTCCTGCTCGCCGCCGTCGGCGGCTGGCAATGGGCGATCTTCGCCGCCATCATGTCCCTGCTGGTCGGCGTCCCGCATCCCCCGGCGGACGACGAGGACGTTCCGCTCGACGACGGCCGGCAGTTCCTCGCCCTTTTCTGCGTCGGCATCTTCCTTCTGTGCTTCTCGGTCACGCCGATCTGGAAGAGCTGACGTCCAGCACGAAGGTCGCCGGGCCCGCGTTGACGAGCGCGACGTCCATCATCTCGCCGAAGGCCCCGGTCGCGACCGGAACCCCCGTAAGCGAGAGCGCGCGCACGAAGTGGTCGTAGAGCGGCCGCGCCTCGGCGGCCGGCAGGGCTTTCTCGAAGCCGGGCCGGCGGCCCCGGGAGAGGTCGGCCGCCAGCGTGAACTGAGAAACGACCAGGGCCGAGCCGGCGACCTCGGCCAGCGCGAGGTTCATCTTTCCCGCACCGTCCTCGAAGATCCGGAGCCCCGCCACGCGGCGCGCGGCCTCTTCCGCGGTCCGTGCGTCGTCGCCTTTCTCGGCCCCGACCAGCACGAGCAGGCCCCTGCCGATCTCGCCGACGGTCCGGCCGCCCACCTTCACGTCGGCGCGGGACACGCGCTGGATGACGAGCCTCATGCCGGCTTGCGCCTCGCGAGGCGGGCGAGCTCGGCCGGCTCCGGAGAGCCGAGCAGACGCGCGGCCAGCCAGTAGACGACGCTCGCCCCCGCGATGATCGCCGCGAGGGCGAGGGCCGCAGGCAGCAGGGGGAGACCCTCGAGCCCGATCGCCCGGCGCGCCCCGTAGACGGCCGCGCCCATCACAGCCGATGCCGCCGTCACGCGGAGGAGGGAGGCGGCGATCGCGCGTCCGCCGAGTCGGCCCTCCCGGGAGCGCAGCACGGCACCGAGAACGGACACGTTGACGGCCGCGGCGCACGACGACGCCAGGCCGATGCCGGGCAGGCCGAGGCGCCGGGAGAGGAAGGCGCCGAGAGCCAGAAACACCGCCATGTCCGCAAACGCGGCGAGCACCGGCAGGCGCGTGTCCTTCAAGGCGTAGAAGGCCGGCACGACAACGCGCACGAGAGCGAAGAAGAAGAGGCCGATCGAAAGCGTGGCGAGCACGGCGGCCGTGGCCGCCGTGTCTCCGGCGGCGTACTGGCCGCCCTGAAAGAGGACGCGCACGATCGGCTCTCGCAGCACGATCAAGCCGACCGTGGCCGGCACCGTGACAAAGGCGATCAGGCGCAGGGCGAAGGCCAGGGTGGCCTTGAACTCGGTGCGATCCTTGGACAGCGCCTGGCGCGAAAGCAGGGGCAGGATCGCCGTCGCGAGCGCCACGGCGAACCCGCCGAGGACGAGCTCCTTCAACCGGTTGGCGAAGTAGAGGCGGGACACGCTCGATGTGCCCAGGCCCGCCGCAAAGCGCGTCGCAAACGTCAGGTTGATCGTGTTGATCCCGTACGCGAAGAGCCTCGGCGTCATGAGCGTGAGGACCGACCTCACGGCCGGATCCCGCCAGCCCAGGGCCGGCCGGCCCACGACGCCGAGGCGGCGAAGCTCCGGCCATTGCACGGCAGCCTGGAGCAGCCCTCCGGCCAGAACGCCCGCCGCGAGCCCGTACGTCGGCTCGGCCAGCTTCGGCGCGACGAGAAGCGTGGCCCCGATCATGGCCAGGTTCAGCAGCACCGGGGCCGCGGCCGACACGGCAAATCGGTGATGGCTGTTCAGGACAGCCTGAAAGAAGGCCGCGATCGAGACCAGCAGGATGTACGGGAAGATCCAGCGGTTCAACGTGACGGCCAGGTCGAACTGCCAGGGGCGGGCTCGGAACGCCGGGGCGAGCAGGCCCACGAGAAACGGCGAGGCGGCGACCCCGAGCGCGGTCAGGACGGCGAGGATCAGCGTGAACGTGCCCAGGGCCCGGCCCACGAAGGCCCGGGCCTCGACGTCCGACCGCTCGGCCTGCACTCCGGCATAGACGGGAATGAAAGCCGAGGACATGGCGCCTTCGCCCACGATGTCCCGGAGCATGTTGGGGATGCGAAAGGCCACGAGGAACGCGTCCATACGGGCCGAGGCGCCGAGCACGTGGGCGAAGGCCTTGTCGCGCGCATAGCCGGACACCCGGGAGAGTAGGGTCAGGGGTGTGATGGCCGAGGCCGACCGGACGACCCGCCGCCTCGCCTCCTCGGTCTCGCTCTCCGCCATCGGCTCCCGAGATTCTAACGGGTGGACATCATTTGTCCCCGGGAGGGGATATCGTCCGGGAAGCACCTGAAAGGAGGCTCGAACACATGGCCAGCGTCAACAAGGTCATCCTCATCGGCAACCTGGGCAAGGATCCGGAGATCCGCACCACCCCGCAGGGCACGTCGCTCGCCCGTTTTTCGGTCGCCACGACCACCAACTGGAAGGACGCGTCGGGCGCCCGCCAGGAACGCACGGAGTGGCACGACGTCGTCGCCTGGGACAAGCTCGCGCAGATCTGCGGCGAGTACCTGCACAAAGGGAAGATGGTTTACGTCGAGGGCAGCCTGCAGACCCGGAGCTGGGAAGACCAGAACGGACAGAAGCGCTCCAAGACCGAGATCAAGGCCAACAACGTCGTGATGCTCTCGCCGCGGGACGCCTCCCGCGCCGCCGGAGCGCGCGAGCCCGCGAGCGAGGTCGCCGAACCGGCGCCTGCCGACGACGACGTCCCCTTTTAGGAGCGCTCAGGCGGACTGACTGCGCAAGGCGGCGACGTCGGCGATCACTTCGCTGACAGAGCGCATGGGCGGCGCGAGCTCCTGCATGGTCTCGAGGTGGCGGCGGTAGATCTGGAGCCTCCGCGCCGCTTCGGCCCGCCGCTTCGGCGCGACGTCCTTCTGGACGGCCGCCACGCACTCGGCGTACTGCGGGAGCTCCTTGCACACCAGCAGCAGGTCGCAGCCGGCCACGCAGGCGGACGCGGCCCGCTCGGGCAGGCCGCCGAAGGCGGAGAGCGCTCCCATCTCGAGATCGTCGGAGAATGCCGCGCCGGTGAAGCCCAGTCGCGAGCGCAGCAGGAGCGTCGCGACCGACGGCGAAAGGGACGCCGGCTTCCCGTCAGGCCCCGCGGCGTGCGAGATCATGACGGCTCCGGCCGCATCCATCAGAGCGGCGAACGGCGCCAGGTCCTTCTTCTCCTCGCTCGGGTCGGCGGGAAGGGCCGGCAGGGACTTGTGCGTGTCCATGCGCGCGCGCCCCAGGCCCGGAAAGTGCTTGAGGCATCCGCCCACCCCGTTGGCGTGCAGGCCCTCGAGATACTCGCGAGCCGCCCGCTCGACGCGCTCGGGCTCCGAGGCCGCGCAACGCTCCCCGAGGTAGACCGCTCCCGCCTCGGGCAGTGAGCGATCGACCACCGGAGCCAGATCCACGTCGAAGCCGAACGCGCGGCAGCTCTCCCCCGCCAGCTCTCCGGCCCGGCGCGCGACGCCCGTCTTCGCGGCTGCCCCGAACGAGATCGAAGGGCCCAGAATCGGCTGCAGGCGGTCGACCGGCCCGCCCTCCTGGTCGAGGCAGAGCACCGGCGGCCCGGGAAGCCCCTTCAGATCGGCCGTGAGGGCCGAAAGCTGAGCGGCTGTCTCGATGTTGCGGCGGAAGAGAATCACTCCCCAGGGCGGGTGGCGCCGCAGGATCCCCCGGTCGGCGTCGGAGAGCTCCGGCCCGGGGACTCCGACGGCGAAGAGGCGCGCCGTCATTCCTTCTTCAGCCGTCCCTGGAGCGAGGCGAGCAGCGAGATCGCGGAGAGGGGCGTCATCTGATCGATGTCCACCTCCCGCAGCTTCTCGAGCACGAGCTCCTCTTGCGCCGTGAAGAGCAGCATCTGGCCTCCGCCGGCGCTCTCGCCCGACTGGCGCGCCAGGACGGGGGCGCCCTTGACGTCGAGCTCCTGCTTTTCGAGGTTCGAGAGGATCTCGCGCGCCCGAGCCGTCACGGCCGCGGGCAGGCCGGCCAGCTCGGCCACGTGGATGCCGTAGCTCCTGTCCGCGCCGCCCGGGACCACCTTGCGCAGGAACACGACGCGGCCGCCCACCTCCTTGACGGCCATGGTCGCGTTCGCGACGGCCGGCTTGACCAGGGCGATCTCCGTCAGCTCGTGGTAGTGCGTCGCGAACAGGACAAAAGCTCCCTTGCCCGGCGCGTCGTGCAGGTGCTCGACGAGAGCCCATGCGATCGAGAGGCCGTCGAAGGTGGAAGTCCCCCGACCGACCTCGTCGAGAATCACGAGGCTCCTGTCCGTCACGTCTCTCAGGATCCCTGCGGCCTCCAGCATCTCGACCATGAACGTGGACTCGCCGCGGGAGAGGTGGTCCGCGGCCCCCACGCGCGTGAAGATCCGGTCCACCAGGGACAGCTCGGCCGAGCGCGCGGGCACGAAAGAACCGGCCTGGGCGAGCAGCACGATGGTGGCGACCTGCCGGAGGAACGTGGACTTGCCGCCCATGTTGGGGCCCGTCACGACCAGGATCCGCTTGCCGGGAGAGAGGTCGCAGTCGTTCGGCACGAAGGGCTCTTCCCGGCGATGGGCCTCCACGATGGGGTGCCGCCCGTCCAGCAGCGACAGCCGGGGAGAGGCCGAAATGCGGGGCCGCGTCCATCGGTTTCGTCGCGCCACTTCTGAGAGGGACGCCGTCATATCCAGAGAAGCCATGGCGGCGGCCGTGCGCGCGACGCGGTCGGCCCCGCGCGCGAGGGCGGCGAGCAGCTGCCCGTAGAGACGCGCCTCGATGGCCTCGATCTTCTCTTCGGCGCCCAGGATGCGGTCTTCCAGGTCCTTCAGGGCGGGCGTCACGTAGCGCTCGGCGTTGGCGAGCGACTGCTTCCGGATCCAGTCGGCGGGGACTTTCTCCCGGTGCGTGTTGCCGACTTCGAACGAGTAGCCGAAGACCCGGTTGAACTTGACCTTGAGGCTTTGGATGCCCGACCGCTTCCGCTCGACCGCCTCGACGTCGAGCAGCGCAGTCTGGGCGTCGCGCCGCAGCGCCCGCAGCCCGTCGAGCTCGGCGTCGGCGCCTTCCCGGATCGCGCCGCCCGCGGCGGCGGTCGCCGGCGGATCGGCCGCCAGCGTGGAGGCCACGAGCCGTTCGAGATCCGCGGTGTCGGGGAGGCCCTCGAGCAGTGAGCGGAACCGGCCGGCCGAGAGGGGCGCCGCAGCCGCCGCCGACCGACGTGCGGCCGAGAGCCCCGCGGCGAACGCCTCCACATCCCTCGGGCTCGCGGTGCCCACGGCGATGCGGCCGAGCCGTCTTTCGAGATCTCCGACCGCGTCGAGCTCGGCCTGGAGCGCGGCGGCGACCCCCTCCTCGCGCACCAGCTCTTCGACGGCGTCCCAGGCGATCTCGAGGGCGACGGGATCCGTCGAGGGGCGCGACAGCGCATCGCGCAGGGCCCGGGCCCCGAGCGGCGTGCGCGTCCGGTCGAGCAGCGCGAAGAGACTTTTCGCACAGGAGCCGTCCGAGGATTCGAAGAGCTCGAGCGTCGACACGGCGGAGGCGTCGAGCGCCATGCGGGAGTCGAAGGACAGGGGCGACGGAGCCGCAACGTGCGAGAGCCCGCCGGGCCGCATCTGGCGGGCATACGCGAGGGCCGAGGCGGCCGCCCGCCAGCCGGCCTCGGGAATCCCCGGCGCCGCGGGACTCGCAGCCCGGGCCTCCGAGCCCCACGCCTCCGTGTGCCGCGAGACGGCCGCGGTCAGTCCCCGAGGCGTCTCGGCTCCCTCGGGCAGCAGGATCTCGCGCGGCCGGAAAAGGGCGAGCAGGTCGGCCAGCCGATTGGCAGCGACGTCACCCGCCAGGAAGCGGCCGGTCGAGACGTCGAGGAAGGCGACGCCCGCGCGGTTGCCTCCGGGCTCGAGGGCGGCCAGATAGGACGGAGCCCCGGGTACGAGCGACTCGGGATCCAGCACGGTGCCCGGCGTGACGACGCGTGTGATGTCGCGGCGAACGAGGCCCCTGGCGGCGCGCGGATCCTCGACCTGGTCGCAGACGGCCACCTTGCGGCCGGCCGCCACGAGCCTCGCGATGTGGTGCTCGACGCTGTGGTGCGGCACGCCGCACATCGGAGCCTCGATGTCCGAGTCCTTGTGGCGGGCGGTCAGGGCGATGCCCAGGACGGGCGCGGCCTCGCGGGCGTCATCGAAGAACATCTCGTAGAAGTCGCCCATCCGGTACAGCAGGATGGCGTCCGGGACCCGGCTCTTCATCTCGAAGTACTGCCGGAGCATCGGCGTGGATCGGGAGGGAGACGCGCTCACCGCGTTTGCTAGCATAGTCCAGGCCCATGATCGTCCTGGCGATCGACACCGCGAGCCCGGCGCCCGCCGTCGCGCTGGCGGACGAAGCATCCGTCTTCGAGGAGTCCCTGCCGTCCGACCGGACCGCCTCCGAGGACCTGCTGCCGGCCATCGAGCGAGTGCTCGCGGCAAGCGGCCGGACCCTGGCCTCCTGCCAGCGCATCGCCGTCTGCAGCGGGCCGGGTTCCTTTACCGGACTGCGCGTCGGGCTCGCCACCGCGTGGGGGCTGGCCCGCGTGCTCCACTGCCCCGTCGAATCCGTCTCGACCCTGGAGGCCATGGCCGAGGCCGCGAGACGCGCATGGGGGGCCAGCGGGAAGCCGGAAGCAGGAGGCGGGAATGAGCAACCGCTTCGAGAGGTCCTGGCCGTCCTGGATGCGGGGCGCGGCGAGGTGTCCGCCGCCGCCTACGCGCTGCCGCCGGAGCGCGCCCGAGAGGTGGCGCCGCTCCGGAGGCTTCCTCTCGAGGAGGTCGCGTCTTTCGCCGGAGGCCGCGTGCGCGTGGCGCTGCCCGCCGCACTCGTTCCCGGGGCCGTGGCGCCTGTCGGCTCTCCAGCCCGGGCGCTGGCGCTCGCCGTCTCGCGGACGCCGGGCCCCGACGCGACCGTCCTCTCTCCGATCTACTCCCGGAAGAGCGCGGCCGAGGAAAAGCATGGCGCTGCGCCGGCCTGAGCCTTCGCCGTACCGCCTCGACGCCCCGGGACCGGCGGACCTCGACGAGATCGCCCGGATCGAGAAGGAGGCATTCGTCGTGCCCTGGAAGCGGGAGTTCTTCTCGACCGAGCTCCTGGAGCCCTTTCGTTATGCGCGCGTGCTCCTGCGCGAGGACGGGGGCCAGCCTCGGATTGGCGGCTACCTCTTCGCGGTGTCTCTCTACGAGGAGTTCCACATCAACAAGATCGCGACGGACGCACGCGTTCGGAACCGGGGTCTCGGGCGGGAGCTGCTCGAAGATGCCATCGCGAGGGCGCGCTCCGTGGGAGCCAGCACCGTCACGCTCGAGGTCCGCGTGTCCAACGTTCCGGCGCGGCAGTTCTACCGGTCCTACGGATTTCGCGAGGCTTTCCGGCGCAGGGCCTACTACCAGGACGGCGAGGACGCGCTCGCGCTGGTTCTGCCGCTCTCCGCGAAGCCTTGAAACGTCCTGTCCCTCGCCGATAGACTTCGGCTGTGGCGCCCCGCTCGTCTCACCGAACAATCCCAGAAAAAGGAGGTTCGATCCGATGGAGAACAGGGCCAAGGAGTCTGTGACCGACATCGATTCCGAGTACCGCCGCCTTCAGGAGCAACACAGGGGCCATGAAGCGCGGCTGCAGGTGCTGGCAGCCAAGTCACGCCTGTCGGAAGACGAAGAGATCGAGGAGAGGCGGCTCAAGAAAGAGAAACTCCTCCTGAAGGACCGGATGGAAGCCCTGGTTCGCCACCGACGAGAAGGAGTCAGTCACTGAGGATTCCGGTCGCCCGAGAGGGCTGGGTCTTCATCGTGCCGCCCCTGGCGGCCGGGATCGCGGCAGTTGCCATCGGCCTCGCGCCGGTTGGCGGGGTTCTCCTGGCGCTGGCTGTGTTCCTCGTTTCCTTTTTCCGGGATCCGGAGAGGACGCCCGAGGGAGGCGATGAGACGATCGTGTCCCCGGCCGATGGAACGGTGCTTTCGGTCGGCGCGGCCTCCGAGGCGCCTCCCGGCGCGTCCCGCCGCATCACGATCTTCATGTCGGTCTTCAACTGCCACGTCAACCGGGCGCCGGCCACCGGCCGGATCGCCGGCTACACGTACTCTCCCGGAAAGAAGATGGCGGCCTTCGCGGAAAAGGCGTCTCTCGAAAACGAGCAGAACCGCATCGGGCTCGACGCCGGTCGGGGCACCATCACGTTCAAGCAGATCGCCGGGGCTCTCGCGCGCCGCATCGTCTTCTACCCCAGGATCGGCGACTCCGTGACACGCGGCCAGCGGGTCGGGCTCATCAAGTTCGGCTCGCGCGTCGACGTCTTCGTGCCCGACGCGGCGGAGATCGTCGTGGCCCGGGGCGCAAAGACCCGCGCGGGACGGACCGCGATCGCGCGGTGGCCGTGAGGCCTCCGGCGGGCCGGCGATGAAGAGGCTCTCGCGCGAGCGGCTCTCTCGGGGGCTCTTCGTCCTGCCGACGCTCTTCACCGTCGGTAATCTCTTCTGCGGCTACCTGTCCATCTGGAGCTCGATCCGCGGCACGTTCGAGACCGCCGCCCTCCTGATCATCGGAGCCGCCGTGCTCGACGCGCTCGACGGGCGGATCGCCCGGATGACGAACTCCACGTCCAAGTTCGGCGAGGAGTACGACTCGCTGGCCGACCTGGTCTCCTTCGGCGTGGCGCCGGCCATCCTGGCCCATTCGTGGGGCCTCGCCGACTTCTCCCGCCTCGGCTGGATGGCGTCCTTTCTCTTCGTGGTGTGCGGCTCGATGCGTCTGGCGCGCTTCAACATCCAGACGCGCGTCGCGGACAAGCGCTACTTCGTCGGGCTGCCGATCCCTTCGGCGGCCGGCGTCATCGCCACGCTCGTGCTGGCGACGCCGGAGCGCCTCGTGGACCGGGTTCTCACGACGGCTCTTCTCGTCGGCACGTTCGTGCTCTCGTATCTCATGATCTCGACGATCCGCTACCGCTCTTTCAAGGACCTGGATCTCCGCCGGCGGCGCCCCGCCTGGATCCTGCCCGGGATCGCCCTGGTGTTCATCGTGATCGGATATCAGCCGGCCCTGTCGTTGCTGACGATCTCCGTCGTGTTCGCCGCCTCGGGCCCCGTCGCGCGCGCCGTCAGCTTCCTGCGCCGCAAGCCGGCGCCCGCTCCCCTCCCCGAGAGCAAGGCGCCTTAACGTCGCCGGGCGGACCGGTACGGCTTCAGCGCCGCTTCTTCCTGGGGGGCGGCGTGGGCTTCTTCGGAGCCACGGGCGTGGGCGCCGGCGTGGGCACGACCCAGTCCGTCTTGACCTCGGGACCTGCCGAGGATGCGATCGATTGACGGTACGCACAGCAGGCTGCCGGGGCCAGCTTGTTGAGCAGCACCCGGGCCGGCTCGATCGTCTCGTAGGGACCGACGAGCGTCTCGAAGAGGCGCACGCGCGTGGCGCGGCCCGGCGTCACCGGGCGGCCCTCGGCGTCGTACACCTCGAAGCGATCCCAGCCGCCCGGCTGGACATCCCGGATGCCTCCTCCGGGGATGTCCACGTCCACCCAGTTCAGGGTCCGCGAGATCACGGACGCGTGTGCCGAGGCGTTGCGCGCCGAAACGGCCACGGTGGGCGTGTGCGCGCCGGAGACGGAGACGCGCACGTCCGGATCGAGCGAATGGCCGAGCGTCACGTCCGAGAGGGCGGCCAGGGGAAAGAGCCGCTCGGACTCCGAGGCCCCCTGCAGCGCCACGATGCGGCCCCGCACGCGCCGACGGCCCGAGAGGTCCGCGCCGAATCGGTAGAGCATCTCGGAAAGAGCGGGCTGCCGGAACGAGAGCCGGTCGCCCGCTCCAAAGCTCATGCCCGCCTCCTGAAAGGGCTGCCGGGCGACGAGCAGGAAGGCGGAAGCCGCCTCCTCGCGGAATGTCAGATCGTTGGTCAGCTCCATGCCCGCCGACCCCGCGAGCTCCAGGAGCTGCTTCTCGCTGAGCGAGCCGCGAACCTGCCCCGACGCGTCCTTCCAGACGCCGCGCACACCGGGTGAGTAGGCTGCCCACCAGGGCTTGCCCACATCATCCACGGCGACCGGGTTTGCGGCTGCCGCCTCGCCGAACACGAAGGCCACGAGGCCGTCGGCACCGGCGAGCGCCTCGCCGAGCCGTGCCCGCTCCGCTTCGTCCGGAGTGAATTTGAGAGAGATCGTCAGCAGCAGCTCGGGGGGGACCCTGGCGCGCAGGGCCTTCAGGAACTCCCCGTAAGCGGGAGCCGAGGCCGGGGCTAAGGGAACGTCGAGATGAAGCCCGGCGACTTTCGTCCCGAACTTGGCGCGCCCCTTCAGCGTTGCGTCGACGGCGTCGGCGACGCTGCCGCCAAACGCCCGGGCGGCCGCCACGTCCTGAGGAGCCGCCGCTTTCGCGAGATCTGCTCCGCCGGACACGACCAGGAAGACCGAGGTGTGCTCGAAGGGAGTGGGCGGGGCCGGCAGGGCCGCCGCCGAGGGTCTTCCTCCCTCCAGCGTGAGGCGCGCCGCGGGCAGAAAGACGACGCTGAAGCCGGCCCGGCCCAGCTGCTTTTCGATGTCCGTTTCGGAAGCCCCGACCCCGTCTTCGAACCACACGCCGTCTCCCGACGGCACGTTGCGCCCGGCGACGGCTTTCCCCGCAGGACGGGCGCACGCCGACAGGATCGCGACCAGGAGAACGGCCGCCGAGCGCCTCAGCATGGAAGAGTGAATTCTACCCGGAACCCGCGCGGCGACCGGTTGCCCGCGGCGATCGTGCCGCCATGCTCCTCGACGACCTTCTTCACGATGGCAAGGCCGAGTCCCGTCCCCCCGCTCTTGGACGAGAAATACGGGTCGAACAGGCGCGGGAGAGTCTCGGGCGAGACGCCCGGGCCGTCGTCTTCCACCGACAGGGCGACGCGCCCGTCTTCCCGCCGCGCCGAGAGCGCCACGGTTCCGCCCCCGACCCCGAGAGCCTCGACGGCGTTGCCCACGAGGTTCGAGAAGACCCGGCGCAAGAGCCGGGCATCGCCCTGCGCCGAGAGGCCGGGCTCCGCGGCCACCGAGAACCGGATGTTGGCCGCTCCGCGGTAGGCCGCCGCCGCCTCCTCGAGCAGAGAGGACACGTCGATGGACCTGACCTCCGGCCGGGGCAGCCGTGCGTAGTCCGAGAACTCCGCCGCCGCACGCTTGAGCTCCTCGGTCTGCTCGAGGACGTTCGTCGTGCACTCCTCGAGAACCCGCTCGAAGTCGGGCGATCGCCGGCGCCAGACCTCGCGCAGGTGCTCGACGGAGAGGCGGATGGGCGTCAGGGGGTTCTTGATCTCGTGGGCGATGATCCGGGCCATCTCCGCCCACGCAGCGAGGCGGTTCGAGCGCACGACGTCGGACACGTCCTCGATGACGGCGAGGCGCGCGCCCGAGCCGCCGAGTGGCAAAGGCACCGTGACGATGCGCCAGCGCTCCCCCGGGCGGGGCTCGACGTCCACGGGTGTTCCGGCGGCGGCGGGTTCCGCCAGCAGCCGTCGCACCTCTCGCATCTCCTCTCCGGGGAAGATCTCCGCGAGGGAGGCGCCATCGGCCCGGCCGTGTCCCAGCGCCGCCGCCGCCGGGTTGGCGAGCAAGAGGCGTCCTCCCTCCCCCAGAGCCACGACGCCGGCCGTCAGGTGCGCCAGGAGCGTCGCGAGCCTCTCCTTTTCGAAGGACAGCGCGTCCGTCTGCTCCTTCAGGCTGCGCGACATCGAGAGAAAGGAGCGCACCAGCTCCTTCAGCTCCGCGTCGGGGGGCTCCGGAACGCGGGGCGCGAAATCGCCCCGTGTCACGGCGCGCGTGCCTTCCACGAGGTCCGCGACGGGCCGCGCCACGCGAACGGCCAGCCGGCCGGCGATTGCGGCCGACACCACGAAGATCAGCAGCGAAAACGCGGAGACCGCCGCCGTCACCTGCGCCGTCTCGGCTTCCGCCACGCGCCGCTGCGGCAGCAGCAGCACCGAGAGGAGCCCGGGGCTTCGCAGTCCGGGCACTCCGGGCACGGCGCCGAGAGGCGACGTCACTTCTTCGAAACGGCTGCCCGCTACGGGCCTCGCCCCGACGTGCTGATCCGCGCCGGAGAGCCCGATCGCGACGTAGGCCGGCGCCGGCACGCGGTCCGGAAGGAGGCCCGCCGAATACAGGTCGCGCCGCGACGTGGCCTGAAGCCGCGCTTCCCTGCCGTACACCGACAGGTCGTATCCGACGGCGCTCGAGAGCCACGCGAGAAGCGAGTCGTCGAGGAGGTCGAGACGGTCACGGCCCACGTCCGCCGAGAGCATGTAGGAGTCGAGCACGCGCCGGGCCGTCTGGAGGGCGGAGCGCGCGTGATCGATCGTGTCCTGGGCGGACCGCGTGGTGATCTCCGCGCGCAGAAAGAACGTCAGAGCGACAAGAGGGATCATGACGCCGACGACGAAGAACGCCACGAGCCGGCCCCGGAACGTCTGCGCGGAGGCCGGCACGAGCGCCGACCGCTCCGCGACCGGACTCGCCAGGATGCGCCAGGCCAAAAGCCCCGCGGCTGCCAGGGCGAGAACGGCGAGCGCCGGAAACACGATCGTCGCGGTCAGCAGGCGGCCGAAGAAGTCGGGCCCCGGCACGGCCACGAGCTCGAAACCCCCGGCGGCGGGCCGCAGCTCCCCCACCAGGTCCTGGTCCCGGAATTTCATGCGCAGCGGCACGCGGCCCGCCGAGAGCTTCGGGAGCAGGGCCCGCACCGAGGCCGGCAGCTCGGGTCCCTCCTCGCGTGGCGAGCCGTCGGGCCCGTACGACGTCAGCAGAGGCCGCAGGCTCTCGCCGGCTCGCGCGGGCAGCCGCGTCGAGCCGCCGAGCACGAGGCGGCGGTACACCTCGATCCGTGCCGGCAGCGGGTCCCAGGCCGGCCAGTCGGCCACCTCGATCCGCACGCGGCCCCACCGCTTCCCGCTCGCCGCGATCGGAGCGTCCCTCCAGACGACGGCCACCTGATAGCGATCGATCGCCAGGGGCCCGCCGGGCGTCCCGCCCCGGGCCGACGGCTGGGGCAGAAGCGAGAAGCTGCTGACCATGCGACCTGCAGAATCGAACACCTCGTAGGCGTTGAGCGGGGATTCGCCGCCGGACTCCTCGCCGTCCCTCCAGACCCGGTACGCGAGGTCGGAAAGGTCGGAACGATCGGCGGGAGCCGGCAGGAAGCGGTCGAGATCCAATCGAGACACGCGGTCCACGGCATGCTGCGCCGACAAGACCGACGCGAGAGAGGCGGTGTCGGGGTCGGGGCGCCTGACCCGCGCGGCCAGGCGCGCGGCTTCCGCGGCGCGCCGGTGCTCGTGCCACGGCGCCACCAGCAGCACGAGCAGGCAGGCCGTGCCGAGCGTCAGGCGCAGGAGCGCCGAGGCCTCGCGCCCCGGAGGGCGCAGCGCGCGACGCCACAT
>Ga0335085_10006602_pt1 | contig 18242 bp, 9 predicted proteins | sample Lox_Sample_45_FD_206712 | JGI IMG/M metagenome (GOLD analysis project Ga0335085, IMG submission 206712) | Soil microbial communities from Loxahatchee National Wildlife Refuge, Florida, United States - Lox_Sample_4.5 | ecosystem: Environmental > Terrestrial > Soil > Wetlands | place: USA: Florida...
TGCGGTAGAGTTTGTTGGGCTGGGTGTCGTTGGCGACGAACAGGTCCGGCCAGCCATCGCCGTTATAGTCGAGCACCGTCACGCCCAGCGATTTGCTAGTGGCATCGCCCAGCCCGGCCTTTTCAGTAACATCGGCGAACTTACCGTTGCCGAGGTTATGGAACAGGCGTGAGCGCGTACCCTTGTACGATTCGGGCGTGCAATAAGATTTTGTCGAGCCGTCCAGCGAGCACCACAGGTCGCCTTTGAGCGTCCACTGCACGTAGTTGGCGACGAATAGGTCCACCAGCCCGTCCTTGTCGTAATCGAGCCATGCGGCGCTGGTTCCGAAATTGGCGTTCTGGATTCCGGAGGCCGCCGTCACGTCGCGGAACTTGCCGTTTCCTTCGTTGTGAAACAGGTGATCGCCTTCAAGCGCGGTGATATAGACATCGTCGCGGCCGTCGTTATCGAAATCCGCGACCGCCACGCCCATTCCGTACATCTCGACGTCGAGTCCGCTGCCGGCGGTCACGTCGGTGAAGGTACCGTTATGGTTGTTGTGATAGAGCGCCGCGACCGTGCGTTTGCCGCCGGGGGTGAAACTCTTCCCGTTAATCAGCAGGATATCCGGCCAGCCGTCGCCGTCGAAATCCAAAAACGCACAGCCTGCGCCGAGCGTTTCGGGCAGATACCTTTTGCCGGTCCGTCCGGCATTGTGGGTGAAATGGATGCCGGCCGCAGCGCTGGCGTCGATGAAGTGCACGCCGCCGGTTTGCGGCGATGTATCGGCCAGGAGCGTTGCGGCGACCACGGCCGCCGCCAGGAGGCAAACGTTCCTCACTTTCCCTCCGGTAGCGCCACGCTGTCATGATCGTGTACCGGTTGGCGCTCGTTATTATCTTCGGGACTCAGGCGGCGGCGCTTTTCGGTGATGGCCTGCGAGGATTCATCGGCCTTGAATCGGCGGAACAGTTTTTCCTCACGCTCGGCCGAGGCGGCATCGCCCAAGCCGCGATAGCACAGCATCAGCGTGTAGTGCATTTGCACATCTTCCGGATCGACCGCGTTCACCGCCTTCAGTGTCTCGACCGCCTCGGCGTAACGGCGCTGCAAGAACTGAATGCGGGCGATCTGGTTCAGCACCACGCGATCGCGCGGATACTGTTCCCGTGCGATTTGGAGCGAATGCAGCGCACCATCATAATCGCCATCGGCTTTTTGCACCGCGGCCTGGAAGAACTCCGTGCGACCCAGGTGCGGCCGGATCGAGAGAGCCTTGGCGAGGTAGGGCTTGGCCGCGTCGGTCTCGCCTTCCTGAATCAAAGCGCGCGCCACGTTCAGCCAACCATCGGCATACGACGGGTCGGCTTCGGTCACCCTCTCGAAGGCGTACTGCGCGCCTTTCAGATCACCCTGCAGCAGCAGACCGATGCCCCAATCGTTCCAGCGTTCGCGATCCTGTTTGCGAACGGTGGGCGTCCAATCCATCTTGCCCAGCGGTAAGGTGGCGTCGGATTGAGCCAGTGTAACGATCGGCAAATCGGGAATCCGGTCCCGAATCTTGCCCGATGCATTGGCCGGGATCGATGCCGCCAAAAAGCTATATTCGAGGCCATTAAAATCCTTGGTCAGCAGCGATGCATCCTGACCCGGCTTGGGAACTCCGGCGAAAGAAAACTGCGTGTAATACCACGAGAATTTACGGTAATTCAGCTTCGCCGTCAGATGGATCGGGCCTTTGGCATTCTTAGGCGTAGTTACTAAGTAGTGCACCACATCGGCCGCGCCGGGCGGGATGAGCCGCACATATAGCAGGCTACGCGCTTGCCATGCGTTGCGCTTATTAATCGGGTTCCCCTCCGCGTCGAGTTGATACGACCGGTAGAAGTGCGCGCCCGGCTCGACTGGTCCCTTGCCGCCGTCCTCCACCATGCCGCTCCAGAAGAAGATGCGCCCGTCGGCGTCGCGGGCCTGCAATTCCAGCCAGGTGTCGAAGGCATCCACCGTGCCCGCCGGAAAGAAGTGTCCGATTTTGCGCGTGCGCACGACCACATCCACGCGTGAGGTCGTACCCGGTTCCAGGCAGATGGCGGCAGCCCCGATGGGCGCCGAAAGCTTGTCCACCTCGTGCACAATCGCCGGCACGGATTGTTCGGCTTCTTCGCCGACCGCGAAGCTCGAGTTGGCCTGCGGTGAGTCGCTCCGGCGCATCATCGAGGTTTGTCCGCGCGCCGCATCGACAGGCGACACGGCGAAAATATCCACCGTGATGAAACCCGACTTCAAAAACTTCTCGGTATCGGAAAGCTGCTGATTGTCTTTCTCCACGTACGGGACCGCCGTGTTCGCCGCGGCAAAGCGGTGCGAGTGAATCTGTCCGTGGCGGCTGCCCGGATCGTTCGATGCGATCAGCGGCATGTGGCAGTCGGCGCAAGCCAACGCTTTCTCGGGATAGTAGAACGACCGCGCGCCTTGGCCCGAAACACCGCTGGCCTGCCAGTTATCGTAGTCGTTGAAGCCGCGCTGCCAACGGTAACTGTTCACCGGCACATCCAGGTGGACTTTGTGGCACGCAGCACAGAACTCCGCCTCGCGCATGAACGGCTTCATGAAGGTCATGCGATGCGGCTCGGGATTCAAGTAAGTCAGAAACGACGAGACCTTGCGTACCGCCTCGTTGTGGCTGGATGCCAACTCGTGCAGCGCGGGATACTCCACCGCCACGTCGGCATTGCCCATGGTGCTGCCCACGTGCACGATCGCGTGGCAGGACATGCAGCCGAGACCCGCCTGCGCTTCGGGCGTATCGATTTGCTCCGAGATGGGCCGGTCGAAGCGGCCGTTGAAGAAGACCGCGTGGTCGTGGCATCCGGCGCACCATTTGCTTGGCCGCGTTCCGATCACGCTCTGCATGTACTCGATCGACTTCCGATAAAACTGGTTGTTGAACGAAGCCATGTGGTGCATGGAGCTCTTCCACTGCCGGTAGATGTCCTTGTGACATTCGCCGCAAGTTTCGGAGTCCATGAAGAAGTTGGAGGGGATGGTCTTACCGCTGGTGGTGCGCGCGGACGATGGGGCAAACGGCGAATGCGCGCCGAGGCCCTCCTGATCCATCGATAGCGGCGCCGACGGCGGATTGACGATGTGGGCTTCGGCCGGCGGATGTACTTTGTGCCATACAGCCGCCGATACCGGTAGCAACAGAGCCAGAGCGAATGCCGGCGCAGCGAGCGGCAGGCGCTCGCGGAACCGAAATGCCACGATCGCCGCAGCAGCGACACCCAGAACCACATGCAGCCACAGAATCGCGCGGTGATCCAACGTGTTGCCGCGCCACATCAGGAACAGCGCCGCAAAGCCAGCGATTAAAAACGCGCCGCTTTCGCGCGGGTAGCGCTTCAACGCCCACACCGCCGCCAGCATCAGCAGCAGTCCCACCGCGAGGTGCGCCACCACGTTGGCCATGTAGAACAGCGACGCGGACGGATATGCGGCTAGATAGCCGCTGTTCACAAGTAAGAACAGGAATAATATGTTTATACTACGGGTCTTCATTGCTGTCTGGCTACCCAGTGCAATCAAGCTTAATCCCGTTGAGAGGAAGGCGCAACAGCGCGCACCTTCCGGGGCGCGCCGGACTTACTCTTCGAAATCCGCTTCAGGTGGTGGCAAGACGTCGTCGTCCTTCGCTACCCAAACATACAGGGTGGGTAACAGGAACACGTTCATCACCATCGCCAGCATCAGTCCGCCGACGATCACGATGGCGAACGGCCGCTGTGAATCCGAACCAATCGCGTGCGACATAGCCGCGGGGATCAGACCCAGCGTCGCCACCAGCGTGGTCATCATGATCGGCCGTAAACGGAGCACAGCGCCTTCCACCGCCGCATCGAACACCGAATGACCGCGCGATCGGAGCTGGTTGATGTACTCAAGCATGATCACGCCGGTCTGCACGCACACGCCGAACAGGGCCAGGAAGCCCACGCCCGACGACACGCTGAAATGCGTCCCAGTGAACAGCAGCGCCAGCAGTCCGCCGAGTGGAGCCATGGCGATGTTGGCCAGCATCAGGGTGGCCCACTTGAACGAGTGGAACATGGTGTACATGATGATGTAGATCACCAGAATGGTGATCGGCAGGACGATCATCAATCGACGCTGCGAACGCTGCTGGCTGGCGTATTCGCCGGCCCAATCGATGCGGTAACCGGCCGGCAGTTTCACCTCTGCGCGTACTTTGCGGATGGCCTCTTCCACCGTGCTGCCCAGGTCGCGTCCGCGGATGCTGTACTTCAGCGCCACATAGCGAGAGTTCTCTTCGCGATAAATTTCGGAGGCGCCGTCAGCCACCTTGGATTCGCATAGCTGCGCCAGCGACACGCGTTCGTTCGTGGGCGCCAGCAGGCGCACCGATTCGATGGCTTCCTTGGTGCTGCGGAACGGCGCGAGATAGCGCAGCACCAGGTCGAAGCGGCGTTCGTTTTGCAACACCTGCGTGATGGCGTTGCCGCCGACCGCGGTCTGCACGGCATCCTGCACATCCGACGCGTTCAGGCCGAAGCGCGCCGCCTGCAGCCGATCGACCGTGAAGTTGAGGTTGGGCTGGCCAATAACGCGAAACAAACCCAAGTCCTGCACGCCGGGAATGCGCTTCAGCACGCCGACAATCTGATCGCCTTTCTCCTCGAGAGTGGTGAGATCGTCACCGTAGATCTTGATGGCCAGTTCGCCCTTCACGCCGCTGACGGCTTCCTCCATGTTGTCGGCGATCGGCTGCGAGAAGTTCCACAGCACGCCAGGGAGTTTTTCGAGTTCGCGATCCATGGCGGCGATCAGCCGCTCTTTATCCTCCTCGAACACGGGCCGCCATTGTTCCTTTTGCTTGAGTCCGACGAAGTACTCGGTGTTGAAGAAGCCGGTAGTATCGGTGCCGTCATCGGGACGTCCGACCTGCGAAACCACCTCGGTCACTTCGGGGAACGACGCCAGGATCAGCCGCGCCTGGTTCATCAGCCGCGTGCCCTCGCCAAGGCCGGTCGATGGCGCCAGAGTGCCGCGCGCCCAGATCGCGCCTTCGTCCAAATGCGGCAGAAACTCCGAGCCGATGACGCCGCTCCCCAGCAGAATCGCAGCCACACACACCGAACCCAGCGCCACTCCCACCGTCAGTTGACGATTGCGGATGGCGAATCCCACCGCGGCCCGGTAGCGGCCAATGATCCACATCAGCGCCGGATTGTGCCATTCGCGCGTGGTGCCACGGAACAGGAAGCTGCACAGAACCGGGGCCAACACCATCGAGAAGAGCAATGCACCGAGCAGCGCGAACGCTACCGTCCAGGCCATCGGCTTGAAGAGGCGCCCCTCTACGCTTTGCAGTGTGAAGATCGGGAGATAGGCGGTGATGATGATGCCGATGGCGTAGAACACCGGGCGCTGCACTTCGAGGGCGGCTTGTCGAATGCGCGCCAGCGCCGGTCGCGGTGGATCGGCTTGCCGACCCATGTGCCGCACGATGTTCTCCACCATCACCACCGCGCCATCCACCACCATGCCGAAATCGAGCGCGCCGAGGGATAGCAGATTGGCCGGAATATGGCGCAGATCGAGACAAATGGAGGCGAACAGCAGAGCGAATGGAATGGTCATCGCTACCACCAACGCGCCACGAGCGTTCCCCAGGAACATGAACAGAATCAGAGCGACCAGCAAGATGCCTTCGGTCAGATTGTGGAGCACGGTGTGTGTGGTGTAATGCACCAACTCGCTGCGGTCCAGAAAAGGCACGATCTTCACACCCGGCGGCAAGAGGCCGCTATTCAGCTCGTCCACTTTTTTGTGGATCGCCACCAGCGTTTCATCGGAGTTGGCGCCCTTGCGCAACAGAACGATGCCTTCCACCACATCGTCGTTATCGATGATCTTCCCATCAGCGCGGTGGATCGCTTTGCCGATGCGGCCCAGGCGGATACGCGGGCCCTGCACCACTTTGGCCAGGTCCTCGATGCGTACCGGCGTGCCGTTCTGCACCTTCACCACCGTCTCGCTGATGTCTTTCACATTCCGCACCAACCCCAGCGACCGCACATTGATCTGCTGCAGACCGGCTTCGATGAAGCTCCCTCCGGCGTTGACGTTGTTGTTGGCTAACTGCTGCTCCACCTGGCCCAGACTCAGACCGTAGTTCACTAACTTGTTGGGGTCGAGTTGCACCTGGTATTCCTTGGTGATGCCGCCGAAGCTCACCACGTCCACCACGTTAGGCACGGACTTGAACTGCTTCTCGAGATACCAATCCTCGAGCGACTTCATCTCCATCAGGTCGTATTCCGGATTAGTGCTGTGCAGGGTGTACCAATAAATTTGGCCTACCGGGCTGTAATCGGTCCCGATCTGCGGCTGAAGATTCTGCGGCAGCGTTACGGTCGAAAGGCGCTCCAGCACTTTCTGACGGTTCCAGTCGTTTTCGGAATCGTCATCGAAGATCAACATCAGGCTGGAAAGGCCGAACAGTGATGTGGAGCGCAGATGCTGCAGGTGCGGCAGGCCGTTCATCACAATTTCAATCGGGATGGTGACCTGCTGCTCCACCTCCTCGGCGGCTCGGCCGGGCCATTGCGTAATCACCTGAACGTAGTTGTTGGCGACGTCGGGATAGGCTTCAATGGGTAGATTTTCGAAGGAGATCACTCCCCACACGAACAGCATAATCGCCAAAGCCACGACGAGCAGACGGTTGTGGAGCGCGAAATCGACGAGAGCACGAATCATGGAGGAACCGAGGTCTTACTTCACTGTAGATACACCGGAGCGGCATTCCGCTCTATCTCTTGGCAGGTCCCGACCTATCTTTTGGAAAGCCCGATGGAGGTAAGTGGACCCTATCTTCGGGTACGGTCCCACACAATGTATGCAGCCGCACCAGCCGCTGTGGTCAGCAGGCCAAAAGCGATAAATAGCCAGCCCGCTGTAAGGAAGATGTAACTCCATCCCAGAAACGCGGTGACGCTGGGCGCCGGATACCACCAGATGCGGAAGGGCCGCGCGACATCGGGCCGGTGCCGCCTCAGTTGATCGAGCGCGAAGATCTGGGCGATGAACTGCACCAGAATTCGCGACGTGAGCAACGCCGAGATGACTGCGTCCAGGCTCCAGAACGACACGACAATGGCCAGCAGCCCGATTGTCAGCAGAGAAACGTGCGGGAATTTGCCGGACGGGTGCAGCCGTGCGAACACGGCGAAGAAATGCCCGTCGGCGGCCGCGGCATAGGGGATGCGGCTATAGCCCAGCAGTAGCGCGAACACCGAGGCGAAGGCCGTCCAAAGAACCAGGCCCGTGACGACCGCCGCCGCCTTCGGCCCGTACAACGTCTCAATGAACTGCGACGCGATGAACTTCGACTGCATCGCCTCGCGCCACGGTATCACCCCGATAATGCTGAGGTTCATCAGGGTGTACACCGCTGCCACGGCCACCACCGAATATAAAATCGAGCGCGGAATGGTCCGCGTCGGATTGCGCACTTCTCCGCCCGCGTAGCAGATGTCGTAGTAGCCCATGTAATCGTACATGGCGACGAGCATGGCCGATCCGAGCCCCGAAACGAAGCCGGTGGAGAAACTGAAGGCGCCGGGAGGAAAATCGAACGCCACGCGGGCGTGGAAGTGCATCAGCCCGCTGGCCAGGATCCACAGGATCGTCACCAGGACACCGGCCCACAGCGCAACGGTGATCCGCGCGACCGTGGTCACCCGGCGATACAGTAGAGCGATCACCAGCAGGCCCACCGCGACATTGACCAGGCGCGCTTCGGCCGCGGTCATGCCGCGCCAGAAATAACTGACGTACTGCGAAAAGCCGATGTAGCCGGAAGCGATTTCCAGCGGTCCGCTCAGGATGAATTGCCAGATGAACAGGAACGGCAGGATGCCGCCGAGGCGCGTCTTGCGGAACGCCTCGCGCAGGTACAGGTACGTGCCGCCGTCACCGGGCATGGCCGCGGCCAGTTCGCTCCATACCAGTCCATCGGCGAGCGCCAGCACCGCGCCCAAGATCCAGCCCAGCATGCACTGCGGCCCGCCCATCGACGCGATGATCAGCGGAATGGTGATGAACGGCCCGGCCCCCACCATGTTGCTCATGTTGAGCGCCACGGCCTCCAGGGGCCCGAACCCGCGGACTAGCCCTTCCTCTCGATCGTTCAAGTGACCGCCCGAAACAATTCCGCAGGATACACCAGGACACAAGTAGACTGTTCTTTATGACCAAAATGCGTTGGGGTGTGCTGGGTGCGGCCCGGATCGCCACCGTCAAAGTGATTCCCGGAATGCAGCGATCGGAGGAGTGCGAGATCACCGCCATCGCCTCGCGGTCGGCCGACAAAGCCGACGAAGCCGCGCGCGCGTTGAACATTCCGAAGGCGTACGGTTCCTACGAAGAGATGCTGGCCGATCCGGACATCGACGCCGTCTACAATCCGCTGCCGAACCATCTGCACGTACCGTGGTCGATTCGCGCCGCCGAAGCGGGCAAGCACGTGCTCTGCGAAAAGCCTCTGGGTATGAACCTGGCGGAAGTGCGCCAACTGATCGAGGCGCGCGACCGCACCGGCGTCACCATCGGCGAGGCTTTCATGGTGCAGGTGCATCCGCAATGGGTCCGGACCACCGAACTGGTGCGCTGCGGACGCATCGGAGCGCTGCGCTTCGCCATGGTCAGCTACGGATACTTCAACACCCGGCCGGAGAACATTCGCAACGTCCGCGAATACGGCGGCGGCGGACTGATGGACATTGGCTGCTACCCGATCAAAGTTTCGCGCATGGTCTTCGGCGAAGAGCCCCTGCGCGTTTCCGCCACGATGCGCCGCGATCCGGCCATGGGCGTGGACATCGTGACCGCGGCCATTCTCGACTATCCTTCCGGGCCGTGCCATTTCTCCTGCGGCATGCAGGTGGTGCCCCACCAAACGGTGCAGTTCTTCGGCACCAAGGGCCGCATCGAACTGGAGATTCCCTTCAACGCCATCCCCAATGAACGCTCCTGCATCCTCATGGATGACGGCCGCGACGTCATCGGCAGCGGCATCGAAATCGAAAAATTCGCGCCCTGCGACCAGTACACCTTGCAGGGCGACGCCTTTGCTCGCGCGGCTCGCAGCCACACTCCGCCGCCGGTGCCGCTCGAGGATTCGCTGCGCACCATGGCGGTCATCGAAGCGGTGGTGCGCGCGGCCGAAAGCGGGCGCTGGGAGAAGCCGGAGTGCTGAGAGGGACCCCTGAATTCACCACAGAGGACGGAGTACGCAGAGATCCACAGAGAGAATCTCTTCACGCTTCTCCGTTTTCCCTCCGTACGCTTCGAGCCTGCAGAAAGTTCCCCTCATTTTTCTCCGCGCTTCCTCCGCGACCTCCGTGGATCCGTGGTGAATAGAGGGCCCCGAGGTCCAGAGTCTTTCTGGTCCCATAAACGGCGCCGGGCCATCGGGCTCTATGGTGAAGAGGTTCTGCCTCTGTAGTGAAGAGATTCTACAATGAAGAATCACCATGTCCTCCTCGGCAATTGAATTAGCCTCGCCCGACCTCATCGCCCGCTACGAGCCGGTGATCGGGCTGGAGGTGCACGTCCAACTTTCGACCGTCACCAAGATCTTCTGCGGCTGCCCCACCAGCTTCGGCGCGCCCCCGAATACCAACGTCTGCCCCGTCTGCCTGGGCATGCCCGGAGCGCTGCCCGTGCTCAATCGCGCCGCTGTCGAACTGGCCGTCAAGGCGGCGCTGGCGCTCGACTGCGAAATCCGCTCGCATTCGCGCTTCGCCCGCAAGAACTACTTCTACCCCGACTTGCCCAAGGGCTATCAGATTTCGCAATATGACGAGCCGCTGGCCGAGCGCGGCTATGTCGATATCGTGGCCGGAGGCGCCGCCCGCCGCATCGGCATCACGCGCATCCACATGGAGGACGATGCCGGCAAGAGCATCCACGACGGCTTCCGCGATTCCGACCGCTATTCCTACGTCGACCTAAACCGCTCCGGTACGCCGCTGATCGAAATCGTCAGCGAGCCGGATATGCGCAGCTCAGACGAAGCCTACGCCTATCTCACCGAAATCAAGCAGACCCTGCAATTCGTGGAAGTCTCGACCTGCGACATGGAAAAGGGGCACCTGCGCTGCGACGCCAACGTTTCCGTGCGGCTGCGCGGCGCTGAAAAGTTCGGCGTGAAGGCCGAGGTGAAGAACCTCAACTCGTTCCGATTCCTCAAGCAGGCGCTGGATTACGAAATCGCGCGCCAGGTCGCCGTACTCGAAAGCGGCGGACGCGTGGTGCAGGAAACGCGCCTCTACAATCCCGATGTGGGCGAAACCTTCAGCATGCGCAGCAAGGAAGATGCCCACGATTACCGCTACTTCCCCGAGCCGGACCTGGTGCCGCTGACCGTAAGCAGCGCCTGGCTGCAAGACGTAAAGGCCGCCATGCCGGAGTTGCCCGCGCGCAAACGCGCCCGCTTCATCGGTGAATTCGGGCTGCGCGAATACGATGCCGACGTGCTCACCTCTTCGCGTGCCACGAGCGAATATTTCGAAGCCGCGGCCCGTACCTCAGGCGATCCCAAAACCACCGCCAACTGGGTAATGGGCGACCTGATGGGCTTGCTGAAGGCCGAAGGCAAGGAGATCGGCGATTCCCCGGTGAGCGCCGCGAATCTCGGCGATCTCGTGAAGCGCATCGCCGCGGGCGAAATCTCGGGCAAGCTGGCCAAAGAGATTTTCAGTAAAATGGCCACGGGCAGGGAATCCGCGGGCGCCATCATCGAGCGCGAAGGCCTGCGCCAGATCAGCGATACCAGCGCCCTGGAAAAAGTGATCGTCGAAATGATCGCCAATTTTCCGTCGCAGGTCACACAGTATCGCGCCGGTAAGACCACCGTGCTGAACTTCCTGGTCGGCCAGGCGATGCGCGCGACTCGCGGACAGGCCAACGTCACCGTCATCACCGATCTGCTGAAACGCGCGCTGGCGGAGTCGGAGAAATGCTAAACGAAGGCGACCAGGCTCCGGATATCCATTTGCGCACCGATTCGGGCGAAGACTTCCGGCTTTCCGATCTGCGCGGCAAGCGCGTGGTGCTGTACTTCTATCCCAAGGCCGATACACCCGGCTGCACCACCGAGGCGTGCGAGTTCCGCGACGACATCCGCGGCTTCGAAGAGAAAGGCGCCGTGGTGTTGGGCATCTCGCCGGATAAGCCCGCCGCACAGGCCAGGTTCAAGACCAAGTACAACCTGCCGTTTTCTCTGCTCGCCGACGAGGAAAAAGCAACCGCGCAGGCATACGGCGTCTGGAAAGAGAAGAACATGTACGGCAAGAAGGTGATGGGCATCCAGCGCACCACTTTCGTCATCGGACCAGATGGCCGCATCGAGAAGATCTACGGTAAGGTCAAAGCCCAAGGCCACGCCGCAAAGGTATTAGAGAATCTTTAGCCGGCAAACACCCGGCGCAAACGTACCAAATCTAACATTACGACTCGACTGGCAACTCCGTACGGCTCGCATCTCACTCTCGTTTGACATAACAATTCGCAAATTTTACGGCTTCAAAAATTACAACTCGGTGTAGACTGTTTGAAACTTGGATCGTATCGGAGATCCCCGGATTACTCAGTCGTCTACTTCTATCTCTGCGAGGTAAAGCATGCTGAACTCGGCTTTGCATCGGTTCCCAGCTCCAACGATCGTACTTGGGAAGAAATTCTTTCAAGCGCAGGGGAATGCCTTCCTGATCGCCTCCCTGGCGGTAATTTTGTCGGTTTCCAGTTTTGCGCCAGCCGCTTCGGCGCAGACGACGACGGCCGGCAAGGTGGTCGGGACGGTGGCGGACCAGACCGGCGCTGTCATCACGCATGCCAGCGTCGAACTGCTAAACATCGAGACTGGCACTGCTCTCACCGGCTCCACCAATGATGCCGGTCAGTTTCTGTTTCCGGTGGTCAACGCGGGCCGTTACCGCATCACGGTGAAGATGTCCGGATTCCGCACCGCCCTCGTTGACGACATCGTGGTCGATGTGGAGAAGACCAATACGGTGCCGGTGAAACTGGAGGTCGGCGGCGATCGCGAGGTGGTCGAAGTCAGAGCCACCGCCGCCGTTCAATTACAGACTACCGATGCGCAGATCGGCAACGTCCTTTCCACCGACAGCATCCTGCGACTGCCCACGTTGCAGCGCAACGCCATCGAATTGATGAACCTTCAGCCCGGTGTGGTGGCAGGTGGCGCCGGCTTGACCATGCGTGTTTCTGGCGCCATCGACGACCAGAACACGGTGACTCTCGACGGAATCGACATCACCCAGAACATCATTGCGACCGGAACCTCTATTCCTACGCCGGACGATAGCGTGGAGGAGTTCCGCATGAACGTCGCCAATCCGAGCGCCACGCTGATGCGTGCCTCGGGCGGACAGGTGACGCTGATCGGGCGCCGCGGCTCCAACAACTATCACGGCGCGCTCTACGAGTATCTGCAGAACAACGATCTGAACGCCAATACCTGGGACAACAACCGCGCCGGACTCGCCAAGGCGATCATCCACGACAATCGCTTCGGGGCGCGTTTCGGCGGCCCCATCAAAAAGAACAAAACCTTCTTCTTCGCCAATTACGAGGGGCGCCGGTTCGCCAGCGTCGCGCAGGTCACCCGCACCGTGCCCACTGCCTTATTGCGCCAGGGCATTGTGCAGTTCCAGGGCCCTGCAGGGTTAGAGCAGTTCAATTTGAAAGCCGCCACCATCTGCGCGGCGCCGTCTGGTTCCACCGGCAGCACGGCCTGCGATCCGCGTGGCTTGGGCATCAGCCCGTCGGTAGCAGCTCAATTCGCCGAGATGCCCCTGCCCAACCTCGCCGGCGGCGACGGCCTCAACACCGGGGCCTTTTTTGCCAACCTGGCCACCCCGACTTCCACTGACTACGGCGTGATGCGTATCGATCACAACATCACCGAGAGACTTACTCTCAACGCCACGCTCACTTACTTCCGCAGCGACGCGCTGGCATCAGGTGATATCTCGATCCTGAACGGCAAGGCTTCCTCCGCCGAAACTACCCCCGCACGTGCAATCCTGCCCAGCCTTCAGGCCACTTGGCAGATCTCACCGACCCTGGTGAACGTCTTCCGCATGGGATGGGTCCGCGACACCAACCAAAGCAACGCCACTTCCCCCACTAAGGCAGCGGGAATTCTGAATATTCCGGGATCCCAGACCTCCGCCGGCCCGGTGGCTCTGACCATCGGCACGGGCGTGAGCAGCTTCATCGACTCGCCGATCGACATGGATACGCAACGCGCCCGCTTCCAGGCCGCCTGGAGCCAGAACGGCCAGCTCTATGACGACATAACCAAAATGTGGGGCAAGCATCAGATCCAGTTCGGCGTGCAGCTCAATAAGATCGATTTCACGCATGCGCGTGCCGATAAAGTGCTCGGGTCCATCACCTCGCTGGTTGCGCAGATCGATGGTGATCAGACCTACCTGACCATCCCCGCGGTGAACCAACCGGCAGTTTGCAGCGGCAGCTTTACTTCTAATTGCGTGCCGTCAAACCAATTGGGTAACTGGGACCGTTATTACGCCTCCCTGTTGGGGTTGGTCGATAACGTGGGCGTCCTCGCCGTCCGCAATGCCAACTTGCAGCCGCAGCCGCTCGGCACGTTTCTCCGCGACGTCACCAACCAATGGGCCGCTTACTTTTACGCGCAGGATTCTTTCCGCATCAAGCCATCGCTTACTCTCTATTACGGCTTGTCCTATGGCTGGCAGACCGCGCCCACCGAGGCCAATAACCTGCAAACGCTCATGATTAACGCCGGGGATGGGTCATACGTTTCGTCAACCTCGTTCTTGCAGCAAAAAATGCAGGCGGCTTTGAGCGGCCAGATTTACAATCCGACCTTCGGCTTCCAGACGGTCGGGACGGCTCACCGTTCCGTCTACAACATCGATTGGGGCGACTTTGCGCCGCGCCTGGCGCTAGCCTGGAATCCTTCGTTCCACAATGGCGTCCTCGGCGCCTTGCTCGGTGATCATAAGACCGTCATCCGCGGCGGATTCGCCATGGTTTATGACCGCTCCAACACCGTGCAGAGCGTGGAAATCCCGATGCTCGGCATCGGCTTCGACCAGAACATCTTCGTCGCCACACCGTCGTGCACCGCAACGGGCGCGGGCGGCCCTGGCTGCAACGCCGCCGGTGCCGTCTCTGTCAATCCCGGACTCGCCAGCTTCCGCGTCGGCGTAGATGGCACGCTCCCGCTGCCGGCCGCCACAGCGGCCACCTCGCCTGTGATTCCCGGCGTCGGCCAGGAAACCTTATCCTTTCAGGTAGACCCCCAAACCAAGGTCGGCCGGAGTTACAACACGGACTTCAGCATTCAGCGTGAGCTTCCCGGCAAAATCATCATGGAAGCCGCGTTCATCAGCCGCGAGTCTCGTCACTTGCCCCAGGCCGTCAACGTGAATTCGGCGCCCTATATGTTCGTCGACCCGGCGTCCCATCAGTCGTTCGCACAAGCCTACGATCTCGTGGCTAACGCCCTGCGCGGCGGCCAGACCGCGCCGGTCGAGCCATTCTTCGAAAATCAGTTCCCCGGCTTGGCCACCCTGAAGAACGCCGCCAGCGCCACCGCCTACATCGTCAGCGCGAACAAATCCCTTTTCACCGCCGGCAGCGTCGGCAACCTGTTCCTCAACCTTGATACCTACCGCCGCCAGCTCGGTCTTCCCGCTTACGACAGCGACCAGGCGCAGGTGGAATTTATGCGCACCTACATCGGCTACGGCAACTACAACGCCGGGGCGCTTACTTTCACGAAGGCCTTGTCGCACGGCTTGACAGTCAGCGGCAATTACACTTATGCCAAGGCTCTTGATAACGGCTTATCCAATCAGAACAACGCCGGGTTCTATTCCAACAGCTTCAACACCAGCGTCCAGTACGGGCCTTCGAGTTACGACCGCCGCAACGTCGTGAATGCCTATTACCAATACGATATACCGCTTGGCAAGGGCCACTTAGTTCACGGCGGACCCGTGATCGACCGCATTATCGGCGGCTGGTATACGTCCGGCGTGTTCTCCGCCTGGACCGGTCTGCCCATCAAAGTTACCGAAGGCAGCAACGTGTGGGGCGGCGGTACCTCCACACTCGGCGGCACCGATTACGCCGTTCCCACGGGGCCCCTGCCGGCCACGGCTCTGAACCACCACGTCTCCAACACGACCACCTGCAGCAACGGGATCTTCAATGGCACGGTAGCGGGCAACGTGGGAGGCTCCTCCGGAACCAACATGGACATTTTCAGTAACCCCGGAGCGGCCTTCTGCGATTTCAACTACGTGCAGATCGGCTCCGACGGACGCACCGGCAACGCCAATCCAATGTATGGCTTGCCCTTCTGGAATTTTGACATGCGCGTCGGTAAGAGCACCTCCATCACCGAGCGGTTCCGCGTTCAGTTCTCGGCGGACTTCTTCAACATCTTCAATCACGAGAACTTCAGCAATCCGTCGCTCAGCATCGGCACTCCGTCCACCTTCGGCGTCATTACCAGTTCCTACACTCCACCTAACCGGACCAATAGTGCACGCTGGATTGAAATGGGGCTTCGCTTGGAATTCTAACAATGATTTGAAACGAAAGGACGTGCAACCGCACCAAATTCGTAAGAACATCGACCGCTGATTTTGGGGATGCGGGGAGGGTGATCGTGAAAAACGTCTCTTGCTTGTTACCCGCGGGGTTGATCTTACTCGCCGGGTGTACGAATTCGCACCTTGTTACTGGCAACGACGGCCAAACCAGCGGCGCGACTCAGTCGGAAACGTCGGCCACCAAGTCCTATGTTGGCGGAACGAACCGTCTGACCGTCTCTTACAATGATGAAACTAACGAAGGTCAGTTCATCAGCTACACCGCGTCGGACCGGGTCTTGAGCAAGGGCGCCTCCCTCATGGGGTGGTCCTATTCGGACAATGCCGGCGCCTCCTGGACTTACGGCGGCAAGCTTTCGCCGCCCAAGAATTGGTCGGTCTTATGGGGCGATCCGGCCATTACCACGTCGGGCGCCGCGTACAACACGGTCTTTCTATCTAATCTCGCGGTTCCCGATTCCAAGTTCCCGGCTGGCGGCATTCACGGTTATGTCTATTATGGCGATGGCAAGGAGAGTTACATCGGCGGAGCCTGTATCGCCAGGTCCACCGACGGCGGTAAGACATTCTCCATCTACCAGTGTGTCGACAATAAGCAGCCGATCGCCGATGTTCCGGATTCCTCCCAAGGCCATTTCTATGACGGCGGCTCGATGGCATCCAACGGCGCTGGAGAAATCTTCGCGGCCTACGTGGATGTGGCCGCCGGCAACATCGATGTCTGGCGCAGCCCGAGCGCCAACAGCCAGTTTGCACCCATCGCCAACCCGTTTCCCAACAGCTATGCGATATCCCACCCGATTCTGCGCACGTCGCGCGATAACTCGCTATATGTGGCGGCGAATCTGGTTGGACCCAGCGGCTACCAGCTTTGGATCAACCGCTACGCCAACGGCGCCTGGGGCAACCCGGTCCAGATCACGCCGAATATGGTGGTGTATCCAGGCATCGATTTCGGGACTACCTTGCAAGGCTCGGAACTTACGATTCGCACAGGCCAGCAGTTCAGCTATGACATCGGCGCAGCCTCGGAGGGAGGCAACGACGCCGTCCGCATCCTTTTTGTACTCGCCGATCAGAAGGGTCACCTCTTTATCGACGCCGCGGCGTGTAATGCCAATTTGACCACCTGCGGGGAGGTCCCCGGCTGGCGCTTCCAGGGCGGCGGACCGGGCAACAGCGCAGTCGATACTTTCAACCCGATGGTGGTCGCCTGGCCCGGATTCATCGGCCTGCCTCCCAGTTGGCAAGCTTCCTGGGCCTACCATTACGGCAACGTCAGCACGGTCAACCTCTCCCGCGCCAGTGTGGGTTACGTTAATGGAAATCCTTTGATGATCCCAGTCGATATCATCCAGAGTACTCCGGTATGTTCTGATATCCGTGGATACTGGGGCGATTACGACGACATGATCATGACCGGCTTTCAGGGTACCAACGGCATATGGATGCGGTTCCTCACCGACTCCACGTTGGGATGCTCCAAGCGTTGGGAATATACTGCTACGACCCAGCACGTCCAGCAGTCCAATTACGTGTACTGATCGCACATAGGAGAAAAAACGCGATGAGTCACCAGAACAAAGTATTCCACTTATTACTTCTTGTGTCCCTTTCGGTCATCGGATTATCCAGCGGCTGCAACCGTCAGACATCCGGGGCACGTGACCAGCGCAGGGTTGACCCTGTCTCCCAGACTCCGCCGCAGTTCCAACCGCTGCCGCCGCAGGTGGATGCAGTCGCCCGCGCCACACCCGTGCCAAGCCAGGGCGATTGCGCGCCTAAATACGCCAATGGCCTGGTAGGCACCTGCATCAACAACCAGGCTTGCCGCGGATTCGGCATCCTCGATCAATCCGGCCGTGCCGCCTGCGCCTGTTTCGCCCGAGCCGGAGGCTGCAACGCCGATGAACGCTGCGACGCCGTCAAAAAGGCCTGCGTCCCCGATCGCGAGCCTCGCTTCGGCCGTCCCAGGGCCAAGTAAGTGTCACTGCTTCGGATTCTTGCCCAAACTTACTAAGTTTGCCAGTATCCGGTACGCTCCAGGCACGCCGGAAGGTAATTGCCGGTACAGCGCGAACGCATCGTAGATATACGCGCCCTTACCGTAGCGAGCCACGAGCAGCCCCCCAAGCTGCGGGTCCTGCTCGGGATCGTGCGTCTCCACCAGAGCCTCGTAGTGCGCGTCCCACTTCTGCAGAAAGCCATGTCCGCGCTCTTCCACCCAGCCGGAAAAGTCCGCCGGCGTGATCCGATTCGGCCACGACAACACCGGGCTGTCCGGCTTCAGAATCTTCACCGGCGCATTCTCATCCACTACTTTCTGCGGATTCGATCCCAGCGTAAATGGATAGGGCCCGTAGTTCTGGTCGAAGTCCTGTAAGTTATACTGCACGATCAGCACCCCGCCGTTCTTTACATACTCCAGCATGCGGTGGTTCGCCGACTTCAACTCCGGACGCGCTACGTAAGCCCGCACGCCCAACACAACCGCGTCATAACCCGATAAGTTGCCCTGGGTCACATCGCCCGCCGACA
>Ga0335085_10006603_pt1 | contig 18240 bp, 17 predicted proteins | sample Lox_Sample_45_FD_206712 | JGI IMG/M metagenome (GOLD analysis project Ga0335085, IMG submission 206712) | Soil microbial communities from Loxahatchee National Wildlife Refuge, Florida, United States - Lox_Sample_4.5 | ecosystem: Environmental > Terrestrial > Soil > Wetlands | place: USA...
CGGCTCCTCGCGCGATTGGGCCGCCAAAGGCGTGGCGCTGCTCGGTGTCCGTGCCGTCATTGCCGAAAGCTTCGAGCGCATCCACCGCACCAACCTGGTCGGCATGGGCGTGTTGCCGCTGCAATTCGCGTCCGGCGACACCGCTGCTTCGCTCAAACTCACCGGCAAGGAAACATTCTCGATCGAAGGTGTCAAAGCCTCCCTGAGCGGCAATGGGCAGGGCGGCGGACGCAAAGCCACCGTGCGCGCCGTCGCCGACGATGGCACTGAAACCAAATTCACCGTCGACGTCCGCGTCGATACTCCGCAGGAAGTCGAGTACTACCGCAACGGCGGCATCCTGCCTTACGTGCTGCGCCAGTTGGCCACCGCAAACAGCGCCACTCAGCACTAATGCTCGCCCGCGCGATCTTGGTTTTCGCAGCTACCGCCGGTTGCGTCCTCGCGCAGCCGGCGCCGCAGTTCGACGAGTTCGAAGTCGCCATCATTAAGCCCGCCGCCGATAACAACGGACGCTTCATCCGCATGCAAAGCGCCCATCAGTTCTTCGCCAAGAACCACTCCGTCAAGACGCTCATCGCCGCGGCTTACAACCTGAACCCGCACGCCATCGCCGGCGGACCGCCGTGGATCGAAAGCGAGCGCTTCGACATCACCGCCAAAACTCCCGGCGATACGCGCCCCAATCTCGATCAGCAGATGGCCATGCTCCGCCGCCTGCTCACCGACCGCTTCCAGCTCACCTTCCATCGCGAGCCGAGGGAAATGTCCATCTTCGCCCTCACCATCGCCAAAGGCGGACCCAAGCTCAAACTCACCACGCTCTCCGCCGACTCCTTTCCGCAAGGGCCGCCACCGCTCATCTTCGTCGTTTCCCCCGACATCGTACGCCTGCCCGCGCGCTACGCGACCGCCGCCGAATTCGCCTGGGTCCTCCAGCGCGCCACGCTCGACTACCCCGTCGTCGACCGCACAGGTCTCACCGCCCGTTATGATTTCGACCTGGAATTCGCGCCCGATGAAACCGTCTTCGGCGGCGCGCTCGGCAAAGGCCCCGAGGAACCCACCAAGCCCGGCCTCTTAGCCGCGGTCCAACAGCAACTCGGCCTTAAACTCGAAGCCACCAAAGGCCCCGTAGACGTCCTCGTCATCGACCGCGCCACCCGCCCCGCCGAAAACTAAGACGTAGCGCAGACACTCGTGTGTGGCGCGTCGAGACGCGTCTCGACGCTCTTCTAGTCTCAGCCATGGGCGAAGCCCCTACCTCACCACCCCCCGCAACGACACCCACGACTCATCCAACAGCGCTCCGATCCGGCGCCAGTCCTCCTCCGACACTCCCCCGCTCTCCGCCTGCCGGTCGCGAATCAGCATCGCATCGCCGCGCGTCCGCGCATGCTCCGCAAACTTCTCCGCCGGTACCTGGTATATCGCCGACTGCAACTCCGCCAGCGCGCCATACAACTCCTCCGGCCGGCGCCGCGACCGCTCGCGATGAATGATCCACCAGTCCAGCTCCAGCCGCGACACCCGTCGCACATCGAAGTCCGTCGTGCTGGCGCGCCGGATCAGCGCGTAGTACCGCTCCAAATCCGGCATTGCCCGCTCGTAATCCGCATGCGAATGCCCCTTCTGAAACACCACCGCCGCCCGCGCCGCGTGATACGCCCCCACGCACGACCGCCAGAACGGCAGGTGAAACTGCCCACGCAGCAACTGCGTGAGCTCCACAAATAACCGCACCGGATGGTGCTCGTAATACGACCGCCACATCGCCGTCTCCAACCGCCCCACATCGTGCCCGTCGAAATCCCGCAAATCGTGCTGGCTCGAATCGGCAACGTCCATCACCACCCATAGCACGAGCGCGGCCACGGCCACCACCAACCCCCTCAGCAAAGCCCACCTCATCCCGCCACTCCTCGCGCACGCCGCAGAATCCGCGCCGCCTTCCCCGTCCGCCCGCGCTCCACGTCCGCCACCTCGCACACCTCAATCCTCACCGGCGCCGCGCCGTGCTCTTCCAGCATCGCCCTCAGATTTGGAGCCACCTTCTCCATCGCCTCCCGATCGCGCGCGCCCACCAGGTGCACCGTCAGCCCGTCCTCCAGTACGATCAACTGCCACCCCGCCCACGGCGCTGTTTCCACCGCCTGCTGCAGCGCGTTCGGATGAATCCACGCCGTGCCGGCGTCGCGCGCCGCGAGCAGCAGCACGTCGTCGTTGCGCCCCTCCACCGTCTCGATCATTTGAAACGGCCGCCCGCATTCGCACCGGCCCGCCACCGCGCGCACCAGGTCGTTCAGCTCATACCGGATCAGCGGCAGCGTCCCCGATGCGAACACCGTCAGCAGCACGCGATTCCCCTGCACCCCCACCGGCACCGGCCCATTCTCATCCGCGATCTCGATCACCGCGCCATCCTCCAACAGGTGCATCCGCCCGTAACGGCACTCCGCCGCGATCAGCGCATACTCCGTCGCCGCGTAGGTGTTGTACACGCGCGCGTTCCATGCCTCCTGTACGCGATGCCGCACGTCCGCGCTCAACGCTTCCGCGCTCGATGCCGCCTGGCGCAGCGGAATACGCAGCCGCCCGGCAATCTGTTCCTCCGCGAGTGCGCGCAGCACTGAAGGATAAGCCGCCAGCATCACCGGACGCCACGCGTTCAGCTTCTCGACCATCGTCCCCAGCGGCTCCGACGCATCCAACAGCAGGCTCGGCATCAGCGGATTCGAGAGCGCCTCGCCCACTCGCGCAGAAAAGTACGCGGGCGCGGTCGCTGTGATCATGGCTGTGCGCGTTGGTTGCAACCAATCGTAGCGCGTCTCTGCCCACGCCATCGGCCGGCACATCGACGCCAGCGCCGTCAGCCACTCGTCCTCATCCAACAGGCACACGCCCCGCAGGCCCGACGTCCCGGAAGTTTCCAGCGCCACATATCGCTCGCGGAACAGCCCCGCGCGCCCGCCCGACGTCAGAAACGCTTCCACATCCGCCAGCCGCACTGAGCGATCCGTCACCAGGTCGTCGAAGCTTTCCATCATGATCCGCTTGGTCACCACCGGCAGTTCGTCGAGCTGCCTGCCTTCCATCCCGCGATGAAACCGCGCATAGAACGGCGATCGCTCCATCGCAAACCGCCGCAACTCCGCAACCGCCGCCCGCTGATGCGCCACCAATTGCTCGTGCGTCCACGAGTTGCTCTGCTCCAACTCCCGCCGCCGCTCGAGCACCTTCCCAAGCAGCGACCAATTCGCCTCGGCCATCCGGTATTGAGCCTCCCCATTTGACGCGGAGACGCGGAGATCACCACGCGGAGAAGGATCTGGAATTCCTCCACATCTTCTCCGCGACTCCGCGTCTCCGCCTCAAGCTCCTTGCGCTCTCTCCCGCCGCAGGATCATCAACGCCTTCCCCGTCCGCCCGCGCTGTAACTTCTCCACCTCGCGCACCTCCACCGCCACCGGCGCCGCGCCGTGCGCCTCCAGCATCGCGCTCACTTTGGGCGCGAGCTGCTCCATCGCCGCTCGATCGCGCACGCCGATCAGATGCACGCTCAATCCGGCTTCGCGCTCGATCACCTGCCATCCCGCCGAAGGCACGGTCTCAATCACCTGCTGCAGCGCGACTTGATGGAACCACACCGGAGTGCCATCCGGCGCCTGCAACACCAGCACTTCTTCCCGGCGCCCTTCCACCGCCTCGATCATTTGAAACGGCCGCCCGCACTCGCACCGCCCCTCGATCGCGCGTACCACGTCGCTCAGCTCGTAGCGGATCAGCGGCTGCGTGCGCCGATCGAACACGGTCAGCAGGATGCGATTCCCCTGCACGCCCATCGGCACCGGCCCATTCTCATCGGCGACCTCGATCAGCGCGCCATCCTCCATCAAGTGCAGGCGCCCATGCCGGCACTCCGCGGCGATCGGCGAATACTCCGTCGCGCCGTACGTGTTGTATACTTTCGCATTCCACGCCTCGCGTACACGGCGCCGCACTTCCTCCGTCAACGATTCGGCGCTGGTGGTCACCTGCCGCAGCTTGATGCGCAGCCGCCCCGCCAACTGCTCTTCCGCCAGCGCGCGCAATACGGATGGAAATGTTGCCAGCATCACTGGCTGCCATTCATTCAGTTTCTCGACCAGCACCTTCATCGGCTCCGACGCTTCCAGGCGCAGGCTCGGCATCAGCGCATTCGATAGCTCGCTGCCGATACGCCCCGAGTAGTGCGAAGGCGAGTTCGCGGCGATCATCGCCACCCGCGTCGGCCGGAACCAATTGTAATGCCGTTCCGCCCACTCGAGCGGCCGGCTGATCGACGCCAGTGCCGTGAGCCACTCCTGCGGGTCGAACAGAAACACGCCGCGCTGGCCCGTCGTGCCCGATGTCGCCAACGTCACATAGCGCTCGCGAAACAAACCCGCGCCGTCACACGCCGTCAGATACGCTTCTACATCCGCCAGCCGCACTGCCCGATCCGTCACCAGGTCGTCGAAGTTCTCCATCATCATCGGCTTCGTCAACACCGGCAATTCCGTCAGCGGCTTGCCTTCCATCCCCCGATGGAAGCGCGCATAGAACGGCGACCGCTCCATCGCGAACCGCCGCAACTCCGACACCGACGCCTGTTGATGCGCCGCCAGGCCCTCGCGCGTCCACCGGTTGCTGCGTTCCAACACACGCCGCCGTTGCAGCACCTTCCACAGCAGCGACAGATTCGAATCACCCATGCAGGTATTGAGAATACGACAAACCGCGCCCCCTCAGATGGCCGTGCGAAAATTCGCATCCGCGCACATCCGCTCGCTTGCCCCACTGCGTATGGATCGATGTCAGGAGGACAAACAATGTCAGCAGCAGCCGCAACTACCGATACCGCCCGAATGATCCGGGAACTGGAGGCCGAATTCGAACGCAACGCCGGGGCCTTGGACGCCCCCGCGCTTACGCACGCGTTCTACGCCGAGGACGCCCAACTTCTTCCGCCCGACTCCCCGATCGTGAAAGGCGCCGCCGCGATCCGCGATTTCTGGACCGCCTTCTTCACCGGCAAACCTACCGAAATCAAAATGGACACCCTCGAAGTGGTCGAATCGGCCGGCCTCGCCTACAGCATCGGCGCCTACCGCTACACCCAAGACAGCGTCCGCCACGAAGGCAAGTACACAGTCCTTTACCGCAAAGACGACTCCGGCACCTACCGTTGCATCGTCGATTCCTTCAGCGACAACGCGTAGCTGCCCCGAGGCTGTGCACTCACCGCAGCGCCGCAAAGTTCGCGGAGCGAACGCGGAGACTTCTCGGTTTCTGTCTGCGCTTGCTCCGCTCCTCCGCCCTCGGCGGTGAATTCACAGCTTCACAACATCGTCTCGGCAATATAAAAACACCCCGCGCCCGGAGTATGCGCGCGGATCGCTTCGGGCATTCCCTCCACCGCCGTCGTCAATAAGAGCTTGACTTTCCCATCCATCCGCACCAACTCCGGACACGTCACTCGCGGCGAGCCCGGCACGATCCACTCGCACAGCACTGCGCCATCTTCCAGCCGGATCTGCTGCACTAGTCCATCGGAAAGATCCGCCCCGTTGTAGAACGCCACCACTACGCTTTCGCCATCCGGGCTCGGACGCATCCCATCCGGAAACGCCGGCAGCCGGTGGGGCGGCTTCACCACCGACCGCTCCACGATCCGCTGCAGCCCGCGATCCAGCCGATACCGATGGAGCCGCTTCGGCGTGCTGTCGATGTCGATCAGCGTCGCGCCCTCTACATCGCGCATCAGCACCTTGCCGTTCGAGCACGTCTGTTTATCCGCAAGCACCCGCACCTCTCCCGTGGCCCAATCGAAAAAATACAGCGCCCCGACCGGCAACTTGCAGTCCAGGTCCTTGGTGCCGAACACTACGCCGCCTTCCACCGCCAGCCCATCATTAATAATCGCGCGCGGCGACGTGTCGATCCGCGCAATCGTCTCCCCCACCGCGCCGGTCGCCAGATCGAAATACGCCAGTTGGTGCTCGAAGCCTACCACCAGCACGCCCGGCTCATCCGTCTCCGCGAGAAAGCCCGGCCGGCCGTTGATCGGAAAAGACGTGTTCGTGCGCGTCGCCAGATCCAGCACATTCACGCTGCCCTGCTCCGCGCCTTTCCCGTGCTGGATCGCCACCCACGCCAGCGGCATCGCCGCACCGGAAGAATGCCGCAACAGCCGCGGGCACTCCGGCAAATAACGCAGATCCTCCGTCGCGGGATCGAAAAAACATTCGGCAACAATTCGTGGAATCATCGGGCAGGCAGGTCTTCCTCTCATCATACGCCCCGCACACCGCGCGCGCCCGTGTTACAGTTTGACTTGAAACGTTATCCCGTCTTCCTGGATTTGAAAGACCGCCCGGTGCTGATGGTCGGCGCCGGTAAGGTCGCCCTTCGCAAAACCAAAGCCTTGATCGAAACCGGCGCGCGCCTGACTGTCGTCGCACCCGAGTGGGACGCCGAATTCGAATCACTCCCCGTCCGCATGGTGCCCCGCCGCTTCCGCGCCTCCGACCTCTCCGGCGTCGTCCTCGTCTTCGCCGCCACCGACGACCGCCTCACCAACCACCGCATCGGCGTAGCCGCCAAAGGCAAGGGCATCTTCGCCAACATCGCCGACTCCGCCACCGAGTGCGACTTCCTGGTCCCCGCCCGCGTCGAACGCGGCGGCATCCAGTTCGCCATTTCCACCGGCGGCGAAAGCCCCCGCCTCGCCGCCGAACTCCGCAAAAAGCTCGAAGAGTTGCTCTAACCGGACGCGGAGTCGCAGAGATTCCGGTAACCCGCGGAGTAAAATCAGATAAGCTGCTTCTTCCCCGTTGCCTCTCAGTCACCCCACGCTTTTGGGCTCGCGAGAAGAAATCCTGGGTCGCACAGAACCCCAGAAAGTGGCAGCGCCGGGCGACCAAACGGAAGCAATTCTCCCACCTCTCACGCCAGTCTCCGCATAAGGCGATAAGACGTCAACCTGGATGCCGTTGACTCAAATGCCGAGGAGCAATCCTTCGACGAGTATTGGAGAGTAAGCGGCGGACTCACTCGAACCGCAGCGCCACCATCGGATCGACCTTGGTCGCGCGGCGAGCCGGGATGTAAGTGGCGGCGATCGCAACGGCGAGCAGAAGAACGCTAACGACAGCGAACGTCAGCGGGTCGGTGGGGCTAACTCCAAAGAGCAGACTCTTCATCGCTCCGGTGAGCCATGCTGCTGCCGCAAGCCCGGCTACGATGCCCAACAGCGCCAGTCTCAAGCCCTCCTGTAGCACGAGAGAAAGCACATCGTCGCCGTTGGCTCCGAGCGCCATGCGGATGCCAATCTCGTGCGCGCGCTGCCCGACGGTATAGGACATCACGCCGTAGATGCCGATGGCCGCCAAAACCACGGCGACGCCGGCGAAGATACCGAGCAGCATCAGGTTGAAGTTAGTACTCGCGGTGGACTGCGCGCTCACTTCATCCATCGACCGGATATGCGCCACCGCCAGGCCGCTGGCGATACGCAGTTCGCGCTGGATGTCCGCACTCAATGAATAGGGATCCGTCCTGGTACGGATCGCCCACGTAATCGGGATTCCCGCATCAAAGAGTTCTGTCGTTGCGTCGCTCAACTGCATGATCGGCAGGTACAGTGTGGGTTCGACGCTGCGGCTGAGTCCCGAGTCCTTGACATCGTCGGCGATACCGATGATCTGCAGCGGAGAATCCGAAAATGGAGGGCCGGCGCCCCTGCCGAAGAAGATGCGGTTTCCTACGGGATCGCCGTTGGGCCACAAAAGGCTGGCGGGCCCTACATCCACTCCTGCCCGTCCGCCTTGAGCTATTGTCTGATTGACGAGTACGACCGGCGGAGATTGGCTGCCGTCCCGTTCCGTAAACGTTCTTCCGCGGAGCACCCTGATTCGAAATACATCGAAGTAGCGCGTCGATACGAAGCAGGCGTCCCTGGCCACAAACTCGTCATTTGGGCGGCCGTCGATTACGAACGGGCCCCCGAACCTGGCTTCCAGCGGGAGCGAGTACGTGGCCGCAACCGCGATTACTCCCGGCAGGCTTTCGACACGCCGCTGGGCTTCACGGATGAGCTGAGCCACGACTTCCGTCTTCTTGAAGCGCGTTCCGCTGAGGGACATCTCCATGGTGAGGACGTTATGCGCATCGAAACCGGGATCGACCCCACGCAGCGCCACAAACGTGCGCGTGAGCAGGGCCGCGCCCAACAGCAAAGCAAACGCCAGAGCCGTTTCCGTGACCACCAGCATCGCGCGAGCCCTATTCTGACGATGCCCGGCGCTCGACCGCCTGCTCGTTTCGTTCAGCGCCGCGATGACGTCGATATAAGACGTGGTCAATGCAGGCATGAGTCCAAATACGACTCCAGTGAGCACCGATACCAGCATCGTGAATGCGAGCACGCGCCAATCGAGCAGGATGCCGGAGCCTGCCAAAGCGATTCGCGGGATGTGGCCGGTATTGATGGCAGTCAAGGCGTCCACGCCCGCGGAGCCAAACCCAAGTCCCAGCACACCGCCGGCGAGAGACAAGAGCAAACTTTCCGTAAGTAGTCGAGAAACGATTCGCCGCCGTCCGGCTCCGAAGGCTGCACGAATGGCCATCTCGCGCCGGCGGCCGGTGGCGCGCACCAGCAGCAGGTTGGCCACGTTCGCACACGCTATGAGGAGCACACAGCTTACCGCACCCAGCAGGACGAGCAGAGCCGGGCGGACATCACCAACCACAACATCGTGCAGCGGCTCTGCTGTAAAGCCCTGATGAGAACCCGCGCCCCGCGCCCCGAACGGATCCGGGAATTTTTGGCGAAACTGCCGCGAAGCCAACTTCATTTGCTCCCTCGCCACTTCGAGCGTAACGCCCGCTTTCAGCCGGGCCGCGGCACGCAAGCTGTGCCCCTTTTGCGTGCTATACGGATCGAACTGGAGCGGGAGAAAGACCTCCACGGGCGGGTCACTGGGAAAGCTTGGGCCCAGTACTCCGACCACGACATAGGGTTCGTTCCCGAGCACAACCGGCGTACCCACCAGGCTGCGATCCCCGCCGAAGCGGCGGCGCCACAATCCGTCACTAAGCACCACGGCCCGTGGACCGCCTGGGCGGTCCTCGTCTGCCGAAAACGTTCGCCCGGCCTCTATGGATGCGCCGAACAGTCGGAAGTAATTGGCCGAGACGTGGAGAGCCTTGAGTTGCTCCGGATGGTCGCCACCAGTGAGATTCACGGCGCCGGCGGCAAGATCATAGGCGGTAATATCCTGGAAGTTCTGCGTCTGCTCGTGCAAAACTGTAAACTCCGCAGGGGAAACCACGTTTGCGGTTCCCCGGGGGTTCCAGGCAGGAGCGGTGAGCATGATCTGGACGATGCGGCCGGGTTCCGGATACGGAAGCGGCCGAAGCAGTACCGTGTTTACCACAGAGAAGATGGCCGTGTTCGCGCCGATGCCGAGCGCGAGCGTCAGAACTGCCACAGCGGTGAAACCGGGACTCTTGCGGAGTGTACGCACGCCGTAGCGGAGATCCTGGATGAGATTCTCGATTAGAGGCAGAGTTTGACGGTCGCGGTACATCTCCTTGACCTGCTCGATGCCGCCGAGTTTGATCAGTGCGTGACGCCGGGCCTCGGCCGGACTCATGCCAGCACGGAGATTGTCGTCGATGTGTAGCTGGAGATGGGTCTCCAGTTCCTGAGCCATTTCGCGTTCGTGACTCTGTTTTCGGAACAAACCAGCCAAGCGGAAGAACCGGGCGCGCACTCTCCTCATGACGATTGCTCCTTCGGAGTGAGGAACCGCGCCAGGATGGCCGTGGCCTGCTCCCAGTCGCGCGTTTCCTTCTGTAGTTGTTTCCGGCCCGCGCGCGTAAGTTTGTAGAACTTTGCCTTGCGATTGTTGTCGGATACGCCCCACTCGGAGCAGATGTAACCCTCCTGCTCCAGCTTCAAAAGAGCCGGGTACAAAGTCCCGTATTGGACGCTCAACAGATTGCCGGCGGCCTGTTCGATGCGCCGCGCGATCCCGTATCCATGAAGAGGTCCGATTGTTTCGAGAGTCCTTAGGACCATCAGGGCAAGAGTGCCCTGCCAAACATCGGGTTTTTGGCTCATAGCATTCCTATTGGGTGCCTACATAACGATGGCACAACTTCTATAGGGAAGCAATAGGAATGTGCGGCGTCACATCACTTTATCGAATGCTTCGTCACCTGCGTGACAGCGATCCAGATTGCGAGCACCCGGTACCTCTTGACTTGTCGCGAGAGCCAAATTACGCCTGAGTGCTCGGGATCATGTCAGTTTACCGTCTAAACGCCCCACGGTGAGAAGTGCCCGGCTGCGAATAGCCTCGCTGGACGACGACGCGAGGCTTCTCTTCTCGGGTCTTTGAGTCTTTCCTCCGCCTCTCCGCGTCAAGGGCAGCGCCCCGCACGCGCTCCACGGTTTCTGGTCCCATAAACGACGCCTCGTCATTCGGGCTCTGGGGTGAAAACAGAGCCCCTCCCGCCCCTGCTAAAATCAAAAGCACTCATGCCGATCGACGCCCGTACGCCCGGGGTGCGCCGGTTCTTCGCTCGCGGCGGCACGCTGTCGGAATGGCACCCGACTTACGAGTTCCGCCCTGGCCAGGTCGAGATGGCCGAGGCCGTCGAATCGGCCCTCCGCGAAAAGCGCCACCTCATCGTCGAAGCCGGCACCGGCACCGGCAAAACCCTCGCCTACCTCGTCCCCGCGCTCCTCTCCGGCAAGCGCATCGTCGTCTCCACCGGAACCAAAAATCTCCAGGAGCAGCTCTTCCTCAAGGACGTCCCCTTCCTCCAGCAGCACTTCCCGCGACCCCTCAAAGTCTGCTACATGAAGGGCCGCAACAACTACGCCTGCCGCCAGAAAATCTACGACATGGACAAGGACCCGGTGCTCGCCGGCCTCGAAGAAGTCGCCGACTTCCACATCATCCGCGAGTGGGAGAAGACCACCGAGTTCGGCGACCGCGCCGAGATCCGCACCCTCCCCGAAGGCAGCCAGGCCTGGAACAAAATCGACGCGCGCTCCGATCTCTGCACCGGCATGAAGTGCCCCAACTTCGACCGCTGCTTCATCACCCTGATGCATCAGCGCGCCGCCGAAAGCGACATCATCATTGTCAACCACCACCTGTTCTTCGCCGACCTCTCGCTCCGCGACGAGCGCCACGAAGGCGGCATCCTGCCTGAATATCACGCCGTGGTCTTCGACGAGGCGCACGAAATCGAAGACGTGGCCGGCCAGTACTTCGGCGTCTCCATCAGCAACTACCGCTTCCAGGAACTGCGCCGCGATGTCGCCGTCGTCAGCCGCCTGAAAAAGTTCGGCTCGCACGAACTCGACCGTATCCTCGACCGCCTCGACGAAATCGCCGCCGCCTTCTTCGACCTGTTCGGCGATGCCGACCGCCGCATCGCCTTTCCCAATCGCGAAGCTTTCCGCAAAGAGAACAACGGCGTCTACACCGACCTGCGCCTCGCCCTCGAGCTCATTCAATCGCACCTCAAACTGCTCAAGGACCCGCCCGATGAGGTCGGCCCGCTGGCCCGCCGCACCGCCGAACTCGCCGAGGGCATCCGCTTCGTGATCGAAGAGAACGACGAGCGCTTCGTCTACTGGCTCGAACGCCGCGGACGCGGTTGCTTCCTGCAGGCGACCCCCATCGCCGTCGCCGAGATCCTCGCCGCGCGCCTTTTCGCCAACGTCGATACCGTCGTGCTCACCTCCGCCACGCTCGCCGTCGGTGGAACGTTCGATTACGCGCAGGGCCGCCTCGGCCTGGAAAATCCGCGCACGCTGGTCGTCCCCGGCCACTTCGATTACCAACGCCAGGTACTGCTCTACGTTCCGGAGAAGATGCCCGAGCCGAAGGACCCGGCCTTCGTCGCGGCCTGCGTCGAACAGATCATCCGCATCCTCGCCCACAGCCGCGGACGCGCCTTCGTCCTCTTCACCAGCAACCAGAACATGCGCCTGGTCTACGACCGCGTCTCACTAGCCATCGAATATCCCACCCTTATGCAGGGCACCGGACCGCGCACCGCGCTGCTCGAAGAGTTCCGCTCCACGCCGCACGCCGTCCTGTTCGCTACATCCTCCTTCTGGCAGGGCGTCGACGTGCCGGGCGACCAACTCAGCTGCGTTATTATAGATAAGCTGCCGTTTGCGGTGCCCAACGATCCGGTGGTCAACGCACGCATCGAAAACATCCGCAGGGCCGGGGGAAATCCGTTCTACGAATACCAGATTCCGCAAGCCGCCATCGCGCTCAAGCAGGGTTTCGGAAGATTGATTCGCGGCAAGTCCGATCGCGGCGTGCTGGCCCTGCTCGATAACCGGATCAGCAAAATGCGGTACGGCCAGGTGTTCTTCGATAGCCTGCCCGACTACCGCTTCACCACCCGCCTTACCGACGTGGAGAGATTTTTCGATGTTTGAAGTGACCATTGAAGAGACATTCGCCGCCGGACACGCCCTGCGGAACTATCGCGGCAAGTGCGAAAACGTGCACGGCCACAACTACCGCTGCCAGGTGACGCTGGCCGGCCGCGAACTCGATTCCATCGGCCTGCTGGTGGATTTCGTCGAGTTGAAAAAGGTCGTACACGCCGTCCTCGACCGCATGGACCACCAATGGCTGAATGAATTCCCGCCCTTCGACGTGCTGAACCCTTCGGCCGAAAACATGGCCAAGTACATCTACGACCAGGTCAGCGAAGGATTGAAGTCCCGCGACGGCGTGCGACTCGAAGCCGTGCGCCTGTGGGAGACCGATACCGCCAGCGCCACTTATCGCCCCGATTGAGACCGCACCCACGCACGCGCCTTCGCCACCGCCGCATCGCGTTGCGCCAGCGTCATCCGGTCGAGGCCGCCGGCTACTCCGAAGTCCTGTGCCGAAACCTTCTGCGCCAATGGCGCGGCCAGATCGCAGTAGCGTAGCCCCTTCATATGCGGTACCGTTCGAGGATCGTCCAGCAGCACCGCGAGAATCGGTACCACCCGCGGCGACTTCGCTTCCCAAGCCACCTGGTAAAGCTCGCGGTAGCGCGCTTCATTATGCAGCCGCGCATCGCGCAGCGCTCGCAAATAGGCAACGAACTGCGTTTCGGTGCCGCGCTCCAGGATCAGCCGGCAGGCGGGGAATCTCTCGTTGTTGTCCAGCCGCGCATCCGTCAGCACGCGCACTGCGGTGTCGAGCGTCAGCGCTTCGAGCGCGGTCTGCCCATCGCTGACCAACCATTGCGCAATCAAAAACGCGCCCTTCTGCGGCTCGCGCAGATAGCCGGGCAGCAACTGCAACAGCAGCGGATCGTCTTTGAACTCAGGCGCCAGCGTCGCCGCGCTTCCCCATCCATGCACCGCGCTCCAGCGCAACATGTTGCGCACGATCCTTTCGCGCCGCTCCGCTTCCGGCACCTCCCGCAGCGCCGCCGCAGCCAGCAACTCCGGCGCGGACTCGAACGGTCTCTTCCGCGAATTGCCGGCAATTAAGTCATCCAGCGACCGCCGCGGCACTCCGAGCTGAGCCAGCATCGCCGTCGCCAGATCCAGCCAGTGCCGGTCGCCGGGCGGCCATGCGACCGTAAGCCCCGGCATCAAATCGTCAATCAGTTCGCTGCCTTGCAGGAACTGAATGTACTGCCCGAAATTGTAGAGATCGGGATAGCTCCCCGCGACCAGAACATTCCGCAGTTCGACGAGGATGAAGTCGCGCTTCGATCCGATTGCCTCGACGCCGGGAGCAGCTTCTATCGCCGGCGCCACCAGTCCCCAGCCTTCCTCCACCAGCAGCCGGTAGCGGCTCCCCTCCGCCTTCAAGGGAAACAGATAAACGTGGCCAGGATCGAGGCGCGGAAAGGCAGGATGCCCATTTACCTGTGCGCCGTTCGAAGAGATGTAATCCAGAGAAATCGCGGGAGGCGGCAACTGCGGCAATGCGCGCAGAGGACGCAGCGCCGCGACGGTGTGACGTTCGCCGAAATGCGGCGCGGCTCCTTCCACCGGCGCACCCACTTGAACGCTCTCCACACGGCACACCGCCACCACAGGAGCGCCCGCGAGAGTGCTGATCGAAAGAGGATCGATGCTGCCGGCCGGAAGACATACTACAGCCAACAGTCCGGCAAACGCGAATCGCAACACACCTGCTTAGACGCCGGAACCGCCCGCAGAGTTTAGGCGGCCCGGCGCCTCCGGCTAAAGGAACTACCGTCCGTAGTAGGCGGCGTTACGAGGGGTGAAATCCGTCCACTTCTCCGGCAGATCGTCCAGAGCGAAGATGGCCGAAACCGGGCAGACCGGGACGCAAGCGCCACAGTCGATGCATTCCACCGGGTCGATGTACAGCATCTCCTCGGTGGCGTGATTCGGCTCATCCTTCTTGGGGTGAATGCAATCGACCGGGCATGCGTCGACGCAGGCAGTGTCTTTCGTGCCAATGCAAGGTTCTGCTATAACGTAAGCCATCGCTTTAATATTCCCAGGACTTATACATATCACAGCGTGGACATAAACACAATTCGCTTTTGCACCCGCGAATCCCCTCCGCCGCGGTACGATCACCAGAAGTGACCATACGGCCCGCCAGCGACCGCTCGCTCCTGATCACCTTCGGCGACCAGATCTCGGACGAAGCCCACCGCGAGGTGAGCCGCCTCTGCCGCGGCCTCGCCGGCGTGCGCGGCATCCTCAATCTGCACCCCGCCTTCGCTAGCGTCCTGATCGACTTCGACCCGCGCCTCCGCACTCATGCCGAAATCGAAGCCCTCGTCCATCGTGTCGAAGACGCGCCCGATTCGGACACCCCCGAGCCGCCGCGGATCGTCGAGATCCCCGTCCACTACGGCGGCGAATCGGGCCCCGACCTGCAGGACGTCGCCCGCCACTGCGGCATGGACGCGGCCCGCGTCGTCGAACTGCATTCCGCCGCCGAGTACCTGGTCTACTTCGTCGGCTTCTCGACGTGCTTCCCCTACCTCGGCGGCCTCCCTCCCGAACTGGCCACCCCGCGCCTTTCCGCCCCCCGCAAGCACGTCCCCGAAGGCAGCGTCGCGATCGGCGGCCACCAGGCCGGCGTCTATCCTCTGGCCTCCCCCGGCGGCTGGCGCCTGATCGGGCGCACCGACCTCCGCCTCTTCGACCCGCAGTCGTCACCCCCCGGCCTGCTCCGCATGGACGACCGCGTCAAATTCCGGCCGGCGGAGGCCCGCTAAGCGGAAGCCCGTTTCCACCGCGGAAATTCCGCGACCGGCGCTATGACTTGCGCCTGATCGCCACGGCCACAACATACCGAATCCAGCACGGGTCGCATAGTGCCACGATCCAATGGCATCATTAGAATCGACCTGCTAAAGTACCCCATGACCGCCCTCCGCATCCTCAGCCCCGGCCTCCTCACCACCGTCCAGGATCTCGGACGCTTCCACCACGCCCACTTCGGCGTCTCCGCCTCGGGCGCGGCTGACCCACTCGCTCTCCGCGCGGCCAACCTCCTCGCTGGCAACGCCGAGAACGCGGCGGCCATCGAGATGACCCTCATCGGCGCCGCCTTCGAATTCGAATCCGACGCCGTCATCGCCCTCACCGGCTCCGACTTCGGCTCCGGCCTGCCGCTCTGGACCGCGGTCGACGTCAAAGCCGGCCAGACCATCCGCTGCGGCCCGACCCGCACCGGCGCCCGCTGCTACCTCGCCGTCCGCGGCGGCATCGACACGCCACCCACGATGGGCAGCCGCTCCGTCCACGTCATGACGGGCGTTGGCGGAAAGCCCCTACGCGCCGGCGACCGCCTTCCCATCGGCGACGCCGCAGTCCGCAAGCCGCGCAGTGCCGCCATTCATCCACCCTCGCATTGCTCGGAAACAGTCGTCCGCGTCACCGCCGGTCCACAGGCCGAGCGCTTCTCGCGCGAGCTGTACTCGGGCGCCTACACCGTCACTGAGGAATCCAACCGCATGGGCCTGCGACTCCGCGGCCCCGCGCTCACCAGCCCTCCCGGCGGCATGCTTACCGAAGGCGTGGCCCTCGGCGCGATCCAGGCACCGCCCGACGGCCAGCCCATCATCTTGTTCGTCGAACACCAGACCACCGGCGGCTATCCCAAACCCGCCAACGTCATCTCCGCCGATTTCTGGAAGCTCGGCCAGGCCCGCCCTCGCGACACGCTGCGCTTCGAAGCAGTCACCCTCGATCGCGCCCTGGAATTGCTGCAGGAGCAGGAGCGCTGGCTCTACTCGCTCTAATTGTGGCGCACACCCTTGGTCTGCCGCGTCTCGACTCGTCGGGACGCTTGGTCTTCATCCTCCGTTGTGCGGGGAGTTGCACGGTCAACCGGCGTACTGTTTGAAGTGGTCCAGCGCCAGCTGCGTATACTGACCAACTTCGATCAGGTACCCGTCTGGATCACGCATGTAGCAACGCCACTCCGCGCCATGGTTGTCGAGCGGCTCAGTGAGAAAGACCGCGCCTCTGTCGCGCCATTGTTTGTAACAGGCCCAGATATCCGCTACCCGTAGATTAAGGAAGCTATTCACCCTGTTGAGATTCGGAGGCGTTTCGAGGAGGACCTTGGGCTTGTCCGGCGTTGGACCCCCACCGGAATTGAGAATGAGCCAGGAGTTGGCGAGCTTGATGTAGCAGGGATTTTCCGGCCGGATCACTTTCCCGCCGAGAATTCGGACGTAGAAGTCCTTCGATTTTTCCTGATCCCTCACGGTGAAGAAATGCGTGACGAAGAAGCCTTCGCTTGCGACCGGCGCATCCGGAAGATTCATTGACGTTGCCTCCCCTCTGTCGATTATCGAATGCGGGCACACACTTCGACCACAGTGCAGCACTGAGCGGTGCCGGACTCGTAACAATTAGCACGGGCCGGTTGGCTATCACACATCACGGCGCATAGCGAAGTTGCCCTACACTATTACAGTGGCCGTTTGCCGCGGATCGCTTCGCGCCTTGCTTCTTTACGATGTCGCCGAAGAGTTCGATCTCAAGGAATTGCGGAGGTTGATCGGCGGAGGAGTGCCCGTACGTTCTCCCGGTTTCAAGTCGCCGTCGCCAGAATACGTGCGCTTCGAACGCCCTCCCATACTCGAGCCTTGCGATCCCATCAAACTGACTTCTGGCGAACTCGCCAATGCCAGCCTGAGTTACTTTGAGTACGGCGTCGTCAGCCTGGAAATCGAAATTCCATTCGAAACCGACTGGCCGGGACTGATTGCGATCTCGAACCGCTGGATCGAAAACGGTGAGGTGGAGCGCCGCGGGCCAACCACCATTCGCGACCGCCTGGCGAGGCTCCAAACCGCGGTTCGCAAGCCTTATCGCGAGTGGCTCGACGAGGCCTACTATGTCATTCATTTACGAGAGGTCATCGAAGGCGCCAATGGTCCACTTAGCGGTTCCCAGTTGGTAGCGCGGTATGGCCGGGAAATCAGCCAGGTAATTCGCGGCGAAACTAAGCCTCTCGCGGAAGTCGAGGAGAAGGAAGTCCTCGCTTCCAGTTTGTCCTACTATCCGAACGATCTGGTGGTGGTCGGCTGGCTGGCGGCCCTGGTCTACGACACCCCGGAAGGCGCCGCGCCGCTGGTACAGCTATTGGAGTACGCCAACTTACAACTACTCGAATACCGGCGGTACGATGAGATCCTGACGGTCCTGTTGAAGAACGCTTACGCCGCCCTGGATCACCGGGGCGGCCTCCTGACCCGCTGGCGCCTGGCTCGGAGTGCGGGAGCCTTGAACCGCCTGCGCCTCGACGTAACCGAGCTGACGGAACGCGCCGACAACGCCATCAAGTTTCTTAGTGACATGTACTATTCGCGTGCGTATCGGCTTGCTGCGGCCAAAGTCGGGGCAAGCGATTACCGAGCCCTCGTGGATCAGAAGCTGCGAATCGCCGGCGATCTGTACGAATTTATGGTGAACGAATTCCGCGAGGCCCGCAGCTTCGTGTTGGAGCTGCTGGTAATCGTCATTCTAATCGTCGAGCTGATCCCGATATTTCGCGGCAAGTAGCTGCGAAGTGGCGCGAGCACTCATGTTTGCCGCGTCCCGACTCTTCGGGACGCTTAGCCTGACTTTCGCACCTGGGGGCATTTGCGCCTCGGAACCCAATTGTTTTCAGTAGAAGCAAGTCCGAGGTCTGCCACTACATTTTGAGTTGAGGCGGAGCGGCG
>Ga0335085_10006605_pt1 | contig 18237 bp, 16 predicted proteins | sample Lox_Sample_45_FD_206712 | JGI IMG/M metagenome (GOLD analysis project Ga0335085, IMG submission 206712) | Soil microbial communities from Loxahatchee National Wildlife Refuge, Florida, United States - Lox_Sample_4.5 | ecosystem: Environmental > Terrestrial > Soil > Wetlands | place: USA...
ACGGGCGAGATCACCAGCACCAGCGTGGCGTAAAGCGCGATCAGGATGTGGTGCATCCCGTGCGCGGCGCTGGCGAAGAACAGGACCGGAAACGGGGCCGACAGACGCACGACTCGACTTCTCCTTGGGTGCGGGGGAGGCTAATGAAAGCGCGGACGGTCTGCCAGCGAAGTCCGCGCATGGCAGACCGGCGGCAGTCGAGGGGGATTCATCATGGCTGTGGTGCGCATCTGGCTGCTGGGGCTCGTGGCGCTGGGAATGTGGTTCGTCTGCCTGTGGGGCAGCGAGCCGCACAAGCCGCCGGTGGTTTCCCCGACCGGCACGGCATTCTCCGTCGCCAATGCCGAGCAGGTGCTGGCGCGCGTGCTGGGACCCGAAAAGCCGCATCCGGTTTCGAGCCCGGAGAACGCGGCGGTGCGCGCCCGTATCCTGAAGGAATTCGCCGCCCTCGGCGTGCCGGCGCACACCTACACCGCCTTCACCTGCAACGAGCAGGACGCGCGCAAGTTCGGCTTGCTGCCGTGTGCGACGGTGACCGACATCATCGCCGATGTCGTGCCCGGCAGGGGCAAGGCCGTCGTGATGCTGGCGCATTACGACTCCGTGCCGGCCGGGCCCGGCGCGTCGGATGACGAGTCCAGCGTCGCCACCATTCTGGAAACCGTGCGCGCGCTGAAAGCGGCGCATGGGACGTCGCGGCACCCGGTGATGGCGGTGATCACCGACGGCGAGGAGGCGGGGCTGCTCGGCGCCAATGCGTTCCTGCAGAACGCGGCGTTGAAGGCGCGCGTCGGCGCGGTGGTGAATGTGGAGGCGCGCGGCACGCGCGGCGCGAGCCTGCTGTTCCAGACGAGTGCGGGGGATTCGAAGCTGATCGATCTTTACGCGCACTCGGTTCCGTTCACTTCGACCAGTTCGCTCTATGCCGAGATCTACAAGTTCCTGCCCAACGACACCGATCTCACGCTGTTCCTCGCTGACGGATTCCCGGCGTACAATTTCGCATTCTCCGAAAACGTCCGCTACTACCATTCGCCGTTCGATACGCGCCGCAATCTCAGCCGTGCCACGCTCAAGATGCATGGCGACAATCTGCTGGGCGTCGTGCGCTCGCTGCAACAGACGGACTTTGCAGCGCTCAAGGGAAGCAACGACGTCTATATGAGCGTGCTGGGCCTGTGGCTGCCGCGCATGCCGGCGGCGTGGGCGCTGCCACTTTCGATCCTGTGCTTCGTGGTGATCGCGATCGCCGGATGGGTGACGCGCAAACGCGATGGCACAGACGGTCCGATGTGGAGCGCAGTGCTCATGCCGCCTGCGCTGCTGGCAGGATGCGTCGCCATCGGATTCGCGCTCGCCTTTGTTGCGCAGACGATCTCCGGAATGCCCGATCCCACCTACGCCTATCCGCTGCCGATGCGGATCGCGCTCGGCCTTTCGGTCTGGGGCATGACGATGCTGGTCGCACGCATGACCTCGCTGCACGGTGCCGCAACATCGGCCTGGCTGTGGATGGCCGGTCTTGCCGTGGTCAGCGCTGCCACTCTGCCTGGATTGAGTCCGTATTTCCTGTTCCCGTCCATTGTCGCCGCGGTTCTGTTGTTTGTCTCCGCGTTCGTGCCGGGCAAATGGGACGGCTTGTTCGGCCGCGTCGCGATCTTCATCGCGGCGCTGGCGGCGTTGCTGTCGTGGATGCCGCTGGTGGTGAACGGCGAGACGCTGATGGGCTTGCGCCTGCATCCGCTGTTCACGGTGCCCGCCGCCTTCGGTCTGATGACTCTGGCGCCGCTGATCGCCGCTTGGCCGCGCCGCCATCTGAACTGGCTGTCGTGCGAAACGTTTGCCTTCATCGCCGTGGCGGCCGTGACGATCCTTGCCGGGTTGCATCCGGCTTACAGCAAGGCATCGCCACAGCGGCTGAACCTCATCTATTTCGAGAACGCCAAATTGCCGGCACGCTGGATCGCCGACACATCGTGGAAAGCGAAAGCTCCGGAACCGATCTCGGCACCGTTGCGCAAGGCCGGCGGATTCAAGCGCGACGCCGACGCGTATGCCGGATTGCATCTCGGTGCCGGCGATGTCGCGCCCGCCGGTACGCCGCGCTATCCGCTGCCGACGGCAACCATCGTCAAGGACCAAGTGGAAAACGGCGTGCGCCATGTGGCGCTCCGGCTGCAAGGGTCGGATGCGACGGACGCCATGTTCCTGATAGTGCCGAAGGAGGCGCAATTGGTTTCGCTGGACATGCGCGGCCAGCGCATCGCGCCAACGAAATCCGGCGATCTGCGCGTCATTTGTGCCAGCCGCGACTGCAACGACGTCACGTTCGGACTTACGCTGCGCAACGCCGGTCCCGTGACGCTGAAATTTGCCGAGCGGCGTTATGGACTGCCGGCGTTCGGCGCCAAGCTCGCCGCCGCGCGTCCGCTGTGGGCAATGCCGTCGCAGTCGGGCGACGGTGTGTTCCTGGCGAATGAGGTCAAACTTACCTCCCCTTGAAAAGGGGAGGTCGATGCGCGCAAGCGCATCGGGTGGGGATCACGATCAGGGACGCAGAATGATCCCTCCCCGGATCGCTTCGCGATCCGACCCCCCTTTTCAAGGGAGGGTTGATCACACATCCACGTCCGCGGCGGCGAACTGGGCGTTTTCCTGGATGAACTGGAAGCGCAGCTCCGGCTTCTTGCCCATCAGGCGCTCGACCAGCTTGTCGGTGTCCTTCTTCGCGTCGAGCGGGACTTCGACCTGGATGAGCGTTCGCGCACCGGGCTTCATGGTCGTTTCCTTGAGCTGCGACGGCAGCATTTCGCCGAGACCCTTGAAGCGTGAAATCTCCACCTTGGCGTTGCCCTTGAAAGCCGTTTTCAGCAGCTGATCGCGATGCCGCTCGTCGCGGGCGTATTCCGTCTTGCCGCCATGTGAGAGGCGATAGAGCGGCGGCATGGCGAGGAACAGGTGTCCGCCTTCGATCAATGCCGGCATTTCGCGATAGAAGAAGGTAAGCAGCAGCGAGGCGATGTGCGCGCCGTCGACATCGGCGTCGGTCATCACGATCACGCGCTCATAGCGCAGATCGTCCTCGCGATAGCGGGTGCCGGTGCCCACGCCAAGCGCCTGCACGAGGCTCGCCAGTTCCGCGTTCTGCTCGAGCTTTCCGGCGGCCGCGCTGGCCACGTTGAGGATCTTTCCGCGCAAGGGAAGCACGGCCTGCGTCGCCCGATCGCGCGCCTGCTTCGCCGACCCGCCAGCGCTGTCGCCTTCGACGAGGAAAATCTCCGTGCCGCCGGGCGCATCGCGCGTGCAATCGGCGAGCTTGCCTGGCAGGCGCAGCTTGCGCGTCGCAGCCTTGCGCGAGACTTCGCGCTCCTGCTTGCGCTTGAGCCGCTCATCTGCCTGATCGATGACGAACTCGAGCAGTTTGCCCGCTTCCTGCGGGTTCTGTGCCAGCCAGTGATCGAAATGGTCGCGCATGCTGTTCTCGACCAGTCGCTGCGCATCGGGTGTCGACAGCTTCTCCTTCGTCTGCCCCTGGAATTCCGGCTCGCGGATGAAGACGGAGAGGACGCCGCATGCAGCAGCCATCACATCGTCCGGTGTGATGTTGGCAGTCTTGCGGTTGTTCACGCGTTCGCCGTGCGCTCGCAGAGCCTTCGTCAGGGCGTTGCGCAAGCCCTGCTCGTGCGTGCCGCCGGCCGTCGTGGGGATGGTGTTGCAGTAGGAATGCACGAACGGATCAGCCATCGGCACCCACGCCATGGCCCATTCCACCTGCGGCCGTTTCCCCTTCGACTCCGCTTCCGGCGGCCCGAAGAATTCGCGCGTCACCATCTCCTTGCCGGAGATCTCGCTCTTGAGGAAATCGAGCAGGCCGCCCGGGAAATGCAGCTTGTCTTCCGCCGGGGTTGCGCTGTTCGCCTTGAGCAGCGACGGATCGCACGACCAGCGGATTTCCACACCGCGGTAGAGATAGGCCTTCGAGCGCGCCATGCGGTAGAGCTGCGCCGGCGAGAAATGCGCATCGCCAAATATCTGCGTGTCCGGCTTGAACGTAACGGTCGTCCCGCGGCGATTGACGGCGCCGAGATCTTTCAGTTTTCCCACTGCCTTGCCGCGCGCGAACTTCATCACATGGCCGCGGCGGTCGCGCGCAACGTCCACTTCCATCCATTCCGACAGTGCGTTCACCACGCTGGCGCCGACGCCGTGCAATCCACCGGATGTGTCATAGACCTTGCCGCCGAACTTCCCGCCGGCATGCAGCGTGGTCATGATCACTTCCAGCGCCGATTTGTTCTTGAACTTGGGATGCGGATCGATGGGAATGCCGCGGCCATTGTCGCGGATCGTCAGCACATCGTCCGGTTGCAGGTCGATCTCGATGCGGGTGGCGAATCCGGCGACCGCTTCGTCCATCGAGTTGTCCAGGATTTCGGCCGCAAGGTGATGCAGGGCGTGTGCGTCCGTGCCGCCGATATACATGCCGGGCCGGCGCCGGACCGGCTCCAGGCCTTCCAGCACTTCGATGTCCTTGGCAGTGTAGCCCTTGGAAGACGAGGCGGCGGCTCCGTCGAACAGGTCGGTCGTGTCTTTGGTCTTGCGGGCCATGGGCGCGTTTCGCGATTCGGAAGTAAACGAAGCTTAACCAAACGTGCCCTGCTGCATATGGGTACGCGTGGCCGGGAAATCATTTGTCTGCGGCGGGATTGCCGTCGCGCAGCGAGGCAAATGCCTAAGCAATTCTTAGGATACGGCCCGTAAAAATGCTGTGGGAAGTTGGCAGGCGGGTTGTCACAGGTGGGTTACGGTCAGCGCCTCAAGATCCAGAGAAGCGCGGACGTTCGCGTACTGAAATCGCAGCTCGATCTCATCGCGGCCGTGGTGCATTCGTCGCGCTTGATCAGCCCGGCCTGGGCGATGATCGTGTCGTTGGTGGGATCGGACCTGTTCGGCTATTTCGGCCACCGCTCCGTGTACATCACGGGGCTGGGCGCGGCGCTGATCACTGGCGTGATGTTTGCCGGCGACCGTGTGGTTGCCACCTATGAGCAGGACACCGCCACCAACCCGACCGCCGACCGGTTGCAGGCATGGTTCGGAAAGTTCGCCGTGCTCCAGATCGCGATCAGTGCCGCGTGGGGCATCCTTCCCTGGGTGGTGTGGGATCCCGCCAACCAGCTCAATCACGTCCTGCTTGCAGCAACGGTGGTGTGCGTGTTCTCCGGCTTCGTGGTGACCCGCGCAAGCCACATGGACATGTTCATCGCCACGCTCATCCCGATCGTCGCCCTGACATCGATGCGCCTGCTGTTCGGCGGCTCGTGGCTCGACATCGCACTGGCCGTCATGATGCCGATCTATGCGTTCCAGCTGTTCTTCGACGGACGCCGCATGACCTACCGGATGGACGAGGACTCCCGGCTGCGCTTCGAAGTCGAAGACCTTGCCCGCGAGCTTGAAGACGCGCGTGACGAAGCGTTGCGCAAGCGCTTCGAGGCGGAAACGGCCAATGCGTCCAAGACCGCATTCCTCGCCAACATGAGCCATGAGCTGCGCACGCCGCTGAACGCCATCCTCGGCTTCTCGGAAATCATCGCCAAGGAATGCTTCGGCGCGGTCGGATCGCCGCGCTACAAGGAATATGCCGGCGACATTCACGCCTCGGGCTCGCACCTGCTGAGCCTGATCAACGACCTGCTCGACGTGGCGAAGATCGAAGCCGGCCGCATGGAGATCGAGCCTGAGCCGCTCGATGCGCGAAAGATTTTCGACACGACACTCAAGATCATCGGCGCCAAGGCGCGCGAACGCAGCCAGCAGCTGGTCATCGAGGTCGATCCCTCGGCGCCGCAGCTGTGGGCGGACGAGCGGGCGCTAAAGCAGATTCTCATCAACCTGGTCTCCAATGCCGTGAAGTTCACGCCGGAAGGCGGCCGCATCGACGTTGTCGCCGGCCGCGCCCGCGGCGGCGGATTCCAGATCATGGTCCAGGACAACGGGCCCGGAATTCCGCGCGACAAGCTCGACCGGATCTTCAAGCCGTTCAGCCAGGTGGACAATCGTTACGATCGGCAAGGTGGTGGGACGGGGCTGGGGCTTGCTCTCGTGCGTGGCCTTGCCGAATTGCACGGCGGCCGCGCCTGGATCGAAAGCGAACAGGGCAACGGCTGTCGCGCCTATGTCGTGCTGCCGGTGCCGGTGTCCGGTGCTGCTGCCGCGGGCGATCGCGAGCCGGTTGCGGCCTAGGCGCGCGCCGGGGCTTTCGCGAACAATGCAAGGCCGGTAACGGCCAGCCACAGGAACCACGCCCCGAACAGCGCGCGCTGGGCGATGCCGATCACCGGATGCACGGTGTGCCAGAGCGATCCGCTTGAATCGAGCGAACTCAGGTTCAGTCCAATAGCAATCCAGACGGCCACGAACATGATCCACGAAAACGCAACGATGCCCTTTGCGTGCGGATCGCGCCGCCATGTCAGCGCGAAGGCGAGTGGCGCCTGATAGCCGATCAGTTCGGAGATTCCGAACACATTGTGCATCGGATGCGGGAACGAAAAGATGCCGACGCCCGCCAGCGAAATCGCCATGCAGCCCGTCACGTACGCGGCGAGCGAAGAATGGCCGCCTGCGATGGATGGACCGCGCAGTGCGACTGCGAAGACGAGAATGCAAACCGCCACCGCGACTGCCATGATCGTGAACGGCATCTGCACCGGCGAGCCCACTTCGCCGATCTCGCTCATCGTCTGGTGCACGTGACTGTAGCCAGGGACCATCGTGGCCAGCACTGCGACTCCCAGCACGAACAGGACCGTCGCCAGCGGTCCGAACAGCAGGCCAAATCGAGTCATGAGGTCCCCGCAAAGAAAAAGGCCGGTCTTGTGGACCGGCCTTTCGATTCCATCACCGCGCCGGCATCACACCGAATAATACATCTTGAACTCGATCGGATGCGGCGTGTGCTCGAAGGCGTGCACTTCGCTCATCTTGAGCTCTATGTAGCTGTCGATGAAGTCGTCGTGGAACACGCCGCCCTTCTTCAGGAACGTGCGGTCGCGGTCGAGGCTTTCCAGCGCCTGGCGCAAGCTGCCGCACACGGTCGGCACGTCCTTCAATTCCTCCGGCGGCAGGGCATAGAGATCCTTGTCCATGGGATCGCCGGGATGGATCTTGTTCTCGATGCCATCGAGACCCGCCATCAGCATCGAAGCATAGGCGAGATAGGGATTGGCGCCCGGATCGGGGAAGCGCACTTCCACGCGCTTGCCATTCGGCGATGACGCGAACGGAATGCGGCACGAGGCCGAACGGTTGCGTGACGAATAGGCAAGCAGCACCGGCGCCTCGAACCCCGGGATCAGCCGCTTGTAGGAATTGGTCAGCGGGTTGGTGAAGGCATTGAGCGCCTTGGCGTGCCGGATGATGCCGCCGATATAGTAGAGGCAGGTGTCCGACAGATCGGCATAACCCGATCCGGCAAACAGCGGCTTGCCGCCTTTCCAGATCGACTGGTGCACATGCATGCCGGATCCGTTGTCGCCATAGATGGGCTTCGGCATGAACGTGGCCGTCTTGCCGTAGGCGGCCGCGACCTGGTGGATCACATATTTGTAGATCTGCATGTTGTCGCCGCATTTCGTCAGCGTGTTGAACTTGAAGCCAAGTTCGTGCTGCGAGCTGGCGACTTCGTGGTGATGCTTCTCCGGCTGGATTCCCATCTCGCCCATCACGGCGAGCATTTCGCTGCGGATGTCCTGCGCGGAATCCACCGGCGGGACCGGGAAGTAGCCGCCTTTCACGCCGGGGCGATGGCCGAGATTGCCGCCTTCCATCTCCTTGCCGGTGTTGTAGGAGCCTTCGCCGGAATCGACGTAGTAGAAGCCTTTGTTCATCTCGGTGCCGAAGCGCACGTCGTCGAAGATGAAGAATTCCGCTTCCGGACCGAAAAAGGCCGCGTCGCCTATACCGGTCGACGCCAGGTATTTCTCCGCCGCCTTCGCCATCGAGCGCGGGCAGCGGCCGTAGCGCTGGCCGGTCGTCGGCTCGATCACGTCGCAGGTGAGCGAAAGCGTCGTCTGGGCGAAAAACGGATCGATCACCGCCGTTTCGCAATCCGGCACCAGCGTCATGTCGCTTTCGTTGATCGCCTTCCAGCCGGCGATTGACGAGCCGTCGAACATGGTGCCTTCGGTGAGGAAATCCTCGTCCACCAGCGACAGATCGAACGTCACGTGCTGCCACTTGCCGCGCGGATCGGTGAAGCGGAGATCGACGAACTTGATCTCCTTTTCCTTGATGAGTTTCAGAATAGTGCCTGCGTTGGCCATGGGTCTTCCCTTTGTGTCTTAGCGGTTGGCGTCAGATCGCGTCCGTGCCGGTTTCTCCGGTTCGGATGCGGATGGCTTCCTGGACGTCCAGCACGAAAATCTTTCCGTCGCCGATGCGGCCCGTGCGCGCCGCTTTTTGTATGGCTTCAACGGCGGCCTCCAGGCGATCGGCCGGAACAACCACTTCCACCTTCACCTTCGGCAGGAAATCCACGACGTACTCGGCGCCGCGGTAGAGTTCTGTGTGCCCCTTTTGGCGGCCGAAGCCCTTGGCTTCCGTGACAGTGATCCCCTGGATGCCCACTTCCTGCAGGGCTTCCTTCACCTCATCCAGCTTGAACGGCTTGATGATGGCCTCGATCTTCTTCACGCGCGCGCTTCCTTCACGCGAGGGCCGCGTCCTTTGTCTTACACAGAGTCGTTGGTCCCATATAGCGGCGCAAGGGCGCATCCACAGGGGAAAACAAGCTAACCCGCCGAACCGCTTACACGCAATTTAGTTTCGGGCCGGTTGTTCCCAATTGATAGTGTTCGCTATGCTCTGAGCGTGGAAATCATTCCACAGGGTGTGAAGGGGGAAACCATGAAGAGGGTTCTGACGCTGGCTGTCGCAGGCATGCTGATGTCTGCGGGCAGCGCAACAGCCAAGACGGCCGTGATAAGCCTTGGCAGCCCGTTCTGCGTCACTGCGAACGTGACGATCAAGGGTCAGGCGCTCACCGCAAACGAGAGCGATGGTTGTCAGACCTTCATAGGAGCAGGCTTTGTCGGCAAGGTGAAGAAGATCGGTACGCAGGCCATCATCGGCGGCACCTCGACCCAGTTTCCCGGCGACGAGATGGTCATTTCGCTCGACTATCCCTTCGTCACGGGCGGCAATTTCACCGTCTATCGCACCTCCGATGGCGTGGCGCTGAAGACCGTCGGCAGCGGGACCTATACGGTCGAGGCTGCAGCGAAGCACTGAACACGTCGACGATGGCGGCGCGGTCTCGTGCCGCCCTTTTCTTTTGTTGGATTCAGGCTGGCGCTTTGCCAGTGTGGCGTATGTCCGTTCAGCCGAATCCCGTCTTCGCCAATCTGCCCACGACCATCTTCACGGTGATGAGCGCGCTCGCCACCGAGCACGGTGCCGTCAATCTCGGGCAGGGTTTCCCGGATGAAGATGGCCCGGTCTCCATTCGCGAGGTTGCCGCCAAGGCCCTGATCGAAGGGCCCAACCAGTACCCGCCGATGAAGGGCCGCATCGAGCTGCGGCGCGCGATCTGTGCGCATGCGCGCCGGTTCTACAGTCTTGATTTCGATCCCGACGCCAATGTGGTGGTGACCTCGGGCGGTACGGAAGCGTTGACCGCCTCGATCATGGGCCTGGCCGGGCAGGGCGGCGAAGTGCTGCTGATCGAGCCGGCTTACGATTCCTACGGCCCGGTCGCCGAAGCCGTCGGTGCGCGGGTGAAGACGGTGAAGCTGTCGCCGCCCGATTGGCGGCTGGATGCCGAGGCCATCGCCGCCGCCATCACGCCGGACACGCGCGTGGTGATGCTGAACTCGCCGCTCAACCCCATCGGTCGCGCCTTCACGCGCGGCGAGCTGGAGGGACTGTCGCGCGTGCTGACGCGCTCCAACGCGGTCGCCATCTGCGATGAAGTTTACGAGCATCTCATCTTCGACGGCCGCGAGCACGTGCCGCTGATCACGTTGCCGGGCATGGCCGAGCGCGTGGTGCGCGTGGGTTCCGCCGGCAAGATGTTCTCGCTCACCGGATGGAAGGTCGGTTGGGTGACCGGCCCCAAGGCGCTCATCGACGTGGTTGGCAAGGCGCACCAGTTCATCACCTTCACCACGCCCCCCTCGTTGCAGCTCGGCATCGCCTATGCGCTCGAGCACGAGATCGATTTCACCTTGAATCTGACGAAAACCTTGCAGGCGAACCGCGATCTGCTGGCCGAACGCCTGCCCCGGCTCGGCTTCGATGTGCTGGCGTGCGAAGGCTCGTATTTTCTGACGGCCGGCATTCGCTCGCTGTCGAATGAATCCGATCGCACCTTCTGCGAGCGGTTGACGCGCGAAGCGGGTGTGGCGCTCATTCCGCTGTCCGTGTTCTTCAGCGGCGGCACGCCGGATCATCTGGTCCGCTTCGCCTTCTGCAAGAAGCGCGCGGTGCTGGAAGAGGCGTTGACGCGGCTCGAAAAGCATTTCGGCAAATGACGCCGCTCGATCCGCGCACGCCCATTCTCGTTGGTGGCGGACAATTCACGCAGCGCACGGCGCGCAAGAAGAAATTCGCCGAAAGCCTGTCGCCCATCGCCATGCTGGCGAAGGTCGCGAAATTGGCGATGGCTGACGCAGGTCAAAGCCAGGCATTGGTCGACGCCATCGATACGATCGCCGTTGTGCAATTCACCGCAGACTCGCCCGATGTTCACGGCCGCGTGCCGAAGCGGTTGTTCCGCAATCCGCCGGGTTCGCTGGCCAAACACATCGGCGCCAATCCGCGCCGCGCGCTCTACACATCGACCGGCGGCAACACGCCGCAATGGCTGGTCAATCGCACGGCGGAGGAGATCGCCAACGGCGAATGCGACGTGGCCCTGCTGGCCGGCGGCGAATATCTCGCGACCTTTCTTGGTGCGCTGAAGGCCGGCATGACACTCGACTGGAGCGCGGATGCCGATCCAGGCCACGATCCAGAAGACATCGGCGATGCCCGCCATGGCACCAGCGAAATCGAGCGCCGCTACGGCCTGCATTTCCCGGTGAACACCTATCCGCTGTTCGAGAATGCCATTCGCGGGGCAAAGAAGCGTTCGCCGGAGGCGCATCTGAAATGGCTTGGCGAATTCTTCTCGCCGTTCTCCAAGGTGGCCTCGGAAAATCCGCATGCGTGGTTTCCCAAATTCCGCACGCCAGAGGAGATTTCCACACCCGGCGAGCACAACCGGTTCGTCGGGTATCCCTACACGAAGTATCTCTGCGCGGTCATCGAAGTGGACATGGCCGCTTGCGTGGTGATGACGAGCGTCGGCAAGGCGCGCGAGCTCGGCATTCCGGACTCCAAATGGGTGTTCCTGCACGGCTGCGCCGATGCCAACGATCTGTGGCACGTCACGGAGCGGGTGAATTATCACTCCTCGCCGGCCATCCGCACGATGGGGCAGAAGGCCTTCGCGATGGCCGGCATCGGCGCAAAGGATCTGACGTTCCTCGATCTCTATTCGTGTTTTCCGAGCGCCGTGGAAATCGCCTGCGCCGAATTGGGCATCGCCGAGAACGATCCGCGCGGTCTCACGATCACCGGAGGGCTGCCGTATTTCGGCGGACCGGGGAACAATTACACAATGCATTCCATCGTCACGATGATGGAGCGCTTGCGTGCGAAACCCGGTGTCTACGGCCTCTGCACGGGCAATGGCTGGTATGTGACGAAGCATTCCGCCGGGATCTATTCGACCAGGTCGGTTGAGGGACGCTGGCAGCGCGAAAATCCGAAAGCGTACCAGCGTGATCTCGATGCCATGCCGCATCCGGACTTCATCGAGCAGCCGAACGGCCGCGGCACGATCGAGACCTACACGGTCGTCACCGACCGCAAGGGCAAGCGTTTCGGCATCGTCATCGGCCGCGACGAACAGAACCGCCGCTTTCTCGCCAGCACGCCGGACGACGATGCCACGCTCGATTTCATGATGCGCGAAGACATCCTGGGCCGCGCAGGTGAAGTGATGCCCGGAATGCCGGCCAACATCTTCCGCTTCGCCTAGATCACCGCCGGTACGAGGAAGTTCAGGAGATTGACGGCGTTGTGCGTCAGGATCGGCAGCACCAGGCTTTGCGTCCGCGCGCGAATCCACACCAGCACAAGACCGGTCACGCCTGCAAAGACACCCTCCAGCACTTCGAAATGCACGCTCAGCGATTTGTCGAACAGGATCGCGTGGCCAAGGCCGAATGCAATGGAGACGGCAATCGCGCCGTATCCCATCTTCGCGCCGAGTATGTTCCCTTTGGCAGGAAACATCCGGTCGAACACGGCGAGCAGGAGCCCGCGGAAGAAGAATTCCTCGTCGAGGCCGGGAAGGCTCGCCTGATAGCCCAGCGTCTCGGCATCCGGCCAGGTGCCGTGCGAACTCATTTTCCACACCAGCAGGCCGATCAGGATCAGGAACGGCACGATGACGAACACAATCGCTTTGCCTGTCCCCGGCGCCTGGCGCAGCGTCAGTCCGAAATCGGCAACACGGAATCCCGCAAAGGCCAAAAGCAGGAGGGCCATTACGGTCGTGGCCGCGATGCTGACCAGCTTGCCGCTCCAGTTCCATTGATGGCCAAGCGCCGGCAACAGATGCGGGAAGGTCACGGGGATGAAAATCGCCACGGAATAGACGAAGGCGATCAGCGCCGATGCCAGGATCCATCCGCGCATTTTTCCGGCTAGCGCCGGCAGCGCCAAGACAAGCACCGTCCCCGCCAGCACCGAGGATTGCACCAGCATGCGGATCACGGCGTCCCCTCCCTTACATCCCCGCAGAAATGGTATTCGCGTCTGCGCCGGTCCACCATTCGCGCGTCTATGATATGCCATGCAGTCGGATGGCAGCTTCAAACTAGGTTGATATGGCGCGGTTGTATCTGGTTCGGCATGGGCGGGCGGCGGCAGGCTTCGGCGAGTCGCACGATCCCAAATTGGACGAGATTGGGCTGGGACAGGCCGAAGCGGTTGCGCGGGAGCTCGTGTCGCTCGGGCCGCTGCCGATCCTCAGCAGTCCGCTCCGGCGCACGCGCGAGACGGCAGCACCTCTGGCCGGGCTGTGGCACGTTGAGCCGAAGATAGAAGCGGCAGTCGCGGAGATTCCATCGCCGACGGACAATCTGCAGGAGCGTGTAACGTGGCTGCGTCAGTTCATGGCGGGCTCGTGGCGCAACGCGACAATGGATTTGGCGGCCTGGCGCGAGGATGTCATCGCGGCGCTGCTCGCCATTCCGGAGGACACGGCGGTGTTCACGCACTACGTCGCCATCAACGTGGCCATCGGCGCGGCGGCCGGCGATGATCGCGTCGTGGTGTTCTCGCCGGACAATTGTTCCGTTACGATCCTCGAGACTGACGGCGGCGTGCTTCGGCTGATCGAGAAGGGCCGCGAAGCCCCGCTTACGAAGGTGAATTAGCGCGCCTCCGCGCGGCATTCTTTTCTTTCCGCCGCCGCGGCGCCCAGATAGGTTGGCCGCATGGCCAAGAAGAAGGATGACGAGCGCAAGGTCGTCGCCGACAACCGCAAGGCGCGCTTCGCCTATGCCATCGAGTCCACGCTCGAGGCGGGGCTGCAGCTTATGGGCTCAGAGGTGAAGAGTTTGCGCAGCGGCAAGGCGAACATCGCCGAATCCTACGCGCACGCGAAGGACGGCGAGATCTTCCTCGTCAACGCCTACATCCCCGAATACACCATGGCGAACCGCTTCAATCACGAGCCGCGGCGGGCGCGCAAGCTTCTGGTGCACAAGGGTGAGGCGAAGCGGCTCGCGATAGCCATTCAGCGCGAAGGCATGACGCTCGTCCCCTTGCGCGTCTATTTCACGCCGAAGGGCATCGCGAAATGCGAGCTCGGTGTCGCAAAGGGCAAGAAGCTGCACGACAAGCGCCAGACGGAGAAGCAGCGCGACTGGGCCCGCCAGAAATCCCGCCTGATGCGCGAGAAGGGATAGCGTGTGCGCGGCGTTGCGCTGACAGTGCTCAAGAGCGGACTGTTCATCTTCTCGGCAATGGCCGCCGTTGTTTTTCTGCTGCTTTATCTCACAGGGTATGGTCTCCAGACACCGGCCTCGCGGATTGTCACGTCGTTTGTGTTTTCTGTCTTGGCCGCCGCTGGCTTCGGCCTTGATCTTGCGGCACTCAGCTGGAAACGCGCACTCGCGTGGAGTGCGGTACTTGCGCTCATCCTCACCGGACTCCTGTTCGGTGGCTTGACGTTGGTTGCACCACATCGTGGCGGCGATTCCATCGACTTCATCGGTCCGCCGGTGATGGTCCTGATTCAGATTGGCATGGCAATGACCTTGCGGAGCCAGGCGCGCAAGCCGCCGCCGGTTGAGGATTAGTCGAGCGCTGACACGAGGTCGCCCTGTCTAACTCGGCGGGCGAACTGCAGCCAGCGTTGCGGACAGTTTGCCGTGCGCCGCGCGCCAGTCCAGCGTCAGCGGCTTCTGCCATAGTGCCTTCCATCCCGGCGTCTCGAAAAAGTCCGGCGGAATGGCCTTGTCGTAGGGGATCGTGAACAGCACGAACTCGCGCAGGTCGTAGGCCTTGTTCAGCCATTTGATGGCGCTGTCGTAGTCCTTGGCGACGGCGTAGCTGTCGCCGATTTCGGTCGCATTCAGATCGCCGGACGGAAACTGCACCGCCAGCCGCCCGAGCGTGGCAAGCGCATCAGCGTTGCGTCCTTCGCCCACGGCGATGTCGAAGCGGCAGCCTTCCACATCGCCGGCCTGCCGCATGGTCGCGAGCTGGGCCTCGATCGCCTTCGCCTTGGCCACCTGATTGCTGTGCGCGTAGGCCGTGCACAGGTAGGAGAGGATGTCCGGCTGGTTCGGTTCCAGCGCCTGCGCTTCTTCGCCCGCCTTGGCGGCTTCCGCGAAACGGTTGAGGTGATTGTAGGCGGCGGCCACGTTCAGGAGATCGACAAACGACAGCCTGTTCAGTTGTGCCGCACCTTGCGCCGACGCCAGCGCTTCTTCCGGGAAGCCCAGCGCCTGATAGTAGCGGAACATCTCATGCAGGACCGCCTGGCTGTGCGGATTGATCTTCTGCATCTGCGCTGCATCCGCCATGGCGACGCGCCAGTCCATGCGATGCAAGGCAAGATCGAGATGCACGGCAAGCGCTTCCAGATTGCCGGGATCGAGCTTCAGCGCCTGCACCAGAGCGCCATCCGCCGACGCAATCAGGTCCGTTTTCCGGTCGGAATGATAGTCGGCGACGTTGATGTAGGCGCGGGCAAGCCCGGCATAGGCGTCGGCGAAATCCGGCTGGAGCGCCACCGCCTTCTGGAACAGCTCGACAGCTTTCTGCGATCCCACATCCGTGCGCGGCCCCAGTGCAAATTGCGCCGCAAGATAATCGCGGTAAGCCTCAGGATCGATGGACTTCGGCCGGTTGGGCAAGAGCTTGCCCTTCGGCAGAAGCTTGTGCGTCAGCGCCGTCACGATGGCGCGCGCGATCTCTTCCTGCACGGCCAGCGCATCGGTCATGTCGCGGTCGAAACTCGCCGACCACAGATCGTAGCCGTCGGCGCCGTTGATCAACTCGGCATGGATGCGCAGGTGCAGGCCCTCTTCGCGCACGCTGCCTTCGAGGACGGCGCGCACGCCGAGCCTCTTCGCAATGGTCTTGGCGTTTTCGTTCTTGCCCTTGAAGGCGAACGACGATGTGCGTGCTGCCACCCGCAACAGCGGAATGTTGGCGAGATCGTTGAGCAGCTCTTCCGAGATGCCGTCGGAAAAATAGTCTCTGCTGGGATCGCCGCTCATGTTGACGAACGGCAGCACGGCGATGGACGCGGCGGAAACGGGCACAACGGACCCCGCTTCCGCGACCGGCACCTTGTCGTCGCGCGAAATCCAGTAAGCGAACTCGCCGAGCGAAAGAATGGCGACGACAATCACCGCGCCGATCGCTGCCACACGGCCCGGCGTGAGCCGGATGGCCTCAACTGCATCTTCGGCGAGGTGCTGCGCGCCCATCCAGCCCACGGCGATCACGACCGGAAACCCAAGCACGGCGAACACGATCAGCGCCTTCAGCACCCACCCCGGGGCGCCGAATGCCGGCAGCGCAATGGAGGCCGCCTGGACGAGCAGCCACGCGCCCACCGCGTAACCCGCGGCAAGCCGATCCACTTTACGCGAGTGCACAACCTCAAGGAGCTGTCGCATGCTCCACTTTCCCCGGCTGGCGTGCGGTGACCGATCCATGCAATCCTAGCAGAAGATGATTGCCCTGTCGTTTCGCGCGGATTTTCGCGTGAACGCCGAGTCGGGGTACATTGCATTTGAATTTGTTTTCGCCGGGGAGGGGACTATGGGCCGATTGATTGCGGGCGCGTTTCTGGTTTCGGCAATTGCACTTGCGGGCATCACGGGCGCTTTCGCCCAGGCCAGCTCGACCAGCGGCGGGAGCACGACCTCCGGCACGGGAATCGGCAAGCTCAATCCGCGGGGCAGTTCAGGCGGCTCGACGAATTCCGGCACGGGAATCGGCAAGCTCAATCCGCGGCGACAGCCCGTGCCGCCGCCGCCGCCACCACCACCGGGTGGCCAATCTACGGATTCCGGAACGGGCATCGGCAAGCTGCATGCGCTGATCGCTGAGGGCCCGGCGGCATCCGAAGTTCAGTCCGGCCGGGTGGTCTGGGTTGATCGCGCGAACCATCGGTTCTCGCTACGCCGCGGCGCAACCCGTCACGTATTCCAGGTGAGGCGGAGCACCGTGATTCGCATAGGTCATCACCGGGTCGGTTTCCACGCGCTTCACCATGGACAGCACGCGCGCGTGACCTTCCATTGGGGCCGCCACCACCGCGTTGCCGATCGGGTGACGATCCGCCGCTAGCCGGCGGCACGACAGGCGATTGCCGGCGGGAGATCGCCAGAGCCTCTTCAGGCGATCGTCGCTAGGTCACACGGTCGCGACGGGATCGCTCGCGTGGTTTTGCGCGCCGGTGACGAGTCCGTATTTCGCCGGCCAGCGCGCTGCGGGTCCGCCGAAGAATTCCGCGCAGGCTTCGAGTTCCTCGGCGAATTCCGCGACCAGGACGGCCTGCAGCTTTTCGCTGAGCGGAAGTTTGCGCGCTTGCGCCTTCCGGTTGAAGGAAGCCTCGAGCGCACCGCTTCGCTTGCCGGGATCGGCGCCAAGAAATGTCAGGACATCGGTGCGCGCCTTCTCGCCGCCCTGCTCGATGTCGTCGAAGTAGAACCAGCGCAGGTCGAGATCGGGACCGGCCCGCATCCAGCGTTGCGCAATCTGCGTCGGGAAGGCGCGGTCTCTCACGAGTTCGGACTGCTGCAGGAAGCCTGCGAGCTGCTTCGGGTCTTCGAGCACGGAGGCGTCGAAATTGTCATTGCGGTTGGCCATCGAAATCTGAGACCACGCGCGCGACACCGGATCGCGGATGAGGAGAACGATCTTCAATCCGGGAAGCGCCTTGTTCACCTCCGCGATCATGTCTTCACCGATGGCGCTGTACCCGGGTGTGATGTCGCCCGAGAGAAGGTTTCCCTTGAACCGGAAAAGATTTGCGTATCGGTTCAGGTCTAGCGGACCTTCCATCGCGGCCGCCTCCTTCAGAAACGCATAGTCTGTTTCGTCCCAGCGCCTTTTTTTTGCGAAGCGCTTCTCCAGTTTTTTCGGAGACAGATCGAGCAGTTTTTCGGCGCGGCCTATCTTCGGCATGGCGCGGCGATCGAGGTAATGGAACTCCTTGATCGGCGGCATCCAGAAATCGGGATGGTGCAAGAGCTGATCGTAGAGCCAATCCGTCCCGGCCTTCTGCATGCCGATGCACATGAAATCAGGACGCGGATCGGCGTTCACGGATCGCTCCGGCGGGTCGCGAAAATCTCTCCGCGTGTGTGTAAGGAGCATATGCCGTGTTTGCAACAACTAGCCGAATGCGGCCTTCTTCGCAGCAGCCAGGACCTCTTCGAACATCGGAGCGGTCAGCACGCCGGTGTTCGTGTTGAGGCGTGAGCAGTGATAGCTGGACACCAGCGTCAGCGCGCCTGCCTTGTGTCGCGCGCCATGCGCGAAGGCGTGATCCTTGCGCGCCACGTTCAAGGCCGTGCACACACTGTCGTGGGAGATCTTCCCGAGCGAAAGAATGGCGCGCAGCTTCGGCATGCCGGCGATCGTGGCGGAGAG
>Ga0335085_10006608_pt1 | contig 18235 bp, 13 predicted proteins | sample Lox_Sample_45_FD_206712 | JGI IMG/M metagenome (GOLD analysis project Ga0335085, IMG submission 206712) | Soil microbial communities from Loxahatchee National Wildlife Refuge, Florida, United States - Lox_Sample_4.5 | ecosystem: Environmental > Terrestrial > Soil > Wetlands | place: USA...
GCTCGCCACCCTCAAGCAGGTGGATGCGCAGCACAGTCTCATGACCCTGACCGACGCGGACGGATTCGACATCCGCACGATCGAACAGCCGATGGTGCCCGCCCGGCCGGTGCGGCCCCGCTCAAAATTGATCCTCGCCCTTTCCGTCGTCGCCGGCCTGTTCCTCGGGTGCGGCTCGGCTTTGATCACGCGCGCCCTGGACAACACCGTATCGTCGGTTGATGCGGCCGAGTCGTTTCTCGGCCTCCCGGTGCTGACCACGGTTCCGCGCTCGCGCCACCAGCGCCTGACCGCCCAGCCGGTTCTGATCAAATATCCGGCCTCGGCCGAAGCCGAGGCCTTCCGCTCCCTGCGGACTTCGCTGTCCCTGCTGCCCGGTCAGGAGGAGCAAAGGTGCATTCTGTTCACGAGCGCCGTTCCGGGCGAAGGCAAAAGCTTCTGCTCGCTGAACACCGCGGCCGCCCTCGCCCAGCAGGGCTTTCAAACCCTTTTGATTGACGGCGACCTGCGGCGGCCGAGCCTGCAGCGGCTCCTTGTCGCCTGGAATGAAAATCCCGGGCTGACGGACTGCCTGCAGCGGCCGGATCTGTTCCCCTCCGCCGTGCAGCCGACCTCGATGGAAAATCTTTTCTGCCTGGGCGATCGCAAGTACCGGCCGGGCGGGGCGGAGTTGCTGGGCCGGGACGGACTGCGCGCCATCCTGCAGCGCGCCCAGACGATCTTCGACCGGATCGTCATCGACACCGCCCCTCTGATGGCGGTCAGCGACACGCTCTACATCGCAAAAAATGTTTCGACCCTATGCCTCGTCGTCCATGCCGGCCGCACCCCCCGCCGGCTCGTCCGGCGCGCGATCAAACACCTGGACGAGATCGCAAAATGCACCGCGACCGGCGTGATATTGAACAAGGCCGACCGGCGCACGGCCGCCGGCAGCTACTATTACTACAGCGCCGCCGCCCGGGCCTGACCCGGCCCGAAAGCGAAAGGAGGATCCTTCCATGATGAATCAAACCATGACGGCCAAGGCCGACGTTTTTTCCTGCGAGGAAAAGGCCCGGGAGCGCCATCCCTCCACGCCCGTGCTGCTGGTCGGCCTGGTGGGCGACACGCTGATCGTTTTTCTCGCGCTGGCCTTCAGCAGCTGGCTCCGGTTTGCGACCCCGCTGGCCCGGCTTGGCGTCGGGGCCGATTCGATCCACTGGACGGAATACATGGGCAAGGTCATTTTCGGCGTCCTGCTGTTCATCCTGCTTTTGCCGCACCGCCAGCTCTACGATTTGCACCTCATCCTCAATCTCCGGCGGACCATCCCGGTGATCATCCGGACCGCCTTCAGCTGGTTCCTGACCTTCATGGCCCTGTCATGGCTGTTGCGTTACGGCCGGGAGATCAGCCGCATCTATGTCGCGATCGCCTTTGTGGTCACGACGGCGATGTTTGTCCTCTGGCGTCTGTTGCTGTGCCGGATCGTGAGCAGCGAATCGATCGTCCAGCGCCTGCGGCAGCGCATTCTTTTCGTCGGATGGTCGGAGCCGGCTGAATCCATCGCCGGGGCCATCAATGCCGACAGCCGCCATCTCTATGAAATTGTCGGCCATGTGCCGGCGGGCCGCCGGGCCGGCGGGGAACGGCCGGGGGATGCCATCCCCAAATTGGGCGCCCGGGCCGGCATGGCGGATATCTTGCGTGAGCATGGCATCGATATGGTGATTCTGGCGGATCTCAATCCCTCGACGGATGAAACGGTGGCTCTGGCGAATCTCTGCGAAAAAGAGATGGTCGAATTCAAGGTCATCCCGAGCAATTGCTTTGAAATTTTTCTTTCCTGCCTCCACCTGCAGACCGTGAGCGGCGTGCCCGTGCTGGGCGTCGCCTACTTTCCGCTCGATCTGCCGTTCAACGTCCTGCTCAAGCGGGCGCTCGACCTGGCGGGGGGCGTCGTGGGTCTGCTGCTCAGCGCTCCGCTCATCGCCGCTTTCGGCCTGTTTGTCTATTGGGAGAGTCCCGGGCCCATCATCTACCGGCAGCGCCGGCTGGGGCACTACGGCCGGCCCTTTTGGATCTACAAGATCCGGAGCATGAAGATGGACGCCGAGCACGGCGGCAAGGTCGGCTGGACGGTGAAGAACGACCCGCGCCGGCTGCGGATCGGCGGCTTCATGCGGCGGTGGAACATCGACGAGCTGCCGCAGTTTTGGAACGTGATCAAAGGCGAGATGAGCCTCGTCGGACCGCGGCCGGAGCGGCCCGAGCTCATCAAGGTCTTCAAGGAGGAGATTCCGCACTACAATGCGCGGCACAACATCAAGCCGGGCATCACCGGCTGGGCCCAGGTGAACGGATTCCGCGGCGACACCGACCTCAACGGGCGCATCAGCTGCGACCTCTATTACATCGAGAATTGGAGCCTGCTTTTGGATTTCCAGATCATGTTCATGACGATCTTCAGACACCGCAACGCCTGCTGAATTTCCGGAACGATGAAAATCGCCTATTTTTTCCACCGGGACGCGGCCAATCCGTCCATCCAGTCGGGGCGGCCGGCCTCGATCTTGACCGAGCTGCGCGAGATGGGCGTGGAGATCGAACCGGTCTTCCCCCTGGCCATGAAGCCGTCTCCGCGCTGGGTGGCGAAAAAAATATTCTACCGGATGCTGGGCCGCCATTACCGTTGGGACCGCGAACCGGCCTATCTGACGTCCTTTGCCGAGGAGTTTCGCGACCGGACGGCCGGGAAGGACGTGGATCTTGTCTTCAGTCCCGGCTCGGAGGTGGTTTCGCAGCTCAGGACCAACAAGCCCGTGACCTTTTGCGCGGACGCGACCTTCGCCAACCTGGTCGATTACTACGAGGATTTCACCCATGTGTCGCGGGAGTATTTCCAGCAGGGGCATCGTCAGGAGACGGCCGCCTTGTCGCGCGCCCGGCTGGCGGTCTATCCGTCCGAATGGGCCGCGCGCTCGGCCATTGATTTCTACGGCATGAAACCGGAGCGGGTGGCGGTGATTCCCTTCGGGGCGAATCTCGGCCGGCAGAACAAGCGCGAGCAGGTTTGGAAATGGATTGAAGACCGCCCGCGGAGGCAGCTCCGGCTTCTGTTTGTCGGCCGGCATTGGTGCCGCAAAGGAGGCGAGATCGTGGTCCTGACGGCCAAGCGGCTGATCCAGTCGGGCCACCAGGTGGAATTGGAAGTGGCCGGCTGCAAAGTGCCGGCCCACCATCACCACCTGCCGTGGATCCGGCAGCACGGCGTGCTGAATTCCGGCATCCCCGCGCACATCTACAAGCTCAGCCAGTTGTTCGCCTCGGCGCACTATATCTTTGTGCCGTCGCGCGCCGAGGCTTACGGAATGATATTTGCGGAAGGCAACGCCTTCGGCCTTCCGGTGGTCACCGCCGCGACGGGGGGAATTCCCTCGATCGTCCGCGACGGCTGGAACGGACTGCTCCTTCCGCTGTCTGCCGGCCCGGCCGATTACGCCGAGGCGATTGCCGCGTCATTCGCCCGGCCCGAGCACTACCGGCAACTCTGCCGCCAGGCTTTTTCGGAATTCGAACAGCGTCTCAACTGGCGGACGTTCTGCAGTCAATATCTCGAACGCGCGGCGGAATGCTGCCGCGGACTGGATCACAACACGATGGCAAAAGCCGCCCGTTAACTTGAGTTTCCCATGCGCGTCGCGTTTCTCGCCAACAAATTTTTTGATCCGAGCCGCCCCGGCTCATGGTCCGGCCTTCCTTTTTTCATCCGGCGCGCGCTGGAGGACGCCGGCGTCGAAACCGATGTGATCGGGTGCGAGGACAGCCGCCGGGCCGCCTGCTGGATGCAGTTTTTCTATTGGCGGCTGATGCACCGCAAACGCTACCTGAGATATTGCCATGAAGGGCTTTTGCAGGGCTATGCCCGGCAGATCCAGCGCCGGCTCGCCCTGCATCCGAGGGTTGACGCGGTCTTCAGCGTGAGCACATGGCTGCTGGCCTTTCTCCAGACGGAATTGCCGACCGTCCTCTACACCGACGCCTGCTTCAGCGCCATGGTCGGCTTCTACGAATCGTTCAGCAACCTGGCTCCTTGCAGCATTTTTGAAGGCCATCAGGCGGAGCAGATGGCCTTGAACCGCTGCAGCCGCATCATCTATTCCACTCATTGGGCAGCGCGGACCGCGCAGGAATACTACGATGTCGACCCGGCCAAGATCCGGGTGGTGTTTTATGGGGGAGGATTGCACGATCCGCCCGAGCTGGAAGACATCAGCAAGCTGATCCGCGCGCGCGACCTGACGTCATGCCATCTGCTGCTCGTCGGGGTCGATTGGCATCGCAAAGGAGCCGATATCGCGGTGCACGCAGCGGAAACGTTGCAGACGCGCGGGTGCAACGCCCGGCTGACCATCGTCGGCTGCAGACCGCCGCGCCCGGTCCGGCTCCCCCCCTTCGTCGAGGTGATTCCCTTTATTGACAAGGGCAGGGAGGAAGGGCGCCGGCAGCTTCATGAAATATATAAAAGGAGCCATTTTTTCATCCTTCCGTCGCGGGCCGAGGCCTCGGGCGTGGTTTTCTCCGAAGCGGCGGCTTACGGACTTCCGGCGCTGGCGGCTGACGTGGGCGGGATTTCCTCTGTGATCATCAATGGCGTCAACGGCCGCCTGTTCAGCCCGGCGGCCAACGGCCGCGAGTACGCCGACTATATATTGTCCGTCACGACTGATCCGGGTCGCTATCGCGCGCTGGCCTCGCGTTCGCTCAAGGAGGCGGCGACACGGCTTTCCTGGAAGGTGTCGGGGCCGAAGATGGCGGAAATCCTGAGCGAGCTGGTGGCCGCCCGCGCTGATGCCAATCCGGCGGCCAACGCGAATTTTGGGACTGAACCTTTGCGAAAATCATGACGCCGTCCACTCACGGTCTTGTTTCCCGGGCCGCATGGGAGGCCAGCGCGACGGCCCCGGAAATTCGCCAGGCGCCGGCGCGGTTTCCGCTCTCGGCGCTGGCGTCGTTCCTGGCCGGTGCCCTGACTTCCTTCACGGTGTCGCTGGGCGGCGAGATGCCGTTGGGCGAAATCATCCTGGCGCTGACCGCGGGATGGGCGGTGCTTTGCGTGATTTTCAACCAGTGTTGGCCCGGCCCGCTGTGCCGGAGCAGGCTGCTCTGGACCTGGCTGGCCGCCCAGTTGGTCGCCCTTTGCAGCTATGTTTTTTCGGATCTTTACCGGCACAGTTTTCCCCGCGACATGGCGCGCGGCTGGAGCCGGATGATTTTTCTGGCCGTCGATATTTTTGCGGTGGCCTATCTCTTTGGTCGCTCGCGCCGCAATTTTCTGTGGTTTTTGTCCGGACAGTGCGCGGGCGATGTGGCCAGCGCCGTGATTTTGGGCCCGCTGTTTGGAGACCTGTGGAAGTTCGGGATCGGGGCGCCGCTAACCGTCCTGCTGTTTTGGCTGGCACCGGCCGCCGGGCGGTTCGCCATGGTGGTGGCCGCGGGGGCGGCCGGCGTGCTGCACTTCGCGCTGGATTATCGGAGCTTCGGCGGCCTTTGCCTGCTGGCCGGCATGCTGATACTTCTGCATATGGTGCCGAGAAGATCCCGGCTGTGGCTGGTGCCGTTGGGCACCGCGGCGGTCGCGGTCGCGGTTTTTTGGACCTACGGGCACACCCGGAGCCGCAATGAGGAACGGACCACGCGGTCCGACGTCGAGCGGTCGGCCATGGCGACGGCGGCGATCGAAGCCATTGAATCCTCACCCCTCATCGGGCACGGCTCCTGGTTCAGCAATTCGCACGTCTACGACAATTTTGAACTGATTCGCCGCGAAACGGCGCGGGAGGCGCACGTGGGCGGATTCCCCGATTCCAGCGAGGACCCCGGCACGACCGCGCTGCATTCCCAGATTCTCGTGGCCCTGGCCGAGGGGGGATTGTTCGGCGGAGCGTTTTTCCTCGTATTCGGCGCAAGTCTGCTGCGGGCTCTTTATCAAACGGTCTTCGTGCGGCGCTGGCACCGGCTGGCCCCGCTGTGCATCCTGCTTCTGCTCTCGGCGCTGTGGAATCTTTTCTTCAGCCCGTTTTCCGGAGCCCATCGCGTCTACATCGCCATGGCCTGCGGCCTCATGCTCCTGTTGCACGAGGACCGCTTGGCCGCAAACCGGGAGGAGGCCGCCGATGGACCTGCTTGAAACGATCAACCGCCGCCTCAGCCGGCTCTCATCGCGTTCGAAGGCGGTGGGCCTGTTTTTTGCCACCTCCCTGGTCGCCCGGACGGTCGGGATCGCCTGCCAGTTGTTCCAGGTTCCCATCGCGGTCAAGGCGCTCGGCGCCGAGGCCTTCGGGCTTTGGATGACCCTGACGAGCATCGGAACGATGATCATGTTCGCCGATTTCGGCATGGGGCAGGGCGCGCAGAACCGGCTCGCCGAGGCTTTTGCCGAGGGAAGGCCGGATCGGGCACGCGAACTTTTGGGCAGCATCTTGGTTTTTCTCGCCGTGATCGGACTGCTGCTTGCGACCGCGGTGGGAGCGATCGCGCCGGCCCTGAATTTTACCGCGATCTTCGGTCTCGCCAATCCGGCGGTGCAGCACCAGGCGCCGCGCGCGGTCATCCTCACGCTGCTGCTGTTCTGCGGCAACGTCCCGCTCGCGCTGGCGCAGCGGCTGGCCTACGGCCGCCAGCGCGGCTGGATGCACAACCTCGCCCAGGCGGTGGGCAGCGCGGGTTCGCTCGGCGGCGTGCTCCTTGCCGCGCATCTGCGGGTCGGACTGGCCGAATTTATTGTGGCGGCTCAGCTTCCCCTGATTCTGGCCAACGCCGGATTGCTCGCCCTCCAGCTCGTTCAACTGGGCTGGTTTAATTTCCATTCGTGGCGCTGCCGCTGGGCCACGATGCGCCAGTTGCTGGGACTGGGCGCCTGCTTCGGCATCCAGCAGGTGCAATTGGTGCTGCTGATTTCATTGCCGCAAGTGATCATATCCACCTCCTTGGGCGCCGCCGCCGTCACCCCCTACAACCTGGCGCAGCGCCTGTTCAACCTTTTTGCGATCATTCAGAACGCCTTCATGCTGCCGCTCTGGCCGGCCTATTCCGACGCGAAGGCCCGTGGAGAATTCGGCTGGATTCGCCGGACCTGGCTTTTTTCCCTGCGCGCCACGGTCCTGTGCACGATCGCACCGATGGCCCTCGGCGCCTTGTTCGCAAGACGGATCATCGCCCTGTGGGTCGGGCATGCCGTCGCGCTTCCATCGGAGACCTTGGTCTGGCTGCTTTTTTCCTGGAACGCGCTTGTTTTCCTCCAGCAAACAGCCGGCTATCTGCTGGCCGGCCTGTCGGAAATGCGCCGTCTGGCTTTTTATGCGGTGATCAGCACGGCGGCCATCGCCGGCCTGATGTGCCTGCTGGTGCGCCACTATGCCCAGGAGGGCGTGGTGCTCGGCATGATCGTGGGCTACCTGCCCTATCTTTTGTTCGGCAATGTCCGCGAGCTCATCCGCGTGTTTCGCCTGATTTGCGGACAACCCAAGGCCAATCTGGCGCTGGCGGAGACGCCGCCGGCGACGCTGTGAGGAACCGGTCTTATGATGACGGCCCCCGCCAACGGCTCCGAGTGCCGCCCGTCCGACGATCAGCGTGATCCCGCCCGGCGCGGCGAGATGCAGGTCATGCAAATCTGCACCACGGCCGTGTGCGGCGGTGCCGCCCGCGCGGCCCACCGGTTGCACCGCGCCCTGGCGCAGGAAGGCGTTCATTCACGAATGCTGGTGGCACAGAAATTCGGTGCCGATGAAGATACGCTGGAATACAACCCTCTGGCGCCGGCTCCGCCCGCCCTCGGCCGTCTTTTTTTCCGGTTGTGCCGGCGCTGGCATCGGCCCGCTTTCCGGAAGGCCGGCGCCTATTTCACTCCGGATCGCACTCCCATCGGCTGGCGTCTCGCCGCGCAATTGCCGGCGTGCGACCTGGTGCATCTCCACTGGGTCGCCGATCTGCTCGATTACCGCATGCTGCCGCGCCTGGCCGCCCGCGTGCCGGTGGTATGGACCTTTCACGATATGAACGCCTTTACCGGCGGCTGTCATTACAGCGGGCCATGCACCGGCTACATGGGCCGGTGCGGCGCCTGTCCGCAGCTAAAGACGTCGGCGGGAGAAAATGACCTGACCCGGGGGGTGATGAATCGGAAATTATTGGTGTTCGCACGCATTCCTCCGTCCCGGCTCGTGATCGTGTGTCCGAGCCGCTGGCTGGCCCGGGAGGCGCGGCACAGCCTTTTATGCAAAAATCTCGATATTAGGATCATTCCCAACGGCATCGATGCCGAGGAATATCATCCAATGGAGCAGGTCGAGGCGCGCCGGCGTTTGAGCCTGCCGGCCGGGGCAAAAATCGTATTATTTGTCGCGGATTTTATCGAGGACACCCGCAAGGGGTTGCCGCTTTTGCTGACCGCGCTCGAAAGCATTCGCAACATTCCCGATCTCTTGCTCGTGACCCTGGGGCGCGGCAGCGCCTCCTGTTTGAGCGAGCCCGTTTTCCGTCATCTGGGGGTTTTAAATAATATAGAGCTGTTGCGCGCCGCTTACAGCGCGGCCGATGTCTTTGCCATTCCGTCGCTCCAGGATAATCTTCCCAACACCGTCTTGGAATCAATGGCCTGCGGCACCCCGGTCGTCGGATTCGATAGCGGAGGCATCAGCGAGGCGATCAGCGAAGGGCAGACGGGTTTGCTGGCGCCGAGCGGCCGAGCGCCGGATTTGGGCCGCGCCCTTCGCAGGATATTGGAAGATAAAATCCTGCGCCAGTCCATGGCCGTCGAATCGCGCCGGCGCATCGTGAAAGAATACACCGCGCAACTGCAGGCGCGTCGCCATGCTTCATTATATCAAGAAATCCTCCAGCGCGCCCCGACCCAGACGGCAATCTCCAAATCCTGCCGGGCATGATGAGGGCGGCGCAATTTATCCCGATCACGCTTCTGGCCGCGACCTTTGTGCCGCCGGCCGGCCTTGAGGCTTCGCCACTGCTGGAAGACGAACGATTCGGCGTCATGACGCATTTCGCCCACGGCTGGGAGCCGTCGTGGATCCCCGCCGCGGCCCAGGCGTCGCTGACGGAGATCCGCGACGAACTGTACTGGCAGACGGTCGAGCCCGAGAAAGGAAAATATGTTTTTCCGCGCCAGTACGAGAGCTACATGGGCGGTCTGGAGGAGAGCCGCGTCGATCCGTTGATTGTTTTGAGCTTCGGGAACAAAAATTATGATCACGGAGACACTCCCTGCACCGATGACGGCATCGCGGCCTATGCGCGTTACGCGGTCGAGGTGCTGCGCCACTATGGAAGGCAGATCAAAGCCGTGGAAATATGGAATGAATACAACGGGACTTTCTGCAAAGGCCCGGCGACACGGGATCGGAGCGGGACTTATTTGCGGATGCTGCGGGCCGCCTATGCGGCGATCAAACGGGAGCGGCCCGATGTGACGGTGGTCGGCGGTGCGACCAGCGGCATACCTCTTCCTTACTGGGATAAATTATTGAGCGGCGGAGCGCTTGATTTCATGGACGCGCTCTCGGTCCATCCCTACCGATATGATGCGCCACCGGAAGGGATCGAAACCGAGATCGCCGGCCTGCAGGCTTTGGTTGAAAAACACAACGACGGCAGGCCGAAGCCGATCTGGGTGACCGAGATCGGCTGGAACACCAAGGCCAGCGAAGCGCCTGGCGACCTGACGATCGACGACTCCACCCAGGCGAAATTTCTGGTGCGGGCCTATGCACTCCTCCTCTCCGCCGGCGTCAAGCGAGTCTACTGGTATTTATTGCACGACGATCAGGGGCTCAACATGGGCCTGATGCGCGACGACGCGCAGCACACGCCCAAACCGGCTTATTTCGCGATGGCCACAATGATCCGGCAGCTGCACGGGGCGGATTTTGTCAGACGCGACGCGAGCATCCCCGGCCTCTATTCGCTGGTGTTTGCACGCCCCTCGGGCGAGGAGGTGCGGGTCGTCTGGGCCGTGAAGCCGCTGACCGTGGCGGCGAGCGGGGAAACGGCGGTGATGGACATGCAGGGCAGGGCGATGAAGCCCGCGCCGGCACTGGCACTGGATGATTCCCCGCTCTTCATCACCGGGCCGCTGACCGGACTGCCGCCCCCGCCGCCCGCCACCGACGAAGAGATCCTGACCGATTCGGCGCACGATTTTTCCGGGCGACAGGGGGACCACGGTTGGTCTTATGGCGTGTTTGAGGGCGACTCGACGGTTTTCCGGCCGTTGCCGGTCTGCAACACCACCGATTGGAAGCAGGAGTGGTCCGGCGACTATCCTTTTATCTCGCTGAGCGCGCATGATCAGCATCCGTCCGTCAAGGACGGCATTCCGGTTTCGGCGGCGCGGCGCTGGGTGAGCGATTATGACGGATCGGTCCGGGTCGCCGGACAATTCCGTTGCGGGACGCAGGGTGACGGGGTGGGCGTGAGCGTCTGGGTCGACGGCCGGCGCAAATTCAGAAAGCTGCTGGGAGGGAAGGACGGGAACGCGGTCGTGGAAAATTTTGATTTCATCCAGGCGGTGCACCCGGGTACGAAAATCGATTTCGCGGTCGATCCCGGGCCGGCGACCGACATCAACTTCGACGCCGCCGCGGTCTCGGCCACCATCTTCAGGAGGGCGCGATGATGTCCGCCTACCGGCGCATTTTGGTCGTCACGCCGACCCTCGGCGAGTCCCGGTTTCTGGACAAGACCGTGGATTCGGTGGCGACGCAGCCGCTGGAAATCATGCATGTCCTTTCCGCGCCGGTGGAAAGGCAGCAGGCGCTTCAGGCGCGTTTTCCCCACGCCCATGTCGTTCCCGACAACGGCAAGCTGGGCGGCATTTACGGCGCGCTGAACGCCGCGCTGACGCAGGCCAGGATGTCGGCAGGATGGGACTGGTTCACTTACATCAACGACGACGACGCCTTGCTGCCGGGCTTCAGCGAGGTCCTCTACCGGCATCTGCGATCCGCCTTCCCGGAATCCGTGGTCTATGGCGACGTCTCGATGATCGACGAAAGCGACCGGACGATTGCGCTCGTCACCGTGGAGCGGAATCCGGCGTGGATTCCCGCCCTCCTGCAGCAGGGCATCAGCCCGCTGATGCAGCAAGGGATGCTGTTTCGGCGCGAGATTGTCGAAAGCCTCGGCGGGTTTGATTCGCGCTACCGGCTCTGTGCGGACCTCGATTTCTGGCTGCGCGCCCGTGCCGCCGGCGCCGGCTTCCGCTATTATCCGGCGCGCGTGGCGCAATTCCGCCTCCGCGGCGGCCAGCTTTCGGCCGACACCGCCGTGACCGTGCGCGAGCAGGAGGAAATTGTCCGGCGCCATCTGCCTGTTTCGGTCTCGTATCTGCGCAAGCAGGCCGCCTTCTGGCGCTACCGGGTGCACAATCTGCCGCGCTATCTGGCCAGGATACGGGCGCGCGGCTTTCAAACCAGCTATCGACTGCTGCAAAGCGGAGTGTCGCAGCCATGAACCCGGCCCCCTTCGAAATCGTCATCCTGAACGACTACGCCGCGCCGACGGGCGGATCGACGGCGGTGGCTGTCGCCTCGGCGGTGGCACTGGCGGCGCGCGGCCTGCGCGTGACGTTTTTCAGCTGCGTCGGGCCGGTGGCGCCGCAACTGCGCAACGTGCCGAATCTGCAGGTCATCTGTCTCGGGCAGCGGGAGATTGGAAAAAATTCCAACCGGCCGCAGGCCTTCATCGATGGCTGGAGAAATGCCCGGGCGGTGCGGGCCCTGCGCGCCGTTCTCGCGCACAAATCCCCGGAAAAAACGCTGGTGCACGCCCACACCTGGAGTCAGGCGCTTTCGCCCTTCGCGCTCGCCGCCGCCGCCGGCATGGGATTCCGCCTGATCGTCACGCTGCACGACTTTTTCACTACCTGCCCGAACGGCCAGCTGTTCGTGCATCCGCGACGGGAGATCTGCCAGCGCACTCCGCTCTCGCTCGCGTGCTGGCGGTGCAACTGCGACCGGCGGAACTACGGCCACAAACTCTGGCGGAATGCCCGCGCGTTGCTCCAGGACCGGATCCTGCGCGTGCCGGCGAAGGCGTCGCATTATATCGGAGTCTCGGCTTTCAGCCTGGATCTCATGCGGCCCCGCTTGCCGGCAGGGATTCCGGCCAGGGTCGTCTGCAATCCGGTCGATTGTCCGAAGTCGGCGCCGGCGCCCGTGGCGGAAAACCGCGATTTTATTTTTGTCGGCCGGTTTGAGATCGAAAAAGGCGTCTGTCTTTTCGCCCGGGCGGCGCAGGCAACCGGAGTCGCCGCCACTTTCGTCGGCGACGGTTCGCTCCGCTCGACCGTGCAATCCCTCTGTCCGCAGGCCCGCTTTACCGGCTGGGTGCCGCCGCCGGAAATGCGCCGGCATCTGCGGACGGCGCGGGCGCTGGTCTTTCCCTCGTTGTGGTACGAGACGCTCGGCCTGGTCGCCGTCGAGGCGGCGGCCGCGGGTGTTCCGGTGATTGTTTCGGATGGCTGCGCGGCCGCGGATTTCATCCGCCACAACGTCAACGGGCTTCATTTTGTCCGCGATTCGGTGGAATCGCTCGGCGCGCAAATGAAGGCGCTCGCCGACGACGACCGGCGCGCGGCCCGGCTCGGGGCGGCGGGTTATGAGTGGTATTGGCGCGATCCCTGGACGTCCGGTCGCCACGTTTCCGAATTGCTTGAAGTCTACGCCGAAGTCGCGGGCGGGCCGCTCGTCGGCGCGAGCAGGGAAGGAGCCTATCATGAATGTATTGATGGTGTCTGAGCCCGGGGTTGACGGCGTTTTCCGCTATGTGGAGGGGCTCTGTCATTTTTTGGCCGGGCAGCAGGTGGGCGTGCACCTGGCCTATTCCGACCGGCGCGGAAGCGACCGCCTGTTTGAACTGGTCGCCTGGATCGAGGCGCAAGGCGGCCAAACCGTGAATCTGCGCACGTCCAACCGGCCGGCGCTCTCCGACGGCGCGGCTTTTCGTTCGTTGCTCCGGCTGGCCCGCGCAGTGCAGCCGGACGTCGTCCACAGCCACAGCTCCAAGGCGGGATTTCTCTCCCGTCTCCTGCCGCTTTTTGGGATCAGGGCCGTCCAGATTTATAATCCGCACGCCTATGTCGGCATGAGGCCCAAGGCCGGAAGGCTGGACTGGCTTTACAACACGATTGAAAGGCGGCTCGGGCGGACAGCCTACACCATCGTGACTTCCTCCGGTGAAAAAGCCTTCGCCCTCGAACGTCTGAAACTCCCGCCGGCGCGCCTGCGTCTCCGGTCGAACGGGGTCGATACGGATTTGTTCGCCCCGGTTTCGCCTGAAGAGAAACGCCGTCTGCGCCGGAGGCTGGGTCTGCCGGTCCAACGCTCCATCCTGGGTTTTCTCGGGCGTTCCTCGGCCCAGAAGGATCCCGTCACCCTTTACCGGGCCTTCGCCAACGTGGCCGCCAGGAAGCCCATCGCGCTTTTTCATGTCGGAAAAGGCGAGCTGGATGGCGAACTCGACAGACTGGTGGAACAGTCGGGCCTGAGCTCCCGGGTTTATCGCTGCCCCTACATGTCCACGCCCGCCGATTTTTTTCGCGCGGTCGATGGATTCATCCTCACCTCACGCTATGAAGGCCTTTCCCTGGCGGCCCTGGAGGCGCTTTCCTGCAACCTGCCGATGATTCTGAGCGAGGCGCCGGGCAACTTCGACTTGCTCAAGCAGCCGCTGTCGCACGTGTGGAGCGCGCAGGCGGGGGACGTCGAAGGATTCGCGCGCGGCATCACCGGCTGGTACGACCGCCTGCAGAGCCCCTCCGCGATCAATCACCGGCAGATCGCCCGATCCCAATACGACCTGCGGGAAAAATTCGGCTCGATCTTGGAACTTTACGGCGAGCTGGCCGCCGCGGTCCGCTCCCGTCATGCCACCGCCGTCGAAGTCGGGGCGCGCTGACGGCCGCCCGGCCGTGGCGCGCCCGCCGCGGTCGGCGACCGATGCCTAAAATACGCTTTGCGCCACGGTGATGACGTCACCGGGGACGACCTTGAAGGCGGACTCGGCGTCGCCGTTCGCCATTTGCGCGGCGTTCAAATGGAAGGTTTGCTCCGCGCCGTCGATCCGGCGCATCAAAATCACGCGCGACGGGTTGGCAATGCGCGTATAACCTCCGGCGATGCCGATGGCCTGAAGCACGGTCACATCCTGTTGGTCCGGCATTTCGTAGGAACCGGGCTTTTGCACCTCGCCCAAGACCGTGAACCTGCGCTTGGAAAACTCCGTGACCGTCACGCTGACCTGCGGGTTGATCAGATAGCCGCGGCTGAGGCGCGCCTTGATGGTTTGGGCCGCCTCCTGCGGCGTCATCCCGCCGACGGCGACAGTACCGATGAGCGGGAACACGATGGTGCCCTCATTCGACACCCGCAGCTCCGACTTGAGGTCGTCTTCCTGAAACACGATGATCTCGAGCATGTCCGCGGGCGCGATCCGGTAATCGCCATTCCCGGCCGCCGGGCTCGCCGGCAATGCCGGATTGCCGCCGGTCTGCGCTTGAACCGGGGCGTGGGCGCAGGCGACAAGCAGCAACGCCGCAATCCCGCCGGCGAACAGGCCCGGGGCGGCCCGCCTGCAAAGCCGGATGACGTCAGAAAAGAATCGCCACGGCCACGCCGACCAGATTGTCGGTGAACTTGAAGTTCGCGAGCGAGGAATCGTTTCTTCGATGCTCATAGGACAGCTGGATGGTTCCGTGCTGCGAGATGTCGCGGGCCGCGGAAACTCCATAGAAATAGTAATCGTCGTGCCGCGCAACGACGATGACCGGCCGATTGTTTTCATAGGTGTCGTGTACGTATCCGCCGGAAAGCGTCAGATAGAGGCTTTGCAGAAAACGCTGCCGGATGCCGCCTTCGTAGGTGGAGGCGATGATGTCCTCGCCGGAGTACTCGGCCGAGGCCAGGGTTTCGCGCTTGTCTGTCAGCGTGAAGAGGGTGCTGTCCGTGGCCTGATAGCTGCCGCTGGCGTCAAAGATGAAGTGCGTCCGGTTGCCGAGGCTGCTGTCATACTGGCGGTATTCCGCGCCGGCCTGGCCGGCGAATGACAATTTTTCGGTCGGCGCGTACTTGATTTGCAGCAGGGACTGTTCGTAGGCTTGGTTCGCGCCGCTCGCGACGTCGAGATATCCGCCGGCGATGCCCACTCCGAGGGCGGTTTTGGGCGCGACCTGATAGTCGAGATAGCCGGTGATCCGCCCGTCGGTCGAAGCGAGCCCGCCGGAATATTCGGTGCGATTGCCGTACAATTCGGTCCCGCCGGTCAGCTTGCCGCTGATCACATAGGCGGCGTTGGCATCCGCCGTGTAATCGGTCTGGGTGATGCGGCGGCCGACATCGATGTTGGGCTGCGTCTCATGCTGAAAATGGAACTGACCCTGGAAGTTCCAGAGATCGTTTTCCTGCCGGGCGGCGAGCCGGGCGTCGTGGTTCACCGTATCCTGGCTGTGATATTTTGAAAAGAGCAGGAGGTCGGGCGTGTAACTGGCGTAAGCAAAATCCTGCCGTGGCAGCTCCTCCTCGCCGGTCTGGGCCAAAAAATGGGGGATGGGCGCGAACGACGCCAGCTCGCTGCGGAAATCTCCCATCCCCACGGCGAGGGTGGGGGCGATTTGCCCGTAGAGATCGCCCTTCGTGTCCGCGGGCCGGATGAAAAGATTGTCGTCGTAGTTCAGGCTCGCGGAAAGCCGGGCCTCGAATTTCCACGGCGGCACTTCCTCCTCCGTGCCGCCGCCCGCCGATGCGGCCGGATTTGGCGGCGGTGGATTCTGGGCCTCCGGTCCGGGCGCCTCGGCGCGGACCGGAACCGCCGCCGTGAGCAGGCACAACACGAGCAGGAGGACGTCCGCTCGGAACGGCGGCCGTGACCGCGGCTCGAACGTCAGCCGGAGGCGGACGTGGGCGGCGGCTTTCATGGCATGATTTTTTGCGCAATGAGATCCTGGCATGGGATGAAGATTCTCCCGGTGCAGAAGGCCCCGCTGGCCAAGGCGGCGCCTTAGATTGCAATTTGCCGGTGGAGTTCCGTGAAACTCCGCTCATTCTTGCGGCGCGGGTCGCTTTCCTTCCGCGGCAGAAATTGCCTGCCGCCGGCCGGGCCTGTTCCGCCGGTTGCGCCGAACTTTTCAGCCCGGGCGGAGTCTATGGGGCGATTTTGCCACCGAATCGCGCTGATGACGACAACCACCTTAAAGCGGGTTTTGCGCTACGTCAGCCACTTTGGACTGAGCGCCGGGCTGCAGGCCGCGCGGCTGCATGTCCGACCGCAGTCGGTTGTCCGGATAAAGCTGCCCGGAATCGAGCATCCGATCTGGGCGCGGGCCGGCACTTCCGACGTCGAAACTTTTGAGGAGGTGTTTGTCGCCCGGCAGTACGATCTGCCGTTCGCCGATTTCAAACCGCGCCACATTCTCGATCTCGGGGCCAACGTCGGCTACGCCTCCGTCTATTTTGCGGCGCGCTGGCCGCTGGCGCGCATCCTCGCGATCGAGCCCTCGGGGAAAAATCTCGCCTTTTTGGAAAGAAACACCCGGGCGTGGAACTGCATCACGCCGTTGCAAGCCGCGGTGTGGTCGCATTCGACCGTGGTCCGGATTGCCAATCCCGGAGATGAAGCCAATGCCTACCGGATGAGCGAGGCGGCCGCGGCGCAGCCGGAGGGCATCCCGGCCTACACGGTCGATGAACTGATCGCGCGGCTGGGCTGCGAGCGGCTCGACCTTTTGAAAATGGACGTGGAGGGGGCGGAGAGCGAGATTTTCAAAAACCGCACCGGCTGGCTCGATCGGATCAACGTGATGATGATCGAACTGCACGACCGGATCGTGCCGGAATGCGCCCGGGTGCTTTATGACGCGCTCCGGGGGCGGCGCTTTCGCCAGGAAATCGTGGGCGGCAACCTGGCGATCGATTTCCGGTAGCGGCGCCGTCCGCCGTTTTGTCCGCCGATTTTTGAACCTTGCGCCATTTGGTTTGTCCGTGGCGGGCGACCGACACCGGCCAAAGAGGAGAGTGAATGACTTCCGCACCCATGAGCAATCCTGGCACGTCCCGGAACACCGACATCGAGGTTCTCCGCGCGGCCGCGATCGCCTTCACCCTTTGCAGCCATTTGGTCTGGGGACTTCTGCCAAAAATCGGAGAGGCGGGAAGAAGGCTTCAATCGATGTTTCATTTTTGGACGGGCGTGGATTTGTTCTTCGGCATATCCGGCTTCGTCATCACCTCTTCGTTGATCAAAGTCCTGGAGGAGGATTCCGGCCGGGCCGCGCTTGGGGCGAAGGGAGCCAGGGAGTTTTTCCAGATGGCGGTCCCTTTTTGGATCAGGCGGGTGTTCCGCCTGCTGCCCTCGGCCTGGCTGTGGATTCTCATCACTTTGATCCTGGCCGCCGGGTTCAACTTTCATGCCTCGTTCGGGCCGTTGCGGGACAATCTGCATGAAGCCGGCGCCGCCGGCCTGAACATCGCCAATTTTTATTACTATGAATGGTTCGCCGGAAATAATTCCGCTTATGGCTCGCTCGGGGTTTATTGGAGCCTGTCCCTCGAGGAGCAGTTTTATCTTTTGCTCCCGTTTTTGTTGTTTTTCTCCGGCCGCCGGACGTTGATCGCGGTTTTGGCGGCCGCCTTTTTTGCCCAGGTGTTTCTCGCCCGTCCGGATGGATTCATCCCCCACCACACGTCGTTTTTGTGGTTTGTCAGGACCGATGCGATCATTCTGGGCGTGCTGATTGCGTTTTGGCGGCGGCGGCCAAGCTATCGGCTCGTCGAGCCGCGTTTTTTGCGGCGGAGCGCTCTTTCCCTTCCGCTGGTCGGCCTCTGCCTTGCGCTGCTCGCGGCGCTTCCCGCCCTGCAGGGAAGCATCCCGTTTTCGACCGGGCTCTGCGCCATCGTCAGCGGCCTGCTGGTCCTGATCGCCAGTTACGACCGAAATTACATCCTCCAGCCTTCCGCCTTCAAAACCGCGATGGTCTGGCTGGGTTCGCGGTCCTACAGCATTTATTTGATCCATGTGACGTGCCATGCCCTGGTCATGGAGTTCAAGCGATCGGCCGGCATCGCGGAGGGCGGCATTGTCTCCGAGCTGCTGACGCTGGCGTCCCTGCTCCTCATCCTGGTCGTTGCGGAAATGAATTACCGGCTCATCGAGGTTCCCTTCAGACGAATGGGGCGGCGCATGG
>Ga0335085_10006609_pt1 | contig 18234 bp, 16 predicted proteins | sample Lox_Sample_45_FD_206712 | JGI IMG/M metagenome (GOLD analysis project Ga0335085, IMG submission 206712) | Soil microbial communities from Loxahatchee National Wildlife Refuge, Florida, United States - Lox_Sample_4.5 | ecosystem: Environmental > Terrestrial > Soil > Wetlands | place: USA...
GCATCCGTTCGAAAATCCCACCCCGTTCGCGAACCTGCTCCAGATCTTTCTGATCTTCCTGATTCCCGGCGCGCTCACCTACACCTTCGGCAAAATGGTGCGCGACGCGCGGCAGGGATGGGCTGTATTCGCCGCCATGGCCGTGCTCTGGCTGGGAGGTGTTGTCGTCGCGTATCACTATGAGCAGGGCGGCACGCCGATGCTGACGAATGCCGGCATCGAGATGAGCGCCACTTCCTCAGATTCGGCGATGGGCACGCAGCCCGGCGGCAACATGGAAGGCAAGGAGACACGGTTCGGTATCGCCGATTCCGCGCTCTTTGCCACAGTCACCACCGACGCGAGCTGCGGCGCTGTCAATTCGATGCACGACAGCTTCACGCCGCTCGGCGGACTCGTTCCGCTCTTCAATATCGAACTGGGCGAAGTGGTCTTCGGCGGAGTCGGCGCAGGACTCTACGGCATGCTGATGTTCGCCATTCTTGCGGTCTTCATTGCGGGATTGATGGTTGGACGCACGCCTGAATATCTCGGCAAGAAGATCGAACAGAAGGAAGTCAAGATGGCGATGATTGCCATGCTCGTGCTCGCCGCGAGTATTCTGATCTTCGCGGGCGCGAGCTCTGTGATGCAGTTCGCCGCCAAAGGCTACTGGAATCCGCCCGGCCCCGCCGCCGCCAACACAAACAATCCCGGGGCACATGGCCTCGCCGAGATTCTTTACGCCTATTCGAGCGGCACCGGCAACAACGGGAGCGCTTTCGCCGGGATCAGCGCGAACACTCCCTGGTACAACACCACCATCGGCTATGCCATGCTGATCGGCCGCTTCTTGATGCTGCTGCCGCTGCTCGCGATAGCCGGTTCGCTTTCCGAAAAGAAACAGGTGCCGGTCTCGGCCGGAACATTCCCCACACATGGGCCCCTCTTTGTCGGTCTGCTGGTCGGTGTCGTGATCATCGTCGGCGCGTTAACTTACTTCCCCGCTCTTTCGCTGGGACCAATTGTCGAACATCTGATGCTCTAAAGGATTCACCATGGCCACTCAACTCCAGGAACCAATCGTTGAAACTCAGTCGCAGCCGTCGCAGCCACCAACCGGCGACTCGACCATGATGGGCCTTTCGCACGGCAAGCGCGCCCGCCCGCTTTTCGATCCGCCGATCGTCCGTCGCGCTATCGTGGATTCCTTCGTCAAGCTCAGCCCGGTGACGCTGGCGAAGAACCCGGTCATGTTCGTGGTCGAAGTCGGCGCCGTGCTTACCACGGCACTGATGGGCCGAACGCTCATTCAGGGCGGCTCCGGGTTTGGCTTCGAATTTCAGATCGCGACGTGGCTGTGGTTCACGGTTCTATTCGCCAATTTTGCGGAGGCGATGGCGGAAGGCCGGGGGAAAGCTCAGGCCGACAGCCTGCGCAAAACCAAGACCAGCGCGGAGGCAAAGAAGTTCTCGTCGAACGGCAAAATCGACATCGTTCCCGCGGCCGCGCTGCGCAAAGGCGACGTCTGCCTCTGCGAGCCGAATGACGTCATCCCCGGTGATGGTGATGTCATAGAAGGCATCGCCAGTGTCGACGAATCAGTAATTACCGGCGAAAGCGCGCCTGTGATCCGCGAGTCCGGCGGCGACCGGAGCGCTGTTACCGGCGGCACCAAAGTTCTCTCCGACTACATCAAGGTTCAGATCACTTCGAATCCCGGCGAAACCTTCCTTGACCGAATGATCGCCCTCGTGGAGGGCGCGCAGCGGCAGAAGACACCCAACGAAATCGCGCTCAACATCATGATCGCCGGCCTGACGCTGATCTTCCTGCTCGCCGTCGTCACGCTCGCGCCGTTTGCGCAGTATAGTGTGGACGCTGCCAAAGCCGGCACAGTGCCAACCGTCATCGTTCTCGTTTCGCTGCTGGTTTGCCTGATTCCGACCACGATCGGCGGCCTGCTTTCTGCTATCGGTATCGCCGGCATGGACCGCGTCATGCAGCACAACGTGCTCGCCATGAGCGGCAAGGCGGTCGAAGCCGCGGGTGACGTCAACACTCTGCTGCTCGATAAAACGGGAACCATTACGCTCGGCAACCGTCAGGCTGTCGAATTCATTCCCGCAGATGGCGTCCACGAATCCGATCTGGCCGATGCGGCCCAGCTCTCCAGCCTTGCGGACGAAACACCGGAAGGACGCAGCATTGTCGTACTCGCGAAGGAAAAGTACGGGCTGCGCGGCCGCGAGATCGCGGAGCATCACGCCGAATTCATCCCTTTTACCGCCCAGACGCGCATGAGCGGCCTCAACTTCGAGGGTCGGTCGATTCGTAAAGGCGCGATGGAATCCATTCGCCAGCACGTTGTCGAACAGGGCGGAACATTCCCGCAACGCATCGCGGACATCGCCGACGGAATTTCGCGCACCGGCGGTACGCCTCTCGTCGTCTCAGACGGCCCGCGCGTCATGGGCGTTATTCACCTCAAAGACATTGTCAAAGGCGGGATGAGGGAGCGCTTCGCACAGATGCGTGTGATGGGAATCCGCACCGTCATGATCACCGGCGACAACCCGCTCACAGCCGCTGCCATTGCCAACGAAGCAGGCGTGGACGACTTCCTTGCGCAGGCCACTCCGAAGGACAAGCTCGATCTGATCAAGCGTGAACAGGCCGGCGGACGCCTGGTCGCTATGACCGGCGATGGCACCAACGACGCCCCGGCCCTCGCGCAGGCCGACGTCGGCGTCGCCATGAACACCGGCACGATGGCCGCTAAAGAAGCCGGCAACATGGTCGATCTCGACAGCAATCCGACCAAGCTCATCGAAGTCGTCGCCATCGGCAAACAGCTGCTGATCACGCGCGGCTCACTCACCACGTTTTCGATCGCCAACGATGTCGCGAAATACTTCGCCATCATTCCGGCGATGTTCGCGGTCACTTACCCGCCGCTGAATCGTTTGAACATCATGGGCCTGCACACGCCTGAAAGCGCCATTCTCGCGGCTGTGATTTTCAATGCGCTGATCATCATCGCGCTGGTTCCGCTGGCTCTGCGCGGCGTGAAGTACCGCGCGCTCTCGGCAGGCGCTCTGCTGCGCCGCAACCTGCTGATCTACGGCCTCGGCGGCGTCATAGCCCCGTTCCCCGGCATCTGGGTCATTGACCGCCTGCTGGGTCTGCTGCATCTTGCATAGGAGATTTTCATGCTTAAGGAACTGAAACCCGCCATCCTGATCACCATCGTGCTCACCATCCTCACCGGGATCGCTTATCCGCTGGCGGTGACCGGCATCGCACAGACCGTCTTCCGCAAGCAGGCCAACGGCAGCCTGATCGAGCAAAACGGAAAAGTGATCGGCTCCGAGCTCATCGGCCAGAACTTCACTAAACCCGAATACTTCCATCCGCGTCCGTCGCAGAACACTTACGATGCGGCGAACTCGGGCGGCAGCAATCTCGGCCCCACCAATCCGGCGCTCGCCGATCGCCTCAAAAAGGACGCCGCGCAGTTCCGCAAAGATAATCCCGATTATTCAGGTCCCATTCCGGCCGATGCGATCACCACTTCCGGCAGCGGTCTCGATCCGGAAATCACCCCGGCTAACGCGACGGCACAATCGGCACGCGTGGCGAAGGCCCGCGGCGCTTCGCTCAACGCCGTCCAGAGCCTGGTCGCCATGAATACCGACGGGCGTCAGCTCGGATTCTTAGGCGAATCCCGCGTCAACGTGCTGAAGCTCAACATGGCCCTCGACGCACAATACCCGATAAAGCGCTGATCGATAACCCTGAACAAAAGGCTCCTCGCCCTCTTCCTACAAAATTCTGACGACACCCTTACGAACTTCTTAGGACTTTGAAATTAGTCTCGAACCATGAGTCCTCTTGAGGCTGGTGACAAGCTGGACCATTACCGTCTGGACGAGCGTGTTGCGGACGGTGGCATGGCGACCATCTTCAGAGCGACGGACCTCCGCGACCAAACCCAGGTCGCGATAAAGGTGCCGAAACCAGAAGCGGAGTGCGATCCTTCTTCGTTTGCGCGATTCCAGCGAGAGGCTGAAATCGGCAGGATGATGGATCATCCCGGTGTCCTGCGCGTCTTCCCCGCCGAAAAAAGCCGGAGAGTCTATTTCGTGATGGAGTGGGTTGCGGGCGTGTCCCTGCGGGCGCTCCTGACCCGCGACCAGCCGATGGATCCCGAACGTGCCATCAGAATTGCCACCGCGGTTTGCGATGTCCTGGACCACATTCACGCGCGCGGCGTGGTGCACCGCGACCTGAAGCCGGAGAACATCATCGTCGGAAACGGTGACCAGATTAAGCTGATCGACTTCGGAATCGCGGGAATGGCCGATGCCCGACGGCTTACTTACGGAAAATTCTCGCAAAGCTTCGGCACGCCCGACTATGTCGCGCCGGAGCAGGTAAAAGGAAAGCGCGGCGATGCCCGCACTGATATCTACAGCCTGGGCGTTATTCTCTACGAAATGCTGACGGGGGCGATGCCATTTGAGGGCGAGACTCCCCTGGTCGTCCTGAACAGCCGGCTCAAAAACGATGCGATCTCGCCGCGTAAGCGCAATCCAAACCTCTCGCCGGAACTTCAGCAGGTTATTCTGCGGGCGCTTGAGAGAGAGCCTGATCGGCGCTATGCGAACGCTAAAGAGCTGGAACAGGATCTACTCTCGCCGCCACCGCTGCGGCGTCGCGAGCGCGCTCAATCGCCGGCCCCGAGGGGGAGCCTGTTGTTGTATTCCGGGCTGGCGGCGATCCCGATTCTGATCGGAGCTCTCCTCCTCTATGTCGCCGCCCACCAGTGATCCCGGCCTCGCGGACAGGGTTGCGCGTCTTGAAAGGGATCTGCAGCTTCTGAAAAACGGAGTGCGGCTGCTGGGCCTGTGTCCCTGTGGTAACTGCGGCAAGTACTTTCAGTCATCGGATGCCAAGGCTCTTTTCGATGCGGGAGAGCTTGTTTGTCGCGCATGCCTGCCGGAGTGGTGGGAGGGCATCGAGGCGACGATGAGCATCGCTGACCGACAAGCTCTCGAGCACAAGCTGGCTCGCTGGCTGGTCGCCAATTACAATGCCAAAATCATTCGCGATGCGAAGAAACTGCCTCGCGCTGAAATGGTGACCCTGAAGATGGTCGTGGCGTGTGAGCAGTGTAATGGCACTGCAAAGACCGAGACCGGCGCAATTTGCCGAAATTGCGAAGGGCGGGGTACAGTCTGGGTGATTGAGCTCAGGCCCGAGTTCCAGTAAATGCTGCGTCGCCAACAAGCACGAGCCGATGGTGGCGCCACCGGCGGGCGGGGGCACATGCAACGCGATTCCGGCGGCATGAAAAAGTTGTGAAAGCCATGAAGTACAATGAACCTCACCGGGTTGAACCGGCGGGAGGACTTCATGTCGCAGGCTCGAAAGTCGTCAATTCAACAAGTTTGCTATTGGATCGGGATCGCTTTTTCTGTCGCTTGTATTGCGCTCGTGCTCGCCGGCAATACCAGCGCGGTCTCCCAACTTGAACACACGAGGATGCCACTCTCGTGGCTGCTCGGGATACTGGCAATTGTGGCATTTATGGCGGCCGAGTATTTCGACCGCGCAGAGCCAGACCGGACCGAATCCGAGTTCGCTCTCGGAGTTTTGCAGACAGAATTGTAGCCGGCTTCTACCAGCTCCAGGTGTAGCCCGCGCTCGTGGTTGTGTACCAGGGGATGGTCACGATCTTGTTGTACATTTCCTGAACCCAAATGGACTGGTGGGAGTTGAAATGAATGATCGCTCCCAGGGACTCTCCGTCGTAGAACCGATTCACGACGGTTGGGTATCCAGTCAGACTGGTAAGACCGCCCTGAATCCAGGTATAACCGGTCACCTTTTTTGTACCTGGCAGGGGGAAATTCTTCATGATGCCCAGAGACTCGGTATGTGATCCGAAGTCAGTGTGGAGGAACCCATGGCTGCCCGCGTTTTCGTACGTGTACGCGACGGTCAGTTCGTCCCCAAACGGATCCTTGTGGAGAAATCCAAAGGTGTGTCCCAGCCCGATATTGTAGTTGGCTTTCGGGACGAGTCCCGGTCGTACGAAGTCGGAACCGAACATAATAAACAGGTCGGTCGAGGTGCCGCCACCGTCCGCGGCACTTTGCGACGGCGCCGGCGCTTGACCGAAGACGCTAACCGTCACCACGAATGCCAGTGTTGCAGAACGGCCAAAGCCTGTCATCGTTCCGTGCCTCTTTCACCATGGTGATCGGCCTGGAACGTGGGGCCACGAGCGCGCTCTTTGTCGAGGAGACGCCTTGAAGCGTCCAAGGTAGCCCGTTGTTCATGAAAAAGGCATGAACGCCGTGCAATAGCCATGATGCGCGGACATTATTAAATGTTGTGCAAACGCCTGCGACAATCGAGGCAAATGACCCGGCCTCTCGCCTTGATCGCACTTTCTCTGGCCCTCCTCACTCTTGGCAGTTCGGCGACCCTGGTTGTGTGGGACGTCCAACCTCGGTTCTTTCCTCCGCACGCGCACGATTACCTCGCGGCGTTCGCGCTGTACTTGACGTTTTTCTCTCGATGACAAGTGGCGCCGGAGGCACCCTGGCTGCGCCTGGACATAAGGAGCATACCGAGAATAGTCTGCCTTGAAGGCGTGCAAATATAAGGCGATTATAAACTTTCCAGATAAGGCGCTTTAAGACAATCTGAATACGTTTCTTATGAATTTCCAGGGTGTTCCCGTGTACGTTTTAGGTAGTCAGGTGAAGCCGATCCCGCCCCCGATTCGCCGGCATCGTATCCGCGTTTGTCCGCGCGAAGTCCCCAGGCCCCTATGCGTCCAGTTCAATTCGCGGTCGTTCGGCCCGTTGTCATGCGGGTGGTTGCCGGGATTGCGATCGACGCCATCCTCAGCGCGGCCTGCTTCGCACTTCATCTAAATCTGGCCACCGTCAGCCTCCTGTTTCTACTCAGCGTCGTTTTTCAGGCGTTGACCGCCACATTCGCCTCTTCGCTCGCCGTTTCCATCATTGCCGCCGGATTTCTCGACTACTTCTTTGTCGCGCCCCTGTTTAAATGGCGCATCGCGAGTCCCTTTGATGCGGTGGCACTGTCGGTGTTTGTCACAACGTCCCTGGTGATTACCCGGCTCGCATCAAAGGCATGTGCCGAAAAACAGAAAGCGGAATACCGGCTAAGGATGCTTGAGCAGATCTATCAATGCAGCGAGCGTCTGCTGACGCTCGATCCGGAGCCCGGAGTTATTGAAGCTGTACTCAACGTGTACCGGCAGAGCTTCAATCTGAGAGCGGTCAGCTATTTCGACGGGCACCGCGCCGAAATGTGGATACAAGGACGATCATCGCAGCTGTCAGAGCAGACGCGCCAGGCGTTCATTGCATCCAACGACATCGACGACGCCGGTCGACAGCTCTGCGTCCGGTGCATTCGCTTAAAAGGCCAGGTTACGGCGGCGATTGGTTTCGAAGGGCTTCCGGATCCCCATTTGACATCCAGATCACTGGTCGCGATGACGGTTGCAACACTCGATCGAGCGAATGCATTTCACGCTGCCAGCACGTCGGCGGCGGAAGTCAAGGCTGAGAGCTTTCGTGCCGCGGTTCTCGATGCTCTGGCTCACGAGATCCGAACGCCGCTGGCAAGCATTGTTACTGCCGCGGGTGCGATTTGTGAAACAGTTGCCGCGCCGCAACAGGAATTGGCTCAGGAAATTGAATCTGAGGCCCTTCGGTTGTCGGAATTGACATCCACTCTCATGCGAAAGGCTGCTCTGGAATTTACTGATCTGGAGGCGCGCATGGTCGAAACAGATCTGGGTGCAATGCTTCAGGCTCTGGTGGAAAGATACAGCCTGCGCCAGGCCGGAGATCACGCCTTTGCATTCGAATGCAGCGGCAGCGGGGCTGAACGCGTCATTGCCGACCAGGATCTTTTGCGGTTGGCCGTGGCCCAGCTTCTCGACAACGCTGTTAAATATTCAGAGCCCGGTTCCCTGATTGCCGTAAACCTGGAATCCAGTGAGGAATCGGTCGCGGTTCTTGTAAGGAACGAAGGACGCCCGATCCTGGCTGCGGAGAGGGCGTATATTTTCGAACGCTTCTACCGGGGGACTCGCGGCGTCTCGGTACCCGGCACAGGACTCGGCCTGCACATTGCAAAAAAGATCGCGCGGGCACACCAGGGCACGTTGACGCTGGACGGAGAAGAGAAGAGAACGGGCGGCGTTGTCTTTCGTTTGACACTGCCGAAACCGGAGGCGGAAACAGAACATGGAAAACTCGAATATCAGTCTGCTGATAGTGGACGATGAGCCGGCTATTCGCAGAGTTCTCAGGAATTCGCTGCACGCCATTGGCTATGTAGTCGAAGAAGCCGCCAGTGGAGAAGGAGCGCTGGGATCTCTTGAAAAGCGCCCCTGCGAAATCGTGCTCCTCGACATCAATATGCCTGGCATCGGGGGTGTCGAGACCTGCCGCAGGATCCGGGAGATGGCGCCGGAAAGCGGCATCATCATGATCAGCGTTCGCGACGGGGAAGACGACAAGGTGCGAGCGCTTGAATCCGGCGCGGACGATTACATCACAAAACCATTTCGATTCAGGGAGCTTCTGGCGCGCATACGTGCCGTACGGCGCAGGAGCAATGCGCAGGGAAACCCTCGCCCCGAGATCCTGCGGGTCGGTGAACTCGAACTGGATCTTTCGAACCGCATGTTCCACAAGTGCGGGCGCGAAATTCGCCTTTCGAACCGTGAGTTCGAGATCATGACCTTTCTGATGAGCCATCCGGATACCCCGATCCCGCACGCTCGATTGCTGAAGGCGGTCTGGGGACCTGAATACGGAAACGAAAGTGAGTATCTGAGAACATACATCCTTCGCCTTCGAAAGAAGATTGAGCGCGATGCCGGACAGCCGGAATACATTCTCACAGAACCATGGATCGGATATCGATTGTGTGACCCTTCAATGGGCGCTCCGGCTCTGCCCCAGGCGGTCTGAATCTGTTATGAGTTAGAAAACCTATCCGGCGCATTCGTCCTTCTTATTCGCTTTTCATGCGTTTTTCACGAGCCTATCCCTACACTGATCCCAGAAATAAGGATCAGGACAAAAGAGATGAGTGCCGTCGAATTACTGCTAACCGCTGTTCTTGCCGCTTCCTCGACGGGCACTGTACCTCAGTCACGAGACGCGGCATTTCACTCCGACTCCCGACTTGTTCTGGTTCCCGTCACCGTAACCGACCGTCGGGCCAAAACCGTCGAAGGTCTGCGAGCGCAGGACTTTTCCGTCTTCGATAATCAGGCCCAACAGCAGATTGTCTCGTTCGGAACAGACGATGCACCGTGTTCGGTGAGTATCGTTCTGGATGTCAGCGGAAGCATGCAAAAGGCGCTGGTTGCAGCCAAGGGGATGCTGAAGGTCTTCTTCACGACATCGAATCCTGGCGACGACTATCTACTGCTGACTGTTTCGACTCAACCCGCGGCCATTCCCAAATTCACGACCGATCTGGCAGCTCTGACAGAAAGCATCGACTTTACCCGCCCGGGTGGGCTCACCTCTCTTATCGATACAGCCTATCTGGGCCTGGAACGTATGAGGGAGGCACAGCAGCCTCGCCGCGCGATGCTGATCCTTTCTGACGGAGTCGACAACCATAGCCGCTATTCGCAAAGCGAACTGATGAGCCTTGCTTTGGAAGCGGATGTTCAGGTGTACTCGATGATCTTCGACAACGGCATGCCGGGAAGCGATACGGTCCCGTTTCGTCCGGCTATGGCTCTGAAGCCGTGGGATCAGGCGCGCCAACGCCAGGGTCCGGAAATGCTGGAGAAGATCTCCGCCAAAACGGGCGGCCTTTCCTTTCATGTGCGCAATGACGAGGAGGCCAGAGAGGCGCTCCGCAAAACCAGCCAGGCTTTGCGAACCGAGTATCTTATCGGCTACCAGCCGTCGGATTCGGGATCGCCCGGCCAATGGCATCAGATTCGCGTTAAATCGAGTGTGCCAAAGGTGTATGTACACTCCCGCAACGGGTACTATTCGCGATAACAGGCACTTAGGCGCCTGACTTTCTAATTCCACGTTCGGACTTCCCTTCGGCACACGGTCGCCGCAGATGGCTAGTCTTTTTGCGAATGCGGAGCTTATGTCCGGCTCGCCTTTCATTTATCTTTCATGCCTTTTTCACGACTTTTCAGGGAAACTGATGGTCGGAACTATGTGAGGCACCGTCCGCCATCACGAAGTTAGAGAAAGTCGCCGGGCGAGAGCTTCCAATGACAATCACCGGACGGGATATCGCGCGGGCTCTGTTAAATATCACGCCAGGTGTGCTTGGCGTTGCCCTTATAACAGCCGTCTGCCTGCACACCGGACGTCTGATTATTCCCGGCTTCCTATTCGTTCTCGTCGTGGTGCTGGAGTCACTTTGGTGCGGATTCGCCAGCGCGGCGGTGGTTTCGCTGGTTGCAACGGCGTGTCTCGAATATTTCTTTATTCCACCCGTTCTCCAGTGGCAGATCGACGACCCGGAAGATTACTTCGTACTGGCGATTTACCTGGCTACCAGCCTGGTCATCACGCGTCTGGCCTCCCGAGCGCGCGCCGAAGCACGAACAGCAGAACGAAGAAGGCGTGATGTCGCACTTCTGTATGAGACGTCATCGCGGCTGCTCTCGCTCGGACCGGAAATGGCGGCCGGCCCTGAGTCGCTCCGCATTTTCCGCGACGTATTCGGGCTGCAGGCCGTATGTTTGTTTGACGGGATCCAGGCCAGAACTCAAATTGCCGGGGAATCCCGGCATGACCTTTCAGCAAAAACGCGGGATGCGTGTCTCGCCGGTGCAGGTTTTCATGATCGCGAAGAAGGCCTCTATATCCATTGCATTCGCAGCAGCAGAACGATAACGGGGGCGGTGGGTTTCGAAGGGCAACTCGACGAAGCTGCAGCGCTTGCTCTTTCCGTTCTGGCAGCGACATCTTTCGAGAGAATGCGCGCTTTCCGGAGTGCGAACAAGGCTGTCGCGGACGCCCAGGCCGAAATGCTGCGCTCGGCCATCCTCGATGCATTTGCGCATGAATTCAAAACGCCTCTGGCAATCATACTGGCCGCGGCCGGCGGGCTCCGGGAGACAACCGGCGACCAGCTTGACCAGATGGAAATGACCGAGATCATCGAGAATCAGACCATTCGTCTCAGCCAGCTCACGACGCGCCTTCTCCGGATTGCACGGCTGGATCGGGACGATGTGAAGCCAACCATGGAATTGACGAGCCTTCATTCCATGCTGGCCCGTCTGGTGGAACAGTGTGAGAGCCAGTTCGGACGCCATATTGCCTATGCTCCTGTCCGTGATGAGGTCGAACTTATGGCGGATCCTGAATTGCTGATTCTTGCACTCACTCAGCTTCTCGACAACGCCTGCAAGTATTCCCGCCCCGAAACTCCGGTGGCCCTTGAAGTCGTCGTCGGAGATGGAGGCGCGGACATTCGAGTGACCAACATCGGGCGTCCGATCCTGCCGGAAGAGCAGGAACGGATCTTCGAACGATTCTTCCGCGGTACCCAGATGGAACAAATCGCCCCCGGAGCCGGACTGGGGCTGTACGTGGCACGCAAAATCGTGCGTGCGCACGGCGGTTTGCTGGAGCTCGAGCGAAGCGATCCTGCCGCCGGCGTCACCACGTTTCGAATTCGATTGCCGATTATCAGCGAGAAACATCCCTATGAACAAGAAGCCGATCAGAGTGTTGGTTGTGGACGATGAACCCCAAATGCGGCGCAGCATCCGCGCTTCACTGGCGGCACGTGGTTACAACGTCGACGAATTCCGCAGTGGAGAAGAGGCTGTAAGCGCGGTGCGGGAGCAACCCGCCGACCTTATCCTTCTCGACATCAACATGCCGGGTATCGGAGGAATCGAAGCATGCCGGCAGATACGAGCTGTCTCTCCCGGCGCCGGAATCGTGATGATCACTGTGCGCGAGACCGAAGACGATACCGTGGAGGCACTTGAAGCCGGGGCTGACGATTACCTCACTAAACCGTTTCGCGTCAGGGAACTTCTTGCCCGAATCGGCGCTCTCGTGCGGCGTGCTCGCGCCGAAACAGACGCCAGCCGACAGGTGATCTGCGCGGGCAAGCTGGAACTGGACGTCACGCATCGAATCCTTCGTAAGGCGGGTGAACAGATCCATCTTTCACCCATCGAATTCAACCTGCTTGAGTTCCTGATGCAACATCTCGAAATCCCTCTTGATCACGGACGGCTTCTCCGGACTATCTGGGGACCCGAGTATGGCCACGAACTCGAGTACCTCCGTACTTATATCCGGCTGCTGCGCCGAAAGATCGAAGATGACCCGGCGAAACCTGAGTACATTCTCACGGAACCATGGCTCGGGTACAGGTTTCGCGATCCCTCGGCGCCGGGAGCCGCGCCTGCCTCTGTTTCCGCGGTAAGCCGGACCGTTTAAGGCACTGCGATCTTGTTCATGCCTTTTTTATGACCTATGCAGCAGACTGGATTCGCAGAGGACCTATGGTTACGGAAGAATCCGGCATCCCGGTGCACTTAGACCATCTCCGGGACGCCATTCAGGCGAATAGGGTGAATTTTCCTGTACCCGTGCCCATCTTTGCCAGGCAACATCGGCCTGAGATTCAGTGGAGGCTGGCGGAACTGTATTTCGTTCACGGATGGTCGCCGGTGCGGCTCGGTCGAAGGTACAACGTTACCGGGTCGCGAGTACGCCAGGCTCTCCGATGCTGGGTTCGATGCGCACGAACCTCTGGATATCTCCAGCCGTGTACGACTGAGGACGCAATTCACCCCAAACAAACAGTCAGCGCACAACCTCCTCAGTCGCTGTCCGATTCAGCCACAGCGTTCCATCACGTGCCCATTCTTCCTGTTCCAACGAACTCGCCGATGCAGGACCACGCTTGATTCAGGAATGAAGGGATGGTCCAGTAGTCCGGCCGGAGTCTCGCTGGTTAATGCCCCCGGAGCGCTTTCACATTCTGTTGGCTGGCCTGGATACGACCCTCACGGATACGCTCAAAAGGTCTTTGGATGCAGCGGGCTTTCAGATTGAATCGGTTCCGGCGCAAACGGATGCGATTGATTTTCTAGCGTGGAATCCCTGTGATGCCGTTCTGCTCGGAATGCCGCTTCCGGATCTCAGCGCCGTCGATGTATGCCGATCTCTGCGCTCCGCCTCCCACGACCTCGGGATCGTGATTGTGCGGATCGGCGGCACCCCTGAATGCGACATTATGGCGCTCGATGCGGGCGCGGATGACTGCATAGCGCCGCCTTTTCGGTTCCGTGAGATTGTCGCGCGGTTGGGTGCGGTTCTGCGTCGCTTCAGCGTGGAACCAGCCGGGAAATCCCTGCTGCGGGCGGGAAACCTGGAAATGGACATCGAAAGGCGGCGATTTTTCCGGGGCGGCAAAGAGATTCATCTTTCTCCTCGCGAGTTTGACCTGCTTATGACCCTCATGCTCAATCCGGAGACGACCCTTACGCATCTAAAGCTTCTCCGCGCCGTATGGGGCAGCGAAGCCCCGCATGAGGCCACATCTCTGCGGACTTACATTAAGGCTCTCAGGAAGAAGATCGAAAGCGACGCCGCGGAACCCGAGTATATTCTCACCGAGCCATGGGTCGGCTACAAGTTTCATAACCCGCATGGTTCGCTCTGAGAACCCTTACCGGTAAGCCCTTTACCTGCCTTGCGGTTTCTGTGACTACCCAGATTCGTTTATGGGCTCACTAAGTTTTTCCTTTTATACTTTTCATGCCTTTTTCACAGCCCGGTTCTGATACTTGCATTGATTGAGTCACAATCTGACGGCCCGTTGAACGGGGGCTTCTTATTCGCTGGTCAGCGACTCAGGCTTTGGTGTTCTGGTCTGGCAGGTCAGATCTGGAAAGGGATAGAGGGAATGAATATCGACAGGACTTTAAGACGGCTGGCAGTTTTGGCCTTGAGTTCCGGCCTTCTCCTGCCTGTGGTTCAGGCGGCGGAAGCCCCATCAGCCAACAGCGCCACTCCAAAAGTGGCTTTCGGAACGATCGTGGGAGTAGTACGAAACGCCGGCAAGTCTCCGGTAGGGGGTGCAACAATCACGGCCGCAAAATCCGACGGAAGCGGTATTCGTGCGACCGTGTCCGGCAGCGACGGGGTCTATTCGTTCGCGGACGTCGTGCCGGGCGCCTGGACGGTGACATCGCAGGCGGACGGCTATTTGGATAATGCCGTGGCGTCGATTGAGGTAGTGGCGGGCCGGGCAAGTCGCTCAGATCTTACGATGGCCGCGCCCACGTCGATTTCCTCGGCGGCTGCGGCGCCTGGCGCCGGCCGCAAGGTCCTGAACGAGATCAAAGGTGCGTTTACAGGATCTCAGACGCAGACGGCTTCACTCAACACGCCGCCCGTCGCCTTTGACAGAGCGTCTCCCGCGCCCGCGGTACCGAACCCCTTGCCAGCCCCTCAGGCTCCCCCGGCGCCCGAAGCAGCTAAGGGCCCGCAGATTCCGGAGGCTTTGACGGCTCCCGAAGCGACGACCGGAGTAGACAACGAGACGCCTTTCGCCTATGGCGATTTCACATGGTTGAACGGGACCTCGCGCAATAAGGATACCGTTCTCGATACGAAGTACTTCACGCCGGAAGTCCGCTTCGATACGCATTTTATGGAAGACTTCAATCAGCCCACCGACCACACGATCGTGGGCGCGACCGAATCTTTCCGCTCCGGTGAATTCCAGGTCGAGCAGGCGAGCGTCGGTGGTGATTTTCATTGGCAAAACGTGCGCGGCCGAATTTTGTTCATGGAAGGCCTGTTTGCCACTACGACGCCTCGCAACGACGGCAGTTCGGCGACTGGTTCAGGAGGCGGCAACACTGGTGGTGTCGGCCAGTGGGACCTGCAGAACGCCTACAAGTATGTATCGGAGGCTTATGGCGGCTATCACTTCAATGTGAACCACGGACTCAACGTGGATGCCGGCATCTTTGTGTCGTACATCGGCCTGTTCAGCTATTACAATTTCGATAATTGGACGTATCAGCCGTCCTATGTTTCGTCCAATACCCCCTGGTTTTTCAACGGTCTTCGTTTCCAGTGGTTCCCCACCAACAAACTGAAGATCGAGCCGTGGGTTATCAATGGATGGCAGTCCTATGCGAAGTTTAACGGTCACATAGGTCTTGGCGGGCAGCTCTTATGGCTGCCGACGGAGTGGTTCAAGCTGGTCGCCAACCAGTATGGCTTCGGGCAGGACAACCTCGGTCTTCCGCACACTGAACGACTCCACACCGACGACAGCATTGAAATCCGGTTCTATAACAACCAGAACAAGGGTCGCGGCTTGTCAAAGATCGCGATGTCGCTTACGGCTGATGCCGGCACGCAATACGGGGGCGGCATTTGCGGTACCTGCGCGCCCAGCCAGGGCAAAGATTCGTTCGTCGGCTGGATGCTTTACAACCGGTATTGGTGGGACCACGATAAATATGCCATCACGTTCGGCGGCGGCGAAATGAGTAACTGGGGCCGATATCTGACCCTGCTTCCGCCGATCGACGGCGCCTGGGCCGCCACCGGCTCGGTTTACTTCCCTGCGCTTCCTGGTCAGAGATCGCATATGTGGGACAGCACGATCACGTTCCAGTACATGCCCAAGGAATACATTACCTGGTGGGCGGAAGCCGGGTATCGCCACGCGGATATACCCTATTTTGCGGGCCGTCATGGGGTGACGCCTCCGGGCGGCAATAACAACTTGCCGCAGGATTACACGTGCAACAACGGCGCATCAGCCTTAACCGCGGACCTGGGCGGCGCTCAAGCAGCCTGCGGCGCGGCGGGTATCTGGTTCCCGGACCTTCGCCGCAGTGAAATGAAGCTGTCTGCGGGCGTCATGGTTAAGTTCTAGCGGGCAATGCAAAGGCTAAGGAACTACCGGGCGGCGCTCTGGCTGGTGCTTGCATCAGCCACGGGCGCCGCCCAAAGCCTTTCCGATCCGGTCTGGAAAACCAAAGCACCGGCGCAGTGGACAGAAGAAGACGCACGTCAGATTCTTGCCCGATCACCGTGGGCAAGGACGATTGCCGGAGGTCTGGCGGGCCGTAAGAGTGAAGACCAGCTCCGCGAGGGTGGTCAGATGGGACAGCCTACGGGCGTAGGCTATGAAGGCCTCGATCCCAAAGGCAGCGGCCCTAAGGTGGATCTCAATATTTTTACCGGCGCCGGCGGAAATGACCGCAGCCTGCGCTCACGCAACCGCGGCATCCAGCTCAGAGTGGTCTGGGAGAGCGCGCTGCCTGTCAGGCTTGCGGAACTCAAAACACACACGATCGAACCGCCGACGCTGGACGCGGACGGCTATCGGATCGCGGTTTACGGAATTCCCGGGCCTGAGTTCAATCAGGACCCGAAGAAACTGGGCGATCCCCTTCGTGAATACGCGTTCCTGAAGCGCGAAAACAAAAAGGACGTCAGGCCTCTGAGAGTTGAGGTTTTTCAGCGCGCGGACGGTCTGGCTGTCGTCTATCTCTTCCCTCTTTCGGCCGAACTAAGTAAAAAGGACGGGAAGGTCGAGTTCGACGCATCTATCGGCCGCATTCATGCCAACCATATTTTCGATCTGACCGACATGGAGTTTCTGGGCAAACTGGAGCTTTGACATGGCACGCATCATTGTTGCCGGCAGCGACGGGCTGCGGCGGCGGGATCTGCGAACTGCGCTGGAATGTGAGGGACACGCTGTTCGCGAGGTGGAAACAGTTTCCGATGCCGAGGTGGAAGCGTGCATCGGAAACGGCGACCTGCTGATTGTGGATGCGGAACTCGATGGAGGTGACGTTTTCAGCCTCTGCCGCGCCGTGCGAGCGGATTCGAATCTTGGCATCATCGCGATTATCCCGGCGGGGTGTGAACAAGCCCGAATTGATGCGTTGAATTCCGGTGCGGACGATTATGTCCACGAGCAGTTTATAGTCGGCGAACTTCTGGCCCGGGTCCGGGCGATCCTTCGCCGCGTCCGGGCTATCACTGAAGTGAGGGAATCTGTTCGGCTGGAAGATCGGACGATCGATCTGCGTTCCCGTAAAGTCGAGGGGCCCGGGAATCGAATCGCGAGTCTCACACCAAGGGAATTTCTGGTGCTGGAACGTCTGATCAGTGGAAATGGCGCGACGGTCACCAACCGCCACCTGGCGCAAACGGTCTGGCAGCGCGATGGAGCCGGAGATCTTGAATATGTTCGTATCGTGATCGGCCAGCTTCGGCGGAAACTCGAGCCGGATCACAACTCTCCACGCTATATTCTCACGGAGCGCGCGATTGGTTATCGTTTCCGAACCCTGGCGCCGGGAGTCAGTTCTCCGCGGCGGAATCCGCCTGCCCCTGGGTACAAAATCGGTAGCCCAGCCATGGCTCAGTAAGAATATAGCGGGGCCGAGCGGGATCGGACTCCAGCTTCTTTCGCAGCTGATTCACGAAAACGCGCAGGTACTCGACCTCTTCTCCATAGTCGGGTCCCCAGACCGCCTGCAGGATCCGATCGTGGGCCAGCGCCGTATCGGGATGCGTGACGAAGTATTGCAGGAGATCGAGTTCTTTGGGCGTGAGACGCAGCGTTCTTCCGGATTTTCGAATGTGCCGCTCGCGCAAATCGATTTCAATGTCGCCGACATGGATTGTGCGGGACTCTGCCCGCGCCGAGACGGGGGCGCGGCGCAGGGTGGCGCGAACGCGGGCGAGGAGTTCGTTGATGTCGAACGGCTTGGTGACGTATCCGTCGGCCCCCGCATCCAGAGCTTCGATCTTGTCTGTCGCGCGATCCCTTACGGTCAGCATCAGAATACTGACATCCGACCTCGACCGGATTGCCCGGCAGGCTTCGAGACCATTGATGCCCGGCATGTTGATGTCCAGCAGAATCAGATCGAACTTTTCGGTCCGAAGCGTGTCGATGGCGCTTTCACCGGAATCGGCGTCGGCGACGATGAAGCCGAGCGCAGACAAGGTAGCCCGGAGAGCGCGCCGAAGTTGCGGCTCGTCATCGACCACAAGAATGCGGCGGCTGGTCATATGAGCGCCTGCTGAATCGCCGGAAGAGCGAGCGAAAAGGTGGTCCCGTAATTCGGCTCTCCATCCGCCCAAACATGGCCGCGGTGGTCCGAGGCGATCGATTTGACTATAG
>Ga0335085_10006610_pt1 | contig 18229 bp, 13 predicted proteins | sample Lox_Sample_45_FD_206712 | JGI IMG/M metagenome (GOLD analysis project Ga0335085, IMG submission 206712) | Soil microbial communities from Loxahatchee National Wildlife Refuge, Florida, United States - Lox_Sample_4.5 | ecosystem: Environmental > Terrestrial > Soil > Wetlands | place: USA...
AGCGGCCTTCCCTCTTTGTGGGATTCCTTAAGTTTCTCGAGAAGTTCTTGTTTGGAGATGACTTCCGCGGTTGCATGAAGAAGAATCTCAAGTTGTTGTTCGGGCGTTTTGGAAAAAGTCATTTTCATGGGGCCACATCATATCAAAAAGACAATTTTGAATTATGAATTTTAAATTTTGAATTCCGGATGTTTCCGCTTGTGGAAACCAAAGCGTAAACATCAAGTATTTAGGCCACTAACGGGCTATTGAAAACCAAGGACCGTGGCTATAATAAGCCGCTCCAAAACTTCAACTTTGAGGAACATTTTGTCCACCGAGAAAATCGAAAAAGCCCGCCGTCCCTTTCTCACATTCCTTAAAGTTTCTTTCGCTATCGGCTTTGCCCTGGCCGGCATTGGCATTGGCTTCCTTTACGCCCAATTGCAGGAATTGCCCGATATCAAGCTGCTACAGACCACCAGCCCTTCCCAGGCCACCCGTATCTACGACGTTAATGGTGAACTGGTCAGCCAGCTCTGGCTGGAACAAAGAACCCTCGTGTCATTGGATAAGGTCCCCCAACCCCTCCAAGACGCCTTTATTTCAATTGAGGACGAACGTTTCTACCGCCACATCGGCGTTGACCCCATCGGCGTGATGCGGGCTTTTATCACGAACATCCGCTCGGGTGGAGAACGCCTGCAGGGCGGCAGCACCCTCACCCAGCAGTTGGCGCGCAACCTTTTCCTGACCCATGAAAAAACCTTCACCCGCAAGGTCCGCGAAATCCTCTTAGCCCTCCAGATCGAGCGAAACTACTCCAAGAAGGAAATCCTGGAGATGTACCTGAACCAGATTTACCTGGGGGAAGGCGCCTACGGGGTGGAATCGGCCGCCCGCAGCTATTTCGGTAAACACGTGGAGGACCTAACCCTGCCCGAATGTGCCTACCTGGCCACCTTGCCCAAAGCCCCCAACGACTATGACGCCTACAAGCACCCCCTGGAGGCCCTCTCCCGCCGGAACCTGGTCCTCAATGCCATGGCCGACCACGGCTATATCACCCAGCAGGAAGCCACCGATGCCAAGAACACCCCCATCGAACTCAAGAAGATCGAGGTACAAAACGCCCCCTATTTCGTGGAATACGTGCGGGATGAACTGGTGTCCCGCTATGGGGACAATGTCGTCTATAAAGGAGGGCTCTCGGTTTATACGACCCTTGATTTGAAGATGCAGGAAGCCGCCCAAAAGGCCTTATCCGATGGGGTGGCCAACGCCGAGGTCGTGGCCCGTAAGAACCGCCTTACCAATATTCCCGTGGACCAGCCCATCCAAGGGGCCCTTTTGGCAATGGATCCCCACACCGGGGCTATCCGCGCCATGATCGGCGGCATTGACTACCGCAAGAGCGTCTTCAACCGGGCCATCCAAGCCCACCGCCAGCCTGGTTCGGCCTTCAAACCCTTCATTTACGCCGCCGCCATTGAGAATGGCTACACCATGGCCGACGTCTTCCTGGACACCCCTGTGGTTTACCCCGACCCCATTACCGGCCAACCCTGGCGCCCCACCAACTTCTCAGGCAAATTCCGGGGGGCCACCACCCTGCATACGGCCCTCATGTACTCCATCAACGTCGTCACCATCAAACTGCTGGAAAAGCTGGGCATCCAACCGGTGGTCAATATGGCCCGCCGTTTGGGCATCACGACCCCCATTAAACCAAACCTCACCTTAGGACTTGGCACCTCTGAAGTAACCCTGGCGGAGATGGTGCAGGCCTTTTCGGCCCTCGATAACCAGGGAGTGCGCGTGGAGCCTTTCGGCATCCTGACGGTGAAGGACGCTTCTGGAAAGGTTTTAGAGACCAATTCCCCCACCGGTGAGCAGGTTTTGGACCCGGACGTGGCCTACATCATGGTGCATACGATGAAGGACGTCATCGACAACGGTACGGGCCGCATCATCCGCCGCCTGGGATTCAGCTACCCCGCCGCCGGCAAAACCGGCACCACCAACGACAATGTGGATGCCTGGTTCATCGGCTTCACCCCCAGCCTCACCTGTGGTGTCTGGATCGGGTATGACGAAAGGCAAAGCCTGGGCAAGAAGCAGACGGGCGGCGAGGCCGCCGCGCCGATTTGGGCGGAATTCATGAAAGCGGCCATGGAGGGCAAGCCGGCTGAGGATTTCCAGCCGCCCAAGGGCCGGGAGAACGACTTTGTGCAGAAAAAGATTTGCCTGGATTCGGGCCTTTTAGCCACCACCTTCTGTCCCCGGACACGGGTGGAGGTTTTCAAGAAGGAAACGGCCCCAACCCGTCTCTGCAACCTCCATTCGGGGGTCGAAGGAGAAGGGGCGGTGCCTGGCGAGACCGGAAGCGAGGGTGTTTCAACCCAGCCCGGCGATATTCTGGGGATGGACCAGCCGGTCATCAAATCGGCGCCCGTCAGCGCCTCAGCCACGCCCGGCGAGGAAGAAGAGCCCACCAACGGCAAGAAACCCGCCGGCGCCCAGGAAGCCTACCCCGACGAGGGGTTTTAAACTTCTCTTTTTTCTTCCAACTTTTGCTCTTTAATTATTCCAACGGCCTGAGCAAATTGGAATCCTAAGGCACTACGAACAATCATTCCTCTTTGAAAAACAACTTTTACGTCTTCGTCATTTTTAAATTGTTCACAGAGTTTTTTAAATTCGGGCCTTTGCTCTACCCACTTATAACTATTTTCGTTGACAAAAAAAGTCCCATAATCAACCTCAACTAGGCCGAGTCGTACCCAATTGTCAATCATCGCGGGTAGATTTTTATTTTCGATTGGTTGATTAGTTGTTGAATTTTTAAAATCCATTACATGTTTACCCAAGCAATTCCAACCCTGCTTACTATTAATCTGCTTCCTGATCTCCACAATGGGCAATCCCGCAGCAAAAGGAAGAAGCACTTTCAGAAGCGAAGCTTCTTCTGAATTCAATTGTTTTAGAATTTCGACGAAAGCAGGATGCACTTCGCCGGAAACTCTCCCATCCATTGCGTTTGCTAATAAACTGAGATACATGTTTTTAAGATCAGGTTCTTCGTGTGCAAAAGCCAATCCTTGTAATGCAGGTCCAGCAATAGATGCCTTTGGTTCTACGATTTTTTCTAGGGGTATCGACGAAGCTTTCTTCGAAAGATCTTCCTGAAACTTTTCCGCAAAATAAATTCGGGCCTTATCAAAAGCAAAATTTACAGCAGCCAAAGGAAGTAATGCATTATTAATTGTTTTAGAAATTGTCAAAGCTGCTTGGCCAATATTTTTCCCTGCTTCTTTTACGTCCGGGTTGTCTCCCGCAGCTTTAATAAGCTCGCCAATAATCTCAACCCCCTTTTTTGCATCTTCCAGCGGGTCACCCATATTAATCTCCCTAACCTTAACGGTTCATTCAGATATTTATTCTACAATTTTATATTTCTTCCGTATCACATTCTCAGGCAGGGCATTGTAGTGCCACCATTCGTGGGAAAGTTGGATGAACCCTGCCTTCGTCATGACCCTCCTTAAAACCAACCGGTTGGCCACTTGTTGCTTCGTCAACTTACCCATCTTCAGGTATTTCTTCTCCAGGCGGGGCTCGGCAACGGGCGTGAAGGAATCAAACCCCGTGCCCATGTCCAATTCCCCATGCTTGCCGTCCGTCAGGCCGATATCCAGGGCCATGCCGTAATTATGGGGCGACCCGATGGCGGGGTTGGCCACATATTTGCGCTGGGGCGTATCCTTCACCTTCGCCCACATCAACCATTGGACGGACCGGGGCCGCAGGGCGTCAAAGATGAGGAAGGACCAGCCAGGCTTTTCCTTTTCTAAGAGCTTCACGGCCTTTTTCAACTTCACCGCCGCATCCTTATGGAGAAAGACCTTGCCGCTGGAGCCATAGATGGGCCCGTAAAGGTCGACCCCCATGAAGTTATTGATACCCGCATAACGCAAGTCGATATAAACATGGGGGTATTTGGAAATATCGACGAAGTCGGGGTTGTTTTCGATCTGTTTCAAGGAATCCGCCGGAGAGAGGAGTTTGGAAGCGCTTGGAGTCCCTTCCGCCAGGCTCAAGTATGTGGAAAAAGAGAAGAGAAAAAACCAGGAAAATGATGCCGTCATCCAAAAACGGGGACCTTTTCGGTCCACTTAAACCGGAGTTCCCTTGGCTTGTTCCACCGCCAAGCGAAGAACGGGCCGTAGGACCTCCATGGCGTCCTTCACGGCGGTGGGAGAACCCGGCATATTGATCAAAAGGGTCTTGCCGCGGACACCCGCCACGCCGCGGGTCAGGGAAACCAGGGGGGTCTTTTCATAGGCCTTGTTGCGGATGAGCTCCGCCAGGCCCGGCATCCATTTTTCGCAGACCTGGTACATGGCCTCGGGCACCCGGTCCTTGGGCTGGATACCGATGCCGTCCACCGTGAAGATGATGTCCACCGAGCCGCTGTCGGCGGTCTGGATCAGGTGGCCGGCCAGGGCTTGTTCATCGTCTCCCAAGGCCTGCCGCGCGACGATCTCCCAGCCCATCTTCAGGCAGGAGGCGTTGAGGTTGTCCCCCGCCTCGTCCTTGGAAGTGCCTGAAACGAAACGGTCCCCGACAGTGAACAAGGCGACTTGGATTGGCATTCAGCACCTCGAAAGGAGTTTTCGCCACGGATGAACACGGATGGAATTTAGTCCAACAAGATTCTGAAAAACAAGACGAAGAACAAAGGAATCGAAAAGTCTTTGGACTTATCCGTGTAAATCCGTGTTCATTTGTGGCCGATTATTTGTTTTTGGAGTCCAGATTGATGTTCCCCAAATCATCGGTGGGCGGCAGGTCCAAATCCTTGGGCGGGGCCACGTCCGAATCCTTGATGGGGGGCAACACCACGCCCGAATCGTTTGACTTTTGCGTCGCCGCCCCATTTTGGGTCTGGGTCGCGCTGGTACTGCTGGAGGATTTGGGAACGTCGATATCCAGGGGCGGCGGCTGCATGCCGTCGATGTCGCCGCTGACACCGTTCAGGGAATTGACGGCATTTTGCTGGTTTTCCGTGGGGTTGGCGTTCAATTGCAGGGCCGGGGAATCCATTGGAGGCGGCGTCAAGGATTGTTCCGGGTTGGTATTAGCCGGGGCCGCGACGGGCGGCGCGGGAGGCGGAGCGACGGCGGTCGTGGAAACCGGTTGGGCGGCCGGCTCGGGTGCGGACGGCGGGGCGGTGGAAGCGGCCGAAGGTGCCGGACTGGTTGAAGTCGTGGGGGGGATCTGTTCGTTCAGTTCGGGCGGCATGGGAACTGATTCGGGCGCCGAGGGGCTGGCAGAGGTCGTTGAAGGCGGAGCCGTACTGGTGGTGATATCCGGAGGGGCAATAGTATCCGAAGCGGGCGGAACCGGGGGCGCGGGAGGAGGAGTGGTAGCCGAAGCGTTCGAATTATTGTCCGCCGAACCGCTGACTTCAGGCGGAATAGGCGGCGTCGTTTCGGAAGCCGTGCCCGTAGGCGGCAAGGTTAAATCGGGGGAAGCCGGAGGCATCGGGGATGCCGCCTCGTTTCCAGCCGCGGGCGCGGCGGCAGCGGAGGCGGCGGGAAGAGCGGTTGCGGGAGGAACGGAAGCTGGCATTTCGGCCACATTCCCCTGATCCGGCGGCAGGTCAAGGGGTTTCAACTGATGGGGGGCGGGAGGAAGGGATTTAACTTGGACGGTCTTCACCACCCCGGTTTCCTCAACCGGAGCCGGGGCCACAGGGGTCTCCGGCGCGGCGGCCGCCGCCTCCGGTGCGGGCTGGGAAGCCGCTTCCGTCGTATTTTCGGCCGTCGAAGGAGCCGGCGGAATCTCCGGCGCGGGCGGCGCGGTGGTTTCCGAAACCTGGGGTGATGTGGTCGACGCCGCCGGGGCCTGGGCCGTCTGGGTCGCCTTATTCATCGCCTTTTGCTTTTGCGCCAATTCCCGGGCTTCTTTCTTTTCCTTCTTGGCCATGGCCACCGACATTTCCTGGGTGATCTCGGGAAGTTGGGTCTGGATATAAACCCTCAAAAGGTCTTTGAGGGAAACCATGGGCCCCAAACTGACATTGCCCTGCATTTTTGCGGCGGCGGTTTTCTCGTCGGTGGTGCCCCAATAATTGCCGCCCAGGTTCAGGGCCGGAGTGCTGTTAATGACATCCTTATCGTTGTCGTGCACGCTGTTGTTCTTGAATTGCAGGTCGGAATAGCCTTTGAGGTAGAGGCCGTAGGTGTTCTGAGTGATGGTGTCGAAGCGGAAGGTGGCGTTCACCTTGCCGTCCAGGACGACGCCGGTGGCGTTGCCGTAGATTTTGCCGTTCTTGACCGAGGCCGTACCCGTGCCGCGCAGGTAAAGCCCGCTGCCCTTGGTGATCTCGAACCATTGCAGGTGAAGGTTGGAATCCTGGACCAGGAAAACACCGCTCATGAACTTGGCGCTGGAAATATCCGCCTCAGCCCCGTTGAGGAACAGCTCGCTTTGGAGCCCGCCCTGGGTCATGTCGAAGACCGCCGGGGCGGCCGCCGAACCGGTCACATCCAGCGTTCCGTTGACTTCGAGGGCAGAGGCGCCTTGGAAAACCACCTTGACGTTGGGGCCGATGCGCAACGTGGCGCCTTTGACCACCACCGCCTTGCCCTGGATAACATAGGGGTTCCCGTCGGCGTTCCATTGGGTGTCGCCCGTGATGCTGTTGGGAACATTGGTGGAAGCGTAGGTTGCGGAGGCGACGAAAAGGAGGGAAATGGATAAAAGGTTTCGTTTCATGGACAGCTTCATGACCTCTAGGTGAAATTAGGAAGAGGCGCGCCGAAAATCGACCGCAAAGCTTCGATACTATAACAAAAAACGTTTGGAGCCGGTAAAAGAAAAAAGGGGCGGGAAAATTTCCCGCCCCTTTTCAAGGCCGTCTTATTTCGAGGAATATTCCTTCCCCTTGCCCGAATGCCGGATGGCCGCTTGGGCCGCCGCCAGGCGGGCGATGGGAACGCGGTAGGGCGAACAGGAAACGTAGTTCAACCCCACCATGTGGCAGAATTCCACGGAGTTCGGGTCGCCGCCGTGCTCCCCGCAGATACCCACCTTCAGCTTGGGTTTCACGCTACGGCCCTTCTCGACCCCCATACGCACCAATTGCCCCACGCCGTTGCGGTCCAGGACCTGGAAAGGATCCTTCTCGTAGATCCCGTTGTCCTGGTAATAGCGGATAATCTTCGCGGTATCGTCGCGGGAGAACCCGAAGGTGGTCTGGGTCAGGTCGTTGGTGCCGAAGCTGAAGAAGTCGGCCTGTTCCCCGATCTTGTCGGCCGTGACGGCCGCCCGGGGCAGCTCGATCATGGTGCCGATGAGGTACTCCAACTTCACGCCGTACTTGGAAATCGTCTCCTCAGTCTTCTTGATCACGATGGCCTTCTGGTTCTTCAGTTCGGCCACATCGCCCACCAGGGGGATCATGATCTCGGGCACGATCTTCTTGCCCTTCTTCGCCAATTCGCAGGCGGCCGAAATGACGGCCTCGGTCTGCATCTCGGTGATCTCCGGATAAGTGACGCCCAAGCGGCAGCCGCGGTGGCCCAGCATCGGGTTGAACTCGTGCAGTTCCTCCACCCGCGCCAGGAGCTTCTTGGCCTTCTGTAAATCCGAGCCGCCTTCCTTGACCAGTTCCAGGGCCTTCTTGATCATTTCGTTGGAGGTGGTGTTCTTGTTGGTGGCTTCCATACGGGCGATTTCCACCATGAGTTCCTCCCGCTTGGGCAGGAATTCGTGCAGGGGCGGGTCCAGGAAACGGACGGTGACCGGGAATCCTTCCATGGCCTCGAAGAGTCCCAGGAAGTCCGACTTCTGCATGGGCAGGAGCTTCTTCAAGGCTTCCCGCCGGGAAGCCTCGTCGGTGGCCAAAATCATGGCCTGCATGTGGGGCAGGCGGTCCTCATCGAAGAACATGTGTTCGGTACGGCAAAGGCCGATACCTTCCGCGCCGAATTTGCGGGCCACCTTGGCGTCCCGGGGAATGTCGGCATTGGCGCGCACATTCAAGGTGCGAGCCGCGTCCGCCCAGCCCATCAGGGTGGCGAAATCTCCCGAAAGCTCGGCTTCCATGGTGGGCACCTTGCCCTTGATGACTTCGCCGGTGGAGCCGTTCAGGGAAATCCAATCCCCTTCATTGATCACCGTACCGTTGACGGTAAAGCGCTTGTTGTGCTCGTCCACCTTGATGGTTTCGCAGCCGGCCACGCAGGTCTTGCCCATGCCGCGGGCCACGACGGCCGCGTGGCTGGTCATGCCGCCGCGGGCGGTCAAAATGCCCTCGGCCGCGTCCATGCCGTGGATGTCATCGGGCGACGTTTCCAAACGCACCAGGATGACTTTCTTCCCTTCCGATTTCCATTCCACGGCCACATCCGCCGTGAAAACCGCCTGGCCGGAGGCCGCGCCAGGGGAGGCCGGCAAGCCCTTGGCGATCACTTCCTTGGGCGCCTTGGGGTCGAACACCGGGTGAAGCAATTGGTCCAATTGGATGGGTTCCACGCGTTGCAGGGCCTCTTCCTTGGTGATGAGCTTCTCGTTGACCAGGTCGATGGCGATCTTCACCGCCGCGGCCGCGGTGCGCTTGCCCGTGCGGGTCTGCAGCATGAAGAGCTTTTTTTTCTCGATGGTGAACTCGAAATCCTGGATGTCGCGGTAGTGCTTCTCCAGGCGCTTGGTGGTCTCATAAAGCTGCTTGAAGACGCTGGGCATGTCCTTTTCCAGGTCGGCGATGGGATGGGGGGTACGGACACCCGCCACCACGTCTTCGCCCTGGGCGTTCAAGAGATACTCGCCGTAGAACTTCTTCTCGCCCGTGGCCGGGTTGCGGGTAAAACCCACGCCCGTGCCCGAGTCGTCGCCCATGTTGCCGAACACCATGGACTGCACGTTGACGGCCGTGCCGATATCGTGGGGGATGTCGTTTTGCTTGCGGTAGTAGATGGCGCGGTCGTTCATCCAGGAGCGGAACACGGCGTCGCGGGCGCCGCGCAATTGGGCCATGACATCCTGGGGAAAGGCCTTGCCGGTTTTTTCCTTGATGAGGTCCTTGAATTTCTCGACCATTTCCTTGAGGTCGGAGGCGGACAATTGGGTGTCCAGCTTCACGCCCTTTTCTTCCTTCATGTGGGTGATGACGTGCTCGAAAACTTCCTTGCCCATTTCCATCACCACGTTGCCGTACATCTGGATGAAACGGCGGTAGGAATCCCAGGCGAAGCGCTCGTTATTGGTGGAGGCGACCAAGCCCTTGATGGTTTCGTCGTTGAGGCCCAGGTTGAGGATGGTATCCATCATGCCGGGCATGGAGAACTTCGCGCCCGAACGCACGGAGACCAGGAGGGGATTGGTGCGATCGCCGAACTTTTTGCCCAGGGCCTTTTCCAGCCGGGCCAAATGCTCCTGCATTTCCTTGTCGATGGACTCGGGAACCTTCTTGCCGTTCTCGTAGTAAATACGGCAGGTTTCGGTGGTGATGGTGAATCCCGGGGGAACGGGAACGCCCGCGTTGGTCATTTCCGCCAGGCCGGCACCCTTGCCGCCCAGTTCGGCCTTCATGGTGCCTTGGCCTTCGGCCTTGCCGTTGCCGAAGAAATAAACGAATTTATTTCCCTTGGCCTTTCCGGCCTTGGATTTCGAAGACGACTTTTTCTTTTCGGCGACTTTCGGCATGGGACTCCTCCTAGAAATTTAAAAACGTATCGGTCTTTTCCAACGGATTAAATTTTTGCAGAAAGGTTTGTCCGGCGCCGCAAAAGGCCGCCGTCCAAAAAGGGGCCTTATTGTAACAAACCCCTCTTTGATTGCAATGAGCCGGTAGTTAAATAAACAGCTTAAAAAAAGGGAAATTCTGGACTGGTGGCGGCTTTAGGAAACGACGAATTTGTTCCAAGAAACGTTCAACGCGTTAAGCGGAGGGGGTGGAACTGCCTTCGGAGGAATAAACCAATTTCCGGAAATCACACAGCACCAGCAAAAGGTCCGCCGCCTGTTTGAGGAGGGCCAGGCGATTGTTGCGGACCTTGGCGTTCTTGTCCATGACCATGACCTTCTCGAAGAAAGCGTGGATGGGCTGGACCAGGGTTTCCAAGTGTCCTGTGATTTGGCCGTAATAGTCATCGCTGTCCTGGTCCGTGTCCCCGACCAATTTCTGGGCGAACTCAATTTTCTCGAACAGGTCCTTCTCCTCCTCCAACTTCAAGAGGGGCTTAGCCACCTTGCCGGAGATTTTCTTTTCCGGCAGGATGCGCAGTACCCGGCCCGCCGCGGTGACCAGCTTTTGGAAATCCGCGTCCATCTTGGCCTTCTGGACCGTCTGGGCCTTCGAAACCATGTCAATCAGCGTGGGCGCTTCGGTGGCGGTCACCGCATTGATGACGTCATAGGAAAGCCCCTTGGCTTCCAGCACCGTCTGCAGGCGGCTCTTGAGGAAGTCGAGGATCTCGGGGACTTCCCTGCCCTTGGATTTTGCCCCGTATTGCTTCTCCACCGTGCGCACCAACTCCTCCAGCGAAGCCTTGTACCTGTTCTCCAGGAGGATTTGCAGCACACCCAAGGCCTGGCGCCGCAGCGCGAAGGGGTCCTGGGAGCCGGTTGGGATGATTCGCGCCTTGAAACAACCCACGATCGTGTCCAGTTTATCCGCCATGCTCAGAAGCGCCGGGGCGCCCGCGGGGGGCAGTTTGTCCCCCGAAAACCGGGGGTAGTAGTGAAACTGGATGGCCTCGCCCGCCTCCGGTTTTCCCTGCTTGGCCGCGTAAAGGCCTCCCATGACGCCCTGCAGGCTGTTGAATTCCTTCTCGCGGATGATGTTGGTGGCCAAGTCCGCCTTGCAAAGCAGGGCCGCTTGGGCCGCGGCATCGGTCTTTTCCTTGGGCAGGCCGCAGAGGGGCCCCATCTTCTTGACGAGCCCCGAGAGCCTCTGGGACTTGGCCGCCATGCTACCCATGCCTTCCAGCCAGGTGATGCCGGAGAGTTTCTCGGCCCAGGTCTCCAGGGGAACTTTCATGTCCTCGGACACGAAGAACTTGGCGTCCTCCAACCGGGCCTTGAGAACTCCCTCGTTGGCGCGAATAACAACCCCCTTGTCCCGGGGGGTGCCGTTGATGACGCCGATGAAATAAGGGGCCAGTTTCTCCTCGTGGTCGCGAACGGCGAAGTATTTCTGGTGTTCCCGCATGGCCGTCACGATGACCTGCTCGGGAAGTTCGAGGTATTGGGGGTCAAAGGACCCCATGATGACGTCCGGCGATTCGATGAGGTTGGTGACATCGTCGAGCAAGTTCGGGTCGGGAATGACGTCGGTCCCCTTCTCGGCCGCGGCTTGTTGCACCTTGTTCCAGATCATCTGGCGGCGTTCGTCGGGCGCGGCCACCACCCCGCCCTGACGCAGCACTTCCAGGTAATCGCCTGCTTCCTCCACGTCCAGGGGGCCCTGTTTCAAGGCCCTTAAGCCCCGGGTTTCCCGGCTGCTGTAAAGGCCGGCGATCTCGAAGGGGATCACCGAACGGGAAAATACCGCGCAGACCCAGCGGATAGGCCGGGCAAAAAGGAATTCCCCGTTGCCCCAACGCTGCACCTTGGGGAAACGGACCTTCTTGATCACCTCGGGGAAGACCTCGGCGAGGATCTCGGAAGTCAGCCGTCCCCCGCCCTTTTTCATGGCTACCACCACCTCGCCTTTGGGGGTCATCTTGCGCTTTAGGGAGGCCGCCGAGACTCCCTGGGCCTTGGCGAAGCCTTCCCCCGCGCGGGTGGGCAGGCCGTGTTCGTCGAAGGCCACCGAAACCAGGGGGCCGGTGACTTCCTTGCTGGAATCCTGCTGCATCTCGGGCAAGCCCTTGAAGAAGAGGGCCAGGCGCCGAGGGGTGTAGTAGGTATAGAGGTGCTGGTAGGAGATGTGGTGGTCCTTGAGGGAGACCTCCGCAGCCGCCACCATCTGGTCGATGGCCGGCCGTATATAGGAGGAAGGAAGCTCCTCGCAGCCGATCTCAAGTATGGCGTCTTTTAAAATCATGGAATCACCGGCATCCTGGAAACGAAGTAAACTTCCCTTTAGCTGTTTTCAAAATACTCAGCCAATTTCTGGCCTTCTTTTTCTTTCTTTTGGGCCCTCTTGAGCAAGGGGAAACCCAATTCTTCCCTTTCCTTTACATAAGCGGTGGCCACAGCCTTGGCCATGCCCCGTACCCTGGCGATATAGTTGGTGCGTTCCGCCACCGAAATGGCGCCCCGGGCGTCTAGCAGGTTGAAGGTATGGGAAGCCTTGATGACATAGTCGTAGGCTGGGGCGGTCAATTTGAGTTCCAGCAGGCGCTTGGCCTCGCCTTCGTAATCCTTGAAGTGCCGGAGGAGCATCTTGGTGTTGGCCTGCTCGAAGTTGAAGGCGGAGAACTGTTTTTCAGATTGAAGGAAGATGTCCCGGTAGGTAATGTCTTTCCCGCCGTAGTGCAGGTCCCAAACGCTGTTGACACCCTGGATGACGGTGGCGATACGCTCCAGGCCGAAGGTGATTTCTCCCGAGACGGGTTTGAGTTCGAGCCCGCCCGTGGTCTGGAAGAAAGTGAACTGGGTGATCTCGATTCCGTCCATCCAAACCTGCCAGCCCAATCCTGAGGCACCGAGCGTGGGGGATTCCCAGTCGTCTTCCACGAAGCGGATATCATGCTCGTCCTGCCGGATGCCGATCTCCTCCAGGCTCTCCAAATACATCTCCACCATATTTTCCGGCGAAGGCTTCAGGATGATCTGGTACTGATAGTAATGCTGCATGCGGTTGGGGTTTTCGCCGTAGCGGCCATCCTTGGGGCGGCGGCAGGGATCCACATAGGCCACGTGGTAGGGCTCGGGGCCCAGCACGCGGAAAAAAGTGGCCGGGTTGAAGGTGCCCGCGCCTTTTTCCAGGTCGTAGGGCTGTTGGATGACGCAGCCCTGGCGGCTCCAGTAGCGGTCTAAAGTTAAGATGAGGTCTTGTAGTGAAAGGGCCATGGCTCCAAATCCGGCTTTATTCGTGGAAAAACAGGAAATTTAACATAAGGGATTTGGTAAGACCGAACAAGCTTAAAATGCCGCTTTTTTCAGCGTTTTGAGATCATAACAGCGGTTTTAGGGGGACTTTTCCATTCCCAAAAAGGAACGGCCTGGTAGTTCGCCACTCCCGGCCCTTTCCATAAAAGAGTGAAGGCGGTGTCCACACCCGAGGATTTTTGGAAGTCGATTTGGATGGGGTGAAGCCCCGGCCGCAGGAAAACTGTCCCTTCCTGGCTTCCTCTGCCTTGCAAAACCGTATGGCCGTCCACTACGACGGCCGACGAATCGGTCGTCAGGGTCAAAAAGGAATAAGCCCCCGGCCCGGGCGCAACGATGGAGCCCGTCCAGCGCACGGAAAGGGCCTTGAAATCCCACGGCCCAAAATCGTTTCGAAAAGTGAAATTCAGGACCGGGTCGTTGCGGGTCAAAACAGGCGGGCTGCTTCCATCGTTTGAAAACCGGTAGGTGCCTTGGACGCCGCCCAAAGGCCCGTTCCATCGCGGGCTTCCGGACGGCACCCGGTAGAAATAAACCAGCGGCCAACCCTTGAAGTATTCGTAAGATTCTAGCACGCCCCCCGGATAGATTTTCCTGAGCAATTGCAGCCATCCTGTCTTGCCCTCGTCCAACACGAAAACCTGGGGGCTTTCCACCGTTTTTTCGCTCCCCTGCCGCAGGGCCCCTGAATCCAAGGGCCTGAAATCGGCCCGCTTATCAAAAGCCAGGAAATCCACGTCCAGGTTCCCAAGGAATTTCGAGGCCAGATAAATATTTTTTTCCGGAGCTTTCGCCAGTTCTTCGCCCACGATCGTGGCATCCGTCCAATGGGCCTGGCAAACTCCGGGTTGCTGGGATTGAAGATAAAAATAAGCGTAAAAATTGAGTGCTCCGGCGGCCGCCAACAACAGGAAGGGGACGGCTTTCCATGCCTTGAACGAGCCGGGCAAAACGCGTGTTTCACTCCAGATGGCCTCCCAGGCGGTTCCGGCGAGGAAGGCGATAAAAGGAAACATCCCGATGGTCCGGTTGACCGGCGCGTCCGCCGAACCCGCGAGGGCGGGAAGGCTCATCACCAGGAGCCCCGTGAGGGGATAAAAAGCCTTCCGGTCCCGCCAATTCTTGAGGGCCATGGCGAGGCCAAAAAGGAAAAGCAACCCCGTCACCGCATCCAAGACCCGGTGGTCGGACCAATTGTGGACCGGCCAGGCGTCGGCCTGCCGGTGGAACATCAGGGCGAAACCCGCGAGATGGGACACCAGGGCCCAAAGGCCCTCGGTCTTGAGTCGGTCGAGGAACCAAAGGTCGAGCTTCGACCAGTAGTCGTAGCGCCCCCCAAAAAATCGATAAACCCAGATGGGCGAGGTTAGGAAGACGAATGCGCCGAAAAACACCTTGCACCGCAGGACCCAAGCCTTCCGGTCCTTTTCCCTCCGAAGAAGCCCCTCATAGGCGGCCCATGTCCCGAACAACAAGGGGGCCGCGTAAAAGATCCGGTAACCATAGCAACCGGCCGTGAGGAAAGCCAAGCAGGCGCCCCAAGTCCACCAGCGGCCGCCCTGAACGGCTAAAAGCCAGAAGGCCGTGGCCCCGCAAAGGAAAAAAGGGGCCTCAAAGGCCGGGTGACCGCACCGGCTGAAGGTGAGGTACCAGCGCACCACCGCCATGACCGCCACTGCCGCCAAGGCTACCCGGGGCCCTCCCAATTTCCGGAAGGCCCAGTAACCCAAAGGCAACGCCAGCAAGGAGACAAAAACGGAAAAAGAAAAAAGGGATAGGCGGGAAACACCCCAAAGCCGGAACCATCCGGCCAAGGGGTAACAGTAAACCTGTTCGGTGATCGGGAGGGTGTAGATTTCATAAAAAGGGCGCCAGCCCTCCTTCAAAATCCTTTCGCTGCCGAGTCCCAGCCCCCCGGCGTCCAGGTAGATTCCGGCGGGGATGCGATTTAGCCGGTAGCACCGGAAGAATAGCGCGGCCAGGAGCAGGAGGGTAAAAAGCGTCCACTCCCAGACGGGAGCGGGGCTTTTGACGTTTTCGGGCGCTTTTTTAGGAAGGCTCCGCCAAAACCACCAGGTCGAAAGGGCCAAAAGAAACATTCCGGGCCAGAGGGTCCAGGAAAAGTCGTTCCTTCCCATGAAGGCCTGGCCCAGGAGCCCGATAAAAAGGGGGGCCAGCCAGCGGGGAGTTTTTGGGGGGAAGCGGGTTGCCATTGCCTTCCATTCTCAAGGAACACCGGGCTTCTGCGGGCAAAAAAAAAGCCCCTGGGGAACCAGGGGCTTTTAAACGCGGCAAACTCTTTAGATTTTGCGGACGTTTTCGGCTTTCAAGCCCTTCTGGCCTTGGGTGACGTCGAATTCCACGCGGTCGCCCTCGTTCAAAGTCTTGAACCCATCCGACTGGATTGAGGAGTAGTGCACGAACACGTCCTCGCCGCCGTCCTGGGAGATGAAACCAAAGCCCTTCTCGTTCTTAAACCACTTCACGGTCCCTTGAGCCATTCTTCAAACCTCTGCGAATAAAATTTAAAAACCTTCCGGGAACAGGTCCCAGGAAGGCCCACATATTAGCCAAAAGGCCTTGCTTTGGAAACTTTTTTCAAAAGGGAAAAGTTTTTTTGGAAAACGGGACGCGCCTTGGAAATCAGCCGGTGGTGAGGGCCAGGAAAATGAACTCCACCGTCACCAGCCCGAGTACGAAAACCGTGCCCGCGATGAACCAGCCCCACCCCTCGGTGGAGGGTTCCCCCAAGAGGGGTTTTTTCGCCGGCCAGACGCGCAACACATCCCCCTTGGAGGGCTGCAGTTGGTCCGGCCAGATGGGGTAGAGACAGTAGATGTTTTGATCGAATGCGGCCTTGGCGGTGGAACCCTTTTTCAAGCCGGGTTTTTCCGTGGCCACGATGAAGAGGCCGCCGACACGGCAACCGGTTTTGATCTTGCCCGCGTGGTCGGAAACCTGCGCCACCTTGGCGTCCTCCCCGCCTTGGGTCGTGATCAAACAAACAACCGGGTAGGAGAGAAAGAAGAGCGCGACGGGCAGGAGAATGAGCGCCACCAGGAGGCCGATCATTTTCTTGAGGATGCTGCTCAGGACGGACTTCCAGTTCAGGTTGGCCATGGGGATCCCGCTTCGAAAAGGTGTTTGAGGCGGGATTATTCTATATTTAACCGGCGGGTGTTCCTAGCGTCTTTTTTGGAAAGCGCCGGACCACCATGGGAAGGCGGGAATTTTCTTGGAGGCCGCGGGGTTTAACGTTGTTCGGAAAAACTTCCTACATCATCCCGAGTTGCAGCCGGGCGGCTTCGCTCATGAGGGACTGGTTCCAGGGAGGCTCGAAGGTGACTTCCACCACCGCTTCCTTGACGCCTGGGATTCGGTTGAGTTTCTGCTCGATCTCGGTTTTCAACACCGTGGACATGCCGCAACCCGGGGCGGTCAGGGTCATGACGATCTCCACCTTCTTGCCGCCCTGGGGATGGGGCGTGATCTTGGTGCTGTAAATGAGTCCCAGTTCCACGATGTCCACCGGGATCTCGGGATCGTAGCAGGTCTTCAAGCGGTCCAGGACGTCCTTTTCAATTTCCTTTTCGTCGCGGGGCTTTTCGTCGCTGTATTCGAGCTTGAAGACCTTGGCTTCGTGGGGCACTTCCTTCCCCAGCGCGTCCGCATCCTGCCCGTCGATGCGCACCAGCTGGCCGTTGTCCCGCTGCAGGGTAAAACTGCCGCCCAGGGTCTGGGTGATATAGACCTTCTCGTCCTTGAACACCACCGTCTCAGTGCCGTAGGGGATGGTGATGGCTTTGACGTCGCGCTGGATGGTGATCAGTTCGTAGGCCATTTCAACCCTCCCCATCTTCGGTGGAGATGACTTTTTTCTCGTCGTGCAGGGCGGCTTCCAGGGTGTGCCAGGCCAGGCTGGCGCATTTGACCCGGGCCGGATAATCCCGAACCCCCGCGAAGACCTTCAGCTTGCCCAGGTCGGAAGTTTTGGCCCCTTCCTTGCCCATCACCATATCGTGGAATTGGGTGAACATTTTCTCCGCCTCTGCGGCTTTCTTACCCTTGAGCGCCATGGTCATCATGGAGGCGGAAGCCTTGGAAATGGCGCAGCCCGAACCCTTGAACTTGACGTCCTCAATTACGCCTTCCCCGTTCAACTTCAGGCCCAGGGTGATCTTGTCGCCGCACAGGGGGTTATAGCCGTCGGCATGGTGGTTGGCGCCGGGTAAATCGCCGAAATTCCGGGGGTTTTTCTGGTGGTCCAAGATTAAATCCTGGTAAAGGTCGCTGAATTCGGACATTAGCTGAAAACCTCAATGACTTTCTTGATTGCCTTGGCCAATACGTCAATCTCCTCCCGGGTGTTGTAAAGGCCCAGGGAGGCCCGGGCGGTCGCCGGGATTTGGAACCGTTCCATCACCGGCTGGGCGCAATGGTGCCCCGCGCGTATGGCCACCCCCTGCCGGTCCAGGATGGTGCCGATATCATGGGGATGGATATCCTCCAAGGTGAAGGAAAGGACTCCCGCCTTGTGAGCAGCCGTTCCGATAAGTTGGAGTCCCGGTATTTCTTTAAGCTTTTGGGTGCCATAAACCAAGAGGTCCTGCTCATGGGCCGCGATATTGCCAAGGCCGATTTTCGAGACATAGTCCAGGGCCGCGCCCAGGCCGATGACCCCCGCGATGTGGGGCGTCCCCGCCTCAAACTTATGGGGCGGCTTCTTATAAAGGGTCTTCTCAAAGGTGACGGAGGAAATCATGTCGCCGCCGCCCTGGTAGGGGGGCACGGAATCAAGGAGGGCGTACTTGCCATAAAGGATGCCGATACCCGTGGGGCCGTAAATCTTGTGGCCGGAAAAGACGTAAAAATCACAGTCCAGTTCCTGGACGTTCACGGCCAAGTGGGGCACCGATTGGGCTCCGTCCACCAACACCTTCACACCCCTGGCATGGGCGGCTTGGATCAGTTCTTTGACCGGATTAACCGTCCCCAATGCGTTGGAAACCTGCGTCACCGCCAGCATTTTGGTCTTTGCGTTCAGGAGTCGATAAAATTCCTCCATGACCAGTTCGCCCGCGTCATTGATGGGGATCACCTTAAGGGTCGCGCCCTTTTCCTCGCAAAGCATCTGCCAGGGCACGATGTTGGAATGGTGTTCCATATTGGTGACGAGGATTTC
>Ga0335085_10006611_pt1 | contig 18228 bp, 15 predicted proteins | sample Lox_Sample_45_FD_206712 | JGI IMG/M metagenome (GOLD analysis project Ga0335085, IMG submission 206712) | Soil microbial communities from Loxahatchee National Wildlife Refuge, Florida, United States - Lox_Sample_4.5 | ecosystem: Environmental > Terrestrial > Soil > Wetlands | place: USA...
CCAGCAAGGCGAGTTCACCAATACTGTACGGGAACCTATGCGGGCGAAATCCCCGATCCACTCTCCAGAATTCCTCGAGCCAATGGCAGCTCGGCTCGTGGACAACCTGCCCGAAGGCGCCGGATGGCTCTATGAGCTCAAGTTCGACGGCTACCGGGCTCTCATCGTCAAGGACGGCGATTGGCTGCAGATCATCTCCCGCAACCAGAAAGACCTCACACGCCTGTACCCCACAGTTGTTGCAGCTGGAAAGCGCCTCAGGGCGAAGCAGGCTGTAGTCGATGGTGAGATCGTCGCGCTTGACGAGAATGGGCGGCCATCATTCCAGGCGCTACAGCACTCATCCCAGCATCCCCGGATCGTTTTCTGTGCCTTCGATCTCCTACATCTAGACGGCGCTGACCTCATCCACCTTCCCCTCACTGAGCGCCGCGAGAAGGTGGCTAAAGTCATCGCCGACTCCGGAGTGCTGGTGTCGAAAGAACTCCCCGGCACTGCCGCCGAGGTTATCGATGGGGTCAGGAGACTCAAGCTCGAGGGCGTAGTCGCCAAGCGCCGCGACTCGACCTATGAGAGCGGTGAGCGCTCCGGTGCATGGGTCAAATTGAAGCTCGACCAGCAGCAGGAATTTGTCATCGGTGGGTACCGGCCAGACGGTGAGAGCGTTGACGCGTTACTGGTCGGCCACTACGAAGGCAACGATCTGCACTTCGCGGCCAAGGTCCGAGCGGGGTTCGTTCCCCACATGCGCCGCGACGTATTCACGAAGCTAAAGCCGCTCGAGGTGACCAGCTGCCCCTTCGTGGACTTGCCGAGCGGTAAGTCACGATGGGGCGGAGGAGTCACGGCCGAGGAGATGCACGAGATGCTCTGGGTGCAGCCACAGCTCGTCGCACAGATACGCTTCGTCGAGTGGACTGTGGAGGGCAGGATACGGCACGGCGTATTTCTGGGCCTTCGTACGGACAAGAGCGCTAAGGATGTGCGCCGGGAATAGGGTCCACTTTGCGGCAGAGGGGGTTTCCAGAGGGCGGCTCGATTCCCATGAAATTCCCATGGGGGTTTTTCCGCTCGGGTCTTTGCCATAAGTTATTGAAATAACTGGCGCTCCCTACGGGATTCGAACCCGTGTTACAGCCTTGGGAGATGTGCGACTTTGACTCATATATATGAGTCAAATAGACTAAGGCAGTGGCTAAAAGGCTTCAGGTGATCCTCGAGGACCCGGAGTATCGGGAGATCCAGCGTATGGCGCGCGCTAACCGTATGAGCTTAGCCGAGTGGGTGCGTCGCGCACTGGCGGCGGCGCGACGACGCGAGCCTGGGATCGACGCAGGCAAAAAGCTCTCCGCCGTGCGTGCCGCTACGCGCCACGCATTTCCAAGCGGCGATATTGGCGACATGCTCGCTCAGATCGAACGTGGCTACACGTCAGATCGCGGACCGTGATTCTGGTGGACTCAAATGTCCCGATGTATCTCATTGGGACGTCACATCCCCATAAGACCGATGCGCAGAGGCTGCTCGAACAACTCATTAGCGATCGGCAACGGCTCGTGACAGATGCCGAGGTGTTGCAGGAGATGCTGCACCGCTATGTTGCGATCAATCGCCGCGAGGCGATCCAGCCCGCCTTTGATGCTCTTCTCGGCGTGGTCGATCAGATATTTCCTATCGACGAGCTTGTGGCACAACGTGCGAAGGAAATTGTCCTTGAGCGCCATGGCCTGTCGGCCCGTGACGCCGTGCACGTGGCCGTGATGGAGCGCCATGGGATCGAAACGATCCTCAGCTTCGACGCCGGTTTTGATGGTGTGCCCCACATCAAGCGGATAGCGTGACCGAGGTCCCGCTCCCCAGGTAGTTCCAGCGTACGGTGTCGACCCTCCAGCCCAGGGCGCATTAATAACAATGGCTGGTAGAGCCACGAGTGCCCGTTTGTCCTTGGCAGCAATGGCTGGCGCTTAGCTGTACCGTTCACAAGGAAGCCTTCGACTATCTCCGGAACGCGAACTCAGGCCACCCGGGCTCGATCACCAGCATCCACGCGGGCAGCTGCGAGCTGGCGTTCGAGCAGCTGGTGCTGCTCGTGAAGCAGAGTCCCGGCTGGCGGGAGCTCGCTCGGCGTGACATCAAGAGCCTCCTGTATCTTCTCGTGGACGTCGTTCCAGTTCGGAGTCGAGCGGCATGAGCGGTTTATCAAAGAGGTCTGGTATGAGCCCGAGCGCCGGCGTCGCGGCCTGGCGGACGCCGGCTAGGCCGCCGCGGCGGAGCTGGCCGAAGCCCGTGCTCGCGGGCGCGGCGGCACTGCTGCTCGGCATGTATCTCGCGGGGAGCTTTTGCCTGTGGTCGATCCACGGCGATCCACGGCGCGCCACGCCGCTCACGGTGAGCCGGTACGCCTATTACTACGGGCATGAGCCTCAGATCCGGCGGCATCTCCTGGGATCAAGCGTGCTCGCATCAGCCTTTGTGTTCGCTGGCATCGCAGCGCTAAGCCTCCCGCGTCGGCGCGCGCTGCATGGCGATGCACGCTTTGCGACGGGAGATCGCGGCAGCGGGTCTCTTAGGAAGCGAGGACATCATCCTGGGCCGACGCTCCCGACGGTACCTCATGCTCGCAGGCCACAGGGCCTCGCGCTCGCCGCTGCCCCTCGGGCAGGCAAAGGAACCGGTGTGGTGGTGCCGAATGCGCTGAACTGGCCGGGGTCACTCGTCTGCGTCGAGATCACCGCCGGCTTCTGCGCCGGTCGGCTTGTCGATGATGCGCGCAGAGTACGCGAAGCGGATCGAGACGGGGGAGAAATGGAACCCTGTCGCCATCGAGGCCCAGGGTGATATGGCACGCAAGACCTCTCGCTAGTCAGAGGGATCGCGTCCCTTCGGCGCATGCCGGATGGTTTATTTCAGGTCTGAATCATCGCGAGGCAGCGTCGCGAGGTAGGCTGCGATGTCAGCCATTTGAGCGGCGGTAAACTCGCTCGCGACAGGCGACATTGACGCAGATCGTGCGCCACGGCGTGCGTGGGTCTTGAAGTCATAGAGCTGGCGGACGAGGTAACTGGGCGATCGCCCGGCAATGGGAGGCGCATCAGCGAGCCCGCGTAGGTCGACTCCGTGGCATGAGGCGCACCGCTGGATTCCTCCTTTGGCAGAGGTTTCACTGGTTGTGTCGCCCCTTACGAGCCGCTGGCCGCGCGCAATGCTGCCGCTTGGCACATAGGCGATGTAGCCGAAGTGAGGATTGTCGAGTTTCTCCGACTGTTCGGGATCCACGGCGACTTCTAGTATCTGATCGACGAGCGGCTCAGTCCGTTCGCTACCTGATGCGACGAAGCGATTGCCTTCGAGGTGCGTTGGTGGCGCGCGGTCCGTCTCGATAACTCGCACGTGCGGACCGCCGGACCGTCCTGCGTAGTATTTCGCTGCCGCGAGCGCCTCGTCTTTTGATATCGCTTGCGCCAGTTGGATCATTGTTAAAGTGTTTGACTTGCGCGGGTCGGAGGAAAGGCGCCTTCCCGTGCGGAAGTCATCGAGCTGCCGCAGGAAGTAATCTACGGGCAGTCCGGCGACTGGTGCGTTATCCGGCCGCCCGGCGCCCGTGGTTTTGTGGCAGTACGCGCAGGCACAGGTTTGCGTGCCGAGCCTCGCCGGCCCATGCCGCACCACACGTGGTAGCGGCGGATGTTCACTCGGAAACCAATCGACAGCGTTGCCCCAGTCGCTCAGGTCATAGAGCGAGTAGCGTCGTGAGCTCCCGTAGAGGTGTAGAGGCGCCAGTTGCACTTGGCGATCGATCGTGGGATCGAAGTTGCGGCCGTGGGGTGGTTGTGGCTTCGGTTTGTCACGTGGCGCCGGAACCGCCGAAACACCATAGGCCCATAAGGGCATATCGGGCCAGTTGTTAAGCACTACGGGCATCGTCGCGGTCGCCGGTTCCGGGACACCGCCTGTAGGGGAGGGCACCACGACCGAAGGCGCCAGGCCGCAGGTGCAGGCCATCAGGCACAAGAGTTCATCGAATCGTGAAATGGGTTTTGGTTGCTGGCGCACGGGCTGCGGGCAACATCAAGCTGAACGACAGGCCTGGATCATAACCCTTCACGCTCCGAAGGCGGCGGGAGATGGCGCACCGGTCGCGGCTAAAAGCCTGCGGTCGCACTGACTAGCTGCTCGCTGAAGGCTAAAAAAGCCCGGGCAAGCCGAGCGCGATTGACCACCATGGAGTCATACAGCCGCGTCACAGTACGACTGCCGGTCCACGTGAATAAGGCCGGCACTAGACCGTGGATGAGACATGCGATGCCGGACGCGAGTAGTGCCGCGGCGAACCACCGGCTTCGCGCTGATGTTCCCAGCAGCCCTCGCCGACTGAGCGCGGGTGCTCGAGAAATAGCCGATTGAACATAGAGAGCCGCTCCCAAGCCGCCTTGACGGGAGGACTCTAGTCCAAGTGGCGTCGAAGGAATTCTCAAAGTAGACTATACAAAAAGGAATCGATGGGACAATTTCCCATGGTGACGCTCGATTCCGTGGATATGCGGATCCTTGACTGCCTTCAGAAGGATGCCTCTCAGTTACTGGCACAAATTGCCGGTCAGGTTCATTTGTCCCAGAACGCCTGTTGGCACCGGATCCACCGTCTCGAAGATGGCGGGGTGATTCGGAAGCGCGTCGCCATTCTGGATCCAGTCAAGCTAGGTGTAGGCGTCACAATGTTGGTCCTCGTTCGGGCGGCCGAGCACTCTTCGGATTGGTTCGCACGCTTCGCGGCAACCGTGCAAGCAATGCCCGAAGTGCTGGAGTTCTACCGAACGAGCGGCGATGTGGACTACCTTCTGAAGCTCCAAGTACACGACGTGGCGGCTTACGATGAGTTCTACCGCCGATTGGTCCGATCGCTCCGGTGTGCCGATGTGAGCGCTATCTTTTCGATGGAGGAGATCAAGCGCACCACGGCCATTCCACTCAAACCCCGGGCTGAACACTAATGAGTGCTGGCAGACAGGCTGTGGCCAGAGAGAGCGCGGCGCGCCCCGCCCAACGCTCTGCCACACCCGAACCACGCGTGCGCCGCGCCGTCGTCCCCTCATTGGATGGCGGGGGGCCGATCTGGCAGCAGATTCGTCGGGCACTCGTAGGCCCCATCCTCGATGGCAAGTGGCCACCTGGCACCCGCATTCCGGGGGAACTCGAGCTGGCGCGTCGCTTCGGCGCATCACGCATGACGGTCTACAAGGCCATCCAAAGCCTCGCCAATGACGGGCTGGTGCAGCGCAGGCGGAAGTCCGGAACGGTTGTCGCGGAACGGGCGCTGGAACGACCGGTGTTTGAGATCTGGGACATTGCCGATCTCATTACCCGGGCCGGCGGCCACTATGCGTTTCGACTGCTCGAGTGCTGCAAGCTGGCACAGGATACAGAGCGGCGTGAGTTGCTCGGTGTTTCATCGCGGACACCGACGCTGTGGCTGCGCTGCCTGCACCTCTCGGACGACAAGCCGTTTCAACTCGAGGAGCGGCTCGTCAACGTTGAGGCGGCGCCTGGCATCACCTGTCACCCGCTCGAGACCGAAAGCCCCGGCCGTTGGCTGATGGCCCGCGTACCGTGGACGGATGCCGAACACAAGATCCTGGCGCGCGAGGCGCCGCCCGAGGTTGCTGAGCAACTCCAGATACGGCCGCGATCTGCATGTCTAGTGGTGGAGCGTCGTACCTGGAATAGCAGCACGCCGGTCACTTACGCACGGCTCTGGAACCCCGGTGTCACTCACACACTGATCGGCCACTTTCAACCGGCGCGTTAGGGCGTTCGCCACCTCAATGGCATCCGTCAGCTGGCCTGCGGGAAGCCATACTGGATCGACAGGTAGTCTCGTACCGCCCGTTCATTTGCGAAGAACTGTTTGCCTCTCGCGGCCTCGGGTTTGGGGGTGCCCGATTTAAGCTTGCGGCCCGCAGCCACGATCAACACGGGTAACGATTGGTGCTCGGACCCGAGTGCCTCGACGAGCGGCACACGCGGACGTGGAAACTCCACGTACGTCACGTCCACGAGCTCTCGCAGCTTGGGAAAAAAGCTCAACATGCCCTCGACAGGCGCCGAGTCATTGCAGTAGAGGGGCCCGAGGCCTGCGTTCATGAACGTGGGCTTAAGAAGGAAGAGCTGATCTTTCATTGTTTGCTATCTCCAGATGCCAGCTGTCAATGCGCCAACTCCCGACGAAGCCGTCGAACGGCGAGTACGATTCCCGTAACGCCGAAGCCTAGTCCAGCCGCGAGTAGAAGCAGTTCGATGGTGGTGCGTGCAACGGGCCGCGAAATGAGGCCCGGGAAATTGAGGGTGTGCAGCGCGTAATAGATCCACGCATAGACCCGTCGGCTCGGATCCATCACCACCAGGATCTCGCCGGTGAGCGGCTCGACGTAAATCCGGCTCGAGCGGTCTTTGATCGAGACAAATCCGCGCGCGTGATCCGGGAGATGCTCCGCGAGCCGGTACATCTCGTCGAAGCGCTCGGAAGCAGGCTCCGCATCACTCCAGGCACCTCGCAGGGCAGCAATAAGGAAGGAATCAGAAATCGCTGAAGTCCGCCCGCCGCCGCCCAACCAGATGACGTGCGAGCTGGCCTCATCGCCCGTCTCGACGGTCAAAAGCGGCTGCCCACCGATCGCGTGGACGCTGATTTCTGTAGCCGTTCCGATAGTTCGCAACTCCTCGACGGGTACTGCCGCGGCCGCCGCGGACAATGGCAAGCCGGTTACTCGCGCCTGCTGCTCTGGGGTCGCTTGGCCCTTGGAGAACATGCGACCGTGGTCCATGGACAGCCAACCGCTGAAGATCCAGCCGAACACGATCACACTCGCGAAGAGGCCGATGACATGGTGCCAGCGCATCCAGCCCCGAAAAGGGGACAGCCCGGATCGCCCTGCGGAGCGATTGGCGATGAGGCGCTCAACACCGAGGTAGATCCCCACGCTCGCGCTTACGAGTGTGATCAGCGACAGCCACCAGACCGTTTCATTCCAGGCCGACCAGTCGCTTCGCAGTGGCGTGAAATAGATCCAGTGCAGGACGGCTCCGGGCCAGTTCCAAAGGCGCTCTGCAAATCGAGTGCGCTGCACGATCTCCCCGGTGCTCGCCGAGACGTAGAGATCCGTGCGATCTGCGTCATCGATCCGGACGCGAAAGAGCGGGCGGTAGCGGTCAAAGCGCTGGTGGACGGTCCACTGGTCATAGGCGAGGGGGCCAGTGACGCGCGTCGCTCGTGCACCGGCGAAGCGCTCGGCAACCCCTTGTGCCATCGCGGCCGAAAGTGGCGACAACAGCTCCCCCGTGTCGGCTGCCACGCGTACGGAGCGGTTTGCCGGCGTTCGGGCGATGTATGTGGGGCGTCCCGCCGAAGCAAGGAGTTGTAGAGCGACGGCTTGCGGCACCCGCCCCAGCGCCGTCGCCGGATCAATGTGGATGCGCGACACGTCGAGCCTTTCGCTGCGCGCCAGCTGCTCAGCGCGCGACAACGCGGGATATGGCACGAAGTGCAGTATCGCGCCGCTCACGAACCACGCGGCGACCACGAGGCACAGCACCACCCCGGCCCAGCGATGAAACCATACCAGCCAGCCATTCACCCTGGGCCCGATTTCACTCATGGATCTCAGAGCTTCATGTAAAGGCTCAGCTCATAGGAGCGGGGCTGCCCGAGCATGATCTCCGTGGGGTAGTAGATGTCGGCCCATTGTGCATAGGTCTTGTTGAATGCGTTGTTCATACGGCCCGAGACAACGATGCCCGGTTTGACTTCATAGGAAAGGTAGAAATTCACGAGTGCGTAGTCATCAAGCACCAGTGTGTTCGCCGTGTTCCCGGGGCGCGAGCCGATATAACGGACGCCGGCACCCGCCTCGAGAGGTACGTTCCCAATGTTTCGTACGCTCGTCCAGAGGTTACCCGTCCAGCGAGGAATGTTGGCAGGCTGTACGTTAATGTAGGTAGTTCCGCTCGCTGGGTCGCTGAATTGAGTGTAGACGGAATCCGTGTAAGCACCGTTCGCCGAGATAGTCCAGTTTGCGGTTGGCTTGAAGTCGGCAGAAAGTTCTACACCTTTGGATGTCTGCGTCGCGGTGGCCTGCTGCTCCTGACTGACCTGCACGAGCAGGTTCTTCCGCTTGATGTCATAGATCGACAAGGTCAGATCCGCCTGGTGATCTGGCGTAAACGCCTTGAGGCCCGCCTCAACCTGATTAGAGCTACTGAGCGCGTACTGCCCTTCTGGAGCGTTGACCAGAAAGATGTTGTTCGTGCCGGGCGGATCCTTGCCCGTGGTCCAGGAGATGTAAGGCGTGAGGTCGGGGGTGATGTTGTAGACGAGGCCGACGCGCCAGTTAAACGAGGTGTAGGTCTCCTTGAATCCGTTGGTGAGCTCGACGCCCTGGGTATTGAAATTCTGGCGCGTAAGGTCAAGGTCATCGTAGCGAACGCCGGTCACCAGCTTCGCCTTCTCGCCGAAACTTAACACGTCTTCAGCGAAGAGCGCATAGTCATCCCAATACGTTGGACTGTTACGCGGAACCATATCGCCGGGCTCAAGCAGCGGTCCAAATAGCCCGGGGGAAGGATTGAACGGATCAACCAGGTCATTCGGTGGGAATCCGCGCGTGCGAAGGAAGTTCAGGTGGCTCCAGTCGAACCCGCCGACCACGGTATTAGGCAGCCCAAACAACGACCCCTTGTATGACACGCTGCCCTCATCGCCTGTCAGGTTCTGCTTGTGAAAGACGAAGAAGCGGTCGCGATTGATTTCGGGGCTGGGCAGAGGATTGCCGTTGAGATCAACCGTCGTAAACGTGTACGTTTCTGAGTTCATCCATTCCCGGTGAGCGTGGAAGTAGTAGAGGAAATTCTGCAGCGTCAGCTTATCGTTCGGTGTCCATTTGACTAGCAGCTGCGGCCATTGTTGATTGGAATGTATGTTCGCATCCGCGACGTTGTAATTGACGAACTGCATGCGGCTGTCCACCGCTTGTCCCGTCGAGCCGCTGATGACGCCACCAATCGGTTGAGTCGCGAATGATACGGGTACCAACGGTGTGCCGTAGTACTTGGAAGGATTGTCTTCCAGCACGTCGACGGTGAACTGGAGCTCCAACGTCTGGGTCGCTCTCCAGAGTGCTGTGACGGTTCCCTCAGTAGTGTTCGATGGATCACGTTCGACGTAACCTTGCGTGCTGTTCCGGCTGAAATCGGCGCGGACAGCGAAGGTATCGCCCCAATGCGTGGTCCCGCCGATACCCACGTTGACCGTTCCAAAGTTTCCGCTCGCAGCTAGACCCTCGATCTGCGGCTCCCCGAAACTCGGAGCCTTATCGACCACATTAACAGCGCCGGCGATGGCACCCTGACCGTAGAGCACCGAAGCCGGACCTTTCAGAATCTCGACGCTCGCCACATTGAAGGTGTTTTGATCCCGGGTCGTCATGTTCGATGGCCCGGTATAAAGGCCGTTACGCAGCACGGTGATCTGGTTCCCGGTGAAGCCACGCATCGAGAATTGCGATTGATCACCGGGCGATCCACCGGAGGTCACGCCAGGCTGGCTGACCGCAGCCTCTTGTACGTTCATGAACCCGCGACCCAGCATCTCATCGTTATCGATCTTATCGAGGGTGGCGGGTAGCTCCTGGATGCTCAAGCCCAAGCGACTGCCGGTCGGGGTGAATTGGTCTAGCTCTCGCACCTTGGCCGCGGTGACGGTGATCGTCTGTAGCTCTTCCCCCGGCTCCGTCGCACTGTCCGCGGCATCGGCAATGCGTACCGCAGTGATCATCGCCAAGACAACCATCGCCAGACCAGGGACTACCGTTCGATTGAGCATGTGCGTTCCCCCCGTTTGTGAGACCACGTCGCCCGTCGGCTTCTTCAAAGATAGTCTTGTCTATACATAAAGACTCGCTCCGGAAACTGCCATCTGTCAAGCGGCCGGTCTGTGACCGACCGGGGCCGGGCCTCTCCAGTGATCGGACTGGGTCCCCGTCTGGCGCCGAGGATGGTGGAGAATTGGGCTTTAGCACTACGAGCGTGCACCAAAGGACTTTGCCCGGGCGAAGTGCGTGCCAAGCACGCTGTGCATGAAGCCGTCTTCGAGCGAACGCTTCTAAAGTTCTCTAAATCAGATGTTTATACATATCGAGCTCGTGATACCGAGGCCCTCGGCGCAGGGCTGCGAGCCTTCTTCGACGACGCCCAGGTGAGCTCTGATCTCCGACGAGTCACCGAAAAAATCCACGCATTCAGTGCCTTGGGAACCTCAGGTCCTGTGAGCACCGGCGTGATACCCTACCCCCCTAGAGTAGCAGGAGTTTTTAAATGAGCCACACGATCAGGAACAAGGCCAGCCTGCTCGCGCGGGTGCGACGGATTCGAGGCCAGGTCGAGGCATTGGAGCGCGCGCTCGAAGCCGAGAAGGGCTGCGCGGAGATCATGCAGCAGATTGCTGCCTTCCGCGGCGCGGCGGCTGGGTTGATGACCGAGGTTATCGGGGAGCACGTGCGTACGCACGTCGCGAGTGCATCTATTACGAGCGATGCGACTCGCAGCCGAGCAGCCGATGAGCTCATCGAGGTGGTCCGCGCCTATCTGCGATAAGGGAAGGAACTCGGAGCGGAAAGAGCAAAACATGAACGCACCGGACGAGATCACATCGGCTGATCTGGCTGAGCAGGCGTTGGAGCGAACTACAGCGCCCGCAGCATATGCTCACGAGCCTCATGAGCATGGTGACGCCCTGGAACATGATCACGAGGATGCTCACGAGCACGCTTTGGAATGGCCGGAGATGCTGCGCATCGCGCTGGTCGCAGTGGCGGCGGCGGCCGTCTGGTGGCGCGTGTGGGAGCCCTTCCCGCGCATCAGCCTGATCGGCGTCGCGGGTCTTCTCATCGGCGGATGGCCGATCTTCAAGGAAGCGCTGGAGAATCTCTTCGCAAAGCGCATGACGATGGAGCTTTCGATGTCCATCGCCATCATCGCGGCTGCGGCGATTTCCGAATTCTTCACCGCGCTGATCATCACGCTGTTCGTCCTCGTCGCGGAGGTGCTCGAGGGCATGACGGTCTCGCGCGGTCGACGCGCGATACGCGATCTGCTCGACTTCCTGCCGCGCTCGGTCGCGGTTCGCCGCGCGGGAGCCGTCGCCGAAGTCGATGCCGACTCACTTGCTGTCGGGGACGCGGTGCTGGTGAACCCGGGTGGCCGCATACCGGTTGACGGCACGGTGATTGGCGGGCACTCGTTCGTCGATCAGGCCCGCATTACCGGGGAATCCCTGCCGATCGAGAAGACTGCCGGCGCAACAGTCTTCGCCGGATCCATCAACCAATCCGGGGCGCTCGAGATCCGTGCCGAGCGCATCGGCCGCGACACGAGCTACGGCAAGATCATCGAGGCGGTGGAGCAAGCCGAGCGCTCCCGCGCTCCGGTACAGCGCCTTGCGGATCGTCTGGCGGGCTATCTCGTTTACTTTGCCTTGGGCGCGGCCGCGCTGACGTATCTCTTGACGCGCGATGTACGCTCCACGATCTCGGTCGTTATCGTTGCCGGCGCCTGCGGTATTGCGGCCGGCACACCACTCGCGATCCTCGGGGCCATCGGTCGCGCGGCGCGCGCGGGCGCGATCATCAAGGGTGGCCTGTTTCTGGAACAGCTCGGCCAGGTCGACACGGTGGTGCTCGACAAGACCGGAACCCTGACCTACGGTCAGCCGGAAATCCGTCTGTTGGTCCCGGCCCCGGGTGTGGATGACGGACTGCTGCTGGCTACGGCAGGCTCGGCGGAGCTTCGCTCGGAGCACCCACTCGGCAAGACGATCGTCGCGCATACGCGCCAGTTCGGGTGCGTCCTCCAGGAGCCTGAGCACTTCGCCTACACCCCAGGACGTGGCATCAATGCGCTCGTCTGTGGCGAAGAGGTGTTGGTGGGGAATCAGGCGCTGCTTCGCGCGCACGCCATCGCCGTGCCCGCGGATGTATTCGCCCGCTATCCCGCGGCGTCCGAGGTCCTGGTGGCGCGCGGACGCCGATTTCTCGGTGGGATCGTGATTGCTGACCGCGTGCGCCCGGAGGCTGCACAGGCCATCCGAGCGATCCAGGCGATGGGAATCAAGACCACGCTGCTGACGGGTGATGCCCGGCCGGTGGCGGAGGTGATTGCTCGAGAGCTCGGGATTTCGGAAGTGGCGGCGGACCTCCTGCCCGAGGACAAACAGAAACGTGTCAAGGAGTTGGTCGCACAAGGACGCACCGTCGCGATGGTAGGCGATGGCATCAACGATGCCCCGGCTTTGATCGAAGCCCAGGTCGGCGTCGCCATGGGCTCCGGCACCGATGTGGCACGCGAGAGCGCCGATGTCGTGCTCCTTGGGAACGATCTGCTCAAATTCGCTGACACTCTCGCCATCGCACGACGCACGCGCCGTATCATCTGGGCGAACTTCGTCGGCACCATCGGAGTGGACGCGGTCGGGATTGGACTGGCGGCATTTGGTCTCCTGAACCCGCTCCTGGCGGCGTTCATTCATGTGGCGTCGGAGCTCACGTTCATCCTGAATTCCGCGCGGCTGCTTCCCTCCAGATCGAGAACGGAGAAGCCACCGATTGAGTTGGTTACGGAGTCGAGCACGGCGTAGGCACGGTCCTAACGGGGAATCACACCGACCACACAAGATACTGCCGGAATCAAGGCGAACAGCTCCGGGAGAGCGCCCATGACCATGAAGGCTACGGCGATTGCACTAATACTCGCAGTCCTCGCGGGCTGTGCGAGTTCGGGTATCGCCCGACGGGCGGGTGATGCCCCGGGACTTGACGCGGCAGTGCAATCCGCAGGGCCGCCCCTTCGGAAAGTACCTTACTGGTCCGAGTATGCGGGGTGGCAGCCTCTTCGCGCTGACCAGCTCGTGATCTGGCAAACCGAGCAGGTGGGGTATCTAGTGCAGGTCAGCCAGCCCTGCCAGGGGCTACAGTCGGCGAACACGATACAGTTGACCGCCATGAGAAACGAGTGGGTGCGAAGCGGAATCGACTCGGTCAAATTTTCCGGTGGAGAGTGCCAGATCGTCGAGATCCGCGACGTGGATTTTCGCACACCGAAGCGTTAGGGCCCGAGAGTCGGCACGGCAAGTGGCGGTCGGATGGCCGCGCGACCCGGCTGAATCGTTAGACAGCGGATATGAACGACCTGCCGAAGCCCAGCTGGCATGATCTGGCGACAGATTGGAAGGTTTGGCTCTCAATCGCCGCGTGTCTGGTGGTGGCCACAATCGCTTGGCTTCTCGGCTACGACTGATTTCGCGGCCCTTCTCAAGCGGGAGTCAGGCGATTGGCGCCGATCTTGCCGATTTAGAAAAACTGGAGAGTGTCGTGATTGCCACTGAGCAGGCCCTCGCCGGGCACGCCGACATTCTCGTCAATAGTGCCGCAGTGTTCGAATACGACACGCTGAAGAGCGTGAGCGCCTCAAGCCTCAGACGTCCTCTTGAAGTCAACGTCACGGCGGCCGTGCTTCTGACCCGATTCGTAACGCGACATACCTCGCGCAATGAGCCGGGACTGATCCTCAACATTTTGGAGTACAAGATTCACAACCCATTCCCGATTTCCTGTCCTATACGCTCACGAAGTACGCAATGCACGGTTTCACTCAGGTCGCAGCTCGGGATTTGGCCCCTCACTGGCGCGTCTGTGCCATTGCGCCGGGATACACGCTCGCAGGACCTGAACAATCACCAGAGCATTTCGCGCGGACACATGATTCGGTCCCTCTCAAGCGGGGCTCAACTCCGGCGGATATCGGGCCGACCGCTGTGTGTTGGCGCAGGCACAGAAAGTCACGGCACAGGTGCTCACTGTCGATGGGGGAGCCCACATGGTGGCTCAGGATCGAGACTTCATGTTCAGCGAAGGGTGTTGAGTTCGAGCGCGCGGTCCCGTTGGAGCACTTGATGGACTGTTTCCCAGACGCCAGTGCCGAACCTCCTCCAAGGATCCGGGAACTTACCCGGATGGGTCTTTCGTGGTGATAGGAACGTGTAAGTTTTTGATGTGTTACAGCCTTGAGAGGCCCGCGACCTTTGATACTCAGACCGGTCGCTTGATCCAATCATCGCACTTGCCCTTCGGATTGGTAGGGCCGTCGGGTCCTGGAGGTCCGACTCGCCGATACGACAGGTGTCCCGGTTTTCGAGGCAGCTCTCGCCAAGGGCAATGCGGTCCAGCACCTGCGGATTGATTCGCCCAGTCAGGATGTGATCGAGATCGCGGTGACGAGTCTGCCGCAGGGGCTCCTCAACTATCGTATGGAGGCCTACATGCGCAGCGCCGCGAAAGCCAAGGTAGCGCTCGGTGCGGCCATCCGCGAGGCCGAGAATCGCGACCATGCCCCGGCCGTCGACGCCGGTATCGCGAAGCCGCTGAGTGGCGCCAACGCCGTGTTGGCATATTTCGTGGAAACGCTCATAAACCCTCTCGCGGGAATCCGCAGCCGATAGATGACGCAGGCTGCCCAGCCGCAGGAGGTGTTACCGCAGCTCTCCGGGCTTGCGGGCAATTCACTGCGGGATCTGCTCCGGATCCCGCCCGTGAGCTGAGCGGGTGCTGGCGTAGGCGCGCGAAGCCGGAATGCTGAGTTCCACTTCGGTGCCCGAACCGGGCGCGCTCCAGACCGTGAGCTTGCCACCGGCGAGCTCGGCACGCTCGCGCATCCCCTTGAGACCAAAATGCCCCTCGCGACCTCCGGTGGCGAGGAGCTCCTGCTCGATGCCGCGCCCGTCGTCGCGCACCTCCAGGCGGAACTGCCGCAGGTCGTAGCGCAGCTCGACCTCGACGTGCGTGCCCTGCGAATGCCGGTACGCATTCCGCAGTGCCTCGGCTGCGATCCGGTACACCTCATCCCGAACGATCGGGTGCAGTCGCCTCGATTCCCCCTCGACCTGGAGTCGAATTTCGATCGGACGAGGTACGCTGTCGGCTCCTTGCTCCGGGGGCTGCATGCTCTCGGAAAGCTCAGCCGCGAGTTGACCGATCGCCTCCGCCAGATTGTTGGGCTCCTCCGTCGAGCTGCGCAGGTCCTGCACCGCCTCGCGCCCCTCCTTCATTGCGCGCCGCGCCTGAGCGATCGCCTGATCGAGCAGACTCTGTGCTGCCTCCGGCTGCGAGCGGAGCAGGCGCGAGGCCGTTACGAAATGCAACAACAAGCCGTTGAAGCTCTGCAGCAGGGTATCGTGCAGGGCCCGCGCAATCCGTGTGCGCTCTTCTACGCGCGCCTCGAGCCGCGAGTCGAACTCACGCGCCAGCTGGCGTATGCGCAACCAATAGAGGATGCATAAGAAAGCCAGAACGGCCACGACACAGAGCGCGCGGAACCAGATCGTCTGCCAGTACGCCGGAGCGATCGAGAAGTCGAGCGCAGCGCCCTGCTGGTTCCATACGCCGCTGTTGTTGCTCGCGGTCACCAGAAAGCGGTACGTGCCAGGTGCGAGGTTCGAGTAACGCGCCTCGCGCTCGTTGATGACTTCCCTCCAGTCAGGGTCCTGTCCCTGCAGCTTGCATTTGAAGTGGACCTTTTCCGGTGCCACAAGGCTCAGCGCGGTGTAGTCAATCGACAGGTCGCGGACCAGGGGCGGCAGGCGCAGGCCGGGTTTCGCGAGGTAGGTGCGGTGGTCGGCTGTAACCTGCTCGACGTGGACTGGCGGAGCGAGCGTGTTTCTCGTCATCCGAGCCGGATCAAAGAAGCTCACAGTGTCGTAATTGACGAACCAGATCTTGCCATTGGAGGACTTGGCGACCTGCGGGTGCATGCCGCTGAGGGTCGGGACCAGCCGGATTCCATCGGCGGCGTCGAATGTCGTGAGCCGGATCGTCCGCTTCGGATCGGCGGCCCATGCGTCCAGCTCGGTGCGCGCGACACGTAGCAGCCCACACTGGGTGTACAGCCAGTACGCGGAGGCATCATCATCGATCATCCAATGTATTTTGTTACAGGGTAATCCGTTCGCGGTGCTCAGGGTGGCGATGCGCCCGTTGCGGATGCGCGTCAGGCCGTTTGCGGTTGCGGCCCAGACGGCGCCATCCCGATCGAGCGAGAGGTCCAGGACCTCGACCGAGCCGTTCGGGCGATCGGTCAATGGAATATTGCGGACACGTCCGTCGCGGTAATAGGAAAGACCGCCCGTGTACAGGCCCAGCCAGACGCCGCCGTCGGGGTCGGGCACGAGACCGCCGGTCCCAGGCCCTCCACCGAGCTTTTGCCCCGGCACCTGCTCGATGATCTTGCCGTCCAGCAGATGCATCAGACCGTCGGAGCCCGAGTCCGGCCATACGCTGAGCCATAAGCCGCGGTGGTTGTCGGCTGCGATCGCAAAGGTAGCCCCCACCGGAACCGCCGGCACCCGGGTAAGTTTCCCGTCTGCGAACACCAGGAGCCCACTGTAGGCTGCGACCCAGATGCGGCCCTGCTCATCCTCAAAGAGCGATTGAATCTCATCATGCTCCGTGGCGGCACTGCTGGGGATCGGGTACTTGCTGACCTTTCCCTCCTTCCATCGAAAGAGCCCATCCGCCATGGCGATCCACAGGCTTCCATCGCGTGCCGCGAGCACGGAGCGGGCGTTCGCACCTGCCAGGCCCTCGGCCGCGGACAAGGAGGTGACCGCCAGCTCATGAAATCGGTCGAGGCCTTCGGCAGTGCCAACCCAGATCGTTCCCTCGCGGTCTTCAAACAGCGCCTTGACCTGATCGCTCGACAGGCCATCGGTGTGCGTGAATCTGGAAGTCTTTCCGTCCACTACATGGAGAATTCCATGCGTGTGGGTGCCGATCCAAAGGCCGCCATGCCGGTCACGAAGCACGCGCGCGGCATCCAGGGAGGATGGCAACCCCGGCACAGGGTAATCCGTGACACCGGCACCGGTGAGCTGCCGGATGCTGCCGTCGCCAACGGCAACCACAAGGACTGACCCCTGATCGCCTTGCGCCAGACTCTGGCGCTCGGTAACGGGCGTTGTCAGATAGAGGACCGGCGGATCCGGCTTCCATCGCCATAGCCCGTTCCGCGCCGCGACCCACAAACTGCCATCGCTCCCCTCGTACAATGACTGCACCGCGGAGCCGAGCCTTCCGTCCTCGCCGTAACACTGAGTGCCATCGGTACGGATGGCACAAAGCCGACCGGATCCTCCTAACGCCGTCCCGGCCCACACGGTCCCATGTCGATCCTCCAGCAGCGCGTTCACTCTGCGGCGGCCCAGTGCCGGGCGTTCAGTGAGCACGCCGTTCTTCCAGCTCACCAATCCCTCGAGAGTCCCGATCCACAGCGTGCCGTCGCGGGCAGGCAGCAGGGTCCCTACCTCCGTGGTGCCAAGGCTGGGCAGCGGCAACGCCACGGCTCGCACCCCGTCGAAGCGATAGACACCCGTCTGCGTACCGAGCCACAGATAGCCATCGGGCGCCTGCGCCAGTGTATAGACTGCGCCGTTGAGGAATCCGTTGTGTAAGGTCCACGCGGTGTGCGCGTATTGGCTGATATCGAGTGGTGGATCCGCTGCCGCAGCCGAAGGAGAGCAACAGAATGCGCTGAGTGCCGCAGTCGCGATTAGCATCAACGGAGGTTTGCTGGGCGACATGGCTCGTTCGATCTGGATGTGCAGAAGGCTGGCCGTTGCGAAAGTAATGGCAGGCTGTCAGTGGGATTGAATTTCCTCAGTCTGCAATCGAAGCGCGGCAGCAATTATTCCCCTGCGGCCGCTCATGTCTACTCTACAAGCCCCGCGCTCGACGGCCACCTCGCTAGTGGCCTGTAACAACTGAACCTGTACCGAGATGTCGACTGGGGTCGGCGTACTTCCACTTCACCGTTCGAGGCGCCGCGCGCAATCACATCGCGCTCGATCTTGGCGAACCACAGCTCCACTTGGTTGAGCCACGACGAGTAGGTCGGAGTGAAGTGCAGATGTACGGCTGGATGCGCGACGAGAAATTCCTGCACCTGCTGGGTCTTGTGCGTGGAGAGGTTATCAGCGATCACATGGATTTCTTTGCCGCGAGGTTGGTTGAGCGTAACCGTCCGGTGACGGCACATTGACTGTAGTTATGCCGCCATGCGCAGCCCCGGCATGCGGGCTGCGACATTCCAAGGCAGTAATTCGTCGACCTTGTTGATGGGGTGGTCCGCGATGCA
>Ga0335085_10006612_pt1 | contig 18227 bp, 16 predicted proteins | sample Lox_Sample_45_FD_206712 | JGI IMG/M metagenome (GOLD analysis project Ga0335085, IMG submission 206712) | Soil microbial communities from Loxahatchee National Wildlife Refuge, Florida, United States - Lox_Sample_4.5 | ecosystem: Environmental > Terrestrial > Soil > Wetlands | place: USA...
CGTTGAGCTTGCGTGATGATGCTCGGCCCAACCATTTATATACTTTAGAGTATTATACTCATGAGTATATTATATGCGCCACGTACTACGAGGCCGGAGCTAGACTGGATCTCGGTCCTGTCAGGAATATTTAAAAGTTCTGTATAGTCCCGCTGTAAGAAAGGGCGAGCCAAAAAGCTCGCCCACCCCCTCGCAGATTCCCTGTTGACATTCGCCGGCTGTCAATCCCTTCTGCTACCGAACAATTGAAGGATGAAAAGGAACATGTTGACGAAGTCGAGGTAGAGCGCCAGGGCGCCGGCAACGGCTGCCCCTCCCCTGGCTCCCTTGAGCTTCTGGGTGTCGTAGGCAGTGAGACCGATGAAGACGATCAGACCGATGCCGCTGACGACAAACTGGAGCATGTTGGAGTGCAGGAAGATATTGACGATGGAGGCGATGACTATCCCTATAAGTCCCATGAAGCAGAATGAGCCGAGTGAGGTCAGGTCGCGCTTCGTCGTGAGCCCATAGACACTCATCACCGCAAAGGTCCCTGCCGTGGTGAAGAACGCCGAGGATATGGACTGGCCGGTGTAGATGAGGAAGATCCCGGAGAGCGTCACGCCGTTGAGTGCCGAATAGAGCAGAAAGAGGGGAGCAGCGATGGCCGCTCCCATGCGAAGCGCGAAGCCGCTGATCGCAAAGACCAGCCCCAGTTCAACAATGAAGAGTCCAAAGAACACCGCCCTGTTACCGAACAGCATGGTGAACAGCGCAGGTGAGCTGACGACCGCCACCGAAACGATCGCCGTCAGGCAGAGGCCTGCAGCCATCCATCCGTAAACAGCGCCGATTGTATTGTCCCTCGCCATCTCATAGGGACGGGAATGTGCTGGAATGCCCATCTTGACCTCCTGAAAATAACTGCCTGAATTTACTGGCAGTTTAGTTGTGTTGCTTGCCCTCTATTCGTTCCATATCGTTTGCTGCGACCTGAAATCACCCGCGCTATCAGCCTGTTTTTTCTGATCTTTTTTGCATTTCGGAAGCAAAAACGGAAACAACGGAGACTGACCGACAAATTTTGAGGTTCATCCTGTAACTTTAACTGTCATGCTTCAGGATCTATTCCAGCAGGAAAGAAACAGATTCCAACCGTGGCAATCCGTATGGGAGCGTCTTTCTGCGGAATTCTGATTTCAAAAATATTCAGGATGACGCACATTTTTTCTGGGTGTTTTTTCCGCCAAACGGAAACAAAAACGGAAACAAAACCCTCAGAACCAACAAAAAAGGACTTAACCGTGTCGGCTAAGTCCTTGATTTTCTTGGAGCGGGAAACGGGATTCGAACCCGCGACCTTCAGCTTGGGAAGCTGACACTCTACCACTGAGTTATTCCCGCTCAACGAAGGATTATTTTTAGCCCATTTACACCCTTCCTGTCAACTGGTTTTTCTGCCGAAAATGGGAAGCCCGAGAAGCTCTGGTAGCGAATCGATGAGGTAATCCGCACCGGCAATTTCGTCGGAATCGCCGTAGCCGTAGCGACAGCCGACGGTCATGGTCCCCGCCCCTTTCCCAGCCGAGATGTCGTTGATGCTGTCACCGACCATAACCGCGGCGGACGGAGCCACATCAAACCTGCGGAGGATATGGAGCACCGGCTCGGGAGCGGGCTTGCGAAACGGCAGAGAATCGGCGCCGACGATGTCGGCAAAGTATCGGCCGATCCCTAGGGCCTCAAGGAGCGTACGACAGAGGGAGACGTTCTTGTTGGAGAGGATTGCCATCGGCACCCTCTGCTGCGCCAGGAGATCCAGGATCTCGGCGACCCCCGGATACGTCACGGTCCGGTCGGCGATGTGGGCCTCGTTGTAGGAGAGAAAAATTTCGATCCCTCTCTCCACCTCCTCAGCGGAAGCCCCCGGCATGGCCCGTTCCACGAGCCGCCGCACCCCCTGCCCCACTAGCTGCCGCACCTGTAAAAGCCCGAGTTGCGGCCTGTCGAAGGAGGCAAGCATCCGGTTGGTGGCATCCGCCAGGTCCGCGAGGGAATCGACGAGGGTCCCGTCGAGGTCGAAGATGATGAGTTGCACTGCTGTTATGTCTCCAAACACACAAGAGGCAACATGGAATTGCCTCTGGTTTTGTTGCGGTTCTGCAGGGAGTGCGAATTTTGCGTTCTGGCAAGGCTGTCGAGGGATTGCGCGGAGGCGTAGCAGCGCTACGTCGCACAAGCAATCACGAAGACTTACACAGCCAGAGCGGAAAAAGCGCGCTTCCTTCTATTCCCACTCGATGGTTGCCGGCGGCTTGCTCGATATATCATACACCACCCGGTTCACCCCCTTCACCTCGTTGATGATCCGGTTGCTGATGCGGGCCATGTCGTCGTAGGGAAGCGGATACCAGCCGGCGGTCATGAAGTCCTTGGTCTCCACGGCCCGCAGGGCGATGACGTACTCGTAGGTCCGGCCGTCCCCCATGACGCCGACGCTCTTCACCGGGAGGAAGACGGCGAAGGCCTGGCTGATCTTGTCGTAGTGCCCCGCGGCGTACAGCTCCTCGATGTAGATGGCGTCGGCCCGCCGCAGGATGTCGGCGAAATCCTTCCGCACCTCTCCGAGTATCCGGACGCCGAGCCCTGGCCCCGGGAAGGGGTGGCGCCACACCATCTGGCGGGGAAGCCCCAGCTCCTCGCCGATGGCCCGCACCTCGTCCTTGAACAGCTCCCGCAACGGCTCCAGGAGCTTCAGCTTCATGTAGTCGGGAAGCCCCCCCACGTTGTGGTGGCTCTTGATGTTGTGCGCCTTGCCGGTCTTGGCCCCGGCCGATTCGATGACGTCGGGGTAGATGGTCCCCTGGGCAAGCCAGCGGGCATCCTCGATCCTGCCCGACTCCTCCTCGAAGATCTCCACGAACAGGTTGCCGATGATCTTGCGCTTCTTCTCGGGATCGGTCTCGCCAGCCAGCGCCGCCAGGAAACGGTCCTCGGCGTTCACCCGGATCACCCTGACACCCAGGTTCTCGGCGAACGTGGCCATGACCTGGTCCCCTTCTCCCAGGCGCAGCAGGCCGTTGTCCACGAAGACGCAGGTGAGCCGCTCGCCGATGGCCCGGTGGATGAGGGCCGCCGCCACCGAAGAGTCGACGCCGCCGGAAAGCCCGAGAATGACCCGGTCGTCGCCCACCTGGCGGCGGACCCTCTCCACGGCATCGTCGATGATGTGGCCGGGGGTCCACTGGCCGGAACAGCCGCAGATCTTCCGCACGAAGGTGTCGATCAGGAGTTCGCCTCGTGGGGTGTGGTTCACCTCGGGATGAAACTGTACCCCGTAGAGCCGGCGGGTCACATCCTGGATGGCGCAGACGGGGGCGTTGGCCGAACGGGCCACCACCTCGAAGCCCTGCGGCACCCTCTCCACGTGGTCGCCGTGGCTCATCCAGACCGGGCTTTTCCCCTCGACGAAAAATCCGTCGAAGAGAGGCCCCGGCGTGCCGCAGGAGACGAGATCGGCATGGCCGAACTCCCGCTTCCCGGCGGGGACCACCGCGCCGCCGAAGTGTCGGCTCATGAGCTGCATGCCGTAGCAGATCCCCAGAACGGGCACCCCCATCTCGAAGAGTTCTTCCGCCACTGCCGGGGCACCCTCGTCGTAGACCGACTTGGGCCCGCCGGAGAGGATGATCCCCCGGGGGGCGAAGGCGCGGATCGCCTCCATTGCCATGTCGAAGGGGTGCAGCTCGCAGTAGACGTGGGCCTCGCGCACCCGCCGGGCAATGAGCTGGGTGTACTGGGAGCCGAAATCGAGAATGAGTATCTTTTCGCTGTGGATATCTGTGGACATGGGTACCCCACAAAAATGGAGGGGCGCAGCATGCTGCGCCCGCTATGGTACGTGAAAGAGTGCCGGGGCGCCATGCGGCGCCATGCCGATTTCCTGCCTAGTTCCCGCCGACGCGGTAGTTGGGCGCTTCCTTGGTGATGGTCACGTCATGGACGTGGGATTCCTTGAGCCCGGCCCCGGTGATCTTGATGAATCTCCCCTTCTCCTGCAGCTCCCCGATGGTGTGGCAGCCCGTGTATCCCATACCGGCCCGCAATCCGCCGATCAGCTGGTGGATATTGGCCGAGAGCGGTCCGCGCAGAGGGACCATCCCCTCGATCCCTTCTGGAACGAGCTTCACCTCGCTCTCCACGTCCCCCTGGAAGTAACGGTCCTTGCTCCCCTCTTTCATGGCGCCGATGGAGCCCATTCCCCGGTAGCTCTTGTAGGCGCGCCCCTGGTAGAGAATGGTGTCTCCCGGGGACTCCTCCGTCCCGGCGAACAGCGAACCGATCATGACGACGTCAGCACCGGCGGCCACCGCCTTGGTGAGGTCGCCAGAATATTTTATCCCGCCATCGGCGATAATCGGCACGCCATGGCGCTTCGCAACGCCGGCACAATTGCTGATGGCCGTGATCTGCGGCACGCCCACCCCCGCAACCACGCGGGTGGTGCAGATGGAACCGGGACCGATCCCCACCTTGATGGCGTCGGCGCCGGCCTTGATGAGGGCCTCCGCCGCCTCGGCGGTGGCGATGTTCCCGGCGATGAGCTCGACGCCGGGGAAATTTCTCTTGACGATGCCGACCGCATCGATCACCCCCTGGGAATGGCCGTGGGCGGTATCGACGACGATTACGTCCGCCCCCGCTCTTACGAGGGCCTCGACCCGGGCCTCCATGTCGGGGGTGGGACCGACCGCGCCGCCGACCCGCAGGCGTCCTAGGCTGTCCTTGCAGGCATTGGGATATTTGCGCACCTTCTCGATATCCTTGATGGTGATGAGCCCCTTCAGGTTCCGGTCGTCATCCACCACGAGAAGCTTCTCGACCCTGGTATGCTTGAGGTGTTCCTTCGCCTCTTCCAGGGTTGTCCCCACCGGGACGGTTACCAGATTGCGCTTGGTCATCCGGGACGCGATGGGGAGATCGAGGTTCGTCTCGAACCGCAGGTCCCTGTTGGTCAGGATCCCCACCAGCTTGCCGTTGCTTTTCGTAATCGGCACCCCGGAGATCCGGTACTTTGCCATGATTTCCAGGGCCTCGCGAATCTGCTGATTGGGCCGCATGGTGATGGGGTCGACGATCATCCCCGATTCGCTCTTCTTGACCTTGTCCACCTCCATTGCCTGCTCCTCGATGGAAAGGTTCTTGTGGATGAAGCCGATCCCCCCCTCCCTCGCCATGCAGATGGCGGTGCGGGCCTCGGTGACCGTATCCATGGCAGCGCTCACGAGGGGTATATTGAGGACGATATTCCGGGACAGGCGGGTGGCAAGCTCCACATCCCGAGGCAATATCTGGGAATGGGCGGGGACGAGGAGCACGTCATCGAAAGTCAATCCCTCGGTGATATGAGCGTTCATTGGTGACTCCTTTTATTGAGTGAGTTTGGCGCGAGATGGCAAGCTGCCGGCGGAGCGGGCAGTTCGGGTCTCGACAGAGGAAGAGTCCGTGTACGGCGTCGTCGCCCGGAAAGGTACTGGAGGCAGAATGTTAACAGGAAACGTTAGTACAGAGACCGGACCAAGTCAAGTTAAAAGGGGTTAAAAACACGCCAATGTGAACGCTTCCCGCTCAGGAGGGTTTGCGCCGTGTCGGCGGAACTCTTCCCCCTCTCGCCTCTCTGCCGTCTCCTGCTACCTGGGAACGAACGCTTTCCTGTCGCCGATCCGGTAGAGGGTCGCGGCAACGAGGCGAACGGCGTTTTCCAGGTCGGCCAGGGAAAGGACCTCCACCGGCGTATGCATGTACCGGAGGGGAATCTTTACCAGGGCCGTGGCAACTCCTCCGCGGGAGATCTGCATGACATTGGCGTCGGTGCCGCTGGCCTTGGGGATGCCGGAAAACTGGACCGGGATCTTCTCGCGGGAGGCCGTATCGGCAAGGAGCTCGAAGAGAGCCGGATTGATGTTGGCGCCGCGGGGGAGGATCGGTCCCTTCCCGAGGGCAACGTCGCCATGGTATTTCCGCTCCACATCGGGCTGGTCGGTGCAGAAATCGACCTCCACGCAGATGCCGATGTCCGGGTTGACCGCGTAACTGCTGGTCGTTCCTCCCCGCAGCCCCACCTCTTCCTGCACCGAGGAGACACCGTAGAGATCGACCGGCAGTTTCCGCGACTTCTTGCCGGCGATGGTGCGCAGCACTTCGGCAACCACGAAGCTCCCCGCCTTGTCGTCAAACCCCCGTGAGGCGATACGGTCGCCGTGCAGCCTGGTGAGGCCGACCGCGAAAGTGACCGGGTCGCCGACCCTGATGAGGGTCTCGGCCTCCTGTTTGCTGGCGGCGCCGATGTCGATGTACTGATTTTCCAGCTTCACCAAGGTTTCCCGGTCCTTCGCGTCCATGAGGTGAATCGGCTTCTTGCCGATGACCCCCGGCACGGGACCCTTTGCCCCGTGGATTTCCACCCGCTGCCCCGGGGTCAGGTGGGGATCGACCCCGCCGATGGCGGCAAAGTAGAGAAAGCCGTTGTCATCGATGAAGCGCACCTGGAAGCCGATTTCGTCGGAATGCCCGACGATCATTGCCTTCGGGGGTTCCTTGCCGCCCGCCGGGATGAAGCCGGTGACATTGCCGAGGACATCGCCGGTCACCCGGCAGAAGTCGGATATATAGCCGCGGAAAATCCGCTGGGCCGGCTGCTCGTACCCCGAGGGGCTGGGCGCCGCCACCAGTGCCTGCAGGAATTCGAATGACTCTTTTCGCATCGTGCCCTCCGTGCGCGTCATGGATGAAACCATCAGGAAACGAAAACGGGCGGAAGGAAACCCTTTCGCCCGGACTGTCAGGATATCACATGGGGTATTTCCCCATGTCCTCCGGATCAAGGTTTTCCAGGAAATCGGCAAAACGGCGGGCATCGTTTTCCCGCACGATTGCCTCGTCATCCATCTTGAGGAGGGTCGCCCGCTCCACGACGTCGTCGGCGACCATCACCGGCAGTTTGTACCTGAGTGCGGTGACGAGCGCCTCGCTCGGCCGCACGGAAACCTGCACCTCCTCCTCTCCCCCGGCAAAACGGACTATGGCGGAATACGGGCCACCGTCGAAGCTTTTCAGGAGTATCGATGACACCGTGAGTCCCATCTCCATGAGGAGAGCGCCCATGAGATCGTCTCTGCCAGACTGTCCGGCAATGTTCCGGCTGATCAATTCGGCAATGATTGCAACGACTTCCTGGCTACTGATCCAGACGGGAACGGAGGTCTGCGACTTCAGGTCCTTCAGGAGTACGAGCGGCCTCTGGGAAAGGGGATCGAGGGCAAGGCCGAACACGGTCATTTCATGGTACATGGACACCTCATTTCATACGTTCATGGATCGGGGGCGAAGATCGCTCACCCTTTTGCCGGTACCGAGGCACCTGCTTCAGGCCCCGCAATTTCCCCCAGCAGTGAGTTGGGATACGCCGTGACGATGTCGACCGCCACGACGGCACCGATCAGCCGGGGATCGCCGGGAAAATTCACGACCCGGTTGCCGGAAGTCCGGCCGGTAAGCTGGTCTCCCTGCCTGCTGGCCCCCTCGACGAGGACCTGCTGGCGACTGCCGACAAGGCCCCGGTTGCGCGCCGCCGTCATTTTCCGCTGGAGACTTTGCAGCATGTCGAGCCGGCGCTGCTTTTCCCTGCGGTCGAGGGGATCGGGAAGCTCCGCCGCCCGGGTCCCCGGCCTCTCGGAGTAGATGAAGGAAAAGAGGTCGGCATACCCCACCTCTTCCATGAGTTGCAGGGTGAGGCCGAAATCTTCCTCCGTTTCGCCGGGAAAGCCGACGATCATGTCGCCAGTGATCTGGATACCCGGTCGGGCGGCCTTCAGGGCCGCTATCCTGTCGAGATACTCCCTGCGGGTATACCCCCGGTTCATCCTGGCAAGAATCCTGTCACTCCCGGTCTGGGCCGGGAGATGGATATGATCGCACAGCTTCGGAAGATCGGCGAAACAGGCGATCAGGGCCGGAGAGAGGTCGCGGGGATGGGAGGTGGTGAACCGAATCCTCTCGATGCCGTCGATGCCCGCCACCTCCCGCAACAGTGAGGCGAAGTCGAGCTCTCCGGGACTCTTCAGTCCGTAGGAATTCACATTCTGTCCGAGAAGGGTCACTTCCCGCGTCCCCCGGGATGCCATTCCCCCGATCTCGGCGAGAATGTCGGCGGACCGCCTGCTGATCTCCCTCCCCCGGACGTGGGGAACGATGCAGTACGAGCAGAAGTTGTCGCACCCCTGCATGACCGTCACGAAGCGGGCAATCCCCTCACCCGTGTCGGCGGGAAAGAGATCGAGCCGGGTCTCGTTGTCGATGAAGTCCACCTCGGCTATCCGCCGCCCCTCTTCCGCAGCCTTAACCAGTTCGGGGAGGAGATGAAGATTATGGGTCCCGAAGACGAGATCGAGGTAGGGCACCTTCTTGAGCAGCCGTTCTCCCTCCTGCTGGGCAACGCACCCCCCCACAGCGAGAATCAGGCGACGATTGAGGTCCTTCAGCCGCTTGTACCGACCCAGCTGGCTGTATACCTTGTGCTCGGCCTTGAATCTCACGCTGCAGGTATTGAGAATGATAAGGTCGGCGCCGGAGGGCTCATCGGTCGGAGAGTACCCGATTCCCTTCAACATGCCGATGATCTTTTCCGAATCACTGACATTCATCTGGCAGCCGAAGGTTTCAAGGAAGAGGCTTTTTTCTTGTACGGGGGGGGAGACAGACGACATGACTACAAACATATTACGCAATTAGAATGGCGAAAGTCAACTGCTTTCACCCGGCAGCGATTGCCGGCACGTTGCCCTTGGAGGCAAGGATGCGGCTTTCAGCCGGATTCGCTGCTGCCCGGCGTTACCGCGACATCCCCGTCTCTCCGCGTGGAGAAGAGCTGACGCTTGGACGGCGGGGCACACTATCCATGAACTGTTCCGTGATTTTTCTTGACAGTGAACGGTACACCTGCTATAAGAAGAACTTTCCAAACACGTATCGATTTTTACCCATATTGGAGGTGTAGTTTGGCGAATCACAAATCGGCCCTGAAGAGAATCAAGCAGAATGAAAAGAAGAACGCCCGGAACAAGCATGTCCGCTCGACCCTGCGGACCTTCATAAAAAATGTCCGCGAAGCGGTAGCCGCCAAGGATCAGGCAGCAGCACACACTGCCCTGGTGGCGGCGATTCCGGTTATCGACGCGGCAGCCTCGAAGGGCGTCATCCACAGCTCGAACGCTTCCCGCAACGTTTCGCGTCTCACCAAGCTGGTGAACACCCTCGGGTAGTACGGTACCGGGACAACCGTATAACCTTGATAAAAGGGACCCTCACGGGTCCCTTTTTGTTATCCGCTTCCGCGCTGACATCGACATCGGCCGGGAGACACGCCGGATGAAGCTCCTGCCCGACGCCTGCCGACGGGACCGCGACGGAATGTCTTCAGGAACTGCCCCCCTCCCGGACAAGCGCCGGTCAGTGACCCGAACCGGTGACAGAGCCGCTGCAGATATCCATGATCAGGGATTCCATCAGCTGTGAGGGCTTCCCGCCGCCGGTCTTGAGGGCCAGATCGGTACCGTAGAACCTTTCGAAGGCCCTGCGAAAGTCGGCCACCCGGTATTTTCCCGCCTGGGCCGTCATCCCCTTGAGAAAAAACGAGTGGATGCCGGTGAGGCGGCTGATTTCCTGGGGGGATTCCTTCCGGTCGAGAAGTTCGCGCACCAGCCAGAGCTGCCGGAAGTGCCGGATCACCATGGCGAGAATCATCAGGGGCGCCTCCCCGTCCCGCAGAAGGGTCTGGAGGCACCGCAGGCATTTGGCAAGATTTCTCTCACCGAGGGCATTGGCCAGCTCGAAGACACTGTCGACCTTTGTGTCGGAAACGATCTGTCGGATATCGTCAACCCTGATGGCATTCCGTTCCCCGACGAAGGTGACGACTTTGTCCAGCTGGGATGCCAGCTCCAGGAGGTTGTTCCCCACCAGGTATGCCAGCATGGCGGCCGCCGCCGGTTCGACCCTTTTCCCGCGGGAAGCAGTCTCCTCAGCGATAAAAGCGCCGAGCTGGTTCTCGTAGGGGCGCTTGAACTCCACTATCTCACCCCGTTTCTTCAGCTCGACGTAAAACTTTTTCCTCATGTCCGCCTTCCCACCCTGCAAGATGAGGCAGGTGGACGGCGAGGGATTTACCACGTAGTTCGCCAGGCTTTCCATGGCGGCAGCGGAAAGCTCACTCCCTTTCCTGACCAGAACGACCCGGCGGTCGGCGAACATGGGAAAGGTCTGGGCCGCCGCCACGATATCCTCTCCCGAGCATTCGTTGCCATAGAAAAGCGTGAAATTGAAGTCGCGGGTATCGGGGTCCACCACCCGGTCCAGCAGGCGTTTCACCCCCCGATCAACAAGGAACTGCTCCTCGCCGTAGAGAAAATAGAGGGGGCCTACCTCTCCCCGCTGCACCGCCCGGTCAAACTCCTCGGGTTTCATACGGTATCTGACTCCATCTGTTGCCGCACCAGCAGATCAAAAATCCTCGTTGATTCTCTGGTACGTGCGCTGGGCCAATTTCCGGAAAATTTCCTTGATGGCGGCATCTTCGCTGTTTTGCTGCTGGGCGAGATCGGTAGTTGCCGGATACGTCTGAGAATCCTTCATTTCACCCTTCCAGAGCACTCTCTGGCTCGCCCTGTCGCGCAATGTCTCCTCCACTTCGATCACGATCCGGTATTCCTTGATGGCATCGGTGGAAGTGTAGGAAACGGGATCAACGGCATATGTTTTGACGATGCCGGAAAGGTGAAGGTCGGCCGAGTCGGCCGCCAACACGTTACCGCCGCTTCTCCGGGCAAATTCGTCCACAAGGCTGGCGGAATAAATGACCTCCAGGTTCGACCGGTACGTCTTGTTGGCAAAGAGCAGGACGCTGACCGACTTCTGTCCGGAAAGAAGCTTTCCTGAACCGTACCCGGCGACGTGATACCCGCACCCCGCAAGAAAAGCGAGAAGGGTCGCGGCAACCGCCACGGCAAGAATCATCTTTACTACCACTGCAAACGGTACCTTCTTCCACAGGACCGTCATCGTCTACGCCACCACGATGTTGACCAGCTTGCCGGGGACGACGATCACCTTCTTCACATCCTTTCCCTCCAGGTAAGGTTGTACCCTGGCATCGGCCAAGGCCGCTGTCCTGACGTCACCTTCCGATGCGGTTGCAGGCACCGTCACCTTCCCCCGCAACTTGCCGTTCACCTGGACGACTATCAGAAGTTCCTCGTCTTCTGCGGCCGCAGGGTCGAACGCGGGCCAGCCGGTGTGCTCCGGGTCTTCGCCGTGACCGAGTCTCTCCCACAGTTCTGCAGCCACGTGGGGGACAAAGGGGGCCAGCATCAGGACCACGCTTTCCAGTGCCTCCCGCAAAACCGGCGCATTGGCCGGATCGTTCTTCGGCTCGAAGGACTGGATCCCGTTCACCAGCTCCATGACCGCCGCGATGGCGGTATTGAAATGGAAGCGCCCTTCGATATCCTCCGTAACCTTTCTGATAGCCTTGTGCACGCTCCTGCGCAGTTCACCGGCTTCGGAGGAAAGCCCGTCAGATTTGAGCAGACCGGCATTCCCGACAGCGGGAAGAAGGTCGTCAACCAGTTTCCAGACGCGGTTCAGGAAGCGGAAACTCCCCTCGACCCCTTGGTCACTCCAGTCCAGGTCCTTTTCCGGCGGGGCGGCAAAGAGGGAGAAGAGCCGGGCGGTGTCTGCCCCGTACCTGGTAATGAGGGCATCGGGGTCAACCACGTTCCCCTTGGACTTGCTCATCTTTGCCCCATCCTTGATGACCATCCCCTGGGTAAGGAGATTGACAAAGGGCTCATCGACATCAACGTAACCCAGGTCGCGGAGCACCTTGGTGAAGAAGCGGGCATACAGGAGATGGAGAACCGCATGCTCGATCCCGCCGATGTACTGATCGACCGCCATCCAGTACTCGGCCTGGGCCTTGTCGAGGGGACCCGCCATGAAGTCGGGACAGCAGTACCGGAGGAAATACCATGACGATTCCACGAACGTGTCCATGGTGTCGGTTTCCCTGCGCGCCACTTCGCCGCACTGGGGGCAGGTGGTGTTGAGAAATTCCGGCAGCTTGGCGAGAGGGCTCCCCCCCTCTCCGGTGAATTCCACATCCATGGGAAGAACAACCGGGAGGTCTTTTTCCGGTACCGGCACCACACCACACAGGTCGCAGTAGATGATCGGTATCGGGTTGCCCCAGTACCGCTGGCGGGAAATCCCCCAGTCCCTGAGGCGGTAGTTGGCTGTCTTTTTCCCGATCCCCTCCTTTTCGAGGAAGTCGGCGATCTTCTCCTTGGCCTTACTGCTGCGGAGTCCATCGAACCGGCCGGAATTCACCATGACCCCTTCCTCGACGAAAGCCTCGGTCATGGTTGCCGGATCGAGGGTTGCCCCTTCCGGCTGGATGACGACCTGGAGAGGAAGCCCGTATTTGCTGGCAAACTCGAAGTCGCGCTGGTCATGGGTCGGAACTGCCATGACCGCCCCGGTGCCGTAGTCCATGAGGACGAAATTGGCGAGATACACGGGCATGCGCCGATTTGTCACCGGGTTGATGCAGTAGGAACCGGTGAAGACCCCTTCCTTTTCGAAATCTTCGGCAGTGCGCCTGGCCCTGTCGGTCTTCTGGATCTTGTCGATGAAGGCCTCCACCTTCCCCCGGTTCTCCGGCGTCGTCAGCTGCAGGGCCATGGGGTGTTCCGGGGCGAGCGACATGAAGGTCGCCCCGGAAAGAGTGTCCTGCCGGGTGGTGAACACCTTGATCCCCTGCAGGTGCCCCTCTAGGGGGAAGTCGATCTCGCAGCCGTAGCTCTTGCCGATCCAGTTGCGCTGCATGGTCAGGACCCGCTCGGGCCAGCCGGGGAGCTTGCCGGTACAGTCAAGAAGCTCATCGGCATAGTTGGTGATCCGGAAAAACCACTGTTCCAGCTCTTTCTGTTGGACCTCGCTGTCGCAACGCCAGCAGCAGCCATCCTCCACCTGTTCGTTGGCCAGAACGGTCTCGCATGCAGGACACCAGTTGACGAACGAAGTCTTCTGGTAGGCCAGTCCCTTTTGGAACATCCGGAGAAAGATCAGCTGTTCCCATTTGTAGTACTCCACATCGCAGGTCGCCAGCTCCCGGTCCCAGTCATAGGAGAGTCCCATCTTCTTCAATTGCTTCCGCATGTAGTCGATGTTGTCGTACGTCCAGCGGGCAGGATGGCTCTTGTTCTGAATCGCGGCATTCTCGGCGGGCATGCCGAAGGCATCCCACCCCATGGGATGGAGGACGTTGAACCCCTGCATCCTCTTGAAGCGGGCGATGACGTCGCCGATGGAATAATTGCGCACATGCCCCATGTGAATACGCCCCGATGGATACGGGAACATCTCCAGGAGGTAGTATTTCTTTCGTGCTGCGTCCTCCGATGCCTTGTAGATCTTGCCGGCTTCCCACCGCTGCTGCCACTTTTCCTCGACACGTTTCGGGTCATACTTTACAGTCACGTTCCTACCTCCGTATAAGTGCGCGGGGCGGCCACCCGGCCGCCCCTTGTCATCCAGTGTTTCGTGTTCAGCCGGCCCGCAGGCGCCGCTCAGCGCCCTTCCAGCCGTGCATTCTGCCCACACCGGGCATCCGTACCATGCCCCGGCACAACTCCTTCGCCGTCAAAAGAAGGCGGGTTGTCCGGTACGGCAAGGTGTCAGGTGATCTTGAGGAGCGCCTTTGCCACATCGAGAATTCTGTTCGGCTGAATCGGCTTGGTAATGTAATCGTTTGCCCCCAGGGCCAGCGCCCGTTCCCGGTCTTCCTGGGCGCCCTCCGTGGTGATAACCACAATCGGCGTGGTGCTATAGGTGGCATCGTTGCGGACCAGGCTCACCAGCTTCAAGCCATCCATGATCGGCATATTGATGTCGGTCAGGATCAGATCGAATTTTTCCGCGGACAGTTTCTTCAATCCGTCGACCCCGTCATTCGCCTCCACAATCCGTATTCCCCGCAATCTTTTCAGGGCAAAGGAAATCAGCTGTCTCATGGTGGGGGAGTCTTCGACAATCAAAACCTTATATTCTGACATTGGCAGGTATCCTCCGCTTGATGTTGGCGCTACTTGGTCAGGAGATCAATGAACCCCTGGATTGTGGAGAGTTTGCGCTCCGAATCGGAATAGAGCCGGGAACTGAAGATGGCGGTGGCGGCATGCCCGGCCAGGAGCGTAAAGAGCTCGTAATCTACGTCGGCAAACTTGACCTTCTGCACGAGGAGTTTGTAAACCACGATCACGCCGATGACATGCTCCTTGATCTTGAGGGGGATGCACACCATCGGCCTTTCCAGATCCGGGACATACGCGCCTACGTCATCGACGAAATAACTCTCGCCTGTCTTGGCCACGTCTCCGACGATCCCCTTGCCGAACTGGCCGGAAGGAACGTCTTCCCGGGCAATCCCTTCGGACGCGACGGCCTGGAGTTCATTGGTCTTTTCATCGAGGAGCATGATGGCAAACTCTTCGGCACCGATCAGATTGATGATGATTTCGGTGATGATCTGGAGGACCTCTTTGAAGTCAAGGGTGGAATGGAGCTGGTAGCTGGCGATGTAGAGATTCGCCAGATTGTTGTTTTCCTGTTCGATCTCCACGTAGCGTGCCGCAAAGTCCTGGTTTTCCTCCTCGACCTGCTTGATGCGGCCAAGGATCTCCTCTTTCTCCTGTTCCAGCTCGGCGATCCGCTTGAGAAGCTGTCGGTTCTCTTCGGTGGGAGCAGCCGTTTCTCCGACGGCACGATGCTGTTCTTCCAGCTGCAGCACCCTGTACCGCAACCGCTCATTCTCCTTCATGAGTTCCTGGGTGAACTCCGCACCCTTCTTGAATACCTGGAGGAATTCTTCCGCCCTGCCGTGAATGCCTTTCTCGTCTTCTGTCGACATATGCCACCCCTGTCCGTTAATCGGGATAATGTTGGAAACTTCAACCACAACGGAGCGCTGCCTGCAATTCGCCGTGTCAGACCGGCAGGTACCCGCTGCGCAAGACAATTTCCTTGGCAACCCTGTCCAAAGAGACTACCTTGTCCACCAGGCCGGTGTTGATGGCCTCGCGGGGCATACCAAACACAACCGCTGATTCTTCCGCCTCTGCCAGAATCTGGCCGCCGGCCGCCTTTACCGCCCTGACCCCGGCACTGCCATCGTTGCCCATTCCGGTCAGGACGACCGCTAGAAGCTTGGGGCCGTAGATGGGGGCCAGGGAAGAGAACATGGCATCAACCGAGGGTATATATTTATCCTTCGGGGACGGTTCAACCACCCGCGCAATGACCTCGCCGTTTACTACTTCGAACACCATATTCCGCCCGCCGGGTGCAATCAGGATTCTTCCCCTGCTCACCACGTCCCCGTCTTTTGCCTCCTTGATCTCAAAGGCTGATGACCGATTGAGCCGCTCGGCAAAGGCCTTGGTAAAACCGGCCGGCATATGCTGGGAGACGACCACCGCGAAGGGCATCATCTCCGTATACGTGGCAAAGATGCTCTGGAGGGCAGGCGGACCACCAGTGGACGAGCCGATGGCGACAATGTCGATGCCCGCCCCCTTCCTTACCTGCGGAAAGGTTGAGGCTATTTTCTTTTTTTTGCGCACTGCCGGGTCGACAGCGGTGGAAACGTTGGCAAGAAGAGCCTCCCTCCTTTTTACCACCGCCATGTTCAGGCTGAACACGTTCAAGACCTTCTTTTGAAGATCTTCCTGGATTCTCAGCAGTTCATCGGAAATGTTCCTGGTCGGTTTGGCAATGAAGTCCACCGCACCGAATTCCAGCGCCTTGAAGACCTGTTCTTCCTCGCTCTTGGAGCTGATGACGATGACCGGTGTGGGACATGCGTTCATGACGATCCGCAGCAGGGTAAAACCGTCCATCTTCGGCATTTCCAAGTCAAGGGTCACGAGATCAGGTTTCAGATCGATGATCTTGCGGATACCCTCCTCGCCATCCGCCGCATACCCGATTACCTGAACGTTCGGCAATCCTTCCAGCATCTTGGAAATGGTCCGGCGGTTGTATGCGGAATCGTCAACGACAACGATGCGTATCTGGCTCATGTAGCGTCTCTCCCGAATGGTTCGGGCTTCTGATATACCATGTCGTTCTTCAGATGCCTGAGGATGAAGGCCGTCGATATATTCATGAGAGATTCGGAATGTCCTAGCAGGAGAAAACCTCCTTCGCTTAATGATTTGTAAAAGGAATCGATAACTTTTTTCTTGGCTGCCTGGTCAAAATAGATAATGACATTGCGGCAGAAAATCACGTCCATCTTGCCGAGGAGCATCAGGCGGTTCTGGTCGAGCAGGTTCAGATGACTGATCGTGACCAGCCCCCGCACATCGTCGGCAACCTTGAAGGTACCGTCCTGATGCTGGAAATACCTGTGAACGTACAAATCATCGGTGGTCCTGAAGGATGACTTGCCGTACATGCCCTTTCTCGCCTGCAGAAGCACTCGATGGCTGATATCGGTGCCGATGATCTCCACCCGCCAGTTGGCAAAAATACCGGATTCGAGAAGGAGCATGGCGATCGTGTAGGGTTCTTCTCCGGACGAACATCCGGCACTCCAGATACGGAGTGTCTGATCCTGTTTCCTTTCTTTCCTGCTCTTCAGCTCGGGAATGATTTCATCGGTGAATGCCTTGAGTTGAAAGGCTTCCCGGAAAAAATAGGTCTCGTTGGTGGTCAGGACATCCATGATATCGGAGAGTTCCTGATCCCTCTTCCGGTCATAGCGGAGAAAATGGTAATACTCCCGGTAACTCTTGAGCTGGTGGGGAGAAAGCCGGCGCACCAGCCGCTTTTCCAGGAGATACTTGGAATCATTGTCGAAGTAGAGCCCGCAGTGACTGTAGATCAGGTCCCGAATCAGGCGAAACTCCTCCTCGGACATCTGCATTTCCGGTTCGGCGTAGAACATCATCGGAACCTGTCCAATATGTCGGAAATCATCACCCGCACCAGCTCATCGGTCTCACTGTCATAGGCCGCTCGCAACAAAGGGATTGCCCTTTCTCCCCATTTTTCCGCCAGGACCCTTGCGGTCACATTGCGGACGTCCCAGTGGGGATGACGCAGCAGACTCTCTCCATGCTTTTCGAGCCAATCGTCGCCATTGCGCGAAAGAATCCCAACAGCGGACTTGACCACTTCTTCGTCCGATGCGCCGAGTGCCTTCTGTACCGCTTCGAAAGCCCTTTCCCCTCCTATTTCCGCGAGAGTTTCCAGGGCGGTGATCATCACCAGGCCGTCAGCACCAGCCATGACCTCCTCGATCGCCGGCAGCGCCCTGTCGCTCCCCAGCCGTGCCAGGCTTTTCATCGCCGCGCACGCTACCCAGGGGTCTTCATCCTTCGTGGTCAAGAGCAGAGGATCGATGACTTCCGCACCGCCGATGTCGCCAAGGGCATCGGCTGCCGCAATGCGAACATCGCTCTCCTCATCCACCAGCGCCATGACGAGGTTACCGATGCTGGAGGGAGATTTCAGGACACCGAGTGACTGTACGGCGGTCTTGCGAACCTGAGGGTCCGCATCTTTCATGAGGAGAAAAAGCTTTTCTATATCGGCAAGGACCGTGAAGAGCAACGCAGCGTCACGGCGCTTTTCAGCACTCTCTGCCGCCGCCAGGCCAACCGCGATTTTCGACACTTCGGCGCTCTCCAGGGGAGCAAGGCAGGAAAGAGATTCCACAGCTCCTTCCCGGACCTCGGGCTCGCCGTCCTCCAGCAGTTGTGCGATGCTGGAGAGCAGCCCGGTCAAGCCGATTTTCCCTGCAGCCTGGGCGGAAATCCTCCGCAGCGTCGGGTTGTGGTCCCGCATTCCCTCATCCAGAAGGAGAACGCCGTCGCGAAGTCGCAGCTCCCCGCACAGAAAGGCGATGATGCATCGTTCTTCTTCCCCGGCGGTTGGAAAGGCGCTCACGAGGGACGTGGTGCAGGAGACCCCCATGTTTCTGAATGCCTGCAGGCAATGGGTGCGCAGCCTGTCGTCCCGACACCCTTCGAGCAGCAGCTTCGTTGCCCTCTCATCGCCGATGATGCCGAGCAATCTGACGATCGCTTCCTGAAGACTCCTGTCGGGGGAATCGAACGATTCAAGGA